>JAAUYM010006872.1_pt1 | contig 11449 bp, 16 predicted proteins | sample 7278001 | NCBI WGS metagenome assembly JAAUYM01 (sample SAMN14350224, study PRJNA611818) | marine sediment metagenome | isolation source: surface marine sediment (1.8m) | place: French Polynesia: Moorea | collected 2018-08
CGGACAAGTCTGCGCCGAGGGATTTTTCCAAAAATCCCAAGAACATGGCAAAGAAAGCCAGTATAAAGGAGGCGAACAAAACTAACGCGAAGGAGAAGAAGAAGCTGAAGAAGAAGAAGAAGAAGGGAGTCTCCTCTGAGAAGGCGGAGGCCAGGAAGCAGGCGCAGCAGGCGAGGCAGAAGGAGGGCGCGCAACAGGAGTCGCCGCTGTCCAAGAGGCCTCCGCGAAAGATGAAGCTGTCGCCCAAGCTGTCTGAGCTGCTCGGGGGCCAGAGGGAGCTGTCCCGACAGGACGTGCTGAGAGGGGTGTGGAGGTACGTCAAGGAGAGGCAGCTGCAGCACCCGAAGAAGAGGACGGTGATTGTGTGCGACGAAGGGTTGAGAAAGGTGGCCAAGAAGAAGAAGATCGCGCAGACGGAGGTCATGGGCATGCTGGACAGGCACCTCAAGCCACTGAGCAGTGGAAAAGCACGTGAGACTTGTACGTAAAATTAAATGGCTGATGATGCATCTGTAAATGGATCTGTGTTGCGAAAGAAGAAAAAATAAATAGCACTAGCACTTCAACGAGAGTTCAGTTTCTAAAGTGTAGTATAGCTATACTATAGAGATCTCTATTTTGGTGGATTAGGCGTATACATGAACCAAAAAGCCGAAATAAATACTTGACACCGCACTCAATATTACTGGCAGTACATGTAGAGTTTATTTCATATCTTTCTCTTCAGTATAGCATATACGTATATATCTGGAGCGGCCCTATTTACGGGGTTTTTTTTTTCGTAATGGTACTCACGATGAACTTACTCATAAAACTCTAAAACGAACAGACCCGTATGTGTGTGATTCGAAACAGCTGCCTCAGCTTTTTTCAGACGTCTCGACAACAAGCAACCGAACGATGATGCACCAACGAAAAAAAAATCCACGAAATTCTTTGAAAGAAGCTCGGTTCTTTTTTTTTCAGGATGAGGGGTGGGTGGTGGTGGTAGGGAGGGGTGGGCGTGGGAGGGGAAGGGAGGAAAGGGGTTAAATTAATTGGAAATGAATCTGGAAAACAAACAAAAAATCAGTCTGGTTTCAATCTCCGAAGTCTTTTTTTCTTTTTCTTTGAGGAAGCGGGTTTACCCCGTCGTTGGGAGGTAGCTAAATCTCTGTCGCTCTTGCGTTACTTGCTTTAATAACTCTATTTTTTTCCCCAAACAGTGTTGCTTTCTTTGCATCTCATCTTTGAACTGTGGCAGTGTGGGAAGAATTGGGTGAGGGCACTCTGTTAAGTACATTTATGCTATTTCCTTTTTTTTGCAAAAAAAAAAAATCAAAACCTTCAGTCTTTCCTTTTTCATCAGTTTTAAGTCTTAGTAGCTTAGTGTTGGCCAGGTAATTACCAGGTACCTGGTAAAGCAGAGTTAATGGGAGGGGGGAAAAGCGGGATATGAGGGGAGATTCCTTTTTCCCTCTAGGAGGGTACAGACGATGGTTCAGAGTTCTCGAACTTTCTGTTAAACTTCATACGATATTGGCTCAGTTCCCTGCATCCTGTGCGAAGTGTCCATGAAACACTGGTGCGCCGCAGCAGAGGCAAAGTCTGGATCACTTGTCTCTCTCACTCTCCCTTTTTTTCCTCTTCACACAATCTTGTCCTCGTCGTCGCTCTCCTGAGCTTTCCGCAGCAGGTGCGCCTGCTGAAGGCTGGCCAGCGTCTTTTTCACCCTGAACGCGGCTAGCCTGGCGGCGGGCGAGTCGTACCAGCACTCAGTGGCAGCCCTGCAGACTCCGGCAAGAGCGGCCAGTGAGGGCGACGGAGGTCCGGTGGGCAAGGAGAAGTCCTGTGGCAGCTCTGGCCGTCGACCATCCACGCAGACCACCTTGTGCATGTCCTCCACGCCTGGGTCGGCGCCCACGGTGTCAAAGTAGGGCAGGGCATAGTCTGGGACCTCCACGTCGTCGTACCGACACCTGAACAGAAGAGTGGAAGGAGCAATCAGTAAAAAAAATTATCGTAGGTTTTAAAAACTGGTCTATGTCCCTTTAAAAAGCAGATTGTCCTGTGACTCTCGTAATATTACAAAAAAAACTCTGTCCCTTGCTATTAAAACGCTTGAGAGAAAGCATTCCCCCTTCCTCAAAAAAATCTGACTTTCCATCTACGGGTGCAAATAAGATGTCAACAAACCTGGACGCTATTTCCCAGAAGACCAGTCCCATGGAGTACACGTCGGCCTGCTTGAAGGTCTCGAAGTCCTTAAACTTGTTCCCGCCCACCAGGTGGTTCCCGCCTTCGCCTCGACCGTCGCAACCGCCGCCACTCACGTCGCCGTCTTCGTAGTGAGCTCGCAACAACTCGGGGGCCAGGTAGCGCTTTGTGCCGACCTACAATTCGGTAAACATGAAGATAACTGCAATCGCATACGTTGGTTGAACTCACCTTGTTGTTCTCTGGCATGTCCAGCTTGTTGGAATCCTGGACGAACCGCACGGCCAGCCCGAGATCGCCAATGGCGCATACCCCACCCTGGTCAACCAAAAAGGGGACAGCTTGAAGTAACTTTTGGAAAACAGTTGGCACAAACAATATTCTTTTTACCTGTTTCACAAGTATGTTCTTGCTCTTGAGGTCTCTGTGTGCGATAGCTGGCTTGCCGTGCGTGCCTACAATCTCCATGTGCAGGTGGGAGAGCCCAGTGGACACGGAGAGGCACATCTGGAGCATCATATCTGCAAAATGGAGGGTCATGTAGATTGATTAAGGAAAGCAGAATGTAGTACAGGATTCGTCTCAAAAGTTTCTGTGATTCTTAGAAGCAAGTTACAACGCAAAATGCTTATTACATTAAAAGGTCACATACTATAACAACATATGTATACGTATAGCACAGCGGTGTCTGACGAGTCTGACGGAGGCGGAGGCAAAGAAGGGCAACGAAAATGTCACAGATGTCTCTCACCTGTTGAGACCGTACACCTGGAGAGATAGTCGAAGAGCGACCCGTTCTCCAGGAACTCGGTGACGAGCCACAGCTGCGTCCAAGTCCCTGTGTCCTTGTTGTCGGCGGCGATGAAGCTCAGCACGTTCGGGTGCCGGAGCATCACCGTCTGGTAGATCTCCACCTCCCTGAACCAGGACATCTCGTCCACCGACGAGAAGATCTTGACGGCCACGTTCTCGTCCCGCCAACGACCCTTCCAGACCTTCCCGAAACGACCCTGGCCAATCACCTGCGCCGATACGAGTTCAAACGTTGCGATAAAAATCCACTTCTGATTTGTAAAAAGAAAATCCTCACCTTGACGAGTGATATTTGCCTGGCGACGCTCCTCTGCACCAAGAGTGGGAGGCCTGAACCAGAACCGGAAGACAGGCCGTTGAGGTATTCCTGAAAAAAAAAGAAAACAGATTACTTATTCATAGGCAGTCTTTACAAAAGAAAAAAAGAAGAAAGCAATAACGATTTGCCTTAAAAGGTGCCTTATGTTACAGGCTTGAGCAACACTTGTACCTAAGACAAGAAAGAGAGAAAAACACCTGTCCACCTTCCTCCTACGCCTGACTCACTTGCAAAGAAGATGAGATGTTCTCCCCGGATGATGAGGACGGCCCCACCAGGCCACCCGGGGGAGCAAGGGGTGGAGGAGGAGGGGGCCGGACAAGGTTACACCTCCCCACGGAGACTCCCCTCCCGGACCCGTAGCCGGAGGAAGATCCCGGCCCCCGGGACACGCCTCCAGAGACCAACCCGCCGAGGGCGTCAGTGGGGACGTCGGCGACGGCCCGGGCGCGGTTCGGGTCGGTAGAGCCCGTCTCGCAGGACTCGACCTCGTTGTAGGTCAGCAGTCCACAGCAGTCCGCGCAGGGAGGGGTCTGGGGATGAGGAGGATGGTGGTGGTGTCGATGTTGGCCTTGGTGTTGCCTCTTATGGTAGTGCCTCCTCCGCCTGAAGAGCAGGGAGGCCAGCAGCACTGCCGTAACGGCCGACCCTCCGCCCAGGACCACGACCACGACCGTCCTCTCCCACGTCCACTCGTCGCCGCCCTTCTCCTCTCCTCTACCCGTCCCCGCCTTCTCCCTGCCCTCTCTGCTCTTCCTCCCCTTCTCAAAGGGTCCCCTGAAGCGCTGGCCTTCCTCCGGCCAGTGCAGGGACAGCGTCAGGTTCATCCTCTGGTTGCACAAGTCCCCCTCCGCCTTCCCGCAGCACCCGCTGACGTAGGTGTGGTTCTGCCTCCGGTTGTACTCGCAGACGAAGGGTCGCTCCGGGGGGATGAGGTAGGCGGCGTCCACGCAGCGCAGGGCGGCGTCCACCGGGCCGGTCGGCGTGGCGCGCTTCAGCGAGGCGAAGCAGACGCCGTCGGTGGCGCAGGAGGAGGCGGCGCAGTAGCGGGAGTCGCAGGCGCAGCGCAGCAGCTTCTTGGCCGCTGCGTGATGCGCCGCCTGCGCCAGCAGCAGCAGCAGCAGCGCCGCCAAGAGCGGCGTCGCCGTCGCCGCCGCCCGCGACGGAGCCATCGATGCCTTTCTGCCTCTAGGAACGTCACCCAGGGTTCATCTTGACCTGCAGAACGAGGACAACCACCACCTCTGCTACAAGTCCGTCGTCCTCTCTACTGCTCACTCAGGCAGGCAGGCAGGCTTCTTTCTTTCTGCTCCCTTTGCCAGTTTTCAGCTTTTTCGTCTGTGAGGGAGAAAGAGTGACCAGGTCGTTGGGGAAAAATTGCGACAAAAATGGACAATAAATGATGGTTGCTCCAACAACCTCCTTCAGCTCGGACAACAAAACAAGATTTTTTTTCTCAAGAAATCGATCACTTTTTATTAGACCAAAAGACGGAAAAATCTAACAATGACCTGCATAAAACTTGGACCAGTTGCACTTATAGTTTAACTATAGCTTTTTTGGCTCAAGAAAGCCCTGCTTAAGACAGCTCGCTCCTCTGAGCAACGAATCCACCTGTCCTTCCTCCTCCTCCAACTGGTGACTGGCGCGTCCATTTCAGGGCCGCTTTGGCGCAGGCGGGGAGGAGTGCCCTTTAGCTCTGGTCTGGGCGGGTGACCAGGCCAGGGCTCGTACTCCAAGGATTCCTGATAGTTTTCTTGAAGATTGCTACGTTTATGTGCAGTAAGTGATCTAAGGAGGAAGCCTGTGTGTGTGTGTGTTGGGAGGGAGGGAGAGGGGACAAAGTGGCAACGCTACAGTGAGACACAAAAAGTAAAGACAAAAGAAAACAAAAACATTGAAGACTTTGACGAGAAAGACAGTGGATAAGATGGACCCGTTGTTCCGGTCCCCGGACCCGTCCTTCTCCTCCAACCCGGTGGAACCCACAGCCGGTGGAGGCGCCATCAGGACACAGCACGAGGAGGACGGGGACGATGACCCTGTCGCCGGGGGCAGCATGATGGTGCCGGCCGGGGCGCAGAACGGGCTCGGGCTGGCGCCGGAGTCGGTCCGGGCCTACGCAGACAGCGTGGGTATCCCAGGGCTGTCAGACGAGGCGGCCAGGGAGGTGGCGGAGGAGGTCACCTTCAGGTGAACATGAGGCTGTCCTGTTTCGCTTGTACTTGTACGTTCAAGTGCTTGTTTCCCCTTGGTTGCTGGTACCAGAGTTCGCAACCTGGTCCAGGACGCGCAGAAGTTCTCCTTCCACCGCCGCCGCTCCCCGCTGTCCGCGTCCGACGTGGACGACGCACTCAGGATGGAGGGGATGGAGCCGCTCTACGGCCTCTCCGCCGGGAAGCAGCACGTCCCCTTCAGGTTCGCCTCCGGCGGCGGAAGGGAACTGCACTTCTCGGAGGAGCGCGAGGTCGACCTGTCCGAGCTGACCTCGGCGCCCATGCCCAAGATCCCGTTGGCCCCCACGCTCCGGGCGCACTGGCTGGCCATCGAGGGGGTTCAGCCATCTATCCCGGAGAACCCGCCGGCGCAGTCCAAGGACCAGGTGAGGACGGCATTTGGTACTGCACTCACTAATTGTCCAATTGAAAGACTTTCAGTGCATTTTTTTCAAGAGTCTCAAAAGGTTTTTTCCCTTACACTGTATCTTACAGCTCTGCCAGGAGTCGGCTAACCCCCTGAGCAAGCTCCAGAATGCCGATTCGAAGGATAACAAGCTGGCCCAGGTGCTCCAGTCCAAGCCCACCAAGCTCAAGAACATGGAGACGGTGAGAATAAAGTCATTTTGTTATTATTAGTATTTAAAAAAAAAAATAAAATATGATTACACGGTTGTCTTTCCCTTCTTCCAGGTGAACGTGAAGCAGTTGGCGACGCACGAACTGAGCGTTGAACAGCAGCTCTACTACAAAGAAATCACCGAGGCGTGCGTCGGGTCGGACGAGGGGCGACGGACCGAGGCCCTGCAGAGCCTGGCGTGCGACCCAGGGCTGCACCAGATGCTGCCCAGGCTATGCACCTTTATTGCGGAGGGAGTCCGCGTCAACGTGGTCCAGCACAACCTCGCCATCCTCATCTACCTTATGTGCGTGAGCCTATTCTTGAAGAGGGGATGTTAACTATGCAATAATTGTCATTTTTGGCTTCTGTCGTGTGCCAGGAGGATGGTGAAGTCTTTGCTGGAGAACCAGACCCTGTTCCTGGAAAAGTACTTGCATGAGCTAATCCCAGCCGTCACCACGTGCATCGTTTCCAGGCAGCTCTGCACCAGGCCGGACGTAAGACAGGATTTCTCTCGTACTGTGTGTGCGAGCCTGAAACAGTTAATGTCTTGATCGCCTTTTATTTATCCAGGTCGACAACCACTGGGCGCTGAGAGACTTTGCATCGAGACTCATCAACCAGATTTGTAAAAACTTCAATACCTCCACCAACAACATTCAGACCAGGTTAACTAGTAGTACTTATTAATTAGTGCATCACCATCATCCGTCACTATCTCTTATCTACCTAGGGTGACCCGCATGTTCAGTCAGGCACTGCAGAGTGACAAGACGCCGCTGGTTTCTTACTACGGCGCCATCGCAGGGTTGCAGGAGCTGGGGACGGAGGTCATCAAGGTCTTTCTTATTCCGCACATCAAGGCCATCTCGCAGAGGTAGAACCCGAAACTCCTATTACTGCTAAGGGTCCATCTCACGATGTCGTCCCCGTGTTTGCTAGGATCGAGCAGACCAATGACCCTGCGGCTGCGGTGACAGCCAACCTGGTAGGGCAGTCTGCGGCGCAGCTGCAGCACGCCGCCAGCATCGACAAGATCGCCGCCACCCACATCCGGAACCTAATCCTGAAGAGCGTGGCGCCCGTCCTGTCCAAGACTCGGCCGCCTCCGGACGTACTGGACGAGTACAGGCAAGAGTTCGGGGCTCTGGGCGGGACACTTCACACCTTGGTCTGCAGGATCAGACCGGCGTCGTCGTCAGCCTCCTCCTCTAGCGCAAAGACATCTTCCTCGGTGCACCCAGCCAAAGGTCCTACACCAGGTGAGGAGTACGTAGTGAATCTTGGAGCTATAGTGAAGTTACGGCAAATTGTGCATGCCTTTTTTTCCAGTGCAACTCTTGCAGACGGGTGGTGGTTTCGGTGGGATTTCAACTCCTGGCACCCCAGTCACCCCAGGCGTGGGGGTGCAGGCACCCGGAGGAGGTACGCGTATAGTTCTGCAGCAGCACCAACGATCTCAAGCAGGCGGATCCAGTTGACCCGGAAAAACATAACGTCCAGTTGTTCAGCATTTTTGTACATTTTTCTCCGAAATTGAGAAAATTAGGGTAGAAAATAAAGAGTGACTCATCGACAAACCACACCTGTCCTTGCTGTCGGTGTTCAGTGATACCTGTCTGCCTTCGCCAGAAAATAGTCCAAAAATCGGAATGAGAAGGGTGAAACCCCAAGTTATGTATCAGAGTTTCTAGACCACACAAAAAATATTTATGAAGTTAATATTTATGCAGCTGTCGCTTTGTCCTCGTTGATCCTGTTGCCGCTGTTGATCTTTGCCACTTCCTGCCATGATCGTGTCCAAAGAATTTGGAGTTGTCTGCTGCAAAGTTGCAGCCTTTACTTTTCCCATCACAGCCATCATTTCTCAAGAGAGTTGTGATGCACACACACACACACACAAACAAACAAAAGAAAAATCATTGTCTTTTTCTGCTTCTCAAGCAGAGTACGCAGGTACCTCCGTCAGCAATAAAACCACCACTCGCAAAGACGGCTCGAAAATCAGCAGTTGTCTGACGAGTTTTCCCGCACCAGCTCCCCATAGTAGGCGGTGACGGTCTTCGTCTTCCCGTTGAGAACGTTCCGCTCCACCTCCACTCTCCCGCCGGGGCCGGCCAGGGAGCACAGCTGGTCCACGTTCACGTTCCTGGGCACATAGTACGCAATGTTCTCCGTAACCTGAAGGGCCACCTCGAACACCTTCAGTCCGTCCAGCGGGATCATTGCCTGCAGGTCGTACTCCGGACTGGCATGGTAGTCTGGGGCGGAGGGGGGAAAGAAAAACAGGGAACCGATTGAAGTTGAAAATGGTCTGAGAAAGGTTGTTCTTGTTGCTGCTGCCCTCACCGATTCCTCCCCAGGGCGGCGAAAGGAAGACGACGTCTGCGGCATACAGCTCTGGAACCACCTTGAAGAAGTCTCCGCAGATGAACTCGATCCTGTCCGCCACCCCGTATACCTCGGCGTTGTGCCGGGCCAGCGCGATCTTGGTCGGATCCAGGTCCACGGCGATAACGCGGTTGCAGGTGAAGGCGAACTGGTTGGGAGGAGGGGAAAGAGTTAAAAAGGTCGAGTTCCGAACTCGAAATGTGTTTATTTCGATCCTCACCTGAATGGTGTTTCCTCCGACTCCGCAGAAGGCGTCCACGATGACGTCGCACCTGCACCGGTCTCCAATGTGCTGAGCGATCCTCTCCGGCGTCACAGAGTACCAGGACTCGTGGTCTAGCCTGATCCCCTTGTCAAACCTGGAGAAGAGCCTGTAGCGCTGGTACCAGTACTTCTTCAGCTCCTTGGCCATCTCTGCGGGCGGCGGAGGAGAGTGGAAGGCCCTGTGGTCTTTGCAGACCAGCTAGATTGACGGGGAAAAAATAATAGGTAATAATCACATTTAAGACCAGCACTTATCAAGTCCAATATGCCTCTAAAAATGTCCTACATTCTGTTTGGTGCTCACTAGGCCCCTCCAATTCTTCTGCTTCCCTTTCTTCTTCTTTCCGTCGGCGCTCCCCTCCAGCTCCTTGGGCTCGTCCGGGTCCACGTTTTCCGCCTCCTCCGACGGCTCCTCCGCCAAGGCGCTCCCGTCCTCGGCACTGTCATCATCCATCATCCCGTCTTCCGCCACACCTTCTTTCTCCTCCACCTCTTCTTGCATCTTCGTCGACACACAGACGTTTTCCTCTTTTTCCGCGTCATCCAGGGAGCTTTTGCTGGTGGCAGCAGCAGCGACGCCCTCCTTTTCCTCCTCTTGCTCCTGGAGCAAGTAAAAAAAAAGAGAGATGATCTGTGACTACCACGAAAACAAGTGGGTGGAGCTGCCGAGTGCAAAACCTGGACCTAAACATTTTTGGAAAGCGCTGAAGTACATTGTTGAAGCAAACTCGGTACAAAAGCGTAAACACAAAAAATTATCAATCTACATTAAGTACCTTCTCCAACGCCTTAACCCCTTCATCCTGCGCAACGACGACGATGACGCCCCCGTCCTCCCCGAATCGGACGTGCTGGCTCGGGTGCAGCTTCTCTCCGGACTTGAACCTCTCCGTCTCTTCCTGCTCCCTCCTGGCCCGCTTGGCCCTCGACCTCGGCCTCTTCTGCTGCTGCCGGCTGCGCTTGGCCGCCCTCCTGAAGAAGACGTCGACCGCCCTGACCGGCTCCGTCTCGTGCCAGCGCGACCCCGGCCCCGTCGGCAGGAAGGAGAAGCCCAGCCCCCTGATCGCGCTAGCGCCCGCCCTCAGATCCCGGGGGATGGAGTTGCTCCCTGCTTCCTCGTCTCCGACGTCTCCTCCGCTCTCCTGGCCCCGGTCTCCGATCGCTAGGTCCTCCCTGGCTTTCTCGCTGGCCTCCACCACCCATGGTAAATCAGTCCGGGTCGCTCCTTCCTTGCCGGTCGAAGTTTCTACGAAAGGAATTTCTAAAATTATTTCCCAAATATTTTTTCAAATATCGTCCAATTTATTGTCGGTGTTCAGGCTCCATACCCTCCGCAAGAACAACGTCCAGAGGCGAGACGACCTGTCCCTCGCCTCCCTTCTTCACTGGGATCTCCTCCGGGCCCTCACCGTCGTCGTCGTCGTCGTCCTCGTCGTCGTCGTCGTGGTGGCCCTCTTCCTGTTCGCCCTTGGCGTCACCGCCGCCATTCGCGCAACTTTCCTCGTCCATCTGGGGCGTCTTTTCTGTGAAACCGCATGGAAAACAGCAATATCAAGGCTCAAAAGTGAAAAAGCGGAAAAAAAACCCCAAGCTCTTTTTCTGCATTAATTGCACGCAGCATCGAGTCTTATCAGTTGGCACTGGCAGAGCACACACACCAGCAGCCATTTTGATATTTCCCTCCCCCCCCTCCCCCCGCGTTCTCCCCCTCTAACGCATGAAATTTCCCCTTACCGTTTGTCTTCTTTCCAGACTTCTTCTTCTTCTTCTTTCCCTTGTTGGCCGTCCAGGCGAACCCTGTCCCGTCCGCGTACTCCGACCTGCTGAGGAAGCACCGCACCGACTCCTGCGAGGTCCGCCCCTCCAGCAGCAGCACCACCTCCGCCAGCGTCTCCCACCTGGCGCGGAACTTGAGGAAGTGCCCGTGGAAGTTCTCCTCCTCTTCGGACTGGATGAGGGGCCTCTCCTCTGAGGTGCCGCCGCCGGTGGCTGCGGCTGCGGCGGCGGCTGCTGCGGCGTCTGCGGTCCCGGCGGCGACCGTGGACTGGGCGTTGCTGTTCCCTTCCTCCTGGTTGCGTCCTCCCTCCTTGGCCAGCCTGGGGAAGCAGCAGGCCAGGAAATCTCGCAGCCTGTGCAGGATGGAGGACAGGGGCATGGCAGGAGGAGAGGCGGGCGCGGCAGTCCAGAACACCACAGAGATCAGATGGTCGATCTCTATGCCAGAACCAGACTCAGAGACAAACGTCGTCGTCACCGTGACACCGTCCGTCACGCCCCCGCGTTCCCTCGCCGCCCCTATTGTGTAATGAATGTTGTGTTTCTTTTTTTCGGCTTTCCGCGTAGGCACATGCGCGAGACCGGACCGAGCTCGTCTGAAAAACCCGACTTTGCAAAGGACAAAAATTTTAGGGAAGGGAGAAAAAATCCTACCTAGACCATTTGCGATTACAACTTGAATTGAAGAGACTCCTTGTTACTAGTATGACCTTGTCCTCCAGCTTCCCTCTTGTACCCCCGCGGCGGCCCCAACGTCCACCGAAGCTCCTACTAGCCGTGATCGTATAGTGGTTAGTACTCTTCGTTGTGGCCGAAGCAACCCAGGTTCGAATCCTGGTCACGGCAGCACCA
>JAAUYM010014147.1_pt1 | contig 11449 bp, 9 predicted proteins | sample 7278001 | NCBI WGS metagenome assembly JAAUYM01 (sample SAMN14350224, study PRJNA611818) | marine sediment metagenome | isolation source: surface marine sediment (1.8m) | place: French Polynesia: Moorea | collected 2018-08
CCGGCGCGGACCCGAGCGCAGACGTGGCGCACGGGGAAAAGGTGGAGTACGTCTGCACCGAGGGAAGGAAGATGATGTCCATGGCCGACGAGGACGACGACGAGAAGGTGAACTGACAGCTGGAAACCTGGTTCAGGTTTGCCAGGTACCATTAAGTGCAAAGTGAGGGCGGAGTAAGGCAATGCGTAACCGTAGAAGTCTCAGACCTGGAAAGGAAGCTTTTGAAACCTCAAAAACTAAGATTAATATTTGGGTATCTTAGAAACTTTCAAAAGTAAGTTTTGTAGTCCTGCACAAAACTCTAAAAAGTCATTTCGTGCCACTGTTGCCAACTAGCATTTTTCAATGGCAGATTTCACAAAACTGGCATTTTTCAAAAGCGTTTGGCATTGAAAATTTTCAATTTTATTTACTGTTTGGTATTAAAACTACTATATTTATTGTTTGGCATTTAAATTTTCTAGAGACAGTAAATAAAACTTCAAATTTGGCATTTTTGGTACCAGGATGTGGCATTGAACCCGTGCGAAAACCTGGCAACACTGTTTCGTGCATGTTTCAACTTTCACGATATTTTTCTTGTTCAGAATCAGATCACCGTGTGGTGCGAGTCCGGCATCATCGACCCGCCTTCACTGTGGCCGACGGAGGCGGAGTGCATGGCCACCTGCGTCTCCATCGCCGGGAACCCGATCTCCAAGGGCTTCTCCGACCCGTCCCCGATCGACGTCCTCCAGGGGGACTCCATCACGCTCACCTGCGACGACGCGGACCACTACAGGGACGACGACTGGAGCGCCAGGGAGCTGGTCCTCACCTGCCAGCAGGACGCCGCCTTCGCGGAGCCGGACGCCTGGCCCACCTGCTCCGCCAGGCCCACCTGCCCGGTGCTCCCCGCCGCCGGCGCCGGCACCGGTCTGGAGCCGGTGGACCCGGGCGAGGAGCCGCCGGTGACGGACGGGGGCAGGTACCGGTGCACCGACGGCGCCCTCGTCACCGACATGGGGGCGGAGGTGGTCATCCCCTGCGTCTACAACAACGTGAGCGACGCGGCCGAGTACGCCTTCGCCGACAACTTCGGCGACGCCTCCTACCGCTGCAGGGACAAGGTCGGATGCTCCTCCCCGCCGGCCCCCACGGCGGACTCCGGACTCCAGCTGGTACCGCTCTCCGGAAACGTCACCGGGTACTTCGAGTACGACCCCGCCGAGTACGAGTGCCAGGAGGACGACTACGTCATGTACGACGGCGACGGGAACAGGTGAAGGACGACTCACACGGAAAAAACAAGGATTTTCAAAATAATAGTGATAATAATAATAATTAATAATAATAGTTAATAATAATAACACAATCTTTTTTCAGAATTCGTGAGGTCGGTGAGACGTTCTCGGTGGTGTGCGGCAACGGCGGCGACTTCCCCGAGATGGAGGCCAGCGGGTGGCCCACCTGCGACTCCACCAGCCCGCCAAAGTGTACAGAGTTTCTGGAGCCGCCCGAAGGCAGCGAGATCTCCATCGTCGAGGAGGTGGAGGTCATCCCAGGGGGGTCGGTCTACTACCGCTGCGACAACTACCCGAAGTTGACCACCAACCTGGGGCTGGAAGTCAGGGTGAGGAATTAGAGGGGTTTTTTTCCAATAATTACCAATCCATACCATACTCATATGTACAGGTATACACATACGGGTATTATATGTACGTACTGTGTATAGGTATGAAATTTTACCATTTTTCCTCTCGCATGTGAGACTTTAAATCATCAAGTAAACACGAGCTGCCAACTTGGCGGCAGATATGGCGCATAAAATAGGCAAATAAGATTAAATATTGATATTATTATATTAGTAACTTAACACAGGTCGAAAACGTTACGAATTTAGTGTGGTGGGGAGCTTCTACGTACATTATATGACGACCTCACCGCTCCCCCTTCCATGGCAGGTGCGCTGCGTCCGCGACGGCGCCGGCGGCGTGTACTTCAGTAAGCCCGCCGGGTGGGACCTGCTGGCGTGCGAGTCCGCCAACTACCCGGACTGGGAGGAGCCGCCCTGCCGCTGCCTGGGAGACGTGGGCATCTCCGTCGACCAGGCCAACGAGATACTCGACGAGGTCTGCAGGATGGGCGAGGACAAGGTCACCTACGGCAGCACGGTGGGTGGGATAGATTTTGCCGATGAAAAGTTGCCCTTTAAGCTGAATCTGTCACTCCATCTCCCCTCCCCCCTTTGCATCCTTGCAGATCGTCCCTTTCAAGAGGCGCTGTGGCGTCACGAGCCTGGCGGACATCTCCCCAGAAAACAGGTGCTACTGCACGGAAAAGGTGGACAACGGAGTCGGTAAGAGGAAAAAAAGACAGAAACAGATGACAGTATTTTTTATCTTAATGTTTTTTTGTGACGGGTTTGGGGCCGAAAAGGCCAAAAATTTTGTCCGAACTTTTGACCAAAATCTTGGCCCGAACCCGGCCCGACCAGAGAAATAAAATGCCCGTGCCCTGCCCGGCTCGGGCCGGACCCATCAGTAGTAATATTTTTGGATATATTTGCCTGGCACCTACGTATACCGTACTACGTAGCATACTTTCATTTTTCCAGATCTTCCCATCTGGACGGTGGGAGAGCTGAACGGTTACAGGTGGCACGAGAACCTCTCCGACCCCTCCACGCTCATGTTCAAGGCTGCGGAGATTGAGTTGGAGAGAGAGGTACGGCAGGGAAAATTAAAAAAAAAAAAAATACTGTACGGCCGCTCTTCCAGATTGACCGCCTCATCCTGGAGAACCATCCCAACCCAGATCGGTGGCGATACGTCCGCTCCTACGCCTTTGGGTTCTGGCCAGGAAGGTCCCTGGCGTGCTCCAAGGAGATGATCCCAATCCCGGACGAGGAGCTCACTGGACTGAGGGTGAAGGAACTCAAGACGGTCAGGTTTGGCGACTACATCGAGTACAGGTACAGAAACGCAAAAAATTACCTATATGTACTATAATGTAAAAATATAAGCATATCAAATATCAAATATACAAAAGTATATAGTATACATGTATGTACCGGTACATATTAACAGCAAGTTCTTAGTTTTTAACTTTTCTCTTTAGTTGCGTGGAGCCAGGTTGGGTGGTGAACGAGGGGACCACCTTCACCCTCCAGTGCGAAGACAACGGTCGCTACCAGAGCCGCTACTGGCAGGTGTGCCGGGAGCCCATGCTCTGCTTCAAGCCGCCCCCGAGGCCCCCGGTGTGGACCGGGCTGGCGCGGTCCGAGTCCAGGAACGTGCAGGAGCCGGAGAGCGCCGTCTACGAGTGCCAGGCCGTCGACCACGTGGTGCCCGGCACCGTGGACGGGAGGTTCAGGGTGCCCTGCAAGAAGTCGGGCAACTTCGTGCAGTCCCAGCTCGTCGAGTGGGAGGCCTGTGAGCCGAAGAACCCCAAGACCTGCGAGGACGTGGAGGCGCCCCCGGGCTACGCCAAGGTGACCCCGGACTCCCTGGCCTACTCCGTGGGTGAGACCGTGGAGTTCACCTGCGAGGATCCCGACATGCTGGTAGGCGACCAGTACTCCGCCAGCTTCATCTGCGGGGAGGTGGCGGAGGACACCTACGCCTTCTTGGACTTTGACGGCACCCTGCCCGACTGCAGGGAGCCCGTGTACTGCGACGCATTCTTTCCGGGCCCGCCCGAACCAACGCTGGAGTCCGGGCTGGAACTGCCGCTGCCAAGCCAGGACATCATAGAGAACGGCTACCTGGAGTACAGGTGCCTCAGCTACGGCTTCAGCCTGACCGGCATCTACACTGTGCCGGACCAGTTCTCGGCGGAGAACGCCGAGATCGCCGACGGCAGGCTGCGCCTCTACTGCACCAAGGACGGCGCCTTCAGCACCCCCGCCGTCTGGCCCCGGTGCAGGGACACCTCCATCACTGAGTGCGACGACTTCCCGGACGTCTCCGACTACGGGCTGGAGGCCTCCACCTCGTCCCCGGTCGCCGTCATGGACTCGTACACTATCTCGTGCGTCTCCCCGACGGAGGTGACCGACCACTTCAGGACCGCCACCCTCGTCTGCGACTACGACGGCGAGTTTGTCGAGCCAAGCGAACCCTACACGGACTGCCGGGCCGTGCTGGACTGCGACCCGGTGCCGGAGCCGCCGGAGAGCACCAACCTGGAGGTCGTCCCCGCCGGCTTCACCCTGAAGGAGTTCGACGTCCAAGAGTACCAGTGCGAGGCCGGCTTCAGCCTGGACGGGGTGGTCCACCCCATGGTGGGCTCCGACAACGTCGTCTCCCTCACCTGCACGGTCAGCGGTGGCAGCGTGGTCTCCCCCGCGGCTGGGGACTGGCCGATCTGCCTGCCGGTTGTCACGGAGTGCACCGACATCCCCTCCACCCCCGGGCTCATCCTCGTAGATTCCGGCGTCACCTCGGTCGACGTCGGCGACACCATCAGGTACCGCTGCGAGGTGAGCCACGAGGTGTCGGACCTGGGGTGGATCTTCACCAGGGAGTGCCTGGAGAGCGGGCTGTTCTCGCCCGTCCCCGACGACCTGGAGTGCCGAGATCCCGTAGAGTGCGAGGCTCCTCCGGAGCCCGACGAGGCCACGACCAGGCTGACGCTGGTCCCCAGCGTCTCTCCCATCAAGGAGTGGACGGGCGCCAAGTACCAGTGCAACGAGAGGTCCAAGCTCAGTGCGTCGACCGACCGGGTCTTCCCGGCCGACTCCCTCATGCCCGGCATCAACGAGCTCTACTTCTACCTGGAGTGCGGCCTGGACGGGAAGTATCCCACGGGTTACATCCCCTGGCCCCAGTGTCAGGTGACCCATTGCCTGACCAGCACGATTCCGGACTACACCACCGCTGCCATCCCCGAGGAGGGCGTCCCCGTGGGAGACTCCATCGACTACTCCTGCACGAACCCGAACTACATTGCAGGAGACTCCCTGGACCCTGTCACCGTGGAGTGCCTATCCGACGGGAACATGGACTACCCGGGCACCTGGCCGACCTGCCGGGCGAAGGAGCAGTGCGACCTGTCCTACCCCGACCCTCCGGCTGGCACCTACCTGACGAGGCTGTCGAACATGTACAAGGACGAGTTTGACTACGTCCTGTACCCGTGCCAGGACGGGGCCCACCTCAACCTCGTCACCGGGAATCCCGACGTCATCGACGGCAAGTTCCGGGTGCAGTGCGGGCTGGGCGGCGTCTGGCCCGACCAGGGAGACGTCACCTGGCCCACCTGCACCGTGGAGGAGTGCGTCACCATCCCCACCCTCTCCGGCTCCGGCTTTCAGGCCATCACCACCAGCCGGGTCCCCGTCGGCTCGAAGGCTACCTACGAGTGCTCCGCCAATTACGTGACGGAGGACGGCCCCTACCTCGAGCCGGAGTGCCTCCCCACCGGGGAGTTTGACATCCCGGGGACCCTGCCCGACTGCAGGCCGAGGAGGAACTGTGACAGTCCGCCCACGCCCGACGCGGGCTCCTTCTTGGTCCTCTCCTCTTCGACGTCGACACCCGTGAAGGACTTCGAGACGGTCTACTACAGCTGCCAGGACGGGGCCAACATCGGGGGCGTCTCCGAGGACGTCTTCGAGATCACCTGCGACATCCCCAGCACAGTCTCCGTCGCCGGGAGCTACAGCACCGTCACCTGGCCGACCTGCTCCGTGGAGTTCTGCGTCGACTACCCCGACCTTTCCTCGGACGGGCTGACGCCGGTGGACGATGCCGTCCCGGTCCCCATCGGGGAGGACGGCCTTTTCGAGTGCCCCGCCGGGCAGGTGGCGGAAACCGCGGCCACGTTTGGGGTCGAGTGTCTGCCCACCGGAGAGTTTGAGACCCCGGGAGCGATCCCGGACTGCAGGGCGGCGGCTGTCTGCCCCACGCCCCCGGTACCGCAGGGCCAGTACAACCTGCAGCCCTCGGCCTCCGGGCAGGTGACGGAGTACGGCTTTGCGGAGTACGAATGCGAACCCGGCGCGGTAATTGAGGACACCGTGGGCTTCGATATCGTGGACGGCAAGTTCATGCTGGAGTGCCTGGCCGCGGACACCACCTACGGGACCGTCTCCTGGCCCACCTGCGTCTTCAAGCACTGCGTGGAGTTCCCGGACATGGACTCCGAGCTGAACGGCTTCGCGGCCGTCTCCTCCCTCCCCGTGCCGGTGAACGAGGTCGCCAGGTTCCGCTGCGACAACATGAACCACGTCATGGACGGCGGGAAGGAGCTGGAGCTGACGTGCAACGACGCCGACGGGACCTTTGCCATCCCCAACCCCTTGCCGGAGTGCAGGAACCCGCAGGTCTGCGCCGGCTTTCCTCCAACCCCCGCTGGAACAGGCCTCCAGGTATAAATTGGAGAAAAGAAGAATCAATTTGCACAATTGCAAGTTGTAACTTTTATTGCAGGGCGCCCCAGAGAGCGACGTGGAGGAGCACGAGTACGCCACCTACGGTTGCCAGCCGGGCATGTTCCTCGCCAACTCCGAGGCGAACGGCGTGGTGGACGGCAAGTTCCGCCTGAAGTGCGGCAACGGCGGCCAGTTCCCGGCCTCGCCGGCCTGGCCGGACTGCCAGCCCAGCGCCTGCGACGCCCCGCCGGAGCAGGCGGGCTTCACCCTCGTCAGCACGGCGCCCGTCCTGGTCGGGGGCAAGGCCAAGTACGAGTGCGAGGCCGCCGGGGAGGTGACCGACGGCGGGAGGCAGTTCGAGGTGGAGTGCCAGGACGACGGGACCTTCGAGACGCCGACCTGGCCGACCTGCCGCGCCGCCGTGGAGTGCGCCGACGGCTCCGCGCCGGCGCCCCCGGGCGGCAGCCGCCTCGAGGTCGCCCCTGGAGCCGTGGCGGAGTTCGACGCCGCCGTCTACACCTGCGAGAGCGGATACGTCCTCAGGGACGAGCTGGGGAGCGCCTTCGCGGTGCAGTGCGAGCTCGGCGGCAGCTACCCGGCCGCCGGGAGCGTCTCCTTTCCGACTTGCGCGCAGCCCACCTGCTCTTTTACCCTGGCGTCCGGAGTGAGGGTGCTTGGAGGAGAGGTGAACAATTCTATGTACTACTGTCTCACACTGTCAATTGAGGCTCTTTTTATACCTGCAAAGTTTAACTGTACTCCTACAAGACGTAGAAAAGACAAAGTAGCGGACAGCAGCTAGCATTTAACAAATGAACTTAATCATCAATGACTTTTTATAGACCCCCCACGTTTAGAGATGTGTACTTTTTATATTAACTTGTGCAGATTACGTACATATTATGTACTGTACGTGTACTACTACAGTACTATGGTGTACTATAACCACTATAGTTGGTTTGTGATGTTTCAACAGCTCTCCGGCGACGTCAATATGGCCTTGGGCGAGGTCAGGACGCTGGTGTGCCTCGACACGGACGAGGTTCTAGACGGCATTGGCACCTCCGCGGAGGTCGGTTGCGACGACGAGGGCGGCGCCACGCCCGCGGTGGCCGCCGCGGCCGCCTGCGTGGCGCCCGCCACCTGCACCGAGGCCATCCCGACCCCGGACGCCGCGTCCAACCTCAAGGCCTCGCACACTGTGTCCGTGCCGGCAGCCTTCGACGAGGCCCTGTACGAGTGCAAGGACGGATACGGGATGAACAGCGGTGAGAAGGGCAGGGGCGACGTGGATGTGGACGACCAGGTGCGAACAAGGGCATTTTAACATAGAAACAGCATTGGAATTATTTTTTTGTTGGCAAACTTTAACCGTAGTACTCCCTCCCCCCCAGGGCATTTTCCACCTTCCGTGCGGCGCAGGAGGCACCTTCGGCACAGTCACCTGGCCCACCTGCCGACCAACTTGCCAAGTGTCGGACCTGGAGCTCCCCTACGAGACCGCGCTTGCTCCCATCGACGAGCTGGCGGGAGTGACGGAGCTGGCGGAGTTGGACACCTACGTGCTCAAGTGTCCGGAGGGATACGTCGCCAAGGAGCCGGGACAATCACTGTCCAGGTAGGGAGTAAAGACGAGATGCGCTTTTTTTTTTTACGTGTAATCATGTGTTGGCACACCCTCCACAGCTTTCCCAACTTGTACTACGAGGCTTCGTGCGGCAGCGGCGGGGTGTGGAGCGAGCCGGCGGACTGGGCCACCTGCCAGCAGGCCGTCACCTGCGACCACCCGCCGGTGCCGCCCGCCGGCAGTCACTGGGAGCGGGTCGACCCGGGGGCCACCGTGTACGAGTACCAGAACGTGTACTACCGCTGCGAGAGCGGGTACGAGCTGTCGGTCCCGCCCGGGGAGGAGTGGCCCTCCGACCACGACGGCGTCCAGCAGAAGCTGGAGTGCAAGGGCGACGGGCACATAAAGGACGACGGGTCCCAACCGTACCACACCTCCGGGGAGTGGCCGAACTGCGCCCCCGTCTCCAAGAGGAAGAAGAGACACTTTGACGACGACGATGACGATGTTGTGGAAGAGGAGGAGGAGGGGGGAGAGCTGAAGGTGAGGGCGAAGAGGGCCACGTTCACCGGACTGCATGAGGACGTGGATTACACCACCAAGACCCTGGTGGAGGTGCAGTTCATGTACGAGACGGCCATCCAGGCGGAGATATCCGCCGAGTACGCCGTCAACTCCCTGTCGGACCCCGCCTACGCTAGAGGCCTGGTCGACAAGTTCCACCTGGACCTGAACGCGATGATGCCGGCGGACAGGAGGCTGCGGGAGGGCATGGAGTTCCTCGACGACTTTGACCCCATGTGTCAGCAGCCCACCAGCGCCGACATGAAGGGCGTCTGCCAGTCGTTCAGTTCATGTGAGCAGCCTACAAAGTTGTACAACATACTAGGACCTGTCTTAAGTCTTGATATCAACCCTTTTCTTCTCTTTCTTGCCACCTCAGACAAACCCGTGTGTGACAAGACCAAGATCGGGGCCCAGTGGCTGGTGGAGCTCGGCTTCACCTACGAGCAACAGTGGCCACGGTGGAGCGACCACACGGCCGTGGACTTTCACACCCCGGTGGGCGCGGAGGTCTACTTCTTCTGCTCCGACGACAGGAAGAGACCGCGGAAGGACAACTGGGACGACGACGACTCGGACGGGGTCATCTACGCCTACTGCACGCCCACCGGAGACTTCTCCATCACCATGAACCCGCCGGAGTGGGACCGGTGCAAGATCAAGTGCCCCGCGGCCAAGCCCGAGCCCCCGCTCCCCACCGACCCGGAGCGTCAGCTCTTCCCGTACGACAGCGACCAGAAGTGGCAGAGGACCCACTGGGAGGACGAGGAGATCAAGTACGGCTGCAACCCGGAGTTCGTCATAGACAACAACGTGGAGGGCATCAAGTCAGTCAACTACGCGTGCAACGAGGAGGGCGAGTATGCCGTCCCGGCCGGGGACAGGGACGATCCCTGGCCCGTCTGCACCAACAAGCCCTACGACCCGGGTGAGTGCCACTCCACTGTAGAGTCATCCAACGTTGTTCTTGTACTACTATGTACATACGGTATCTACTCTTATGTCGGCGTCCACAGCCATCCAGGCCGCTGTCGACCTGATGAAGCTCAAGTTTGACAACAACGAGAACTACAGGGCAGAGTTGGAGAAGGGGTCCACTGAAGGGGTCAGGAAACTTGTTTCATATTATCGAGATGTTCCTGTTTCCTGAAACATCTAATTTTTCTATTCCTGTAGGAGACGGATTCGAGACTGGGTCTCGTCATCGGCATTACCGTCCCTCTTGTTTGCTGTGAGTGGACTGATTTTTTGTTGTTTTGTTTTGCATCATTAATTGCAACTTACAAATGTCTCTACTTGCATGTCAGGCATCATGTTCTGTGTCTTCATGGTGATGTGCTGCAGCAGGCACGACAGCATCATCTGCAAGATCTTTGAGCCCCAAGCGTGAGGAGGAGGAGGAGGAGGAGGCGAAAAAAACCCGGCACAATTGTGATGGGTGGGTATAAGAAAATTGAGAGAAATGAAGAAAGAAAGAGGGTGGCCTTCTGCTGTGATAGCAACATTAAATGTCTATAATGTTCCCATGTGACGAAGATGATTAAAAGTCGATTTTCATGCTAAAGTATAACATAAAACTTCGTTCATTATACTACGAATCATAATGCTTTCTTGTCCTCCTCGGCGACGTACTTGTCCACCACCTCCTCCAGCACCGTGAGCGGTCCGGCGGCCGCCAGGACCACGTCGTGGAAGCGGCGCACGTCGAACCTGGAGGAGGGGCCCAGGATCCTCTCCGCCCTGGAACGCAGCTCCCGGATCTTGATCTCCCCGATCTTGTACCCGAGGGCCTGGCCCGGCCAGGTCACGTAGCGGTTTACCTAGGAAAGAGTGTATTAAATAAGGGAAATCTGTGGTAGTTGGTCAAGGTGCCTCAAAGTGCCTCTTGCTCAATGTTGGCCCTGGAGCTGGCGGAGTGTTTGACCATGTAGTCGACGGCCTCCTGCCTGGACCACGAGAGCGCGTGGATGCCGGTATCCACGACCAGGCGGCACGCGCGGAAGATGGACTCGGACAAGTGGCCAAATCTGGCGGACAAAAGTAGACATACGTACATTTTTATTTTTATAATACGCGTATATATTTGTACTTAAAGGATTGGTTCAATGGTAAGCATAAAAAGTGGCGACCTCGATTTCGTCCTTAGCAGTCTTGGAGGTCCGATGTGACCTCATCTGGTTCCCCATTTTGGGGGATCCCGAACAACTTTTATTTTATGCAACTTTTTGATTGGAGGCCTCCTGCCTAAAATGGCCATTTTTTTTTTGGTATAAAATAACCTCCCCAGGGGGGGTGTCAAATTTTTTTTACCCCCCTATGTTCCTCCCTATTGAAATTTTGCAATGCTCCTATCCTATGCAATATCCTATGCAAATCGGTTCAACGATCTGGCCCGCAGCCTGGAACAGACAGACAGACGGAGAGGACATTCGCCTATATACGTACATATGTAGATGTACCTTAGTAATATGTAATAATCTATGTAGATTATGTTACAATGATAATAAATAATGTAGAAAAAGTTGAGTCACCTATGGTAAGGATCTCCATAGAGGCCCATCTCAAAGCCCAGCGTCTCTGCGTACAGAGCCCAGCCCTCAACGTAGGCGGTGTTGGCGGGAAAACGGGACGGGCACGTGGTTATCCTAGGGGAAAGAAATTGTTAGTGAAAGAAAGAAAAAAAGAAAAGTAAATTATTGATCAAATCTCACTTTTCTTCCAAGCACTGCCTGAACTTGGGGACGTTCTCCGCTCCCAGCAGGAAGGAGGCCTGCAGGTGGTGTCCGGGGTTGCCCTCGTGAAGGGAGAGGGTCACCCGCTCGTACTTCGGTCTGGGAGAAAAAAATGCACTAATTGTACTACTGTACTTTGCAACATTCCTATTTTTCTAGTATGTAATGTGTCTCCTCCGTACTGTGCCTTGAACTGCCTGACGTTGACAAAGAACTTTCCAGGCCTGGACC
>JAAUYM010021012.1_pt1 | contig 11447 bp, 19 predicted proteins | sample 7278001 | NCBI WGS metagenome assembly JAAUYM01 (sample SAMN14350224, study PRJNA611818) | marine sediment metagenome | isolation source: surface marine sediment (1.8m) | place: French Polynesia: Moorea | collected 2018-08
CCGACAACGGATTCCGGGAGGGGGACCTAGCGGCCGTCCGGGCAGGGATCAGGCCGGACATGGAGCTGGCGGCCTTGCCCAGAGGGGTCAGGAAGGCGAGTCATCCTGCTAATGCCCGACCAACGCACACAGCGCCTAGAAATTTATTTAAAGTCCTGGCACACACAATAAAGTGTGTCACAATATGTCCGGTTCTCATTAGACGCTGTGGGTTGGTCGGGTGTGCATTTTTTTTTTTTTTTTTGGGTTGTATGGCACTGCAGACTGCTGCTCCCTCCCTCCAGGTGGACTTGCTCTTCTCCAACTGGTTCGGTCAGTGCCTCTTCTCCCAGTCCCGCTTCGCCCGGTTCGTCGGGCTGCGCGACCGCTTCCTGGACCCCGAAGTCGGACTCATCTTCCCGGACGAGGTCTCCTTGCACCTCTGGTACCTAGGGATCTTGAACTATATCACATTGCCATCCAGAGTCCGGATCACTCTCTTTTTGTTTTTTTTGGCGTCACTAGTGCTGCGGATGATCACGTGGGCAAGAGCCACAACGTGGACTTCTGGCAGGAGGAGGTGTACGGCTTCAACATGTCCGCGATGAGAGAGGCAGGAAAAAAAAAAAAAAGAAAAGAAGAGAGCGTGACACAGACAGAAGCTACCTTCCCTTTATTTTGCCAGCACGCCCTCTCCGAGCCCTCCCCCCGCTCCTCCTTGGGGGCGGGGCAGGTGCTGACCGACAGCTGCGAGCTCCTCCGCCTCGACCTCTACCGCGCCCGCCCGGAGGAGGTGCCCACCAGCTCCGCCTTCGACCTGAAGGCACGTTCCGCGGCAACCCGGACTCGTCATGACAAAAGAGTGGGAGGAGTTTTTCCATGTCCTTTCTCCCCCTCCCCTCCCCCCCCCCCCGCATTCTCTCTCCTCTAGGTGGTCCGTCCCGGCTCCGCGCACGCCTTCGCCGTGTTCTTCTCCGTGGAGATGCCGGACGCCTCCGGGAGGGGCAGGCGGTGCGCGTTCACCAGGGCGCCGCATGAGACCAGGTAGTTCATGATGATTTTCCATTCCCCCCCCCCTCCCCCCCCGACTTGGGAGTGTCTGTGACCATCTTAAAAGAACTCCCCCCCCCCTCCTTTTCCCTCCCCCCTCCCCAGGAGGTACTGCCAGACGGTGCTGTACGTCGACCGCGTGATGGAAGTTGAGATGGGAGACAGGATCAAAGGTGAAGAAGGGGTTGGAGGAGATCGGGGTGAGGGTGAGGACGACCGCACCGAGTTCTTCACCCTTGTGACGTTGACGCGCAGGGGTGTTCTCCCTGAAGTTCGGCGACCCCTCCGACCTCCGGGACATGACCATCTCCCTCACGTTCGGCCACTACAAGGCGGCGCACGCCGGCAGCCACGAGCTCGTCGGCGCCATGGAAGAAAGGAAGTACATCTTCATGTGACCTTGTGGGAAGCCTTCCCCGACCAGACAGTCATTTCTACTAGTGTACGTAACTCAGTGGTCACTCTGGAAATAACCCTACTTTAAGTCAAGGACAGTTGTGACAGAATCACGACGGGCTTGTACTGTACCAGGTCAATTACATCTCAATTATGATTCAACGAATCTTTAACGAATCTCATGAGTGCAGACCAAATGTTGATCCTGCTGCACTCTGTCACGATTCAACGTGAGCTAGGTATGTCTGGTCGGGTTCCTGACACGTTTTTTGAGAGCATTTAAAGAAAAATGCCGATTGAATCACGCTGGCTCCCAGGGCTCAAGTTGAAGGCCCAACTTTCACGTGAGAATGTATTTGTAGGATGTTTGCAGCAGTGGAAGTCAACGGTAAAATAGAGACTTCTAAAGTTCTCAAAGAAAGCTGTGAACGTACTGTGCCATGGGTGGCACTTTCATTTTTATGACTAAAGCCTACTTCAGCATTTTTTTAAAACTACGCTGGAAGTATTATAGCTTGAAGAATGGTGGCATTTTGCAAAAATCACAGTTTCTTTAGTTTGGTAGATACGGCAGGATGAAGCGATATTTTATGTTGGTTGATGTTCCTAGTAGTAGTAGTAGCGTCCAGGTCTCCTAGGTCCCCGCAGTTTCTAGCGGCAGTTCGTTCCTGATCGTCTAAAAAAGAAAGGAGAAAGCATCATGGAACATTAGATGCATTTGTTTAGTTCTTTGCAACCTGGTTTCCTGCATTCCTGCATTATGTTCTCACCTCTGAGAGCCTCCTCTTGTATTGAAACTCGTACTCCCCCGCCCGCTGCTTGGGCAAGAAGTGGTTGGACCTGGCAAAGACCTGCTTGAGCTCGCCAATGTCCAGGATGCTCACAGGCTCCACGTTGTTGCGGAAAACCAGCCCGCAAAGGTACTCCACATAGTGTGGCCTGGGAGGCAAGAACATATTTATTTATGTTAAAGTTCAAAAAAAGAAAATTACACGAAGTGTGCCCTACTTGCAAAAATCAGCATGTCCCTTGGAGACCTCCTCCCCACACGGCTCATCCACCATCCCCCTGTCACTTGTCTCTTTCTGTACCATGACGGGGCACTTACTGTCCACATGGCCCTCCGAAGGTTCAGTCTTGTACTCGACCTTGTCCTTCTGCAGATTTCCAAACTAGTACTTGTACTTTTTCCTACTATTAGAACATCCTTTCCCTGATACAGACCTTGAGCAGTTTCTGCAGCTCTTTGGGCTCCTTGTCCCTGAGGTAGAAGAGGCAATTTCTTGGGTGATGTGAGTGCAGCCCAAGCTTGGCACAGACCAGGCCACGCCCACACTTGACCCCCATATGGAAGGGGTGCTGGCAGCCAACACAGAACTCATGCTTGCACTGTGGGCAGGTAAAGTGAATGCAGCCTCCACGGGACAGCGTGTAGCGGAACTTGCACGAGGGACACTGAAATGGGGAAAGAAAAGTCATTCTGTGCTCTCGTTCTGGTAAATCACCTGGAATCTGGGTCCACCATGATTCCGTGCTCATCCAGGTGCCTCTGCAGCCCCTTGGCCTGGTTGTCTGGATCATTTGCCTCCTTCCATTCCTTAAACTTGTCACAAGTGATGTTCTCGTGTGCGTCCTCCCATGTCAGCTGGCACTTGGTGCAGGTGATGGCTTGACAGTCAGGGCACACCTGACGCTTGTTCTTCACATTAGCAATGAAACCTGAGGAGCACTTTTTTGAGGGAGGATGAACAAAATTGGTTAAGTTGGATATTTGCAGTTTGTTTTGATTTTGAGCAGCTTCTTCTCACCTTGTGGCACCACCGGAAGTTGGGATCCTTTATTAGAGTTCTGTCCCTCAGCTTCCTTTGAAAGAGGTCATAGACATCTCTCTCCAATATCAGCTTCAAGAGAGTATCCTGCAATGAAAATGATATGTATGCAGATGATTCAATAAGTGCTAGGATCATACTTAGAAAATGACAAACCGACCAGCTTGACAAAATATTCTGATGCTTTGTCCTCATTCTGGTCATCTCTAAGGCCTTTCGGCTCACTGCAGAAGGGGCAGCCAGCATCAGCAATGGTCTTGTCACGGATACACACTGTGAAATAGTTCTTGGCACACTCGCGGCAGCACAGATGATTGCAACTCAGCATCTTTACCATCTGCATAAGGAAGATTTGTGACATTTCCATTCTCAGACTAAAATTTCCCATATACAGGTCACCCACCTCCTTTGGCTTTATAGCGCCTGTGCACAGCTCGCACTCCTGCTGCAGGTATGCCTCAGCAGCCTCAAAGCTCTCCGTGGCCTCGGCTGCCAGCACTGCGTCCTCCTCACAGTACGCTGTCACCAGCTGCACCACTGTCTCCGCCTTCTCATAGGAGGAGACGCGGCCTGTGGCCAGAAGGCCACGCACTTTGCGCTGGGGAGGAGATCATTGAGCTTTGGAGACATTGGTGATATGGTAATTAGCAACTTCACTTTCCCTTACTGAAAATTCGAATTCTGCAGCTTCCTCATTTGGTCCTGGTAACGAGGTCTCGGCAGTGTCAGGAATGTTGATCCCCTTGAGGAGGTCGCCAGGCTGAAAGTCCTTGGTGGGCCCTGATGATCCTGCTGCTGTAGTGGATCCACTATCCACTTTGGTCTCCTCTGAGTTGGGGCTTATCCCTCCCTCTGCCATCACTGCTCCTGCTGTGGTCGCCGTTGCCCCTCCCGCCACCTCTGCTGCTCCCTCTGCTTGTTGGCCCCAGATCCGAGTCAGGAATGGGCGCAGGTGAATCTTGTTCAGCTCAGAATAGGCCAGCTCCAGATCTCCCTCACTGACCTGTACAGTTAAGAGAGCATGCATTTTTTGGAAGCCAGTTTCGCAATCCCTTCCCCCTTGTTAACTGACTGTGAGCGCAGTGAGAATGTCCTCCCTGTCAAAGCTTCCCTTCGCACTGAGCTGGTCATACATGGCCTGTCTCTTGTCCACGCACTCGGTCACGGATGCCCACACGTTGCCCTTGTGCTTTCTCAGTGCATCCCTGGCCTCTGTCTGTGACAGGGTGCCAATCATGTTCTCTGCAGCCTCGTGGCCAGCATTTGTCGCCTGGATTATAAATTTAGACAAAACACATTGACTGCACATTTACCTAATTGATCCATTAGCCCATCAAAACCCATTTTAAACTGCACATGTGCCTACTACTACTAAGCACTGCACTGACCAGTGTCACAACTGTGTTGATCATGTTAACCCAGTTCTCCTCGAGCCACTCAACAGGGTCTGAATCCTTGCAGTGATTCAGGGAAGCCTGCAGGTCCTCTGGAGTGTAGCCACCTTTCTCTGCCTCCTATAGATGATCAGGGGAAAAAGGAACCAGTTTTTTTTGTCTAGATCTCATACTACATGGTGCAAGGTGCCACCAACCCTGAGCAGCTGAACCAGCTCCATTCCAGTCGTGTTTGGCCTCTTCAGTGAGGGAGCAAGGTCATCCATACTCCGGTAGATGTTGGAAGTTGCGTCAGCAGCATTTCTTCCCTGAGCACCACTCGCCAGGTCAGAGTCTCTTGGAGGCAGCCGTCCCAGAAAGCCACGGTCTACTGACATGGTAAATGCCTCAATTGGGGCCTGGGACTAAAAAGGGACAGAGATAAAGCAATTTTGGACGAGTGCATGAGATGTCCTTGTTCCCTTTGTCATATCTTACCTGTGGCTGCATCTTGGGATATCGGCCGCTTCTGCCCCCGCCCACACTCCCGTGGCTGACGTATCCACTGTCGGGGCCACCTGGGAGCCCCTGATGGTTGCTGTCCGCGATGCTGCCGGCGCCTTCCTTGCTGCTGAACTCTTGCCTGCAATCCACAACTCGGTCGTGTCATTTGGCTATACGACCCTACTGCTTATTTCTGATCTGCAAGATCAGAGTAAAAACGGCCAGTTTCAAAATATGCCAGACAGTATGACAATGCCAAGAAGGCTAAATTTTTTTATTAATTTATTTTTCACATTTTTATGAACAAATTATCGGCCGGAAATGTTGAAACAAAGCCAGATTTTTAAAGCCTCACCTGACTTTAAAAGGCAAATATGGCATATGGTTTTTTGTTTTTTTTTTTTACATCACCTTGCTAAATGACTCCCAGTTTCCCCCAGCCTCTCCACCTCCATCTTGGCGCCTGGTTGCATGGCAGAATCCTCGCTGCTGCTTGATTCAGAGTTGCCCAACTTGTAGACGCCCTTCAGGGAGGTGGTCTTCCTCCTGCTGCTCTGCTCCTGCTGCTGAAGTTCTTCTATCTGTTGGTAGTGTTGCTGCTGCTGCTGCTGCTGCTGCTGCTGGCGCTTCTGGGATGGGTCACGTTCTTGAAGGTGCCTAGAGAACCTCTTGGACCTGAAGTTTCGCCTTCCCGTTTCTGAAGAGCGCCGCTGAGTCTGAAAACATTGATTTCCACTCTTTGTCTCAAGTGCTCCATCAGAGTTCATCAAAATTCTTAACTCACCAGTCTCTCTGCCATTATGTGTCCTACGAGCACTGCATCTTCCGAACTCTCGTTCGTCTTGGTGGACACTCCTCTTCCTCCTTTTTGAGGCCACCCTGCCCCAACAGTATCTCCCACAGCATCATTGGAAGTCACGTCTGAGAAGTTGTCATCATTCTTGTCCCCAGTGGCGTCGGTGGCAAGTGACTTTGGTGGTGAGAGGTGCCTCCTGGCCATTATGGACAAGTTGGTGGTCACCATCCCAGTGGTGGACCAGTTGTCGTCGACACTGATGGCACTAGCATCAATGCCCTGTTGTGGAGGAGGTCCCAGAAGGTCGCCTCCTCCCCTGTTCTGCTGCTGCTGCTGCTGCTGCTGCCCCTTCAGCCAATTATGCTTCTCATTGCGCCAGATGTCGCCCGAGTCAAGAGAGTCCTCTGCTTCCACAGTGGCTGTAGCTGACGCAGCTGAGTCGACTGCAGTGCTCTTCTCCTGGTGCTTGAGGTACTTGTTGATGTTGATGACGTTGGGTTCAAAGTGCTGGTCCAGTCTTTTGGCTGGGGCATTGATCTCAGAGGATAGTCCACCTCTCAGCAAGTCAGAGGACACATCCTAAATTTGTGGTAGCTTATGAATTAACCATGGTTTTCATGAGAACAGAACTGCTGTACCTGCATACTGATCCTGTTGAGTTGAGGGTTTGACATGGCCTTCTTCAGTATTCCTTTAGTTCGTGGAGAAGTGAAGCTTGATGGGCCATCCCTGCTGTAGGGAGGGCGAGGGGAGATGAGGGAGGCGTTGCTGGAAGAGTCGCACCCACCTAGAAAAATTAAAACTGTATCACACAGTGCAAAGTTGCTTGTGTGAATATCTGTGCATACAGGAAGTATGTAATAGGTGTTTCCCACAAGGTTTTTTCCCAGTACTTTATTTAATTCCACTGAATGTTTGATGGGTCAAGGAGGGCTGTAGGAGACTAATTGTTGAATGTTAACAGTCCGTTGAAGGCTGAGGTGGAAAGAGAGAGAGCAAGGTCATAGTGTTTGGGGAAGTTGGGGGTGAAATGCAAGTATAGTCGAGGTTTCTTCACAAGTCTTAAAGTCTCTGTCTTAACATTTTCCACATGCATTTGGAATGTCCTTTTTGTTGCACTTGCATCGTTGTGTAGGGTACTACTGTAGCACAGTACACTCTCCATCTCCTTACCAACTCTCCGAACCCTGGTGTTCAACTTGGATCTCTTGAATCTCGTAATTGCTGGAAGTAGTGGGCAAGAATATGCAGTTCTACATGTGTGCCTAACACTCTTTGGGACTGGCCTCGCTCTTCTTATAAGAGATTTCTCTTGAAAATGTTATCATTTTAACTCGTTTCCCCTCTCACCTCTTTCCCCTCCTCCTCCCCCGATCCTCACGGCGTAGTAGGAGTCAATGGCATCCTGGTCCAGATCACTGTCCACATTCTCCTCGTCGTCAATGCTCTGGAATCATACGTGTAGGTACGACGGGACGGGCTATTGGGGTGGGTATGAAACTTGCATGAGGAGGGGGGGGGGGTCGCCAACAGGGGAGGGGAGGCCCACACAAGAATTTTACTTGAAAAACAATCAACCAAGAAGTGCACAAAAAAAATTATTAGAGAAGACAAGAAGGAACCACGAACAATAAAAATGGAGGAGGTTTTTTTTTTGGTGGCAAGACACATTTTGTTTGCTTCTTTCAACTTGGGGATGGAAGTTTGACGATAGTGACATTCAGTTGCGAACGTACCGTAGTGCGTGAGTTTGTTTTTACCTGAAGCGGCATCGGGCTCTTGGCAAAGTTCCTGCCGTGTCTGTTCCTCCTCCTCCCTCCCACCTTGCCGCTCCTGGCAGAAGAGGAGGGCTTGAAGTTGATTCCCTCGTCGTCGTTGTCGCTCGGGTACACCTCGTCGTCGGTGGACATGTGTTGGCTGGACTTCACCCTGCTGCTCTTGGCCTTGTGTCTGCCGCTGCCACTGCTCTTCTCTTTGTGTGGCTGATGAAAACAGTAACGCAATGCCTTCACTCCCACATCTACTAGTATTGCAGCATGGCCATCAAAAAAAAATTAATGCCTCTTTTTCCTCCTAATTAGACATGAATTTATGTGGGTCTTTTGCCCAAGCAAATGTCATTGAAGAACCATCCGTTTTGAAGAAACGCTATTTTAAAATTTATTTTGTGCTTTTAAGAGTTGATTATTTAACCAGAACAAGCATGCTTTATAAAACACACCAAGTAAAATAAGCTGTGTAGACAGCTGTAAATACTCACCTTCAACTGTGTGGCTGCTGGCAACGGTGAGACCAGGATAGAGACGACCCCGTCCTCGCTGACTCTCTGGTCGCCAGTGGCGGCACCTGCTGAGGATGTCTTGCAGCACATGGCACACACGTTGCAGCCCCCACCGGTGTTGACGTAGGTGCAGTGGTGGCACACCCACGGATGGCGATTGTGCTGCTGCTGATGATGACTGGAGGTCTTGCGCTGCCCACCGCCGCCTCCTCCTCCTCCTCTTCCTGCCCCTGAGTGGTGGTGCCTCCTCGGGTTGCTGCCGGAGGACAGGGACACAAAGTCCATCTCGGACTCCCCAGTGAAGAAGTCCTCTTCGTCACTCTCGGAGTCTGTGTAGTACAAGTCCTCCGGGTGGTGCCGCCCCCTGGATCTCCTCCCGGCGTTTGACCTCGAGTGCGGCCTCGAATTTGAGGCCGAGCGACCTCCCCGCTGCTTATTGAAGGTTTGCTGCTGCTGTTGCTTCCCAAACCTGTTGCCATGTCTGGACCCTCGGGATCGATCGCTGACGGGTGACCCAGGTCGGCCCTGGTGGTGTTGGTGTTGCTGCTGTTGGGTCGAGTACCCTGCTGAGGCCTGCTGCAGGTGCAGATCGTGCATGCTCCTGTTGATCCTGCCCAGGTGGTGCTGCTGCTGCATGAGCATGTGAGTGTCGGGCCATGGGTGGTGCGGACTGAGCAGCGGGTTCATGGCGCCCGGAGGGGCCGCGGACCACATCGGCTTGTTGATCCAGAAATCCTGACAGAAAACGACAAAATGGTACCTCAATCTCTTCTTAATGTGGCTTTATAAAATTAACAAGCTTGCACTCAAAAAGTTAAGCAATGTGCATCTCCATGCATATTCTTGAGCACTCCATTTTTTTGTTCAATGGACATGTTGTACCTGATGGAGGCTCCTTGTGCTGCCGGTCCTTTTGAACCCTTCTTCTCCTCTTCCGTGCAGTAGTCCACTCCTGGTCGGTCCCTGTATGGCCGACTGGGTGGTTGACCACTGCTGCTGGTCCTCCCAGGGGACGACGTCTTGGTGGCCGCCACCGACGCTGCTGCCACCAGGGAAGCCGATGCACTGGTCTTGCACATGGGCCAGGTCGTGGAGGGAGGTGCTCTTGTTCAGACGGGAGAATCGATTCCCCTGCAATGTGGAAAAACAGATGATTGATATAAGCCTAAACTTTTTATGGGGTATGGTATGGTAGTAAATAGAGTTTGGTATCCCGACTGCCAGTCGGGATAGTACTAGTGCTATGCTGCTTGCCTGATGTGGTCCGGGCTGGGGAGGAAATTGCCACTGTTGGTGGTAAGGCTGGTGGAAGCCCCCTTGAGGTGACTCAAATGGGAAAGGCTGCTGCTGCACCTAAGAGCAATTTATATCCCAACCAATATCGCTTGCGTGGATTTAGAGACGGTTTGCTCTAAGGTTTTTACTTCACATATAACTAACTATATGGCGTTAGAAACGCCAGGGCAGGTGTTAGAATAGTGATATGAAAACCTTGGAGCAATTGCAGCCCCATCAATAAACTACCACTTGGGTCGTCACCGATGGTGTGCTCCTAGTAAGTACCAATATTGGTTGGGTAGTTATTACATACAGAGCAGATTAATTTCGTCTTTTGCTTACAGTCTGGAATGAAATGTTCTGCTGTGGTGGAGGCGGCATGTGCGATTGTCCTGGTGTCCCCATGACTCCTGGATATCCATGTTGCTGTTGCTGCTGCTGCTGCTGCTGCTGCTGTTGTCCCATCGTCGACATCAGTGGATTCGCCAAGCTGATGCTCCGCCCGAGCACCGGCCTCTGTGGGGTGTTGCCGGCCTCGGTCGCCGCCGTCGGCGTGGGCGGCAGAGGCCTTCCCGCCATGCCACCCGGTGCGCTGTCCTTCCTTGCCAGGGTGCCGCCGGGTTCGTTGACCGATCCGGGGCGGGCCAAGATGTCTGACGAGGTACGAACCGATGAAAGATGACAAGTGTATGTAGTTATAAGGCAAAGGTTCTCAACCTGCGGGTTGCCCTGGAGACCTTAAGGTGGGTCGCGGTCCGAATAGGTTGAGAACCCCTGGTTTAAACCTTTGCATGTTTTTTTTTTTTTCTTACCTGGCGTTGACGCTTTTCTGTTCTCTCCCACTACACTGGTTCTCCTCGGAGGTGCCTCTGGCCCCGCCGCCCCCTCGCCCTTTGGGGGCAGTGGTGGACGGACCTTCTGGTCAACGGGGAGGGCCTTTCTGAAGTGCGCCGACCTCTTCGGGTGGCGGTGGTACATGTCGTCACAGGCCAGGCAGAAGAGCTGCCCAGAGCAGGCGTCACAGAAGACCAGGGCCACGGAGGTGCCGCACAGGTCGCACAGGTCGTCGTCGTCGTCGTCGTCGCCGCCGCCGCCGCAGGCGATCTCCTCATAATCCTCCGACTCTGGGAGGAACCCGGGCACGAGGGTCGTCGGGCGCGACCGGCGAATGCTGGCCGAACCGAACTGCTCAACCAGGAAAAGAAAGTGGAGGACAGTTCCAGCAATTCCTGTTTTTCCTCAAAAATTGCATCATAATTGCACGAGTTTTTAATTGACGCACGGGGTTTATCCGTAGACTCTGTTATGTTGCATTCAAATGCTGTTGTTGCGAATTACATTTGCGATTTTTCGCCCTTATGAACCTACCTCCTTTTCGAGCAGCACTGTGGGGAGGATTTGCTGTTGCTGCTGCTGCGACTGGACACGGCCTTGCCGACGTTCTTCACTGACATCAACGGTCGGGGAAATTTCCTCAGGGTAGTAAACTGCACACATATTATCTTTTTTAAAATCTTAGGCATAAAAAACCCCTCTAATGGTGCTTCTTCCTACCTTCGGGATCATTCCCAGGGAATGGTTCGCTCTCCTGCAGCAGCGCCAGCGTCTCCATGGTGTGCGCGCCTGCGCCTGCGCCTGCGCCTGCGCTGGGACCGCCACCATCTGCAGCCGGCGCAGTCCTGAGCGCCACCAGCGCCGCGATTTCCGCCGCGGCCAGCGCCAGCTCCGCCGCGGCAGCCCCCACCAGGTCCGCGATGAAGTCCGGGGAGGAGGTGTGCGGGTAGCGCAGGGAGAACCCCGTGTACTCGGTGTAGCCCAGCAGCTCCAGGACGTCCCCGGCCCCCTGGGCGTACTCCCAGGGCGCCCAGGGGGCCGGGGACGTCCTGGAGCTGCTGGGCTACACCGAGTACACGGGGTTCTCCCTGCGCTACCCGCACACCTCCTCCCCGGACTTCATCGCG
>JAAUYM010049594.1_pt1 | contig 11446 bp, 17 predicted proteins | sample 7278001 | NCBI WGS metagenome assembly JAAUYM01 (sample SAMN14350224, study PRJNA611818) | marine sediment metagenome | isolation source: surface marine sediment (1.8m) | place: French Polynesia: Moorea | collected 2018-08
GCATCCATCACAGTTGTAGTACCGTAACATGTACATACATTGTGTGTAGGCAATTCCCGTGGAGAAGGGTTACGAAGAAGAGCACCTTCAACACCGCGAGAAGCGAAGCTACAGGCTGAATGACTTTTTCCATTCTGGTGGGTCCCTGGCCAACTGGAAGAGCGACAACTGGCTCTGCCTGGACTCCTACGCGCTCCTGGGAGAGAAGTATGGCTGGGACTCCTACAGGCGGCTTCTCGCGCTGTACTATGAGAGGGATGATCTCAGGAACACTGCACTCGACGACACAAGGTACTACTAAAAGTATTTCTTCTCTCTAAACTACAAAGTTTAACTTCAACTCCTGGAAATGTGCAAGTCAAGAGTTTTCAGTTGACTTGGAGGGAAAAAATAGAAAAGCATCAACCCTTGCAGCATAACGCTTCATGATGCTTTTAAAACATTCTATCAAAAGGAACAAAAGCGACTTGATCTTTGACAGGTTTGGCGTCTGGGCACTGGAATACTCCAAGATTGTGGGTGAAAATGTCTGCGACCACTTCCTGCGATTTGACTGGCCTATTGACAGCGCCACTATAGCCGAGTGCCAGGAACTTGAGACGATGGACGATGTGCTGGAGCCTTATCTTGGCGAGTGTAGTACTGCATAAAACTTACCGTAGGTCTCCTTTTTTGTGCAGAAAAAGCATATTGCACTTGCTGGGTGTCTTTCTGAGACGGACAGTACTTACTACTAATTTCGGAGGTCCTACAACATTGTGCGTCATGTACAGAACCAGAGGAGTTGCTGGCGTCTCCAACAGCAGAGTGCGAAGATGGATGGCTTCCTTATGGTGATACTTGCTTCTGGTGGAGCGACAATAGGAAACCTTGGGATGCTGCTGCAGAAGAGTGCCAGTCGATGGGGGGCACCTTGGCCTCTTGCCTTAGCAAGTGGGAGGCCTATCACCTTGGGCACAAGCTCCACATGGTTGGGGTGGTTGCCAGCTACTGGTTTGGACTGAGAGACTGGTGAGTCTTTTGTATTTCGAGTACTACTACAGCAGTACAGAACTTGCCGTACGGTTTAATACTACCGTACAGTAGAGTTGGCACTTGGCAAAACAGTACCTAGAATCTTGATTTGCAAAGATGTTGGACAGCAGCAAAACATTATCGAAATAAGATTTATAATTATAGTCAGATATGTACTGTACTGTACTGTAACAACATTTTGGTAAGCAGGCACACTGTTATTTATCATGAAATTTACAATTAGACTTAAGAAACTGAGATCTTAGTGTCAAAAGAAAACTGCTTAGTAAAAGCGTTAATTTCCACCTTTGCACCCATACGTACGTACATCTCCCAAAAACACCCACAGGGGCTCAGAATATGTGTTCCGCTGGTCTGCCGATGGTGACCCAGTGGATCCAGACTCTGTGGAGTGGGACGGCTATGAGTGGCGCCCGCCTGCTCCGGACAGGGCGGCTGGGGAGTGTGCCTACTACGTCGGGACTGGCGGCGTCAAGGTTGCTGATTGCACTTCTTCCAAGAACTACATCTGCAAGAAGGGAGGAGCTACCTGCTAAAAGAAAAGAAAGAGCCACAGCATTCCATTTTTTTTGCATATTCTCGTCTCTTTTTCATCTCTTTTCCTTGCATTAGAACAGAAAGATTTTTTTGGCTTGGCAATTTCAGTAATCACTAATCATTATTAATCTTTATCCAGTAATCTTTGTCCAAAATTTGACAGTTTCACAAGAAATAACACTGTTTCCAAGTTCCATGCGGTACAGGTATACAGTACAGTATATTTTTTCTCTAGTGATGCTCCTTTCCAAATAACTCCCTCATGAGATCAGCCTTCTTGTCGCCGCCATTGCTGTTGCCGATGCCGTTGTTGTTGCTGCCGCTGCCGCCGCCGCCGGTAGTAACGGCGTTGACGGCGAGGTTGCTGGCCACGGAGTTGACGGAGGAGCCGAGAGAGTCCGGGTTGATGCCCCTGAACCCGGAGTTGCTGCTGATCCCGCCAAAACCGCCCCCGGAAACCACCAAGGAAGCCCGCTGTTTAGGGCCAGGCCCGAAGGAAGGCGAATAACCAACCTGAAAAAAAACGACAAATCCAGGATAACATACTATCAAACCAAAAAAACTATTTAACTCCTGATACCTGATCTTCACTGCTGCTCTCAAAGATCCCCTTGGGCTTATTGCCGTTGCTGCTGTTGCCCGTGAACTCCTCCTCCTCCTCCCGCTCCCGGTCGATCTGATCCAGCTGGGCCAACAGCCCGGCCTTCCTCCCGCTATCCAGGGGCTTCTCCGCCTTGTTTGTCTCTGCCGTCGCCGTCGGAGTCGTCTTGGGCGAGGGAGTCTTGGCCGGAGGGGTGGACGACGCCTTGGAGGGAGGAGAGAGTACTAGTGAGGAGGAGCGGTGACGGCGGCTGATGGTGGCGCCTTTCAGAGGACTCCTGTGCGGGAACCATTGGATGAAGCAAATGCATCCTTAAGCTGCTACAGTTGTTGTACTACAAAGGTACTATTAGGGAACAGTCACTCCAGTATTGCAGTATTTGAAAACTGTTTTTTCTCGAAATGCAATAAAAAAAAGTGAGATTCACCCATTTTTTATCTGTCAATACTGTACGTTACTTCCTTGCTTGCAACTGATATTCCTTTCCGCGCCTCTCCGCCATCTTGGGGTATAAAACGTGACACCCTCCGAGAGGGAGGGAGAGATAAAAAAAAAAACTACACAGTTGTGTAGTATGTAGGCAGAAAAATATCCTTCACAACCATGGGATCCAAGCCGTCGACCCTGCTGGGCGAGGGGACGGAGGGGTGGACGCTGAAGCCGGACCTGTTGCGGGCCGGCGCCGGCGGCGGGGGCGGTGACCGCAGGCTCCTCTCCAAGTTGGTGAGCGCCTCGGTCATGAAGGAGGAGGGGGAGGAGGAGAAGGCGATTGCGCTGTTTGCCGTGGAGGCCTATTGTGGCTCCGGCGGGAAGGGGATCCACCTCCTCGTCATTCCAAAAGTTTCTCCGGAATTGGAGTACGAGGTGCAGGTGAGTGAGGATCCAGTTGCTATTGCACTGATGAATATCTACGGTAGTGCTACATGAAGTTCAGATAACTAGGCTGTGCCCCCCCCACCCCCACCCAGCCTTCCTGATTATCTGAGTTTTACTGCATCTAAAAAAAGAAGTTTTTCCAGTTCTTCAAGAGCAGTCGGCCGCGGGCACCGGACAAGGTAGAACTCCTCCCTTCCAAGGAGGTGACGCCACCGGGAGAGTCTCTCCGCTACGTGGTTAGCAAGACCTACGAGTACTCCTGTTACGTGGAGTGCCACTGGAGAGCGCGCAGGGTGGACGTCTTCAAGAGAAACAACAAGGAGATGCAGGAGAAGGAGAAGAGGAGTCTGGGGGAGAGGCTGTGGGCACAGAGAGAGGAGTCCTTTGACGTCAGGAAAGAGAAGATTGACATTTTTTTTTCAAAATGGAGATCGCGGAAAAATTGCCGGTTCTCACATTGCAGGTTGATCTGCAAGGACGTCGCGACCATCTTCCCGGCCCACAAGGTCGTGCTCTGTTCGGCCTCCGACGTGTTCAAGGCCATGTTCAACCACCAAGACCTGTCGGAGGCCCGGACGAGCGTCGTTGAGATAGAGGACACGGATTCCGGCACCATGGAGGCCTTCCTGAGGTTTCTCTACACGGGCGAGCTGGACTTTCCGGCCTCCCTGGATAACGCGGAGAGGCTGCTTTCGGTGGCCGAGAAGTACGACGTGAAGTCGCTCAAGAGCTGGTGCGAGGAGGGGATCTCGAGATTGACAGATGCCTCCAACGCCGTCAGGGTGGTCGGGATGGTGGACAGGTACCGCGCGGACGCTCTGAGAAGCTTCATGGTCAGGTTCGTGGGCAGGAACTTCTGGAGCATCGTGCCCCACTTGGGGGAGCTGGGGGACCTGCCTATGGACGTGCTCAGGGAGGCGGCTAGTCTCAAGAGATCGTGAAGGCATATGTGTACACAGTCTTAACCAACGGAATAAATCTGCCATATGTTAAGCCAAAAAAGACCCTTTTCCTCACCCAGTGAATGGCATCAGTCCTGAAGCATCCATCGACACCTGCGCCACCATTCCAGAAGCCGCCGCCACCGCCGCTGTTGACGATGACGTCTGTCCGTTCGGGGACGCGACCGACGACGACCTGGAGCCCTTGCCGTCCCTGGGAGGAGTGGTCATGCCCCGCGGCATCCACAGCGCTATCTTGTCCTCCTCGCTCAGGTCCCTGACGCTACCCACGCTGCTGCCCTTGCTGCCCTTTCTCTCCATCGTAGTAGCGCCCTTGTCGTCGTTGTCGTCGTTAATCTTCATGTTCGTCTTGGATGCTTCTCCGCCGTCTTTGGATGCTTCTCCACCGTCCTTGGAGCTTCGCCTAGTAGTCAGGTCGGTTCCCGAATCCTTGGAGGTCCCTCTGTTGGCCAGACCCTTCCCGTCCAGACTGGAGTCCTTTGAGAATCTTCTTCTGGAGTCCTTTCTCTTTTCCTTTTCGTTTGAATCGTTTTCTTCATCTCTCTTGACGTATTCCGCCATCGGGTCATCCCAAAACTCATCCTTTTCCACTTCTTTCTCCTCCTTCTTCTTGGACTTGGGTTTACTCTCCTTCATTACTGCTTTCTGACCAGATCTGCAAGTGCAAAATGATGAGATTGCATTAAGCACCCCAAAGATGCGGCCAGGAAAGTTCTCCGACATTGCAGCCATCTTACCTTTCGTTATCCTTGGTTTTCAACTTTGCCTGGTCCTTCTTAGGCTCCTGTGCTGCCGCCGTCACCGCCGTCGCCTCCGGAACCGCCAGCCGCCCCGTCCGGTCGCCGACGGCGATGATCTTGGTGGCGTTGGAGTCGGTGGTGGTGGTGGCGTCGGTGGCAACGCTGCTGTTGTTGTCAGCGTGGCTGAGGGAAACCATGCTGGCGGACCCGCTCATCACCATCATGTTGGGCGTGCTGCGGTTCTGCCCCGCCCCCGCCCCCGCCAGTCGGTGCGCGTAGATGTGCGAGCGGTGGATGAGCTTCTCCTTCTGCCTCATCTCCGTCCTGAGCTTGGCGATGCTCCCCTCCGCCTCCTCCAGCCTCTTGAGGGCGCCTGCGCACCTGTGCCTCTCCGACGCCACCTGCTGCTTGTGGCTCTTCTCGGTCAGCGCCAACTTGCGACGGAGATCCTGCCGATTTTGTACAGTAGAACTCCGATATACGAGTAGCAAGTTGTAGTACAGTAGTACAGTTCTTGATCAGCAGCTAAAAGTTTACTAACTCGGTAAAGCAATTTTTTCTATGTGTACGATACATTGCAAAAGAGATATCGTAAATTTGCTCATCATACTCGTACTATGTACGTAGAGTACTCGTATTTACTGTGTTGTACGTATAGTGATCTCTAGTGATCTCTTTTATTTGCTCTAGTGGAGTTTGCTGTGAAGGAGATTTAAACTGTATTCACTGCCACTGACCTTGTTCTCCTCATCTCTCCTGTTCAGGTGCTCCTTAATCTCCTCCAACTCCAGCTGCAGCTTCTCCCTAGTGTCCAGGTGGCGGGTCTGGGTCAGGTTGGTCAAGCTCCTGAACAGGAAAGATCGGCGTTTGCGCTTCAAATTGCTGTCTTGCATTTTACTATGGGGCATCGTCCTAAGTACCTGTTGGACTCCCTCATCTTGTACAGCTCGCTGTCCCTCCTGTTCAGCTTGGAGACGAGGTCCCGGTTCGCGTCCTGGAGCTGTACGTGGTGCAAAATATCAAAGACTCAGGCATCATGCTGTCGTTGTTGTCCTTATTGTGACCCACTTCCGGACTTCAACTAAAGATTGCTATAATAACCAAATTTGAATTTTCTTTCTAATCCAACGCCCAATAAGAAAAAACTCCTCTACCATATCTACCTTTTTGCTGTCGATCACCGACTTTCCAGAGTTCTACTGTTGATAATTGATCATGTCTTCTCCTTACCTTCTTGACCTTGTTCTTGATGGCCCGCACCTCCTCGTTGTGCGCCCTCAGCACCGTGGGCAGTTCGGCGTTGGCGCCGGACAGCCTCTCCAGCTCCAGAGTCTGCCGCTTCAGCTGGCGGTTCAGCAGGCGGTTCTCCTCACGGAGGTCCTTGAAAGGGAGGTGGGCAGAAAGAATCAGCACTCTGGCTGGTGCCGTCATTGTCGGCAAAGGTTTTCTATGTCTGGAAATTAACTGCAAATGTACTGTAGTACCGTACAGTATTACTAAACCAGCATTGCATATTTGGTCAATCTGTTATACAGAACATTACGTGTCTCTTCGTACTCGTACATGTGGGAGCAGCAGCAGAAGCATAAACAGCATGGATTTTTCGTAGGGAAAGCAACTAATTTAATAGGTAACACGATAAAGAAAAAAGTTACAGGTCTTCAGAATTTTTAAACAACAACAACAGCAAAAAAAACATTTTTTGGAAATCATCGGCATATCTGGTTTTAAGGTCTCGCATGAGCTGATGCACGCAACGTCTTATATGTACTGTACAAGTAGGGTAGGGTATGTACATATGCTAGTTCTTTTGAAGCAACCAAACGTGATAACCTCTGCGCAGTTCTTGACAGGCAACTGAGAGACCAAGATCATGATGTCCATAGGATTCTTGAAGGCCGTGGGGTCCTTTTTCCACGTCCACACCACCTTGCTTTGTCATGAGATTGTCAACAGCACTGACCAGCACCTGGAGTTCTGGACCAGAGGGACTCTGGAGCTGGACACGGCTGTTCTGCACTTCTCTGGAGAAGCAGCCGAGATTCCTCAAGCCAAAGAGACGGAGAAACTGTTGATTTAACTACGTTGAGAACAACTGTTGTCGCCGCCTGGATGAAGGATCTGCCGTACTAGGGTACTCGGGAAATGTGGTCTGGCTAGTCTCTGAAGAAGCCGACGTTCTTATTCCAAGGGAGCTGAGGCTGGACAGCAACTGGCTCGTATTCAAGACGAATCGACAGGATAAAATTTTGCAGGAATTTTACCGGATTAAGGGATCGGGGCGATCGGGGCCATTGAGAAACGAGATTGGGACTTGGTCGGAAACTGGAGGTCTGGTGATCTCAGAACCGGAAACTTGGACTAGGAGGGTGAACCTCAATGGCATTCCAATCATCAACACTGTGAAACAGTGGGCGCCTTTCACGTTCGTTCTGGGTGATGCTCAGTTCAGTGTCAAGGGTTTGATGCCCGACATATTTGACAGTCTCAGAGCCATTATGAACTTCACAGTTATCTTGACAGAGCCACCAGATGAAGAATGGGGAGTACACAGAAAGCATGAGAATGGAACTTTCTACTGGTCTGGCATGGTTGGACAGCTGTCCAGACGGGATGTTGACATCTGCATTGCAGGACTCACAGTCAACGTTGCCAGACAGACTGCAATAGACTTCACAGTTGGAGTGATTGCAGATCCCATGAGTGTTGTCATTGGCACAGAGGGACAAGGGAAAAGGGACATAAACACGATGGCCTACCTGTCAGTTTTCTCCCTGAAGACGTGGTGTGCTATGCTAGTAATCACTCTGACCACTTTTTTTTGCTTTGCACTATTTCTGCAGCAACCTTTACTGAGGGATGGTAGAAACCCAGTGATAAGCTTTTTTCATGGCCTGGTGTTTTTTCTCAGATCCTTAATCCAAGTTGCAGTAGGGAGCTTGGCATCATCTCACTCTCTTTCATTCAAAGTCATCTTTCTTTCTTGTGCCTGGGTGTGCTTCTTCGCCTTCCAGGGCTACGTTGGAGACCTCACGGCAGTTATGACGGCCAGACCGCCAAAGGTCACAATCAAGTCATTCCAGGACTTAATTGACAACAACTTTGAACTCTACTTGTCTAAAGGCACCATATCCGAGACTTTCTTTGAGGAGGCACCAGAAGACTCAGCCATGGCAAGGATTTACAAGGAAAAAACCACAATGACAACCTATGACAAGAAGATTGCACACCTGCAAAAGATGGAGATTCTGACTTCTGTCCCAAGGAGTGCATTATACGCCAATGTCTACCAGTTCCGTAATGAGACTGCCCGGGCTAGGCCCCTGATGGATTTCCAGGAAATGACCAAGGGGGTGTTGGGCTTTGGCCTCCAGAAGGACTCTGAGTTTAAGCCGGCCTTCAACTACTACATCGTTAAGCTGCGGGAGCTGGGAATCCTCGATGAGATCTTCGCCAGATGGATCAAGGAGAACATGCCGGATGACATGTCTGAGAGAATCTTCGTGGAGGACGCCTCGGTCCTCGGCTATGACAACCTCTTCTTCCCCGCCATGGTCCTCCTGGCCGGCTTTATTGGAGGAGTAGTAGTCGTCTTGTACGAAGCAGCGACGATTCGACCAAAGATCAGCAACTAACTAGCAAGCCTGGGCACACTTTCAGAAAAAGCTCTTAATTGCTGTTAAATTACTACTACCCTCACGGCATTTTACAGACAAATGTCTGTTGTGAATTATTCCTGTTAATACTACAACTGCTGCACATACCGTATACGGAAGATACTTACAATCAGGTAGTAGCTTAGTATGTACAGTATGTACATGTATGCAACGAAATAGTGTATTGTTCCTACCTGTGCAGGTTCTTTTTCTTAGAAAAAGCGTGACTGCTGAGACCTTTCGGACCCTTTCTCAATCATGTTTCAACCTGGACTGCAGTTAACACACAAAGAGAGAGGGAGAGAACAGGAAGTCCAATTCTGCTTATCTCTGACCGCCATCAGCAACCTTTTTTTGTAGGTTGGAGAGAAACTTCTTTCTAACAGAATCTTTTTTTCACTGCTGTAGTACGTGTACCAGTTGTACCTGCGTACTATGAAACATAATGCACTGTCTAATGTGTACTTCATACAGAAGCAGATAAAAAAATGTATCTTTTCTTCATCTACGCATGCACGAGTCAATGACCTCTAGTTATCTCCTTCCCCTCTCTTCCTTTCCAAACGCTAAGAGCATTGGTCAATAGTACTGTACAGTACTAGAAGGGAAACCATGAAATTAACAACGTCTACGGCTACAAGGCCAGCAGCAACAGCAACGAAAATAACAACAGCATCAACAACAGCAGCAGCAATAACTAAAGCAAATTGCTCACCTCAACCTCCCTCTCCAGCACCTTGGCCTCGTTCCTCCTCTCCTTCCTGGCGCGCAACCTGGCAGACCTGATGCGATCTGCCACCATGCGGTCGTACTCGTTCGTCGCAGCCACAGAGGAGGACTTCATATCAAAAGCGTCGGCAGAGTTGGCAGATGGCACCGATTTGCTCTTCTCTTGCGTGTAAATCTTTACATTTACTGCGTATCGAACACAAAGGACCTAAGCAGGCAATCTCTAAATGTTAACAATTTTAAAAGGCTTTCCTTATTCCTAATATCAGTGGAAGTTCAAATTGTCCAAGTTTCCCCCTTTTTTCCAATGCCATCTGCCCCGCCAGATGAAAACTTTCCTGCAACAGCACGGCCGCCGCCCCCGGCGACGGAGTGGTGGACAGGGAGGAGGAGGCCAGGTTCAGCAGGTGCTGCTGGGAAGGGCTGATCAAGGGAGGGCGATGGTGGCGACTCTTCCAGTTCTTTGCTCCCTTCTTTCCGACGCCGACGCCACCGCCTCCGCGGCCGCCGCCACCGCCGCCGCCGCTGCCGCGGCCGCTGGACATCGTGAGCGGTGCCTCCCCTCCCGATGAGGAGTAGACGGAGTCTGGAACGCGCGCACCAAGGACACGAATTGTTTTCAGAACAGAATGGCCTGGGTTAAGATGAAAAGCGTCGACTTTTAATGATCATAACTTAGCACACAAGTTGGATTTCATGTTTTATCTCTTTAAATTTGCGTGTCCTTTTCCCAGGAAAAACTTGATTTTTCATCCTAACCCGTGATGCTGGTTGGCCTGATGTTCTTTCTCTTGGAGAGCAGCCTCTCTCCTCCTCCTCCCTTCTTGTCGCTGGCCTTCCTGGGCGCGAACAACTTCTCCTTCTCCTCCTCCTCCCCGTTCTGCTGCTGCACCACGTCATCGTCGTCCTCCTCCTGGATGCTGATGTCCGACTCGTAGACCTGGAGAAGGGCGTTTTACAATACCTTTGTCTATGCAAATCTCGCTACTACGGTATACATTTTTTTATTTGAACCCTGACTGTGATGCTACAATTTGCTAATTTCGGTGTTTTTTTACTCCACCTCGTCGCTGTAGTTGTACTCTTGGTCCACGTCCTCGAAGGCCACCACGCCGTTGTTCTTCGCCTTGGCATGCTCACCTTCCTCCTTCACGTGCTTCTTGTCTCCCTCGTCAAAGAAGGAATCTCCCTCGGGACTTGTGAAGAAATTAAACAAAGAAAGTAATTTCCAGAAATATATAAATGTACCAAGATTCTTTCCTTTTTGTCTAATGTGTGCTTAAGTGCTCAAAACTACCGTACACTACCAGCAGCTGCAGTTATTATCTTTTTAATTAGTACTCGTATACTACAGAAAAAAAACTGAGAGATTTTTGCTTAACTGAGATCATAAGGTTGAGTTTGAAAAAAACGCAGGATTGTAAAGTTGAAATACAGGAAGTACAAGAAACTCCTAATTTTTTCCATGCCAACATTCAAATGTTCAATCCCCTAATTCAGCTCTTCGATGGTGTCAATTCTTCCTTCTTACCTTCCCGATGGCTTCACCATGGTGGTGGCCATGTCTTCCTCCTCTTTTGAAAGCCTTCCTCGTAGTAGTTGTACCAGCAGCAGCACCAAAGTTTAAAACAGCCAAGTTCAGCTAATCCTCACATCGGTGTGTTGAAATATCTACCTCGCGTGCACGCAGCTTCTTTTCATTTTATATAGAAAAAGAAGCTGATTTTGTCCCAAGTCCCACGCTTGCACAGAAAGTCAGAAAGTCCACATAGAAACAAAGAACGACTGGAAAGTTACGCACAAATTAACGTTTTCTATGTACCAGAACATGCCAGTACTAGGCTCTTCAAAAATTGAAGATTTTGTTCTTAAATTTGTCTGGTCTTTCCAATTTTCTCCTACTTGGGTCGTCTATGGTTGTTGGTCCCACTGGACCAGGCTCATGCCTACTATGTACGAGTAGGTAGGTACTACCCGCAGGGGGGGGGGTAACAGTACACATGGCAATCCCACTGGCTGCTGTGTGGAAAGGTCTTGTCCAGTTCTGCCTTTTTCTCTCTCCCTCTCTCTCTCTTCTCTCTCCAGTCTCCAGCCAGGTGTTTGAGGTTTGTTGCTCGACAGGGCACGCAGGCAGGTATTTTTCTCCCCTCCTGTGCGTACACAGACCCAGGCTAAAAAGCACCCCCCCCCCCTTCCAAAGGAGTAACTTGCGACTTTGTGAGCTGATGTTGGGACCGAACACGATAGGGTCGGGGGCGTTCAACGGCTGGCCTCGCTTGTAGGGTAATAAAATTTCTGACGACAAAATAA
>JAAUYM010083050.1_pt1 | contig 11444 bp, 17 predicted proteins | sample 7278001 | NCBI WGS metagenome assembly JAAUYM01 (sample SAMN14350224, study PRJNA611818) | marine sediment metagenome | isolation source: surface marine sediment (1.8m) | place: French Polynesia: Moorea | collected 2018-08
GCAAGATGGCTCCTGCCAAAAAGCCTAGGTTGACTTTGATGAAGGCAAGGTCAGCCTTCTTCATCAGCTGCTGTGTCTCCTTGATGGCCTTGGGGCTGTCCGTTGTGATCATTTAGATCAGACGGGTAACGTCTTCAAGGACCTCAAAAGCCAAAATATTTAGAAATGGCTGAAAATGCCAAAATATTTTAAAAAAAGTATTTTATATTTAAATTAAATATTTTTTCTCCCCCTAGTTATGACTATTACTTTCACTATTGCTTTTCTCATGGCAGATCAACTTCTTTGTCAATAAAGGTTCCTCTTCATACTGCGTCAATGTGTGCTGCAACTTGGTGGTTGTGGTTGTTGGCGCTCCGCCTCTTTCCTCTCCACGAAAAGCAAAATCTTTGAGGCTGAGCATCACCAACACAAAAGCAACGGCAGCACGTGGAGAGGGAAAGCAATTTATTTTCTTTCTGCTTTAAGACATTGTTTTGACTCAGGTTCTCTTGAAGTTGTCTCTCATGTCCCTGTCGAGATCTTTGGGCACGTCCACGAAGACCCGGTCCCTCCCAATGGCCTCAATGAAGGGTGCCAGCACCATGCCCGCTTGTGCGCCGCACTTTAAAGTGCGCTTTAGTACAAGCCTGGTAATAAGCAATAAATGCTGTGTTTTCCAATATCAAAATTTTCAGCGTGGATCCTTGCGTTCTACGAGACTACTACTGCTTTTTTATTTGCTTTGTACGTATGAAAAACTAGGGCAATTGAAGTCTTTGTTGTTCTAGCTATACCCTACCGACAAGAATCGGAGCGAAAAAAAATTACACTAATTATGCTTCTCAAAAAATTGCCAAAGTAGCTACAATAGGCACAACCGACTAAACTATGATTTAACATTTTTTTTACTTATCCAAAGAGGCATCCTTTTTGGTTGGGTACGAGTACAAAGACCGTAAGTAGGCCTATCGCCCGGGGCCTCCATTGTACTGCTTGCCGGTTGGCTCGACCAATTGCGGAAAAGGTCGTGCCGGCCACTGCTTGCTGGTCATGACTTTTTCATGCCAGGAGGGGGGGGATTAAAACAGCAGAGGAGAGACAGAGAAGAGAAATTGTCGCTGGGTGGGAAGTAGGAGGAGGGCGACAATGAAGGGGGGAGGGAGGAGGGGGGGGACGACAGTGGCAATACCTCACACTGATTTTAAGAAAAGAGTGTTGAGAGACAGTTTTTCTTTATAGACTCAAGATGATGACAATTGTTCGTGCGGCTGTTACTAACAACCTCAATGGCGAGAAAAACTCTCCTCTAGAAATTGGCCTCCTCTCCTATTCTCCTTCCCTTTCTCCTCCCCCTCCTCCCCCCCTTCCCGTCAACCATGAGGGCCTCCGGCTGGATACAACACAGCCTTCCTGTGAAAGGGAGGAGGAGGAGGAGGAGGAAGAGGAGGAAAAGGGCCTTTTGCTTTCTTCCCCCTTTTGCCTTCCTTCCTTTGCCTACCTGACTCTGTCTGTCTCTGCTCCGAGTCATGAGAACCGACCGCACTCTTAGTAGTAGCAGGCGAGCCAGTCTGTATGTCTGTACGTACAGTATGCAGTGTATATACTACGGTCGGTAGATAGTACGTAGGTGGAGATGTGGAAGGGTCCGACTGGAGCAACGGCAAGAATTGAGCGCAGAACACCTCCTCGATGGTGGTAGAAAAGGTGGCGGACCTGCCTCGGTGAGGGAGTCTCCGTCCTCTGGAGGGAGGACATGATGCGCTTTCACGCCGTGCACGGGGCTGGGGTGGACCTGGACGCGGAGAGGAAGGCTGCGCGGAGGACGGGGAGCGGAGGGACGCAAGTGGGGGAGGCGGTCGTCTTCAGGTGAGAAGGGAAAGGACCCCCGCTGTAACAACTATTTTTTTTGGGGGGGGGGGCAATTCAGACTGCATGACCACTTCCAGTGACTCCGCGGTGGAGGTGGGTTCCCCGTACACGGTCTCTCTGGACACGGCCGACCCTCGGGGTCTTCCGCCGCCGGGCGAGGAGGCCCCAGGGCCTTCCCCACTCCCCCTCCTCCTCGTGGGCCTGTGCTCCTTCGACCCGGCCGCCGGGGTCCCGGAAGAGCTCCTCCGAGGCGAAGGAGGGCGACCCGACCAGAGGAAGGTGAAGGGGCTCTGGACGAGTCAGGTGGACCCACGACTGCTCAGGCCGGGAAACAACAGGTATACGCACCGGCGGGGCGGGACTGAATAATTGAACACCACCGTGGCCGCATCCTCCGCCCCCCCACTGGCACTCAAGGGGGTGCACTCAGTGGAAGCCATCAGCCTAAATTACTAATTCATCATAATGCGGGCGCCAGTTTTTGTCGAGATTGCGCCGCAGTAGCTGGCAAGAACCGAGGATAAATTATGTAATGCGTACTACTATACCTACAGTACTACACACCATACAAGCGTGCCAAATGCGCATGTACTGTACGTACCTATGTACAAGTGTACACTTATGATTCCAACGGCCAGGGCATCTCATGAAAATCTCCACTTGCCGCCCATCTGCCTGAGTGCCTCTCTGGCGGCCAGCCTTCCCGGTGCCCCCATGACCCCTCCTCCCGGATGTGCCCCGCTGCCACACAGGTACAGCCCGCCCAGCGGGGTTTCCGGGCTGTGGCATTTCCTTCCCCCTCCCCCGCAACGGGTTGCGACGGGTCTGGCAAGGAAGAGCTGGTCCAGCGCCATTGATCCATGGAAAATGTTTCCACCCGTCAGTCCAAAGATGCTCTCCAGGTCTGGGGGAGGGAGCACCTCATAGCCGACCAGGCTTGACTTGAATCCTGGAGCGTATCTTTCAAGGAACAAGAAGGAACATGAAGCAGCTTGGTTGCTATCGCTGCCTATGCTAGGGACATACCTCTCAACAGTGTCAAAGATTAGTTGGGCATACTCTTCTTTGACTTCCTCATTCCATTTTCTCCCATCCTTAAGAGTGTAAGGAGTATACTGCGTAAAGAAGAGGCAGATGTGGTGTCCAGGCGGTGCCAGGGTGTTGTCCAGTGACGAAGGAATGACCATCTCAATCATAGGAGCACGAGAGTATTCTCCTTTAAGAAATGAATTGACGACTTAGGAAATTGTGTGGTGAACGCAGGATAATATGTATTCTTCCTTGTCACTCTTCTCTTACCTCTAATTGCAGCATCTCTGTAGGCTTCCTCTAGCTTTTGCATTGATTCACAATTTAGGTGAATTGTGCATTGATGATGTGGCATCACTGAGTCCCTTTTAGGAGCATTGGGTATGGCTGTAAACTGGGGGATCTTATTCACAGCAGTGTTGATCTTAGTGACTGGTGAGGCATAATTGATGGCATGAACAGATGCTAAAAACTCTTTACCCAGATCATTTGACTTTGTGTTCTCATCTAAAAGATCGAGGAAAGTGACCTTGGGAGTTGCATTGGAAAGAATGAAATCAGAGTGAATTTCCTCTCCACTGGATAGTTGCACTCCCTTGGCAGCTCCTCCTTCAACAAGAATCTTTTGCACAGTTTCACCTGTCAAATTTAGTCAAATTTGAAAGGGATAAACTATCCATAATTTGTTCTTACCTGTGACAATGGTAGCTCCAGCTTCTTTAGCTGCAGATTCTATTGCCTCTGAAACAGCTCCCATACTTCCTTTTGGATATCCCCAAGCCCCACGTACTCCATCTATCTCACCCATGAGGTGGTGAAGCAGGACATACCCTCCACCAGGAGTGCTGGGTCCAATCATGGCCCCAATTGTTGCATCTGTGGCTAGTGTAGCCTTCAAAGGCTCTGACTCAAAGACCCTTTCCAGTACCTTTCCTGTGGGTGCTGTCACCAGCTCATACATTGCAGCAAGGTCCACTTCCCTTATGGCCTTTGTTGCCTTTCCTAAAGGCCTCTTTACATCCCCTGCTCTTTTCAGTCTCTGTCGGAGTGTCATCATTCCAGCGAAGATGTTGGCCAACTCTGTAGGAGACAGGTCTAGCAGAGGATCAATCACATCCACAAACTGATTCAGCTGCCTCTCGTAGACCTCAAAAGAGGCTGCATCAAGCTCTGAGAACTTGCCTATCTCTTTCCTGTTCTTCTCTGTGTCCATTCCCAGGATGAGTGACTCACAGCTGTTGATAATGGGTGTAAAGCTGCTTGGTTCCCTCCTGTATATGTGCAGTCCATGTCTCTTCAGCTCCAGTTCTTCAATGATGACAGGTCTCATTAGGCTGAGAAGGTAGGATGCCCTGGAGAACTTGTACCCTGGCACTAGCTCCTCTGTGACAGCGGCTCCCCCCACCACATGCCTCCGTTCGACCACGCAGACGCTCTTGCCGCTCTTGGCAAGGTAGGCTGCCGCCACCAATCCGTTGTGACCGCCGCCCACGACAATGGCATCATAGTTTGGCCTGCTGGACAGTCCTCTGCACTGAGCTTTGTTCAGGTGCTTCAGGGTTATTTTCATGAGATGGGGAAACATGTCGAAAAGGGTTACTGATATATGGACGTCTGCCTACAGTTCGTTTGTTGCGTGCCTTGACTTTTCTGTGAAACGACGACGAAACGATACTTGCTGACTGCACAGGGGCCATAGCCCAATAATTCTGCCATAGGTTATATTTTGCTTGGAAAGTGGCCCAAAACGCAATTAAAAGGGCAAAAAAATCACCATTGTTATTATGGTTTCTACTAGTGCCCCCTTCAGAACAATCAGCCCCTCTCCTTCGCCTAAAAAACTCCTGTAAACGTCCCTAGTACTAGTACAGCAATGTCTGAAAGACAACATACCGGTTTTACAGGATAGGGTTAAAAAAACATGGTTGTTGTTGTTGTTGTTGTTGACGGTTGCTGTTAAGATCTAAAGCAACAACAACAACCAGTTGGGTGGCAAAAAAAAAACTAACCTGTTTGCGTCACACCTGATTTCCTACAGTACGTTGTTAAACTAGTATGAGGGCATGTACGAACAGTTTTGGTCACTTTCCAGAACAAAAGGGTAACTTTCAAAGTCCCATCGGGTTGTAAGAGTTGTACTGTACCACAATGTCTTTTTTTCCTCCCCCCGTCCGTTCCCAGGCTGTCCCTCTGCCTCACCGCGGACTATGAGCTGTACCTCTGCGTGAACAACCGTCCGGCCGGGAGCCAACTTCCCGACCTTCCCAGGGACCAGAGGAAGCCCCTCTGGCTCGTGCTCGTCCTGGCCGGGACTGGTGTGGAGTCCGTCCGATTCGTCACAACTGGTAAAGTGCCACTTTGTTTGGGAAGCCAGTTTCGAATAATTATTCATCAATAATCACTAAGTAAATAATTTCCACAAATAATTTATCCTTCCGGCACTCCCCAGATGAGACGGTTCCCGTGGAGATTTTGGCCAGGGGCGCCGAGGCCTGCCGCGCCTATCGGAAGACCCTGCAGGAAGAGAGGGTCGTCATCAGGCGGGGAAGGATCTTTCTCATCGGACATGAAAAGTACACGTTGTTGGTGGTTGTGTTATTTTAGTGTCGCTTTGGATGATAACAGCCAAGAAAATTAAATTCCAGGACATTGGGATTTCCCCTCGGACAAAAAAAAATCCATTCAGTGATTTTATTCCCCTTTTTTCTACCTAGGTCTGGTAAAACCTGTTTGTCCTCCACGCTCTGCGGCGAGCCCCCACCTTCCTCTTCTTCCTCCGCTTCTCGTCTCCCGATGGAATGTCTAGACGTCGGCTCCACCTGCAGGATCAGAAAAGATGGCAGATGGACTAAGCTCGCTACCGCCACGAAAAGTACGAGACAGAGATGCAAATTTGCCAACCAACAGTGAAAATAACAGGGTTTCTCTCCCCCCCTCCCCCGCGGTCAGCACCTTTGTTGTCCGAGGACCACCGGGACCACCTGGCCTCCTCCACCGCGTCCTCGGTCCTCTTCGGGACCCGGGAGGCCGAGTCCCAGTCAACCTCGTCGGCCTCCTCCCGCAGAATGAGCGTCTCGGCGAAGCTCTTCAGCAGAGTCTTCAGCAGCAACAGGGTCAAGCCCGGCGGAGGGGGAGCGTCGACGACGTCGCCCCCGCCGCCGCCAGAGGTGCTGTCGCTGTTGGAAGAGTACCTGCAGAGGATGAGGACGGCCACCGCCAAGGTGCATGACGAAGAAGAGGAGGAGGAGGGGGAGGCCACAGCTGCAGAAGAAGGCGATGTTTTGCTGGAGTCGAGGGATGTCCTGGGGGCAATCTGGAGGTTTGGCGGAAGAGAGGAGTTGCTGGGGGTGCAGCAGATCTTCCTCGCGGACGAGGTTAAAAAAAAAGTGGATTCTGTTACTGTCGCCAAAAGGAAAAATTAAATTCCCACTTCCCTTTTCGTTTCCAGCCTTTGTACGTCCTGACTTTTGACCTGACTCTGGACTTGGACGCCAAAGCCAGGAAATCCTACGTGGATGAAGAGGATGGGACGGTAAGACACATTCCATTCCCCCTTAACACTTGTTCTGAGTTTGCGTTATAGTCACTTATAGTGCTTTTTTTTCCTATTCAATTATTTTCCAGCTAAAGTGCGGGGAGGCAGAAGACAGGACCAACCTGGACGTGATCATGGACTGGGTCCGACTGGTCGGTCAAAAGTGCAGGGTGGCGTCGGTGGATCAGTGGCGACCCAGGATCATCGTCGTCGGGACCCACAAGGACAGGCTGCACAAGGTGGAGGTCATGCAGCTCAGCATGGTGAGGGGAGGCAAGCTTTATTCGTGGCCACCGGTTGACTCATTTAGCACTCTGCCGGGCGACTATAGGCCAACTTCAAGTTTGAGCGCCTCTTGGAGGAGATCAAGACGTCCGGGCTGGAGCACCTGGTCAGCTTCCCCTTCCTGGCGGTGGACGCCACGCAGACCTGCAAGAGGGCGAAGAGGAAGGAGTCAGACGGCCGGCAGGAGGGAGATGAGGAGGGTGGTGGTGGTGCTCCTGCCGTCGGCGAGCGTTGCACCTGCTCACTGTGTCCGCTGAAGAAGCGCGCCCACCAGCTGCTGTCCGCCTACGGGGCGGGGGCGGGGGTGTCGGTGCCCAGGCACTGGCTGGACATGGAGGCGACGGCGGCAGAGCTTGCCGGCAAGGGGATACACTTCGCTGACAAGACACAGGTAAAAACATGGGGGAAAAAATGGGTGTGTGTGTGTAATATAGGATAAGTACTGTGCACGTATACTTGCTACCTACCTACAGTACATATCTGTATTTTGCTGCCTATAAATCGCAGCTGGCGGAATGCTTTCCGTCATTCCGAGACGAGGGCGACTTCGAGGCGATGCTCTCCTTCTACAACCAGTTGGGGCTCCTGCTCAGGTGGCCGAACAACCCCGACGTCGTCGTGCTCTCCCCTCAGGTCTTGGCCAACCTGCTGGGGAAGATGATTTCTCGAAATCTTTACAAACAGGTGGACTGACTTAAATTGATATTTTTTTGTATGTATGCGTTGTTGTCCCAACCAATATCGCTAGTGTGCATTCAGTGATGGGTTGTCCTAAGGTCAGAGCAGGATGTTAAAATTGGGGGGGAAAAAAGAACCCTTAGAGCAACCTAATTCAAACAAAATTTTGTCCCCAGCACTAACTACCACGAGTCGCGTAGCCGTTGGTGTAGGTCTAGTGATACCAATATTGGGTGGGGTGTCCAGGAATTATACTCGCAGGTTCGCCAAGAGCAAACTTTGAGTGGTGGCTTGATCTCCAAGGAGGCCTTTGGCGCCGTCGCTGACTCGGCAGACTTCTCCCTCGCAGCAGCAGAATTCATCCTGAACATGTTGGACACGATTGGTCAGGCCATCAAGAGGACACTTCATTGTGTGCATTGTTTGCAACGCGCGCCATCTTGGTTTTTTTTTTTCAGTCCGCGATCCTTCCACTGGCGTCTCCTTCGCACCCACCATTTGTTGGCAGGACAGTGGAGGAGGAGGAGTCCAACCTGTCGGTCTAGAAACCAAAGGAGGGCAGCTTGCAATATTTTTTGATGTCTACGAGTACTTTCCCGGTAGGTTCACCCTCAATCACAAGAGCAACATGCCTGTACGATGGTTGAATATGAAATGATTAATGTTTCCTTCCTTCTCAGCATTCCTTTATGACGTTGTCCTGGTGAACCTCATCCGCCAGTACTTGGAAAAGTCCCCCTCCTCCTCCTTTCCTTCCTTCGCGTACACCCCTGGGCGACTAGTGGTCCACCTCCAGCAGGGGCACCAAATGGAATTAAGACTCTTGGAGAAGGGCCCAGGCAGGAAGAGGAGAATGGCCATGGTGGTCATGAAGGGGCAGGAGGACGAGACACCAAATCCCCAAGTAGGTCAATTAATGCGAACAATTGTAGTACCGTACAGCGAAATATCACCCATATTTACAAACGTCATGTGTCTCTCCGTGAGATCTGCTTGGCTTCGTTGCGATCGGTCGAGTCGTCCGTCTCCCACGCATGCTCCAGGTGGCTCTCCAGGTTGCACTTCAGGTCTCTGGTCCCCTGTCCGTGCAAGAGCAGGTGCGACAGGCACCAGCACCAGGGGTGCCGGGACACGGCCTGCTTACACTTCCTGGAACTGAGTATATGAAGAATTTTGATCTGTGTGTGTGCGGGGATTCTCACGAGTAAATTGCTTTTTTTTCTCTATCCCTGTTATGTGTACTAGATGAGGCTCTGTCCAGCCAGACAGTCCTCTGCGACTTCAAGAAGGTGGAGACAAAAGCGATCAGGCAGTTCTTTCCTTCAGATATCTCCGTAAAAGGTGACAGGTTTCTCGTACAGTAGTACAATCATCCATTTAACGTGCTACCGTACCATCATGTCCATTGCTCTTCAGCTGGAATGGAACCGTCTTCTGGACTCTTGGCCAGCCTGTACAGCCTGTCCCAGAATGATCTGGTCCTCTCTCCAGGGCAACTGCACAAAAGAGAAATCTCGTCGTCTTCCTCAAAGGTGAAAGAACTGCCCCTTCATATCTGTACAGTAGTAGGTAGACCATGGACAATGCCACCATGCTCATTTTGTCGCGACAGGTGCAACCTCAGAGTCCTAAGTGGCTGAAGGGTGCGGTCAAGCTCCTGGAGTCGGGCTTTGATGGGGAGGACTGGAGGGCGCTGGCAGATCTGCTAGGATACAAGACTAAGAAGTACCTCAGGATCTCTGGTGCTCTAAGGATGGAGGCCTCACGGTGTAATCACTTCTCTTCACTGTACGTAGAATCGAGGATCTGGATGACTCGTTGCAGCCGGCCAGGTGGCTGTTCAAGGACTGGCTGGCCTCCTCCGGAAACACCAAGCTGAGCGTGGAGATGCTGTGCGCCTGCCTGGAAGACATCAAGAGGAACGACGTGGTGGAGGTCATCATGGACGTGGAAAGTAAGCCCAAGAAGGAGGTTGCTTGAGCCTTGCTGTCTAGTAGTGACTTCAGAGGATGTTTGCTGTTATATACTACATGCCACATATATAATATAGGAGAGGAGGCCGATGTCCCCCTGCAGGTGTTCATCTCTTACCACTGGGACAACCAGGAGGAGGTGCTGCTGCTGCGCTCCAGCCTGGATCGCGCCGGCATCTCCTGCTGGATGGACGTGGGCCAGATGGGCGGCGGGGATAGGCTGTACGCGGAGATTTACAAGGGAATTCACTCCTGCCAGGTACTGTAGAAGAGAGAGAGAGAGAGAAAGGAGCATGGAACATGAGAAAAAAAAAATATAATCCTGACTTACTCTGCAGGTGTTTCTGGCCTGCGTGTCTTCCCGCTACGCTGTCTCTGACAGTTGCTGCAAGGAGCTGAGCCTGGCCGACCTCCTGCACAAGCCCGTCATCCCCATCATGATCGAGAGGACTCCGTGGCCGCCGCCGGGACCGATGGCGCTACTCTTCTCACAACTAGTATATGTGGATTTAGCCGGTAATTGCTATTTGCTAATTGATTGTAGAAATGCACAGCATTAGTGTAGCTCGGTGTTTTTTTTTTTGTCTCATACTCCAGGGTCGGGGGGTCACGGCGGAGCAGGGAAGCACGCCGACTGGAAGAAGAAGGTCTCCGACCTCATCCTCCGGATCCAGTCCTACCTCATCGTCCTTGACCACCACAAGCAGGAGCAGAGGCAGCGGCGGAGGCGACACAACACCTACAGATTGGACGGCCTGCAACGGAGAAAGAAGTCTCCGCCTGCGGATGTGCCCGTGCAGGCGGCGGAGGTGGGCGGCAGGTTGTACAACAACAACGGCGACGAAGAGGACCCTCCGTCGTCGTCGCCGTCGTCAGGGCCGCCATCCCCGTCGACACCGTCGTCCTCGTCCTCCTCGTCCTCGTCCTCTGCAGGTTCCGCGCAACCGCCACCTCCTCCTCCTCCTCCTCCTCCTTCCAACCCGGTAGCATGGATCGCGGCGGAGTCGGAGAGGCTGGAAGGCGGCCACCGGCGACAGCAACAGCAACAGCAACAGCAACAGCGAAGGAGGCAGAGAGGCAACCGCAACTCCTGTTGCAAGTCTTGTCAAGTCATGTGATGCGCGAGGTGATGAAATGGAAAGCAGAATATACAGTTGTACTCGTATTTGTTACTGTAGCAGCCCAAAAAATCATTTTGCAATTTGTTAGGGTCTCCTGCTAACAATTATTACCTGCCTGTCCCTCCCCCGCTCGTAAATATGGACAACAAAGGGGCATCCCAAATCGCCATGTTCACCGTGAGCATCGTGGTCTGCACAAGAGGCTTTGTTCCTGTTGGTGCTATTACTCAAAGAAAGCCACTTGCCACTATTTAGCGACATGTGCCATTTGGCGAGCAGTTCTTAACTATAATCTTTCCCAAAGAGTACTTGTTTTTCTTCGTACACTTGCCCCCTTCCCCCCAGGGAAACTTGCCTTGAAAAAGAACAAAGATTCTTTACAGTACAATTGAGGTAAAGAAAATATAATTTTATTCCAGCGGCTAAAGTAAAGGAATCTGAGCTAAATTGTGCGTCTTTGGGTACGTTTTCACTCGTTTTCTTTTTTGTGAGGAATTTTTTTTTCTGAGAATTGGGCGGCAGACACGCGCCCCAGTCTGGCTGAAGTTCAAGGACCTGGTCCCAGACTCTTTAAGCGTTCTTGTGTTTTTTTGTGATCAGTCTAATAGTAGGTCTTTTTTTAGCAGTTTTCTGGCTTTCAATCAAGAGCCAGATGTGGCGTACGTAGTTGGACCCGTGCCAAGACGCGTGGCGGAAGAGGGAGCAACAGTACAGTACTGTACATCTAGTACGTAGTAAGTTTGTATTTCTCCCCCACCCCGTTTAAAGACGAGAGGTACAGCTGTGTTAAGTTATGGTACAACATTGCTTTTTGTCTGGTACAGCAGGTCTTTGGCATGTAAACGAGCAGAATTGGCCTTCCTTGATTTAACCCTTTCTTGTTCTTCTCTTTCATTCTTGCTGGCATTCCATCAATCTCTTCTTTCGGGTAGATTGGGGGAGGGAGGGGTGTTACGATCTTTTGTCTCAAGC
>JAAUYM010065171.1_pt1 | contig 11442 bp, 14 predicted proteins | sample 7278001 | NCBI WGS metagenome assembly JAAUYM01 (sample SAMN14350224, study PRJNA611818) | marine sediment metagenome | isolation source: surface marine sediment (1.8m) | place: French Polynesia: Moorea | collected 2018-08
CACATATGGCTTTCTTAGTGATGTCATCCTCTGTACGATGTACAACTACCTACTACATACAATTAACTCTGTGCCCCTCCGCCTATTTCTCTTTTTCTCCCACAAGAAAAAAGACACTTGTACTGGTACAGTTGTGCAATGCATCTGCACCTTTGACAATTGTACACAGTAGAATACCGATAAGTGAATCATCACTGGATAAGTGAATCAGAAGCTTATGTGAATCTAAATTCAGTAATAGTGTTAAGTGAATCACTATTGTCTATCCGACGGATAAGTGAATCATTTTTTCCTCCCATTTTATTGGGACACTTGAGAAAACACTTATGAGCTGTGATTTTTCATGTCATTATTTAATAGCACTAATAGGTACTTTGACTAAATGCTGCTTTGAAGCTGCTGTAAATAAAGCTGACTCAAGCCAGAATTGACAGCTTCTTTTCCATGATTTCTAGAAGAATACACACACTCATCAAGACATCCAGGTATGCCCTCCCAACCAATATCGGCACCGTTAGAGTGGCACCTTCAGTGGCGACAATGTCGAGGCGGTCGATGCCAGGGTTGCAACAATTTTTTTTATTTTACTTTAGTGCCAGTTGAACTTGCCCATCTTTTTGACCAGAGGAACCAAAGATCAAGAAGTGTCAATCAAGAATTGCGGGGCAGGTTCGGCCACCTCCCAAACTTAGCTTGCATTGAGTTTCACTGTAGTGTGGAGGCTGAGGTAGTAACTATAGTAAAAGCAGGTTTGCTTCCCACAATCGGTTAAAAGTCGGCGAATTTTCTGTGCCGAAAATGAATTCGTCCCACCGTTTCACCCTTTTCTTCTCATTAAATTCGGCAAGGAAAAAAAAAAGGATTTCATGGCAGCAGCGCATGATTCTTCTTCTTCTTTTCCCGCACACCTGGTGGTCCTTCTTCCCTCCTCCCTCAGAGAACGAGGCGAACAGGGTCAGGCGCAAGAGCCACGACCTCAGAGTCGTGGTGCTGGAGGAGCCCTACACAGGTGCGTGCAAATCCTTCTACGGTAAATTAGGGGGGGGGGGAAACTTAAAAAGTGGAACAAGGAAGAGTTTGCTTTCCTAATCAGACGGGTGTCATGGTTTTGTTTGTTCTCCCAACCAATATCGCTAGCGTGCATTTAGTGATGGGTTGGTCCCAACGCCAGAGTAGGTGTTAAAATACCGATGTGAAAAAAAAGAACCCACAGAGCAACCCAAATTTCGACTCCATCACTAATTACCACTAGGAAGCGTAGCCGTTGGTGTGGCTCTAGTGGTACCGATATTGGTTGGGCTGGACAATTGCCAAAAGTCCCGTCGGGAAGGCTGTCATCCTTGTTGTCGATCATTTTGTAGCACTCTATCTCATCCAGAGTACAACCAAAGGATGGCAAGGGAACGCCTCATGCAAGGAGGCAACGGGGTCATCGACCTCCTCCAAGAGATGCACGGCAACGTGGCCGACGGGCTGGAGGCGAACGACCGCGCGCTGGGGAACGCGGAACTGGCGGAGGAGCTGGACCTGGAGAAGGGCTTCGACGTGGTGGTGGTCAAGCCCGCCGACGCCGGCGAATCCGGCTACCACCTGGCCCTGAGGAGCCGGGCCGCCCTCGCCGTCGTCCTCACCTACCAGTCTTCCGACCAGACGGTCGACCTCGCCCTCGGGCAGCCGCACCACCCGGTCCTGCAGCCCTTCCCTCTGCTCCGGTGGCACTCCCTGCACTCCTTCTGGCAGAGGGTGGCCAGCACGGTCGCCACCTGCGGCTACCAACTTTACAGGTTCATAGTAGGAAAAAAATTGTCTTGCAAGTGTTCACACAAGTTGTGAACTTCTACCTGGCCAGGGACATGCCCGAGGTCACCCTCGAGCTGTTCACCAACGTCTTCGGAAGACTGGAGCAAAGGGTCGTCTGGAAGTGGGAAGGAGGGGAAGAGGGCGTGGCGGGCAAGCCCGACAACGTGATGCTGGCCAAGTGGCTGCCCCAGCAGGACGTCCTGGGGCATCCAAACACGGTGCTCTTCATCACCAACGGCGGGCTGAACAGCTTTCAGGAGACGCTCTGTCACGGAAAGCCCATTGTAAGATTCTAATCCTGTACTTAAGAAAGAATATAGGTATATACAGTAATAGTAATTTATATAAACATATGTTATACCTCATAATAAACATACAAGAAGAATAAAAGAAGAATAATTCACGAATTATTCGTGCATCTGTTACAGGTTTCAATTCCAATCTCACTGGACCAGCCTGTGAATTCGCAAGAGGCTGTAAAGATGGGAATCGGTAAAAGCATCCCGTAAGAAACAAGCTAGCTACTGTTGCAACCTCTTTGAAATCCCCTGAATTATACTACTGTTTTTCCTTTTTTTTTTTTTTTTTTGCTAGATTTTCAGAACTAACCGAAGAAAAGCTGTACGAAGCTGTAATGGAGGTGCTCCAAAATCCTAAATACGCGCAGGCAAGCAAGTCTACAATCGGTCTTGACTCTTTGACGTCAGTTAAAAAAAAATCGCCATTTTTGGGGGTGACAGGCTGCCAAAGAAAAAGGAGCCATCGTAACGGACGTGATCACAAGGCAAGGCTTGTTTGCAGTGTGTGCTTATGACGCCAGAGCTCACTTCCTCCCCGGGCAGGCAGGCCTCTGGATCTGGCAGTCTGGTGGATAGAGTACCTGATCAGGCACAGGGGGAGAGAACCGTACTACCACAACTGCTAAGTCTCCAGTTCACAGCTTGGCCAGGTAAGACCACGAAAGAAAACCTCAAGGAATCAATCTGTGCTAGGTAGAAGGTACTACATCGGACTCCTTCCTGGGTCAGGTACCAGCTCTTTCTCCTCGACGTGGGGTCCTTCCTCGCCACCCTGATGCTTCTCTGCGCACACGTCTGGTACAGAATCCTGTGCAGGACATGCACAGGTAAACGAAATTCAACTCACAGATGCAGGTCCAGTAGAACTTTCTTTTCTTCCACCTCTAGGGTCGCCGTGAGCATGGCGAGAAAAAAAAATATTTAATTTTAAATTCATTACCGTTTTGACCGAGATACGCTGCTATAACCTAATTTCAAACGTTAGTTTTATGTGTGCCAACTCTTTTTTATCCTCCACATAAATAGCAGTTGTGTGTTTAATCTTATACGAGTTCTTATACGAGTGGGAAAAAAATGTAAAGTTATTATAAAATTTTACACATTTTATAAAAAGTATATTAAACATTTCAGATACGTGTAAAGACAAGACTAGCTGGCATGTCTGGTTAGGGGAGTGGGAGCAACGACCCAACCAAGAGCATTTTTTTTTTTGGCCTGCAATATGACATCCCCTACCTTTACGATCGTGTGCGACGGCTGCTGGAAGAGCCTGTACAGCGTCCTCCCGCGGTCGGCCACCTTTTCGAGCAAGACGTCGAACTGCTTCCCGTCCGTCGTCTCGCTGTAGGGCGCGCACAGGGCGAACGTCAGGAAGTCCAGCATGGCCGCCACCACCAGCGCGCCGGTCCCACGCGTCTGCAGGAAGTACAGTGGCAAGTAGTAGTACTACAACCTGCAACACTGGCAACATTGCTACATCGACAAGCTCACCACGTGGACCGTCCACATGTCCAGCAGCCCCTCCAGGAAACGCTCCGTGCTGAGGAGGCTGGACTTGTTGAGCTGCTCCTGCTTCAGGTCGAAGTTGTCGTGCATGGGCTCCATCAGGGTGCAGATCATGTCGATGGCGGCGTGGCTGATCCCGTCGTGGCCCAGCTTCAGGGCCCTGGTGGTCAGGTTTGGGGAGGGAAGGATTAAGGACGTTGACCGCAGAGGATGGCAAAAAAAAAAAAAAAAACCTTCGGGGAAAAATAAACTGACCTGGCGACGCGGACTCCGATCTTTTCTCGGAAGCCGGGAATAGCAGTGAACGCGGAAAAGCCGGCCTAAAAAAAGTGAAGGAATATAAGATGAGAATTGTCAAAAATAAAACTAATGTGGGAGGCAGTTTGCAAAGTTTTTTTTTTTTTTACCTTGGAGGCAACTAGTCTCCTGAGGGCGTGAAACTGCTGCTCCAGGTCATCCACGGGCATCGTCTCCAGCTCCCCGATGTCGCGGTTGAGGATGGAGAGGAGCGCCGCGTGGATCAGCTTCTCCTTGTTTTGCGCGAAAAGGTGCTGAACGGAGAAGGAGGAGGGGGGCGGGGGGAGGGAGAAGAAGCAAAATGTGAGAAAATATGCAAAAATACTCATAATGCTATAACTGTGCTCACCTCTTGCGTGACTGCGTGCGCCAGCCCGCTGTAGGACACGTTGGCGTTGAACCTGGAGACGGCCTCGGCGAAGGTCCACCCGGGCGGGGTGGCCGTGACGAACTTGAGGTGCGCCGCCTCCGTCTCCTCCCCGCAGGCCGAGTCGAGCGGGCAGAGGCGCCGCCCGAGCTCCAGCCAGGACATGCGGACGTGCACGTCGCGGTTGCCGGAGCCGCGGACGCCGTCCAGGAAGGAGGCCAGCAGGGAGTCGCGATCGGTCGACGTGTAGCTGCGGACGTCGCCGCTGTTGTACTGTCAAGGGGGAGAGCGGGGGGGGGGGGGAGGAAGGAAGGTTGAGTTGATGGGATTTGCCAACAATCATCATCATTGGTTAGTCTTACGTCGTTCAGTTGCCACATTTGTCAGAAATGAATCCCATATCACTTTTTTTTTTATATTACCCCGTTCTTGTACAGTAGAATTCGTCATTGCTCCTGACTCATGCACGTCATGTGTTTATGATCGATCCCTACTGCCTGTTTATACACTACAAGGAATGTCCCACTTGCTATACTAAAAGAGAGAAGTAGCTCTCATATAGTTATGTACCTGTATGGAGAATAGCTGCGTGTTCTCCAGGTGCCTGACGAGCGCGGCGACGTGGGAGAGCGGCCTGAGGGAGACCATGCAGTAGGAGGCCGGGTCGCGCTCGATCATGCAGGTCTCCGTCAGGCAGAGGATCCGCCTCACCGGGTCCGGGTGCCGCCGGCTCTGCTTGTACACCGTGAACTCCGACACCGACGTGATGAAGTGGTCGGCGCTGAACCGGCCGAACTTCCTCTCCGGGAAGTCCTCGAACCTGAACTGCTTGGGCTTGTCCAGGGCGACCCCGACGTGCTGCGCGGCGTTGCGCGCCACCTCCCTCAGGATCTCGTCCCTGCTCTCCGAGGCGAAGAGGTGGAGGCGGCCGTAGAGGGCCTCCTCCAGCACGAACCCGCCCGGGTAGTCGCCCACCTCGTACAGCTGCCGGAGGTCCTTGTAGAAGTAGGAGGCGAGCACCCGCTGCGTGGACGGGTCGATCTGGTGGAGGGCGTGCGGGGCGGCCTGCAGCAGCACCCCAACCCGGTTCTCCGACCAGTGGTACTTGTACGAATAGTAATTCTTAAAAAAAAAAAGGAAATAGGAATGGTAAACATACAGGAGAAAACACAAAAATATTTACCCAACCAATGTCGCTAGTATGATATGTTGCCCTAATGCCAGACCAGGTGCTAAAATAGTGAAAAAAAAGAACCCTTACAGCAACCTAATGCAACCAAATTTTGACCCCACCACTAATTACCACTAGTGGCGTCGCCGTTGGTGTGGCTCTTGTGATACCAATATTGGTTGGGTATCGCTTTTCTCTCCCGCCCTCCCCCCCAGCCGGTCGAGGACAATCCCGATGTTTCCAAAGCTGCCTGTGGACATTCTCAGCTTTCCTACCACATAGGTCAGCAAGGATGTCCCCTGGTGTTAGTAGTACGGTATTATGTGCAAGGACGAGGACACTGCGGGTGTTAAAACAAAGCAATCGTGGCTGCTTTTTGGACCCCGAAGCTGAAATAATTCTCACTTTGCTCCCCCTGCTGTTAGAATGAGATCCGTAACCCCAATGGTGCTGTGGAGACGAAAAGACCAAAAAAAAAAAAAATCAGCAAAAGTCAGGTGCTTTTTTGGGGGGGGGGAGAAGGAAGGTGCGGGTGGTCCGATATTCTCCTCCTCCTCTCTTCTCACCTTGAGTCCCGCCCCGAGGTTGTCCGCGAACCTGTTGTGATGCTTCAGCGCATCCGTGATGACCTGCGGAAGAGAAAGAAAAAAAAACCAGGGATGCAAATGGTGCGATCTTTTCTGTTTTTGTAGTTGTCGTTGTTGTTATTGTCGTTGTTGTTGTTGTTATTGTCGTTGTCGCTGTCGTTGTTGTTGAGGATCGTCTTCCTCACCTGCGCCCTGTGCTCCGAGGAGAACTTGAAGCTGTCCGTCTTCCTGCCGCCGCCCTTCCTGAAGAAGAGCTGGAACTCGAGCGGCTGGCCCGGGGGGGAGCCCGGAGGGTGGTGCTGGTGCTGGTGGACCGAGGAGGCGGGCGCCGAGATGGCGGCCATCGGCGGGTGCGGCGGGGACAGCGGCTGCACCGACACCACGTCCTCGTAGTGCCAACGGTTCGTCGGCTCCATCGTGGCCTGGCCACAACGGAAATCGTCACACAAAAAAATTACAAGTCTCCCGCAAAAAATAAACCAGTCTGGAAATGCCTTAACCCGACCAGTATTGTCGAGGTATCGACAAGGCAAAGTCTAGGTATCTGTCCATGGTTACGTAAAAAGAAAATCAAGTTTACCTCACCAATACCTCAGATGCCTCGACAAGGGGTAAAGTTGTCGCTCTTAGTCTCAATGATGTCTGATCCCTACCTCAGTGCTCAGGGCTCCTCTGAGGTCGCCAATATTGGTCGGGTGTCTTACATGCATGTCCACAAACGTGGTCTGGAACTCCTCAAGTGGCCAAGTGGCCCTTTAGCTCGCCCCCCCCCTCCCCCCGGGGTTCCAAGCTGACTCACCGGGTTGAGTGTGCATGCTCCGTCCGGCCCGAAGAGGAGCACCCTCCTGTACTTCCCCTTCCACGAGTGCTTGGTCACCGTGTAGGCGCGGGAGGAGAAGAGCTCCGCGGCGTCCTGGACGCCCCTGCCGCCGAGGCCGCCGCCGGCGCCGCCCACGGGGGAGCCGCTCATCCTGCCCCGATCTGGAGACGCCAAGGAGACTCCTCTGCTGGTCTGGCGGGAGGGTCGGAGGAGTTTCCTTCTGGATGGGTCCTGTTTTCTTTCTTTTTTTTGTGCGTGTCTGTCCCGCCGTCACACCTCCACACCCACCCCCCCAAAAAAAGAGTCAAGTTGTAGTCGGTTCGGTTTTCCGCCCCTTTCTGCTGCTGTCGCTGTGCCTGTTTCCTTCCTTCTGTTTCCTCCGCAGTCAGCGTGACCAGACCCTTTCACCCAATATGCGCAGACCTTTGCTGTCAAAATGCGCAGAGAAGGCGCAAGCCTTGGAGAGCATTTCTGTCCAAATGCGCAAATCCTAGAAAACGTTGCTGTCAAAATGCCCATGTCTTAGTAATTATTTTATTCTTTTTATATTATTTTAGTATTTTTATTATTTTAGTACTTTCTTTAAAAAAAAGCGTAGTACAATTAAATAAACTAATGTTAAACATGCGAAAGGTGTGTGCATAATACAAATGTGAAAAAAAATCCGCAAATAGGACGCAAAAATGCGCATCATTTTGCGCATTTTTTTCCAGATCTAGTCACCCTATCCCCAATCTATTTTTCCCCCTCACTCTCTCTTTTGCAAAACAGCTGAACTTTTTTTTTTTGCCTGCTGCTGTCGTTTGCAGGGTTTGACAGAAAATACGCGAGTTTTTGCTACGTTAATAAGAGTTACTTCAAATTGAAAAAAAAAGCTTCCTTGCCGTTTTTAATCTCGCTTGCCAAAAAATTGTCTGAAAGAGAATACAATCATCTTTTACATTCACGTTTTTGATGCTTAGCCAACACATTATATAGCAAACCTGCCTCTTTGTCTTAATAGCAAGAGAACTCCAGCATCGATTCTTCCTCCTCCGACATTTAGCGCCTCTGGCGGACAAGAGTAACATGACATATAAAATACAGAGCGTAGAAAGTACGCAATAAATTAATTCTTTAATTTTCATAGTTATTGACCTAAGAGCAATTCCTAAGCTACTTTACCTGTAAAAACCCTGTACCATGTTAGGTAGTAATAATTTCATCCCGCCAGAGGCGCTAGTGCAGGGGGAGGAAAAAGTCCTCCTCCTCCTCCTGCAGCTGCAGCTGCACTGCCCTGCACCGGTTCTTAACAGCGGACCTCCTGAACGACGGCAGCATGGTCTCCGAAGGCAAGAAGCAGGAGGAGGCGACCTCGGGAGGATCGTCCTCTTCCTCCTCCCCACCTGGAGGAGGAGGAGGAGGGATGCTGAGGTTCCTCTTCTGCGCCGGCGGCATCTTCGTCTGCTACTTCTTCTACGGGATCATGCAGGAGAGAATGTAAGTGGAGCAGCATTAAGGTTGGAACATCTCTTTTGGGCCCACGTTGCTTTTTTTTTTAACCAGCACCCGTGGAAAGTACGGAGAAGGCGCCTCGGAGGAGAGGTTTTCCTACCACCTGGCGCTGGTGTTCTTCCAGTGCGTCGTCAACTACTTGTACGCCGTCATCATGGCCAGGTTGGTCCTCAAGCAGGGAGAGGACAAGACCAGGAACTCCTACTATGCGGTCTGCTCCCTCACTTATCTGGTAAGTCATTTATTTTTATGGTATCTGTAGAATTTTGAAAGCTAGCCTCTAATAATGGTACGTGGCTGTCATTGTTTCAGATTGCGATGGTGAGCAGCAACAAGGCGCTGATGTGGGTGAGCTACCCGACGCAGGTGGTGGGCAAGTCCTGCAAGCCGATCCCGGTGATGGTGCTGGGCGTGCTGCTCGGGCGGAAGCGGTACCCGGCACTCAAGTACCTCTTCATCCTGCTCATCGTGGCGGGGGTCGCCCTCTTCATGTATAAGGATGGCGGAAAGGGAGGAAAGACGGAGGGGGAGCCACTCGTCGGTGGGAGAGTTTTTTGGGAAATGCAATGATGTGAACAACTTTTGATTTCTGTCCTTCCCTCTCTTTCTAAGGTATTGGTGAGCTCTTGCTACTCCTGTCCCTGACCTGTGACGGTCTGACTGGGGCCGTGCAGGAGCGCATGAAGGCTGAGTACTCCACCAAGTCGGGCCACATGATGATGGCCATAAACAAGTGGAGCATTGCCTTCCTTGGACTGGCCCTGGCTGTCACTGGCGAGGTCGGGGAGTTTGTCGCATTTGTCTTTCGACACCCAGACGTCCTGGGGCAGCTTGTGCTCTTCTCAATCTGCAGTGCTCTTGGACAGGTAATTCCACAAGTTAAGAAGACCTTTGATGAGATTTTTTGGTAATCTTTTTTTTCTAATTTTCAGTATTTTATCTTCATGTGTGTGAGCGAATTTGGCCCGCTGCCCTGTTCCATCGCGACCACCACCCGCAAGTTCTTCACTGTCCTCGGCTCCGTCCTTATCTTTGGCAACACTCTCCAGGGTCGGCAGTGGATCGGGGCCGTCCTGGTCTTTGTTGGCCTCTTCCTGGACGGCGCCTATGGCAAGGAGTCCCGCTCCAAGCCAGAACCCGCCAAGGCCTCAAAGGATTGACAACTACAGAAGCCACTACTGGTCTAGCAATGGGACCCAAGAGACAAGCTGACTACACAGCTTCGGCTCTCATCTTTCCTTCATGCAGTAGTGGTTCTTTCTTCAACCCTCAGTGGACCAAGTCTTTAAGTCACACATTTTTGTCACCTCATCAACACTGCATTTGTGGTCATTTTAAGCCCAATTCAATTCCTTATTTGCCCTGTTTCTTTTAGTTACTTGCTTTCCTGCCTCAAAGGTATTGTCTCAACTGTATTGCATCTATCTATTTACCTGTACACATAAGAAGTGCACCTTCAGTTGTCATTTTATCAAGTTTATGGTGTGGGTGTTTGTATGGCTCCTACAGAAGACTGAAAAAAAGGTCTGAGAATGGTGTGAGTGTTTGTATGGCTCCTACAGAAGACTATGCGAAAGGTCTGAGAATAACAATAAATGCGAATGCGTGGTGATCATCATTAAAGGAGTGAGGATTACTTTTTTGTATGCCAACTTTTTTACAGCTATGCTGGCCAGGAGAGCACTCCAGAGGCCACACTCGCCTCTGATCTCGTTCTGTCGTCTCCTCCACAAGAAGAGGCCCTACTCGTACAAGAAGTTCAAGAAGTCCGACTTCATGGCCGAGCTGGGCCAAGAGGACCAGGTGGTCCTGATCAGCGGGGAGATCCTGTACGGGTACTACCCGGTGCTCCTGGCGCTGGAAGCCCGGAGGAGGAGGTTCCACGCGCTCTACTACAACCCGGACGGGGAGGAGAAGGTGCGGAGGCTGGCGGAGGCCGCGGCCAGCAGGGGCGTCCCCACCAGGCCCACGGACTCTGCCAGCCTGAGCGAGATGGCAGCCAGGAGCGACAAGGTCCGCGGCGTCCACCAGGGCGTCTGCGCAGACGTGGACAGGCTCAGCCTGGAGAGGATCCCCGACGACGTCGAAGACGACGACGCCTCCCGCCCCCTCCTGTGGCTACTGCTCTGCGGCCTCAGGGACCCGATGAACCTGGGGGCCGTCATCCGCTCCGCCTACTACCTGGGCGTGGACCGAGTGATCACCACCACAGAGTTCCCGTCGTCGTCGCCCACGCCAGGTACCTGCATTATACCTATAGTATTTCTACTATGCCTTTCCTTTTCCAATCAAACAATATTTACTTTATCTTTTTGTCAATGTAATTTTTTTAATACCATTTTGAAATTTTTGGCGCACTTTAGAAGAAACTTGATCAGTTTGCGAGGTTATAAGTACTTGGTTAAGGACAGATAAGCACAAAAATGAGACATTCTGCTTTTTGTTTTAATGGACATGCAGCATGTATGCTCTCTCTCTCTGCAGTGGTGTCCAAGGCGAGCTCGGGGGCCTTGGAGATCTTCCCTCCTGCGTCTGTGCCCTCCGCGAGGGACTTCCTGTCCGGGAGGGGGGAGCGAGGGTGGCAGGTCGTCGGGGCGGACCCGCCGAGGTTGCAGGGGGAGGAGGACGACGACGGCGGCGCCGCCGCCGCCGCCGCCGCCGTGTCGCCGGACCGCCCGACGGTCCTGGTGCTCGGCAGCGAGGGCGCCGGCATCCCGGAGGAGCTCCGGCCGCTCTGCCACTCCGGGTTCCTCCGGTTGAGTCCGGGGCGCAGCCTGCACCCCGGGGTGGACTCGCTCAACGTGTCCGTGGCCGCCGCGCTGCTCGTGCAGAAGCTCAAACAGACTTGAAAAAGAAGTTTGTCTACTGTACTATTACAATAAAACCATGCATGAAAGAGGCACTGAGGTGATGTGACCGGAACGGGTGTTTCGACACGACCACCACGTTTTTTTCCCCTAGAAATTAGCAAAAGTCGCCCCCTCCCCCTCTTCCCACTCCCGCCGTGGTTGCGAATGTGACGTAACATTTGGAAACTGGTTGTCGCCTCTCTTTTTATGAGATTGCTGAAACCTTTTTTCAAGACTGCTTGTGATGGACCC
>JAAUYM010055045.1_pt1 | contig 11440 bp, 11 predicted proteins | sample 7278001 | NCBI WGS metagenome assembly JAAUYM01 (sample SAMN14350224, study PRJNA611818) | marine sediment metagenome | isolation source: surface marine sediment (1.8m) | place: French Polynesia: Moorea | collected 2018-08
AGTCTGCTCTGCAGATAAAATGGTGACCCACAGGACGAAAAAAATAAAAATCACTTGTTGTGTCTGGCACTTATGCTTGACGCCAAAGTTTCTGTTTCAATCAGTCGTAGGTAGGTAGGCCTCCGCCATGGCCTCCTTCAGCCAGATCTCTGAGTTGGACTCCTCAGCTACCTCCCACCCGGTGGACCAGAACCTCCCTTTCGGCTCCCCCAGCGCAGCGAGAAAGTCCTTCGCAGCATACAACGGCGACAACGACGGCGACGGCAACGATGGCGACGGCGAAGGGGCGAGGATGAGAAAGCCGACCAGGGAGGAGACAAAGAAGATGATCCTGCAGCTGTCCGGGTTCTCCGCCAGGTTGGAGGTGGTGCTGATGGCGCTGCTCAGGGAACAGGTGCGTGGCAGCAGTTGGTAACGGAAATCTCTTATTAATACTTCCACCTCCTCATTACATGTACATATATGTACGTAATGTATAACATATTTTTGATAGGACCAGTTGAGATCTGAGGTCAAGTTGTCGCTAAGCGAGAGAGAGCAGGAGTGCAGGGACCTCGGGCAAGACCTGTCGCGGGAGAGGGAGGCCAGGGAGAGAGCGCAGGGAGACCTGAAGGAACAGGTCAGGGCGCTGGGAGATACGACGGCACAGGGGCTTCAGGACCTGAGGAGAGAGCAGGAGGAGAAGATGGCGGAAATGGGAGACGCGGTTAACGCCAGGGCGGAGGAAGCCAGGAGAGAGGTGGACGGGCTGAAGGAGGAGCTGAGGGACAAGGTGAAAAGGTGCGAGAAGGAGGCCAAGGCCAGGGCGGAGGAAGAGGCAGCGACGGCAGCGGAAGCGCTCAGGAAAGCGGAGGAGAGACTGAAGGGGGAGGTGGAGGGACTGGTCAGGCAGATGGTGGGGGCAGAGGAGAGGACGGAGGCGGCGCTGGCAGCGGAGAAAGCGGAGAGGGAGAGGGCGGCGGCCGAGCTCAAGATGGGACTGGAGGAGGAGAAGATGCTGAGAGCGCAGGACAACGAGATACTCAGGTTTAACCTGAAGGAGGGGGTGAAGGACGTGGAGGCGAAGGTGGACGGGCACAGGTCGGAGGTGGAGAGAGTGCTGGAGGAGGAGAGGGAGGAGAGGGGGAGGCAATACGACGACCTCATCGGCAGGGTAGACAGGGAAAGGAGAGAGAGGGCGGAGACGGGCGCGGAGATACAGAACAAGGTTGAGGAGGAGGCCAGGAGGACCAGGGACAGGGTGGACGAAGAGCTGAGGAAGGCGAGGGAGGCGGCAGAGGCGGAGACCAAGTCGACGAGGGATGCGGTGGACAAGGTGCAGGCGGACTTTGACGCGCTGAACGGGGCGACCAAAGATCGCCTGAAGGCGGCGCGGGAGGAGGTCGGGGCCAGGCTGGACGAAGAGAGGGCGGAGAGGAACGCGGCGCTGGCAACCGTGGCCAAGAGCGCGGAGGCCGACAAGTCTGAGCTGGTAGACTTGATTGCCACGGAGACGCAGACGGCCAGGAGGGCGGCGGAAGAGGAGGGGGAGGCCAGGAAGGCGGAGGTGGCAGGCCTGGAGGACAGGATGGGGGAGATCTTTAAATCACTCTGCGACAATGTTAAGGGGGAGATGGACCAGAACAGAAAAAGCTTAGAGGAGGCCATCGAGAAGGAGACGGCGGAGAGGAAGGCCGGGGAGAAAGGGGTGCAGGAGAAGGTGGCGAAGGCGAACAAGGAGGTTCTGGATGCGCTGGAGGAGGGGCTGACGGAGCAGGAGTCGAGGCTGGAAGCTACGGACAAGAGGCTGGACGCGGCAGAAAATGCCGAGCACGAGGACGTGGAGAGACTGAAGGAGATGGTCGAGTCGGAGAGGCGGGTGAGGGAGGAAGAGGGTACGCTACTGACGGACAACCTGGCTGGCAGGGTGAAGCAGTGTCGGTCGGAGATCAAGGACCTGGAGCAGCTGCTCAGCGCGGAGAATGCCAAGAGGAGGTCCGAGGCTGAGGGGCTGGCGGAAAGGATGGAGAAGGAGAGACAGGAGCTAAAGGAATTCATGGAGAAGGACTCTTCCGACCTGAGGGACGCCCTCAGGACGGAGAGCGACGCCCTGAAGGAGCGGATGGAGGGGGAGAGCAAGGCAGTGAGGGACAGGCTGGAGGCGGAGAACGAGCGGCGGAGGGAGGAGGGGAATGCCATCAGGAGGCAGCTAGAGGAGGAGAGCAGGGGACTTCTGGGCAGGCTAGAGGACGAGAGCTCGGCACTGAAGGAGAAGATGCAGGTGCAGAGCGACGGTGTCTTGGAGAGGGTGCGGAAGGAGAATGATGCCAGGAAGGAAGAGACCAGGGCGATTCAGGAGCAGCTGGAGCAGGAGAAGACCGATCTGCGGGAGTGTCTGGCCAAGGACTGCAATGCCATCAAACTGCGGCTGGAGGACGAAAAGGAGGCTCTGAGGAGCAAGCTGGACGATGAGGCCAAAATCATAAAGGAGAGACTGGAGAGGGAGAAGGAGGAGTCCAGAAGGGAGCAGGACAGGCTGCAGGAAGAGCTGAGCAAGGGAACGGAGAGCCTGTCCGACAGGCTGAGGAGAGAAAACGAAGACATAAGGGCCAGGCTGAAGACGGACGCAGAGGAGAGAGCCAGGAGAGAGGCGGCGGCGGCCGAGGAGGCGGAGAGAAGGAGAGAGGAGGGCAAGTCCGAGCTGGTTGGGCTGCTGGAGAAGATGAGGGCGGAGGTGGAGGCAGCACGGGCAGAGTCAGCACGGCTGGCCGAGAGGCTCGAAGTAGAGAATGGGAGGAGGAAGGAGGAGGCAGAGGCTCTCAGGGGCAGGATGGAGAAGGACAGGAAGGAGCTGAGGGAATACATAGAGAAGGACGTCACCCAGGTGCGGAGATGAGTAACAGATACATAGCTAGTGTACCGTATGTGTTAGAGGCTAACTGAAACTAACAAATTAGTATTAGTATTTTGCACTTCTGTAATAAACACAATTGAACTGATACTAATGACATTATTAAATTTCATGCTCTACTACAAGTATGGTAGTGTACCTAAATACTATAATGGTCTACTAGTACGTAGTACTGTAGGTACATTCAATAGTTGTGTGTGTGTGTGCAACTCACTCAAGCGGATTAATCTTTGCGTATAACCCAGCATCAAAGTCCTGACACACATGACAGATCGACTATTGACGTTGTTCAGTATTAAGCCACGTACCCAACCACCAAGGGTGAGTTTCTGCAGACGTGGGGGTCCTCAGTTGGTGCTTACTAACACACTTTTTGAGCGCCAACAAGCAACCTATACGTACGCGTACATTCTTTAAAATTAGAGGAAGGAAAGGAAGCTCCTAATGAGCACCTTTAGATGCTCAATCAGCATTTTTGTCTTGCTCTTTTCCTTTTTAGCTAACAACCTTTAGATTTCTCTCCCAAAGTCTGGAGGCACTCAGTCTGCCTTCAGGAAGAGCTCTGCTAGGGGTCTGTTATTGGTTGGGTAGATGAACAAATTCAAACACATCTTTGTATGTACCCATCAACAATCAGGGTTTGGAGGAGAGGATGTCCAAGGAGCAGAAAGACCTCTTTCGACGTCTGGAAGAGGAAACCGGCTGCCTGAGGGAAGAGCTGGAGGATGCTGAGACCAAGAGGGAGGAAGAGGCTGCCCAGGTGAGGTTCATGGCAGAAGACAGGGGGAGGGCCTTGGAGGAGAGGATGAAAGAGGCCAACAGGGCCTTCCAGGAGGAGGTCAAAAGTAAACAGGCCAATCTCAGGGAACACTTTGTCAATGATTGCGACAGCATTAAACACCAACTACAGACTGAAAAGGAAGTCCTGCAGGGCAAATTAAATGCTGAGGCAGCAGCAATAAAGAACAGGCTTGAAAAGGAGATTGTAGAGGCCAAGAAAGGACAGGACAGGCTTGAGGAGGAGCTGAACAGGGAGACAAAAGTCCTGGCCGACACACTGAGGAAGGAAAAGGAGGAGGAGAGGTCAGAACTGGTTGGTCTCTTGGAGAAGACGAGGGCAGAGGTGGAGCAAGCACAGGCGGAAGCCTTGTTGCTGGCAGAGAGGCTGGAGCTGGAGAACGTGAAGAGGAGGGAGGAGGCCGGGGCACTCAGGGACCAGATGAAGAGGGAGAAGGCGGAGCTGAGAGACCACATAAACAAGGACATTAGTCAGGTGTGACTCGAGGCTTTGTTCCATACTTTATCCACGTAGTCGTCACATCTATTAACTTGGCTGCTGTGTCATAGCTCTCCAACACTAAAGACTAATCCAATCAGGACAAATTATTAAACGTAATAGTGTGCTCTTTTAAATAACATAGGTACTAGTACGGTACACATGGCATGGACCTGCTATCATCTTAAATAATTGCATCTTACCATGTACCAGGACCTGGAGAGGATGTCGAAGGAGCAAGGAGACCTTTCCCGCCGCCTGGAGGAGGAGACGGGTCACATGAGAGCCGCACTGGAAGATGCAGAGGTCAGGCAGAAGAGAGAGGTGGCGGAGACCAGTGCCAGGGCAGAGGATGGCAGGAGGGCATTGGAGGAGAGGATGGCAGAGGTGGACAGGGCCACGCAGGAGAGGTTGTTGGAGGAGTCAGGCAAGCTGGGGGAGGAGGGTGCGGCACTGAGGGAGGAGGCTGCCAGGCTGAAGGAGAGGCTGGAGGAGGAGAGGGCGGAGTTGGAGAGAAGGCTGGAGGAGGAGGCGGAGGAGACGTCGAGGCGGAGGTCTGAGCTGGAGAGGAAAGTGGAGAAGGAGCGTCGCAAGATGGCGCAGAGAATGGAGGAGGAGTCGGCTGCGCAGGAGAGGGAGAGGCAGAGAATGGAGGAGAAGCTGGCGGGCAGGCAGGAGGAGGGGAAGGAGGAGCTGCTGCAGCTGTTTGAGCGGGTGAGAGGGGAGAACGAGGAGCTGAAGCGGAGGGTGGACAAAGACAAGGAGGAACTGGCCGAGGCGTTGGCTAGGGAAAACTCGCAGGCAAAGATTTTCCGTCATGTCATAATTATGAGTCCTGAAAGATAAAAGAGGATTTTTTTTCTTATCCCAGATGAAAGAACTTCTGGATCGGAAGATAGGCGAGAGACAGAAGATTCTTGACGAGCAGACGAAGGAGGTGAGAATATCTATAGGTACCACGGTCAGAGAGACCCTCATAATAAAAAAAAATCACTTCAGGGTTTTTTTCTTATAAAACAGAAATTGACATACGTTACTACATACATTACATTAAAGCCACTCGATTAAACTGAAAACTCGGATAATCGGGGGAAAAAAACGGAATATTTGCTCAACGACACTCGTTTTCCCGCATTTTCCGACTCGCCGTAAATTACGCCTTCGTCCGCAATATATCCCCATGCAGCAGGTGGACTCCGTGCGCGCCGAGCTGTCCCGCCTCCGCTCCGACGAGTCCTCCGACCTGTCCGCCCTGCGCGACTCCCTGCGCCGCCTGGAGCGCCTCTCCTCCCTGCCCTGCTCCGTCTACTTCAACGCCGTCCGCGAGGGACCGTACACGCAGGGAGGGGAGGAGTGCCTCACCTTCTCCGCCTGCACCAACAACGCCGGCGGCGGGATGGACCCGGAGGCCGGCACCTTCACGGCGCCAATCAATGGGGCCTACCTCTTCAGCGCCACCGTCTGCTCGCACGACCGCAAGAAGGTCCTCGTGGCCATCAGGAGGAACGACGTAGAGATCGCCAGCCTATACGACCAAGTAACGCTTTGATCTAAAGCGACTGTGCTTCCTCACGTTTTTTCTCACGTTTAGCCCGGATCACTGGATTTTAAGACGCATGCTTATTCCCACTTTTTTGTTTACTGATCTTCTTCTCCGTAGGACCACGTCGACAACCACAAGAACTCTATGTGCACCCAGACGGTGGTGACAGAGCTCCTCCGGGGCGACCGCATCAGGCTGTATCTGTACACGTCCACGGGGCTGCTGGACAAGTCCGGCAACCACCTAACGCAGTTCGCTGGCGTCCTCCTCAGACCAGGTGAGCTACCTATGAAAAGGTTTGGGCAAATTTTGATAACAGCCAATTTGCCACATACGGTATACTGTATGATAAATTTATAGTTGAGAGCTTGACCATGGAGGGTGCCACCGAGGGAGGGACGTTGCCGGAGAGGCCAAGGAGAAGGCAAGAAATTCTATATCGGAAGAGAGAAAAAAAGTAACGAAGTGTACGTACTATAGAACAACGTTTTTTTCTTCCAACAGATTTGTGATGTCCAATGAGCCAGAGCAGAAGAAGAAGGTCAGCACCATCAAGTGAACTATTGAAGAAAATGCAATATTGTTTTTTTTTCATCTAAGTATCTGTTCTCTTTTTGTTTGGTATCATTATTTTCTTTTTATGAATGTACAAAATTACGTTGAGGACACCAAAGACCTACTTTTATTATAACCTTCCTGCGAAAAAAAATTTCTGACACGATGCCAAGAAAGAACGAAAGAAAGAAAGAATTCTTGAAGTGACCCAAACCGCTCCCGCCGCCCAACAACGTGGAACAAACTTGGCATGCGGCACGAGACGTCGACAACGGGCGAGGGAGGAAGTTTTTAAAAGTTGCCACACGACAATTTAGAAAATACTGTACCTATTTATCCTTGAGTACGGAAGAAGATAAAGAAAGTTCAGTAACTGAACAGTACCGTACATTTGAATAGAAAAATTGAACTGGAATTAATCGGCATCACCAAATACCTCTTGCCTCTTCCTCTGCTCTTTTTTGTTCACTCTGTCGGTCGACGATTTGAGGAAAAGTGAAAGTTTTCCAACTTCCGCTTGAGAAAAAAAGAGAGCAACAAAGCCTGTTTTTCCATTAAAAACTAATTAGGCAATATGTTGGTGTACACGGACACCCCGGAGACGCGTTCCAAGATCGCGGACCTGTCCCGCCTGACGGAGGAGGTGCTGCTGCTACTGCTGACGGGGCAGTCCGAGCTGGAGAGGAGGCTGGAGGAGGAGAGGGCGGAGAGGGAGGCCATGGGGGCGAAGCTGGCGGCGGCGGCGGCGGCGGAGGCGGCGACGGCCGCGGAAAGGGCGAGGAAGGAGGAGGAGGACAGGAGGAAGGAGGCGGCGACGATGAGGGCGGAGATGGAGCAGGAGAGGGAGAGGGGAAGGAAGGAGGGAGGGGAGTTAAAGTGAGCATGAGAAACGAGATTTGGGAAAATCACTGTTGCTCTAAAACTGTCTCTTATTTATCGCGTACTATACAGGCAGCTGCTTGAGAAGGAGAGAGAGGAAAGGATCGCTGGGGATCAAAAGCTGGAGGAGCATTTTGGGTGACAGCGGCAGCAATGGCTCCAGCGGAACAGCAACAGCAACGACAACTTTTTTTTTCTCCATAGGAATGAAAACAATGCCAGGAAGCGCGGCTTGGAGGAGGTCAACGAATGGATCAGGGTGAGCCCCTAATAATTTATAAAGACATTCGGACTCCCATATTATGTGTTCTCATGACGATGGCTGTATTTCATATCACACACACAAGGACACGAAACAAACATGACGTTATACTACGCTACGGTGTAAAAACTTGTACGTATGGCATGGCTTATTTGGAGCAAAAGTAGTCTGAGTATTTGGCTTCATTCAAGAAATGTTTTTGCAAGTGAAATCATCTCTTTTTTCTCCCCCCCTTACACGCTAGTCTGACAAACAAGGAATCAAATGACGACAAAATGGCTGTTGGTTTGCTGTTATGTGGGAAATTGGCTTCTTTTTTCAAAAAAAAATCTTGACAAGGAGTAACAGTGTTGGTTGTTTCTTATTTTTTGGTATGACGTTTTTCTCTTCCTTTTATTGGCTACTTGTGCCTGTAGCTTCCGTACCTCTTGAGCTCCTCCACGCAAGTCTGGGCGGGAAGGTTCAGGCTCAGCTCGCTGCACCTGAGACGGAGGGGAAAAATAGTTATCCAACATGCGGTTCCCCGTAAACATAGAGTATATGTTTCGTTTTACTTACTTTGGCTCTGCCAGTGTGGTGTGGCACTTCTCGATGTTCATGGTGGTGTCCTCCAGGTTGATCAGGTTGAAGCAACGCTCCTCGGTCGTCTCCTCGCAGCTCACGGTCGGGACCTGCAGCGGCATTTCGGAAAATTTTGACTTTGTGGGACATGCGGACCTAATTTCCCACATCAAAAACTGTAACAAATGACCACCTTACAAAGGACGCATGGCAATTTCCCCCCCCCATATTTGGACAGTGCAAGACATGCATGCATTACCTGGATCTTCTTCCTCTCGCACTTCTTGACGGGCTGTGGGATGGACACGGTCACCGTCTGCTCCTTGCTCTCGGTCTGAGGCCGGTTGTAGCAGGTCTCCACGGGAATCTCCTTGCAGATCTAACAGACAAACAATATATATTGGTATGTAATATGGAAAACGACATTAAGTTTAAATATTAAAACTTTTTGAGAGTTTAATAGGTTTAAATATTGAAAACATGTGTGGGAAAGTCCGTTAGGTTTTAAAAGATAAAATATTAGAAAAGTCCCTTAGGTGCAAGCATTTTTAAACGCCCACCTGGTCCTCCTCCTCCTCCTCTTCGTCCTCGTCACCGTTGCTGCTCTTGTACGGCTTGTAGACCTTGGGCTTTGGTTTGCACTTCTCCAGGTAATCGGTGTCGCAGCGCTTTGTGTACTTGACGTCCGCCACCTTGGCGTCTGTCTCAACATCCTTCTTCTCGTAGGCGTACACACAGATCTCAAGCTCCTCCTCCTTCACCTAAAAAAATTAGTTATAGGAAGAGAAATGTAATGCAGTGTAGTTGTGGTGCACTTCCTGCTTCAAGTTTTGCCTCTTAATGACTTCCTTGACCTTGAAGGAAAAAATTTGCTGCCCAAGATGCAAAAAAAAATCCTCTTCTCCCTCACCAGACAGGAACGGGGAAAAGAGATGTGGGAATTTCATCTATTCCGAAAACTAGAGACCAATTAGAGACTGATCGGCGTGTCAAACAAATAATAACAACAATAACTTCTTCCTCCTTTCTTTTGATGGCTTAATTGCGGGTTTGGGAAAACAAGGAAGGAAAAAAAAGTAAACCGGAATAAAGCGTGAAAAAAAAATGAAGGCATGACGGAAAAACAAGTAGCTGAAGGACGAACGGAAGCATTCCGACCAACTCGCGACTATAACTTAAGTCGATGACGAAGGAAAAGAAGGGGAGAGAAAACATGTTTCTGGATTGCGATGCTCGCAACGACGCAAACAAAAAAGCAACACATGCATAATTATCCAGGAAGCAATTAAGGGAAAGAGGGAGAGGAAGAAAAGTGCATTTTTGCACATGTGTGCATTTTTTTGCATCTCTTTTCGGGAGTCCCGCTTCATTATTGATTGCCTCACCTCCGCCTTGCACGAGATCATTGGAATGGTGCTGCATCTCTCCATCTCCACCGGGGCCCTCAGGGTGACCGTCTCCTCGGTGCACGCAGTCTCCAGGGTCGGCACGCAGATCTCAGTGTCTGTCGGTGTCAAAAATTTGGAATTTTTTATTTTGGAAAAGCTACAATTATGTTTTTGAAGAATTTGCTTTCTGGCAAAAAATTTTGCAAAAAAAGTATGATGCTTAGAATGATAAAAAATGATATCATAAAAAATTATATTTGCCGTATTTGTTAGTACTTGGGAAATCGTGTAAAGTTGAAAATAATCTTTTTGTTATATTTGGGAAGTCGTTTTCCTTTTTTAACATATGATTTGAGAAAGACTTAAATATATTAAAAAAATCTTTTTTCTCACCGGACTTCTCGAACTCTACGGTGCAGTTCCTCTTGGGGACGAGGGGCGGCTTCGGTGCGCCGTAGGACGGCTGAGCGGGAGGCGGGGCGCCATACGACTGACCATTGCCGTTCCCATTGCCGTTGCCGTTCCCATTGCCGTTGCCGTTCCCATTGCCGTTGCCGTTGCCGTTGCCGTTCTGCCTCTTGTCGGCGGAGGCGTGGGCGGTCAGGACGAGGAGGAGGAAGAGGAGGGAGGAGGAGGACTGGTACAAAAAAAGGGAAGGGGGGGGGGAAGAGATAGTAGGACTTGGGACTCAAGAAGGTGTCTTTTGTTCCTTTCTTCCTCGCTTACTGTGAAGGCCATCATCTTCTCTTATATTTGGGAAAGACGACCGTGTGGAGAACGATGGAGACCGAGACACGCTTTGCTGTGCCTGTTCGACGACTGAGTTTCTTTCGATCCGTCGGGCCCGCCAATTTATACCCCCCTCCTCTTTCTCTCTCTCTCTCCTCCCCCTCCCCCCCCATGCCAATTATTGCAAGCGGAAAGAGGAGGAGGAAGAGGAGTTTTTGATGCCTGCCCTGCCTGCGCGCCCTCCTCCTTCTCTCGCGTCCAGCCTCAACCCTTCTACGCAGACAAATCTTAATGCTACTTTTTTATTAAGAATTTTTTTTTTAGATTTTAAGCTCTTGTGACACACCGTGTGTGTGTTGATGTGCCCTTCCTAAGCCATTAGAGCAGAGGCGACCCACTTCAGGACTCCTGAAGAACATTCCGCGATCTCTCTCTTTTTTTCTACGACCGTTTGGCGACCCACTTTTAAATCGTCGACATTGGAGTAACATAAAGTATGGGAAAAATCAAACTAATGAGCCTGAAAAAACCAATAGGTGCGACGATTTCCCCACTTATGCCTAGTAAGTGCCATGACGACTTATTGCACGTCGCCTCCCAAATTCAGGAAGTGACTCCTACAAATTTCTCCATTTTTTCTCTCCTTACCAGTTTCGTCCTGAATGTCCTTGGGGCATCTAGTAAGTTCTTTTTTTTTTAGCAAATCAAGTGCCGCCCTTCCATTCCCCAAATTTCTTTTTCCTTCCTGTTTTTGCCATGCGTTTATGCACCGCGGAGCATCCGATCCGAGGCGAGCAGGTGAGGAAAAACAGGAAAACTGGAGAGAGGGAGAGGGAGAGGAGGAATGCAACATCAGCATCATTTCTAATATCGTGACAAAAAAAAATCTAAGCAACTTCCAACGAATGCCTCTATAAAAGAGCGAAATAAATCTACTCCATAGACTGCAATGTTTGCTGATAAAAATAAAATTCTCTTTTTGAGGGGACGCAATAGAGATTTTCCTTTAGTACCCATAAGCAACTTTTACGTCTTTTGATCAAGATAGCGATTTCGCTTTTTTTTCTTCAATGAGTTGCTTATATAGTGAGTTTCTTTATAATGCTAGTTTTTTATTGTTCCGCGTCTGGCGTGTACCAATTTTGTAGTATTATTACATGCTAGTAGTACGTCGGATTCGTTGACGCGAGCAACAAAACCTGCTTGTTTCCCATGTACAAAGAAAGAGAGAAAGATCGTCTTTTGCAACAGCAGTCAGTCTAACTCCTCAATAAAAAGTGGTCCAGAACAGCCTTGGACGGACTTTTGCATGATTTCGCAGACCATTCTTTTTTTTTTCTTGAAATCTGGGGGTGGG
>JAAUYM010077441.1_pt1 | contig 11435 bp, 6 predicted proteins | sample 7278001 | NCBI WGS metagenome assembly JAAUYM01 (sample SAMN14350224, study PRJNA611818) | marine sediment metagenome | isolation source: surface marine sediment (1.8m) | place: French Polynesia: Moorea | collected 2018-08
CTCCTCCTCCTCCTCCTCCTCCTCCTCCTCCACCACCACCACCACCACCAGCCGGCGACTCGTTGACCCGGACGACCCCGGCGATCCGGCCGTCGTCGACGGCGTCGGAGTTGTTGGAGAGCGTGAAGACGCTGAGGAGGTCCTCGGCGAAGCTCTCCGTCTTTCCGATCAGGTCGTACCTATGCAGAATCACCCAAAATTTGCAAGAGTGAGAAGCTGATTTTTCGGTTATGCAAAAAAACAAAAAACCAGACTAGCTTTCTGCCGCCTGGCAACCCTGCCTCTCTGTCTGCCCAACCACCGACGGTGGTGTGCCAAATGTAACTCAGTTGGAATATATGTACACATTGCGCACACGTTTTTTTTTCTTTGCACGTTTGGCGCCGATTCGCATGCTCAGCATCGGAGCTCAGTCGGAAGTTTATTGAGGGGCGCGTTGTTGGCTGGGTATGCACGTTGTTGTCCAACCAATACTGAGGTCACGGGGGAACGAACACCTTCAGTGCGACGACGCTAGTCTTTTCCCACTATTCCAACATGCACCTGCCCTGGCGTGAGGACGGCCCATCACTGAGTTCACGCTAGCGATGTTGGTTGGGTGGTCCGGGTGTTCTCTCACCGCTGCGAGCAGAATCCGCAGTGCGGCGCGTAGGGCTTCCAGTGGATGTCCAAGGTGCACCGGCGGAGGAGGATGTCGTGGTCGCCGCAGCCGGAGCCGGAGGCGGAGCCGAGGATGACGTCGACGAAGCGGGAGAAGTTCCTGCCCACCCTGTTTCGCGGCAGCGGGAGGGGGCGGTGAACAGCTAATTATGCGCAAAGGCTTCTCTCTTCGAGATGCGCATAAATGTGAGAAAATGCGCAAGCAATGCGCAAAAACGCGCAATGCTATACGCTTTTCAAAGTACGTTTGTGCGTATCTTTTAAGCCACTTTTTTTTTGGTCAGTGAGGGAGACATCAAGAATACAAAATGTGCAATTAAGAGAACGCAAATGCGCATCACTTTGCGCATATTCGCAAGGTTTGGTCACGCTGCCTGTTGGCCAGACTGAAGTAGGTCGGGTCCTTCCTGTGCACCAGCTTGTTCTCAAATGCAGAGACCAGCCTGAAATTAAAAAAAAAAACAAAAAAAGAGATGAGAAAGGATGAAAGGATGATGATGAAGTGTTTAAATACCAGTAATTAAGTGAGTTAACCCTAGCCCATTTTTTTTCCTCCCAAAAGCCGTGGCAACCCTGCTCACCGCTCGAAGGGATGTCGCACGAAGGTGAAAAGGAAGATCCCGTTCCTCTCCAGGTAGTGGGACAGCTCCGACCTCTCCCTGAGCAGGCCGTTCCTGCATGTTGATCAGTCAATCAGCCAGGGGGAAGCATTAAACATAAAAAACTCCCGACCTGACTGCGACGTGAAGTGTTGCCAAGTGACATTACTCAATAAATAAATAAAGGCTGTTTTGCGTCTTATGTTTTTTCGGGGGGGTTGGCGTACCGTTTTGCTTATTGAGACGTTGGACGGAACACGTAGTTACTTTCCTTCAACTGGCAACCCTGACTTGCGCCTTATATAGGTATGAGCGAGCTAATTGTCGAGGAGAAATATGCGGGGGAGATCGTTAAAGCTTGACTTTCTGCAATTTGCCGTTTCAACACTTTTTGCCCTTGCGGGATATCTGGCAATCCTGCCGGAACTCGATCGCGCTCACACGAGCGGGTTGAAGAGCTTTCCCGCCAGCCTCCTCCTGAAGAGGTTCTCCGCGTTCCACTTCCTCTCGGCGTCGGTGAAGTTGGCGATGGACACCAGGTGCGTCTTCCACGTGCTGGAGGCCGCCTTGTTGTTGGCGGTGGCAGAACAGAGTCTGGTCGCGGCACAGCAGAACTTTGATTCTTTGATTACCCAACCAATATCGCTAGCGTGCACTTAGTGATGGGTTGTCCTATAACGCGAGGGCAGGTGTTAGAATACGGTAGGTAAAAAAAAATACCCTTGGTGCAACCTAGAGCAACCAAAATTTTGACCCCATCACTAATTCCCACTATAGTGGCGTAGCCGTTGGTGTGGCTCTAGTGGCACCAATATTGGTTGGGTATAAAACTAAAGGAACTAACCTTTGCGTTCTGGCAGTAGGCGAGCTTGCGAGAGGGGACGACCAGGAGGGATTTGCCCTGGAAGCCACCCTGGCCCTTTTTTCCAAGGGGAGAGTCAAGAGGAGAAGAACAACAGGGTGGTTTTTTTTTTCTACATGACGTCCCGGCGGGACTTTTGAAACATTTGATGTTTGTCCAGCAACAAACTTGACTTGTTTGTGGTCAATAAAAAATGCCATGTCTTTTCAATTGTAACTAATATATTAGGAGCATGCAAGTCAGGGCTAAACGTGCAAAAACGCGTATGCCATGTTCCAACTGAGCTTCTGTTTTGCACACCACCATTGGTGGTTGGGTAGTCTGTTCTTGTTCTTTTGTTTTTCTTCACAGTCTCCGGGCCCTCACCTCCAACCCCCACTCCCGGCAGACCCGCCTGACCCGGTCCAGGCGCTCCCTCAGCTCGGCGTCCCTCCAGGTTGGAGTGGAAGAAGTGGCTGATGATGTGCTACTTGCCATGGGGCCTGTTCTCCTGGAGAAAGAAAAAGGCTCATGCATTAAGTGAGATCTCAAACTTTTGTCTTGCCCCACTGGCTACCTACTGTTTTTACCCGACCAGACAGTCATTTCTACTCTAACTCTGTACAGTCACTCGGACAAATAAATCTACTTTAACTCAGTTGTGGTGACAGAATCACTATGGGTCTGTAGGTCAACTTCAATTACAATTCAATTATAATTCAACACAGACTCATGTGAAACCTACGTAGTACAAGTCTCTTCTCATGAGTGCGGACCCAAATGTTGATTCTGCTATGACTCTGTCATGAATCCAACGTGAGCTGGCACACATTATTATTACTATGTCGAAAACTCAGATACATAGTAAAATTAGGAGAAGAAGAAGCCACCCCATTATTTTTACTATCATAAGATTCGTGAGCTTACTACATCTGCTGTACCGCCTACGTACAGTAGCCACTCTGCAGTAGCAGGAGGGAAGTGCAACTGCATGGAAGTCTTAGACCTGGAAAGGAAGTTTTGTACGGTATACAGTACCTATATTGTACATTTACCGGTAAAAAAGTTCATTAAATATTAAATGGAGAGTCAAATATTTGATGCAAATTGTATTTATACCTCAATTATCAATAACTGACTCTTGTACTAGGTACTGTAGATCTGATACTGTTATTCAGATATTAATATTTTTATAATATTTTTTAAACATGTTATGCAGCAAGATTTACATTACTGTCAGATTGTAATCTTAAATTACATAATTTCTCTTTTAGTTTCTAGTTAGTGTCTGAGAATTTCATGATTCTATCAGTTCACCTTTCTTCTTTTTTTGTTTACTACTACAAGCACCTTAAGTGTTGCCAGACTTTTATAGTAAAAATAATATTAGAAGTGTAGTTCCATATTAGTTTTATTATAATCAATGAAACTTAAGTGTTTTAGAGTATAGTAAAAATACATGATCCCACGTGAGCTAGGGTATGTCTGGTTGGGCAGGACCTCAGTGTACTTTGTGCGAACTTGATCCTCTTGCAAACTAGTCCATGTTAAGTTATGTTTGCTATGTCTGACATGTACCGACGAGACCAAGGGTATGTATTGTGTCTGGTCGGGTGGAACAGTGGTCAGCTTAGTATAACGGGGAAAGCTCAGAAAAAAAGTTTGGCGATCAGACTTGGTGCATGAAACCGACCTCATCAGGTCCTCCTTCCCCGGGTTGTCCACCGACAGCAGCAGCAGCGGCAGCGGCAGCGGCAGCGGCAGCACCAGCAGCAGCAGGAGGAGCAGCCTGGTCACCCTTCTCAGCTGGTAACAGACAACTGGAGTTGTAGCATTGCTAGCAGAAGCAGCAGCCCCCATGTCAGGCAATTACGTGACTATGAGACAGCTAAATTTGGCTTTTTTCTCCCTTCCTCCTTTTACAAAAGGGAAAGTTCATCGATTCTTTGGGTTTCGAAATCAGCGCCTCTTAATGGCTGGCAAGGGAGGAGGAGAAGGAGGAGGAGGAGGGGGAGGAGGAATTGTGTAATAATAGTGACCATCAGCTTTCTTTTCTTCCTCTCCACCCTCTCCTGAATTGAGTACAAGTACAGTGAAATCTCGACATGAGAGATCCCGACGGGACTTTTTAACTTACAAGCGCGCGTAATCAATTTACGAAATGTGACGCTTATGTGGTGGTCTAACGACAATGTTCCATTACATGTTTAAAGCTGTCACGCTCGTAAGTTTAAAAGTCCCGTCGGGATAGATACAGCAACAAACCTGCAGATTTATCTTGTTTGTCTGCCATGCTTAAAATCCGAACTTTCTGAGTCTGAAACATTTTTTTTTGAGATGTCGCGCAACACTGACGAGTTTAATCATACATATGTACATACGTACATGTTTTGAAATGGTCACATAGTACTGTACATACTAGGTACGTAGTAATACATACATACATACATGTACATGTGCATCTATGAACATGTATGTAGTACTAGTAGTGCATGTTTTCTATCGCGGCGCGCAATGCCAGGATTGTCAGGACTGCCTCTGTGCAGGAGGAAGAGAGAGAGGGAAAAGTGAGCACATTGTCCTGCTTATAGCCTGACACATAACCATCCCAACCAAAATAGGCATCACTAGTGGCATAGCCACTAGTGGTAATTAGTGACGGGATGAAGATTTGGTTGCATTAGGTTGCTCCAAGGTTTTTTTTACTACATATTTTCACACCTGCACTGGCGTTAGGACAACCCATCACTAAATCCATGCTAGCGATATTGGTTGGGCAGTAGTACTTTGCAACATATGTATGTCAAAAGTACTTGCGACAGACATCCCCTCCTGGCCACAGGGAATCCTGATCCCCTTTCTCAGGCAGCATTTTACCTATTTATGATGGATAGTAGACTAGATCAACTTGGTGATGGCTTATAGGACATATATTCTGTGCGGTGGCAGAACAGTTCCAGACCTACTGAGAGCACATATGTGCAGCATACGCTCCACATAAGGCAAGGACATAATGTGTACATAAGACTAGACCAAACATAGTTTGGCATATTATGCACAGTATAGAACATATTATGTGGGGCCGCAGCAGTCCAGCACATTGAGAGCACGGTGGTCGCCACGTAAGGTGTTACCGGATGTTTTGAAACTGTTCTGGTACCGCACAGAATATGCCCTAATAAAGTGTCTGTTCTATGTGCTGTGGGTTGGTGTTGGTTGGGTTCCCAAGCATCTGGTGATGTCGCTATGTGCTAGCCCGCTGGACCATGCACAGTGCACGTATCATCGCAAGGACCATGCTTAATTTATGTTCTAGTATGCTTGGTCTATGTTTTGCATCAAAATTTTTATGTGCTACACGTTGGTCGGGCAAGACCTGCAATCTTCTGGTAAAGTCAATGTTAGAATTTTACTGCATTAAGTCTTGTTTCTTGCTTCCCTACAGCAGAGGAGGCAAACCATCAAGCAAACACCACCTTGATGACCATAACAACTCTACCATAAACCGCACTTGGCACAATAAACTTGCAATTTTACAAATACCCGTAGCAATTTTAGTATTTACCATGGTATTGTTCTTGGTGACGTCCGGGCACCGGTTGCACTCTCTCCTCAGCTTCTTGGTCTTCCTGTCCCGGCAGCTAGTAGAAATTGGCGTAGTCAATCAGGGGAAAACGTCAAGTAAGGGAAATCAAAGACAGTGTTGCCAAGTGGCCTGTTTCATAACAACAACAATTTTTGTGTGTCATGGGCCAAACAAATAAAGAGTCATAAAAATGCACAAAGCTATACCTCGAGCAGTTTTACTTTTGGGCCAATTTCTAGCAGAACCTGGCAACCCTAAGAAAAAGCATTGTCCCTCCTCCTTCGTCTCTCACATGCAGTCGCACGGGTTGTAGTGCCCCTCTGGCTCCTCCGTCAGGTGCTTCGCCTTGCACTCCTGGCACAGCTCCTCCTCCTCCGCCTCTCCGCCCCCGCCACTCGGGGTCAGCAGCTTCTTGGTGGAGCGGCAGAGGACGCACTTCTCACTGCGCGCGCGCGAGGAGACACAGGGTGTCACGCAAGGGATCGCGAGATACAGGGTGTGACGCAAAGATTGAGAGGGCGTGAGATACAGGGTGTGATGCAAAGATTGAGAGGGCGCGAGAGACACAGGGTGTGATGCAAAGATTGGGATGTTGTGAGATACAGAGTGTGATGAAAAGATTGTGATGTTGTGAGATACTCGGTGTGATGAAAAGCTTGTGATGTTGTGAGACACAGGGTGTGATGAAAAGATTGGGATGTTGTGAGATACAGGGTGTGATGAAAAGATGTGATGTTGTGAGATGATTGAGATGCATTGCGTGTAAAGATTGAGATGCAGTGTGTGTGACATGAAGATTGAGATGGGGTGTGAGATGCAGGGTGTGACACCAAGATCGACACTCACTACTCCACATCGCTGCCAGAGACGTATTCCTCGTCCCTGTCGTTGGACACGGAGAAGGAGGCACAGGAGAGCGGGGGGTACCAGTTGAGCGGGGAGAAAAACTCTATGTTTATAATCTGCAGTGAAGCCGACAGGTCATGGAATTGCAGTGCTAGTTTTTGTTGTTGTTGTTCTTTCAGACCCAACTTGCCTTCACATATGTGATATCTCCACAACCAGTAACAGGGTTAATTAAAATTCTGGCCAGATGTGCCAAGCAATATAAAAATGCAATTAAATGTAATCAAATAAAGTAAAAAAATGGGCCTGCGTCTTTTTACTTTAAATATAAGTATGTATTTTAATTTTAAGTTAGCCAGAAGATGTTTTTCCTTTGTGCCCAACTCTATTATACTAGCATAGCACAATTGTAACCAGCAGCTAACAAAATGTGTCTTAGTGAGACAGTTTTATTATGACGCAGTTTTTAGTGCTGTTGGGAACACCTGTGGACAGCTAGGCAGAAATGCACTCAATTAAAGCTAATGCAGTGGACTCCACCTGTACTAAGGCAAGGCACTGTAGTGGGATATGGAAAAAATATTTAATATCTTTGTCAGTTTTGAAGAGAGTCTGTTTTTGTTATTTTGGTACCAATTTAAGCATCCTTCTCTCTTACTTTTCGAAGACTATGCACCTCTTCCTCCTGTGTCGAACGCCACCGAGTCGAAACTGACCCTCACCAACTAAAAAACAAACAAAAAAACAAAAACAAAGAACAGTAGAATAAGTTCGGCCCAACGGCTCAGAAAGGTCTCCTTGTTTTGTTTTTGTAAAGGCTTTTTTTCTGCCTTCATGCCTCCCATACTGTACATGTAATACTAGATGAGACTATATGGTCACACCTGGTCACATCTGGTCAAACCTTATGCTTAGTGTCTAACATTCACACCTGGTCACACCTGGTCACATCCAATTTTTCATATCTAACATGCGTATGTACAACCATAATATGAAGTTAGTGTTTCCCTATCTCTTTCCTTTTGTTTATACTGTATGTAGTACGGTACATGTAAAAAGGCTTTTTCCACCCCCGCCTTTACCCCCTCCCCCGCCCAAAGTTGGTTGGAAAGTCGGGAGGGAGGGGGAGCACCTTCTATGCAAAAGTCCTTGTTGGTGCACTTTGTCCAGTTGGAGAACTCCTTGGACCACTCCAGGGCAGACGTGTTTGGGCGCTTTTGGAGCCCGTGGCGAGGGTGGCCGTTGGGCCTGGGTCAGTGAGTGAGTGAGTGAGTGAGTGAGTGAGTGACTGAGTGGTACAGTGGATCCTCAATAAATTGCTGCCCAAATGCAGCAATTTGCATCTTCACTACTACAGTGAACTCCGCTTTTAAGAACACCAGATGTTTAAAAAACTCACACACAATGCTTGAAAGAACTAGTACAGTTTTCTAATCAAGCGTACCTAAAGCAAACACCTCCACAGTTACATACATATACATATTGTTAAAATCATTATTTGGGAACCCTCCCCACCCCACCCCACCCTCACATGCATTTCTTCTTCGGGCACGGCACGTTGGCCCCCCCGCAACAGGTGCTCAGCTCGCTCTGGATGATCCCGCCGTCGCAGCCCTGGTGAACCGTCCGGGAGGAGGGCGACAGAGTTGCCAGAAGGCGTCATGAACGCATCGTAATGCTCAGAAAAAATCTCTGCTATTAGAGAGATTAGCAGAGCAATCCTAGGCCGCATTCTAGATAGTAAAATTTAGGTTTTTTTGCGAAGTTTTTTTCTCCGTCGTGTGGCAACTCTGCTGCCTTGTCCTCAGCGCCGACGCCCGAGGTGGTGAGCAGCTCCCTTTCGAAGCTGACGTCGCAGCACTGGCTGCCGTTCTTGTACGGATAGGGGAAGGAGTAGGGGCAGAGCGCTGCAGGGGTTGCCAGACGACACAATGAAAATAGACGGGAGGCACATGATAGCACTAGGACGCATGTAATATTATTTTTTGTAGGTTACCTCCAGATTGACCAAAATATTTAAAGGAAAAATGCAGACTTTTGTCCAAAAAAGTAATTTTCTGCTAAAAAAAGGGGGACAAACTTTGTCAAAAGTTCGGCAAAAATGCCCAAATATGTGACTTAGTATGAAAGTCGCATTTAAATTCGAAACCTAAATGTTATTAATTTTGACCTAATGTTGATTTCTCTCTTTCTCTGACTCACTGATGTCGTCGTTGGACCAGCACTTCCTGTCAAATCTGGAGCCCTCCCCTTGGGAAATATGATGCATAGTTTAAAAAAAAAAACTTTTTTTTATTTGTGGCACACACTGTGCCGCCTACCCCCAGGACAGTCCCGGCTGAAGCCCTGAATGTCCGGGCACCTGGGCAGGTTGTGCAGGTCGTAGGAGGCGTAGTCAACAGGGTGGTCGAACGGCTCGAAGGTGGAGCAGCACACCAGCGACTCCGTCCCCTCCAGGGGGCTGAGGAGGAGGAGGAGGCAGCAGCCCGACCAATAATTGGTGCCACTAGAGCAACACCAACGGCTACGTCGCTTAGTGGTAATTAGTGGTGGATGGGGGAGGACTTGGCTTGCTCTAGGTTGCTGTAAGAGTTCTTTCTTTCACTATTTTAGCACCTATTCTGGCGTTAGGATAACCCATCACCAAATGCATGCTAGCAATATTGGTTGGGAGTGTGAGATACTTGTACCTACTATGTCTGATATGTACCATGTACTGTACAACGTACCCGACGAGACAAAGCTGACATATGTCTGGTCGGGAGTTTCATTGGCCACACTTCTGTAATTTCACTTTCTCATCTTCTTACAGGTAGAACGGGTGGGTCTCGGGACACCTTGGCAAGTCTTTGGAGGGCTGTTCTGAAGCAAAGATATAATAACAATATGAGTGGCAGTAATATACTAGTACAACAGTAAAGTAATAGTACAGTAAAGTTCACTTAGTACGTCCACAGATAAGACGTCAGTCCGCCCACGACATCATGTTTTTAAATTCCCCGAAACAAAACCTGTGTCATCAGTTTGCTCGGAGAGCACGGCAGGCTGGCTAGTATGGCAGGTTTTGTATTTCCCGTAGGTAATGCACTACCCAACCAATGTCGCTTGCGTGGATTTAGTGATGGGTTGCTGGGTTGTTGTTGTTGTTGTTGTTGTTGTTTGAGTGGGAGGGGCTGCGGCATGATGTTAGGCCACCTCCCTCCACGGCCGGTCCACGATGGGACCATTATGCCTTCACTCTGACTCGCATCATTTGTTCTACCCCTCATTTGGATCCAACGGGAAACCAATGTTTGCTTCCCGAAGGAAGCTCACAACCTGTTTTATGGACCAAATGAGTGGAGAGCTTTGGAACGGCGTTCCAAAGACCTTGAGCCGAGCCCAAGCAGGGTTGCTGGGGTTTTGTATCGCTTACATGGCATTAGGAACGCCACGGCAGGTGTTAGAATGGTGACATGAAAACCTTAGAGCAACCCAGATTGCGACCTCCATCGCTAACTACCACTTGTGTCGCCACCGATGGTGTGCCCCTAGTGATGCCAATATTGGTTGGGTATAAGTAAACTTTATTGTACAATAATGACATAATAATTGCAAAAATGCAGTGAACAGTTGGTTCCACAAGTTCACCTTCCCCACCAATAGTGGCTCCACTAGATCCATAGCAACGGCTACGCCACAAGTGGTAATTAGTGATGGGGGTCGAAATTCGGGTTGCTCCAGGTTGCTCTAAGGGTTCCTTTTCTTCACTATTCTAACACCTGCCTTGAAGTTAGGACAACCCATCATCACTAAACGCACGCCAGCGACATTGGTTGGGTTGGCACTTGGTTCCCGTCTCACCGCGATGGAGGACGTTGATCCTGAGCACGACGAAGCTGTCCTCCTCCTCCGTCCGCTCGCTCAGCCGCCTCCACGAGACCGATATCCCCACCATCCTAAAAAAAAACCCTTTGCTCATGGATGGTCGTTTTCTACCTACAAACTTGCAGCTTTGTAGATAAGGGTTGCCAGAGATTAAATATAGCTCAAATGCTAATTCAACATATTGTAAAAAAAATAGCCCACCAAAAATCTCACATATTCCAGGCTCAACCTAGCACACCATAAAATGTTAGATAGTCAAGATTATCTTTTTGGTGCGATATATTTGACGACATCGAATTAGTGTTTGGGCTATATTTAATCTCTCAGATCTGGCAACCCTGATCTACAAAGCTACAACTACAAATCTGCTATGAAAAAGGGTTTTGTAAAATTCGCCCCTGGAGACCACGCCCTTGGAGCCACACTTAAACTGGAGCGACTCGGAGCGGCCCTGGACCACCGCTGCAAAAAAAAAGCCCAGGGTTGCCAGGGTTTTGAGAAAGGTGGAACCGCCCACCAAATTGCAACAAGAACAGACAAGCCCAAGTAAAAAAAATATATAGATTTTATAGGAGCCAAAAAGCATAGCCAAAGTAACCAAGAAGCAATAGCTCACCTGGCAACATAGACGGGAAGAAAAAAATGACAGAGTTGCCAGATAATTCACACAAAAAACCCGCACTATTTCGAAATTCTTCTCACCATCGGAAATCTTTTTTGACCTTCCGCACCTACGTCTGAATGGTGCGAAAAAAAAATTGCATTTATTTTGTACTTCCACCTACCAGACAGCTGCCAAGCCATATTTGCAACATTTTTGAGCGATTATCGAGCTTACATGGCAATTTTTGACTGGCACATAGGTGCCAATTTTGTTAATTCAATTAAATTTTCTTTAATCAAAAGACAAAGCTGCACATAGTCATAAATAGGTGTTTGAAATATGTCTGGTCGGGTCATAGCAGATGGAGAAATGATAGGTAAAAAAATATATATCTTAGTAGTGCATCACCCTCTGCTGGCGATGTCGGAGTGC
>JAAUYM010070038.1_pt1 | contig 11433 bp, 16 predicted proteins | sample 7278001 | NCBI WGS metagenome assembly JAAUYM01 (sample SAMN14350224, study PRJNA611818) | marine sediment metagenome | isolation source: surface marine sediment (1.8m) | place: French Polynesia: Moorea | collected 2018-08
AGAGAGAAAGGTCTAGAAGAAGATACATGAGATTCTGATGAGTGAGCTGTATTGCTTGAGAGGAAATAAAGTAGTCTGCTCCGAATCGGCCTAGGAGTAGCAACTCAAGAGGAGCATATATATATGTACTACTACACCTGCTAGTGGTACATAGATCCTCCCTTTCTCCGTCCATTCATTGCCGGAACCTGAAAGGTTTTTTTATTTGGGAGGGGGAAAAAAAAGGAAGGAAGAGGCAAAAGTTTTCCTCAGAGAGCGCAAGGAGAGGAAAGAAGGGGAGGAAAGGAGGCTTGTTTTTCTGCTTCCTTCCGCGTAAGGGAAGGAATATCTGGAGAGGAGCTGGAGAGAATAGAAAGACGATACCGCCATCAACCGGGAGGAAGGCCTTTCACCCCTCCATTGTGCACACACCATGTTTTCCCATATACAGTATTAAGAAAAACAACGAGAGTAGACAATGTTCAAGACTTGCGGCAAAGACGATAATCTTAGTTTTTTTTTTCGAAGCCACACCTGGTCACACCTGGTCACATGTAATCACAGAATTATCGAGAAAAATAGCATGCATATATGCAAGATGTGTTAAAATGTAGTGAATTTGCATAACTTGGTTGCTTTTTTTGTACCTGGTCACACCTGGTCGCACGTATACGTGGTAGCTACACAAAGATATTGACAGAAGAACAGCAATAAGAACAACAATACCAACAACAAGAACCCCTACAATTCTGTGACCTGCCGAGTCCGCGGCAAGTAAAAAAAAAAGGACTTTATTTTTACTTCCCCGCCCGTTTCCAGACCTGTACAAGGACGACGACTTCAACGACGTTCTGGAGGCCGTGTCCGCCGTGTGGGAGCAGCAGAAGCCTTGGCGGGCGGTGATGGAGAGGCAGGAGCAGCAGGTGGTGGTCGGAGGCAAGTCCAAGAGGGCCAAGAAGAGGATGATGAAGAGGAGGAAGAACAAGAGGATGACGCTACAGGAATACCTCAACGAGGTACAAAATTACAAAGTGGACTATAATACCGAAGCACTAGAAATTATCCATTTTTATTGCTGACGTAGTAGCAGATAGTAACACGTAATTTTCATGACAATTTTCACCATTTGACGTGGAAAGTACTCTTAGTTTTTTTCATATAAGTAGTACTACTGGGCACGTGCATTGATATAGCCTGAAATTTATTTCATACAGTATATAAAAAAAATGGTACAGTAGAACTCTGACGTAGCAGGAAAATGAGTTGCTTACTGAGTTTTTTGAGGTGGATTAGGAAGAAAATGCAACTTTGGCTACAGTGCTATAGTCAGAGCAGTCTATACTAACATGTAGCGGAGTTTTCTTTAAGTTATCTGATGTGGCAGAGCTTTCTACATATGGAAACTCTACTGCAAAAGCAGTTATATCCGGCCAAATGAATGATTGATTGACGAGGATCTTTTTTCTACTTGTTCTTCCGCCTGTCAGGACCTGCTCCCCCCGAACGCGACCCTGTACGACCGCTTCCAGCTGGGCATCGGCGACCGCGACCTCTACCCGGAGGGCGACCCGCGAGTGGCGCGCATCCTCAGCGGGATGGCCAACGCCCGCTTCGCCTCCATCGAGCAGAAGGAAGGGGGCACGCAGTTCAAGCTGGTGGTGGAGCTGGCGGACGGCGGGGAGGCGCTCTTCAAGCCGATGCGGTTCCCCAGGGAGCAGGTGAGGACGCTATCACGACGCAGATCGTTCGTAGCACTCTGAGTCAGAGACAGAGACAAGTTTTAACAATATTGAAATTAATAAGATTTTTTTTTGCACTCGTTTAATTTTCCATGTCTCGTTGGGGTACTTTAAAACAAGGATCTATCGACAGTCGTACTCTAACCTGACTTTAGCAAGCTTTCAGATCTGTCTCTGAATACCCAACTCTCCCCCACCCCACAGGAGACGCTGCCCAACCACTTCTACTTCACCGACTTCGAGCGGCACAACGCCGAGGTGGCCGCGTTCCACCTGGACAGGCTGCTCGGCTTCCGGCGGGCCGTCCCCGTGGCCGGGAGGAAGATCAACATCACCAGGGACATCTACGAGCTGGCGGAGCACGACCTGCTCAAAACCTTCTTCGTCAGCCCCGCTGGAAACGTGTGCTTCCACGGTGAGCGGCCAACGGAACGGAGGACGGTAGAGAGCAGGGCTGCCAGGTCTTATCCAAAAGCCGAAATAGTCGACGAAACCCTAAAAAGTGCACAGGTTTAAAAAATTTCCTCAAACCACAAAAAACTTTGAAAAAGTGGGCTTTGATGCACTTTTGTTAACATTTCTATTATAGCCATTTAGGTGTAGCAATCAAAATGCCTACAAATTGTCCCACCTGGCAACTCTCCTTGAGAGAAGTTGGACTTGAAGTGTCAAACTGTTTGCTTGTCCTCCTCCCCCCCCCCCCATCAGGCAAGTGCAGCTACTACTGCGACACCAGCCACGCCATCTGCGGCAACCCGGACATGACCGAGGCCAGCTTGGCGGCATTCCTACCTTCCAAAGTGAGTGCGTGAAACAAACAAAAAAAAAGGTGTCCAGTGGATGTCCGGGACAAATCGGGGGAGCCTGGGCATTTCCCCAAATTATGTAGCAGCACGTGAATTCTACTTTCTAACAAGGTTTTTTTTTTACTTCAACTTCTAGTCCCTCGCCCCGCGTAAGACTTGGCGGCACCCGTGGCGCCGCTCGTACCACAAGCGGCGGAAGGCCAACTGGGAGACGGACGAGGACTACTGCGACGTCGTCAGAGAAACAAGGCCGTACGACAAGGTGAGAAAAGGACACCCTATCTCACTCACGTAAAAAAAAAACCGCACGTACACACGCCGTGATTTCGGAAATAAAACCTTTGACACTCCTTGGTTTCGAAAATGAAAACTTTGACACACCTTGACTTCGAAAATATCAAAGTCGCATCTCGATTTCCAAAAATAATGCACAAATTAAATTATTTAGGGTCGTCGCCTCCTGGACATTATGGACATGTCGCTGTTCGACTTCCTGATGGGCAACATGGACCGGCACCACTACGAGACGTTCAAGGTGTTCGGCAACCGCACCTACCCGCTGCATCTGGACCACGGCCGCGGGTTCGGCCGGGCCAACCACGACGAGCTGTCCATACTGGCGCCGCTCTACCAGGTTGGTTGGGGCGAAAAAAGAAGCCCACCTTCTAAAGATGCCAGTGTTTCCAGGTCCGGAATATGTCGAAATCGACCAGGCAAACTTTTTTTTTTACGAAGCTCGTCCCTAAAATCAGCGACCATTACCAAAATTTTAGTATTGTGCCAGTTTGAATTTTACATGCCTTTTCCTTTGCCAAATTCCAGTGCTGCATGATCCGGGCCTCCACGCTGACGCGCCTGCTGGACTTCCACACGGGCCCGCTGCACCTCGGCGCCGCGCTGGGCGACAGCCTACGCGCGGACGCCGTGGAAACCGTCCTGCTCGACTCGCACCTGGCCGCCGTCGACCGCAGGGTCGGCGTCGTCCTGCAGGTGGTCAGGGAGTGCCTGCGGAGGAACCCGGACGCGCACTCCGAGGTCATCTTCACCCACGACGACCTCTACGCCTCCTCCGCCAACTCGGAGGCCGTCGACGACAAGCAGTGGAGCTAGCAAAGACGGGGAGGCGCCTTCCCCACGCTACATAACTACATGAAGCAGACCTAGCTAGTCAGAAAGAAGGGAATCAAGCCAGGGGGCGGAATATGTGCGGAGGAGGAGGAGGAGGAGGAGGAGGAGAGTCTCTACAACTAGTCCACAAGAGAAGAGAATAAGAGAGACAAAGACATGAAAGACGTGGGCGTAGATAGCGCGGCGCTATGATGAGGTGTGGTGGGTGGAAAGATGATCAGGGAGAAAAAAAGTTCTTGAAAGCATCCAAAGATGAAAGAGGATAAGGTCCTCGTCCTCCCCCCCCCCTGTCTCTCAGATGTGATAATGCTGTCCCGTGTCACAAAGAAATCATATATAGGTAGGTAGGTACATACCTAAGCAAAGAATCGCTGTTTGTCATGCAAATGTGTGGAAAAGTGTCTTTTTTTTGTCGAGGGAGGGCTCAAGTGCAATTTTGTTCATGATTCCAAAGGGCAAAAAAAAAAAGAAGAAGAAGAAGAAAGAGAAAACGCCAGTGTGCATTCTTGCAGGTGTTTTTTATGCGAAAGACCAGTGTGTGTGTGTGTGTGTGCGTGCGTGCATCGCATTTCCGGAAGTAAAGGAAGAAGCTCTGGAGTTGTTCTTCCTCCCCCCCAACCTCCCCGTACCCAATTCTATTTTTGTTCCCCTCACCCCCACCCCACCCCACCCCTCAAACGACGATGTTTCAAAAAATCTTCCTTCCCCTCTCCCATACATGGGATTAAAAAAAGTACATAGCTGTGATTCAACCTTTTTGTCGCATTACACCTAATTGTGTACACAAAAAAAAGACGTGAATGTACGTACTACGTAAGATGGGCTACATTTTTTTTTACTACTAGTAGTAGTACAACTACCTGTCGCAAACCAAAACCTGGATAAATATATTTCGGATCAAAAATATGCTCACCTCTTTCTTGTGTGTAGTAGTTAGTACACATATCACAGTTCAACTCGTGTCGTTGCACAACTTCAGTAGTACAACGGTACTACAGTCTGGATATAGCGATGTATCTAGCTGACCAATAACCGTCACAATATCGGGAGTCCACTGTAGGCACCGGTCATCCTATCCTCACTGGCCACACTCAGTACCACGTCAAGTCTGGCAGGTAAGTCCGCAGTTTCCCCAGCCAGGGGATCTTGAACCTGACCACTCCCAGGATCCTGTCCCTGGCCACCCAGTCCGGGTCCACCCTGCGGTTGTTGTCTCCCCTGGTCAGGAAGCGGCCGCCGCCACTTCTCACTTTAACCACCCTGTGGATGATCGGTTGGGGGGACCAGTGGGTCTGAAAGAAAGTGCACGTTTGTTTTAAAATATTCTAGTTTGCTCCCATATGTAGCAGCAACACTGGATAAACCTCATTGCACTACCTTGATGTGCTTAATGAAGTATTCTTGAGGTGCAAAGTAAATTTTAAAATTGTCTTTAAAAAATACAAACTATTTTACATTGGCAAAAAAAAATAACTATGTTTGATTACGAAAGATTAAAAGTTTTTAGTTTTTTGGTCTGCAAGCTGTACTACAACCTCGTAGACGACGACGTCTCCGACGCGGATCTCCTTCTCCCTGCTGCCGTTGGCCACCACCACCAGGTCGCCGTCCGCCATGGCCGGCAGCATGGACCGTCCCCGGACCGAGCAGAGCGGCGCTGGCGTCGACAGCATCCAGGGCAGGAGGAAGACGTAGCACAGGAGGAAGGCCAGCAGCGGGGTCCACAACATCCGGGGCACCGGCACCAGGAAGGGAGGGAAGGGCACCAGCACGAACGGCATTTCCCCAACCTTGGACCTATTGGAGCGACATTGCTGTTCCACCTGTACAGTAGGTGTAGCACAGTGAAATCTTGATTTTTTTTTAAAGAGTTGTTGGCTACAGCGCCAACCCTAAAGTGAGATAAATTCATCAAGCGAAGACAATGTGCAACATCTAAAAAAAGATTAGTAGGAATTGAGATTTCAGTGTATGTACCACTCCGCGTATGATCATACCTACTTGTAGGTTGTCTCCTCAGGTTCCGGACGCCTCAAGGTATCCTTCACAAGTGCAAGGCCGCCCCCACCACCGTCTCTTCCTCCTCCTCCTCCTGCATCAGCCTGCCAAGGCAGGAAGGAAAGAGAGGAAGCTCCCGTAAAGTGCACGCGCTCTCCTCCTCCTCTTTCTTTCTCCCCGTTTCATAACACTGAACATTACAAGAAGACTTTGCTTAAGGTGGGTGCGAGAGGAGAGGAGAGGAGGGGAGAAAGCAGGACAGCAAAGTGAAGGTCATGGAAAAAGAGTGCGCGCGGAGCGTAGAGGAGAGGGAAAGGGAATCACAAGAACAGTCTTACTTCAAAACTCTATTTTGCAGCGGTGGTTTTTTTTTCAAATCTTTAAGCGTGTAGTCATTTTTGGGGGGGGTCTTTCAGTCCGGGATTGGCCCAAGTAGGCTAAGGACGACGGGGGTAAAGCAGAGGCCGTGGAAGAGCCCGAACCAGATCACCAGGGAGAACATCTGCGAGTGGGAAAAAAGATACAGGAAAGTACAGTCGATGTTCAAGTTATGGCAAAATGTCCGTCACGAGGAAAAAACTTGCCATAGTTGTAAATAAAATACTAGTACAACAAGCACTGTCAAGTCACGGATTTGCCAAATCGAATTTCCTTAGCTGCTACCTACGTACACATGTAGTACACACTCTCTCCGTCTGTTACAGGGTGGCAGGTCAGACCTTTGGACCGATCCTTCCCAAAATTTGGATGGGGTGGGTGCTATGTTTGAATGAGAACGGACATGGGGGGGGGGGGGAAAGGGGGTCCCATTTTATATTTCGGGCAGCAAGCCATTGTCAAACTCTTACCTAGAAATTGAGTAGGTTTAGGCACACGTATTGTTACAAATGACAGTGGAGTGCGACGAAAATACAGATTCGTGGTTTTTCCAACTCACGTTGAAGAAGGACAGGAAGACGTACGAGTTCGTGAATGCGAGGAAGACGATGGCGAGGAAGGAGCTGAAGCCGCCGTGGAAGATGGCGGTGCCCATGGACACCAGGGCGTATCGGGCGCGCTCTGGAAAGAGGGACCATTTGGACTTGCAAAGATGTACTGCAGTAGAACTTCAATACACTACGTACAGTGAATGTAGTATACATGTAAGTATACGTACTAGACTCGAAATTAGATCTGGAATAACTTTGTTGGTTTAAAAAAAACATTGCTAAAAAGAAATGCAAATTTGCCCTGCATTCTGGCTTTTTCGATTAAGTATTTTTTTCCTGTACCTCTAAAACTGGAAAAGTTTTTTAAAAGTCATTTATTATGACGAATGTACACCTATCCTAAGATTACACACAGCAAAAACAAAATACACAAAATTAAGAGACCTACATGCATAGTAGAACGGATTTCTTTTTAGCGCGTATGTACAGTATGTAGGTAGTTGTTTTTCTCGCACCTTGTCTGGAGCTCCCGTCGGGCGCGCCGGTGAGGTAGGCCACCCCGATGTGCGCCGAGTAGTCGAGCGCCAGGCCGCAGCACAGGATAAGCAGGATGGAGGTGACAATCTCCACGGTGTAGCCGTAGAAGTAGGCGTAGCCTGCGCAGTTCGTCAGAGTCAGGGCGACAGATACCTGACATGTGAAGGAAAAGAAAAAAAAAAAGATCAAGTACCGGATACCTCTCAACATGATTTTTTTCAAATGTCTCTCTAGTAGATATTGGAAAAAAAAGAGGATTAATTTACAAGATTGAATCTTATCGATGAGGCAGGCGTTGGAAATACTTTCAACTAGTAGCACAAGTCAAATTTATCTCCTACTGCAGTACCATGATCATGAGTGCGATGCACGGACTGGCCAGCATGATGAGGGCCACCAGGACGGCCACCACGAAAGCCACCAACACGTTTCGGAGCAACTCGTGCGCTATCGTCTGAAATTGCAACAAAACGCCGTAAAATATGCCTCTTTCCTCTCGCTCCTCTCTCCAGCTTACCCAGCTGGCCTCCCACTGGATGTAGGTCCTGGCGTAGACCATGGGGCTCCGCTCGATGTCCGTCTTGGCTCCCTCGAACCTGATGTCGGCCAGGGAGTCCTTGATGTAGTTCATGGCCTCCACCTCTTCCTCAGAGTCCGTCATCTCGCGGTGGGTGAACGAGATCCTGGTGGCCTACGCGCGTCGGAGGAGAGGGCGGCATCGTTTCAATCCACGATTTGCCAAGGAAGAGGGGTTGCCTACTCGTAACTCGTAATCTCCCGCCAATGTCTTGGCCACCGCCAGGTTCTTTTCCTCCGTGGTGAATTCTAGGGTGACGGTGTCGTCTGTCAGCGCCGCCCCCGCCTTCAGGTTGATGTCGGTGACGTAGGAGGAGCCGTAGATCGGGTGCATGCGCGTGAAGTGGAGCAACAGGTTCCTCTTGAAGTCCTCCTCTGCAAACGGAGACGTCGTTGGAAGTTCTCCAACAAAGCTCATCTCCTTGGACTCCTACTACTTGCCCGTGTCGCACTCTTTCACCTCCTTGGAGCAGAACTCCCTGTCGAAGGCGTCAAACCAGTTGATGGTAAGCTCCTTGGTAATGGTGTTAGTGCCGTCCAGCACTCCCTGGATGCGGTGCATCGCTGCGCGGTTGGCCGACGTCCAGTAAGGTATGTCGCCTACCAGGATGCCCACCTGGGACGGGAAGTCGCATGAGGGCGAGGACCGCCCCACACAAGCAAAAAAAAAAAAAAGGCGTGCTACCACATGCCCATTAAAAAACTTAATACCCCATTTAAATACCTTAATGCGCGTAATGAAGTATATTTGTGGTATGGCAAAAAATGATTGACTTTCTAAAGGGCAAAATATATTTTAAAATAGCCATTAAACATATATTCAGATAGTAAACATCTGTTTAATTTGGGAAAAAAACAAAGCCTCAAATAGTTTTTTATGGACACGGTCTACTATACCAAGCCATAGCCAAGTTCTGACCTCGATCCCGACCTGCGGAAAGAACCTCTTCTTGGCCTCCGCGAACATCCTCGGATAGGAGTCGCGCCTCATGTAGAAGAGGGCGTCGTAGTCCACCTTGAGGTTGACGGCTCCGTAGACGCCGGCCCCGAACAACCCCGCTGCCATCGTCAGCACCACGGCCCTTCCCACCGGGGTGAGGAGGCCGCGGGCGAGAGCGCGCACGCACCGCAGCCCGAAGTCCTCCTGGGAGAGCGACCACGGCTTGTAGGACTCCGGCAGCGGGGGCAGGAAGGGAAGCAGGCGACGCTCGGCTATCCGCTGCTCGTCGATGCTCACGCACCTGCCCAAGTGTGCTTATTGTTATTACATTAGGTACGTGTACAGTCGGGATCTTAAATGGGAGACAAAATAACCTACGCCGTGAAGAAGGTGATGGTGTAGAAGTAGAGGAAGAAGAGCCCCACCGCGCAGAAGAAGCAGAACGCCCTGAGGATGGGCATGTTTGTGCTGGAGCTGATGCTGAAGGCGATGAGGTCGGTGACGGAGGCGATGGTGATGGAAACGCCGGCGTGCTTCATGGCCGCGCCCACCCGCTGCACCGGGGGCAGGTCGGGGTGGGAGGCGGACACGTTGCTTAGAGCCTGCGAGGAGAGAAGAGGCCAGATGTTTTCAACATTTTCGTATCGTAGAATACTACTGTGGCAAAGGAAAGGGAGACGCGTTGTCACAACTATACGGTAGATTTTTTTTCCCAGACCCTTTCTCGTCCCACGTAAAAACCTTTGTGGCCCACAGGTAGGGGAACCTCCAATTGGTAGGTCAAACAACTCCTCTTCCGTTACCCTGAAGATGATGAACATGTCGTCGACCCCAATCCCCAGCAGGAGGAACGGGATGATCGGGTGGACGTCGGCAAAGTACGACCCCACGTAGAAGCAGAAGCCGTAGGAGGAGGCAACGGACATGCCGATGACGCAGATGCCCAGGCCCGCCAGGGCCACCCTCTGCTCCAACACGTTAAACCTGCCGAGGTTGAGGGTGACGTAGGTGAGGAGCAGCCCGGCGCCGACGAACAGCTGAGGGAAGTTGGAGTTGACGTTCCGCTCGAACTCGTCGAAGAAGCTCCTCTTGGCTGCCCCGTACACGCTGGTCCCCTCCGGGATGCCCCCCGGCCGATCGTCGCCCACCACCGCCTCCACGAATCCCAGCTCAAAGTCCTCGGAGGGAGGGTCGACCGGCTCGAAGTCGGGATCATCCTGACAACGACAACAACAAAATCTTCCATGATGCCATTTCCTGTGTTTGGACTACAGTACAGTAGGTCTCTCTCTCTCTTTCTCTTTATCTCCCTCACGGTCTCCTCGTTGTTGTTGAGAATCCAGATGTTCATGATCGCCTGTGCCCTGGTGACGCTGCCGTTCGAGTCGCGTTTGGCCCTGCCCAGGAGATTATGGAGGGAGTGCTTACTGGAGAGAAGGAAAAAAGAAGTAGCGCGTACGTATGCGTAGAACATTGTCAAAACGCGGAATTAGTTCTGGTACTCTCACAATATCTCCGAATCCTTGGCGCGTTCGTTGATCTTGTCCAGGACCTCCTGGTCGGTGGTCAGCGCACCGATGGCCTCCTCGTCGACGACGAAGCCCCTCTCATTGTCGTTCCTCCACGCGTCTGGAACAACATTTTTTTTTTGGTGTGTGTGTGCGTCTCTTATTTTGTTTTATTCATTGCCGTCCGGTTGCGTTTTTTGCGCGCACCCAGGAGGGTCGCCCTGGTGCAGCCCCTGAACTCCAGGCAGACGTCCCCGTAGCGCAGCCCCATCTGCGGGCCCCTCGCCGCGCTCACGGCCTTGTCCAGCTTCAGCAGCTGTGGAGACAAATTCATCAATTAAAAGGTGACCCCCCCCCACAAAAAGAGTGTTCAGCTGTCCTTGCTGACGTATTGTATGTTCTCCACGTTGAGGATGTTTCCTCCGTCGTCCCTGGCCAAGATGGCCAACTCGAACCTCTTGTCGATCGGCGCGTTTTCGTCCAGCCAGCGCTTCTTGTCGATGAACTAAGGGTGATCGAGAGGAAAAGCAGCCCATAGTGAAGAAGGGACATTCTCCAGAATACTTGACTCACTTGAGATCCGTAGGGCGTCCACAGCTTGACCTTGTTGGTGACGTTCCTCCAGTAGGCGAGCCCCGGCGCGAAGACCAGGAAGACGACCAGGCTGGCCAAGATGACCGTCCAGGGCCAGGAGGCAACCAGGAGTCCGAATCTGGATGCCAAGAGACCGGGCAACGCTGGATGGAAGACGGCGAGGAGGTCGACGACCGACAAACCTGTAGAACCCGTTCTCCATGGTCTTCGTCATGACGGAGGACAGGTTTGCCATCGAGAACGGCGGGACCTCCTCCAGCCCCCTGGACATGGGCTTCCTCTCGTCCTTCTCCCTCTCCTTCGCCAGCACCGTCGACGCCAGCGTCGTCGTCTGTTCCTCCGGCTCCGCCCCTGTCCCCGCCCCGGCGTCGGCCCCTGCGACCTCCTTTGTCCTCTTTCTGACGTCGTCCTCGGCGCCCCTCACAGGCTTCCTCTTCGCCCTCTCTCCTCCTCCTTTGTCCCTTTTCGGGAAGCCTCCCCTGTCCTCGCCCGTGGAGTCCATCTTGCGGACTGACCTCGCTTTGCGAATGACAAATTAAGATGCTTTTACTGTCAACTGCCAGAGTGACCAGACCTTCTCAGCTTATATGTGAAGCAGTACGTGGTATCGCTACCCGCGGGGAGTAACCAACCGTTCGGTACGACCGTTCGTGATCAACTGCTGTATTTACAAACATCAGGGAGGTACGCTACGTGGTA
>JAAUYM010115529.1_pt1 | contig 11424 bp, 10 predicted proteins | sample 7278001 | NCBI WGS metagenome assembly JAAUYM01 (sample SAMN14350224, study PRJNA611818) | marine sediment metagenome | isolation source: surface marine sediment (1.8m) | place: French Polynesia: Moorea | collected 2018-08
GGAGGGCCGGCAGAGAATGTTCCACCCGGTACGGGCAGACGATCGCTGTAGGTCACAAGCGCAGATGCCGGTTCGCTGTAATCCTCATCGCTGTACTGGAATCGGCCATAGGCCGTCAGGCGGTCTGAAGGTACCCACAGCAGCGCGAGGGAACCGCCCACTGAATCTTCCGAACCCAGGTCAGCACCGGTGTTCGGGTTGCTGTAGTAGCCGTCGAAATCGTGCTTCGCGACTGATGCACGGAACGCCAGCTGTTCACTGATCGGCCCCGAGACACCGGCATCGAGGGTTCGTCGCCCGCCGTTGCCAATCTCGGTACCAACGCGGCTTTCCCACTCGAACGTGGGACGACGCGTAAAGACATTGATCGCACCGCCAAATGCGTTGCGACCGTAGAGCAGGGTCTGCGGACCTTTCACGATCTCGAGTCGCTCCACATCCAGCAGTCGGGTAGACAACGCGCTCGAGCCACCGGGAATACTCAGGTTTTCCGTCGACGCGTCGACATGATCAATCAGGATCGCGACGCTGGGTCGACCACGCTCATTCTGCATACCTCGCATCGCGGGTCGCGTGTCCTGGACAAATCCGCCGGTGTCATAGGTCAGGCCCGGAACCAGCAGCGCAGTATCGCTGATGTTGTCAAAACCCTGCATGCGCATCCGCTCGGCATCGATGACCTTGAAAGAGACCGGGACCTCCTGACCCTCTTCTTCGATCTTTCTGGCCGTGACGATGATCTGCTCAATGCCGGATACCGCCGCCTCTTCGGAGGCCTGCGCAATGCCGCTGACCGTTGGCAGAAGCATGCCTGCGACCACAGCAAGCGTACCCCTGAAGTGAAAGGCTGAGATTGTTCTCATGATTCCCCCTTTATTGCCTTCTACACCTGATTATTCGTTGCGAGACGCGTTGCTTCAACCCGTTCCGCAGTCACGCGTGATTCACCGGCACGGTGAGCATCACGTTCGATCTGGTCGCGCAGGCGCTTTGCTGCTGATATTCGCAACATCATCGGCGCCTCCGCGACATACTCGTCCAGCAGCTGCTGCGCGGTCGCATCCCACACAAGTTCCGGACGGGCCCGCGTTGGCGTTGCATCGACCTGATCCATCTCCGTCGCGAGCGGCAGAATGTGAAACAGTGCGTCGAACAACGCGTTACACACCTCCTGAACGAGATAGGTTGCACCTGCGTATCCGACAAACGGGGTTCCCGTATGCCGACGCACAATCGCGCCCGGAAATGACGCTGGGATAAAAACTGCGCGCGCACCAACCTCTGACAGGTACATGCGTTCGTTGTAGCTGCCAAAGAGCACCATAGGCGGGTTGTCGCGGATCGCGCTCCGCACTGATTCGTTATCCGGTTTGACGCCAGCTCGGCGCGAAAACGCAAAATGGCAGGGCAGGCCCATTTCGTCTTCAAGGAAATGTCGCAGTCCGCGCGCATAGGTTTCGTTGGCAACAACGCCGAAACCGGCCGTACCGAAGAAATCCTGAGTGACCGATCGCCAGATATCCCAGATCGGTTTGATGGTCGTATGCTTCTCGCGTTCGATAAACGGTTCAGGATCAAGCTCGAGAAGTTCCCCCAGTTTGCGAAGGAACTTTGTTGTGCTGTCGAGCCCGATCGGCGCCTGCAGGTAGGGTCGCTCCAGCGACTCACACAGCAATCGACCAAACTCGCGGTACAGACAGATGTTGACGTCAGCGTTCTGGAGATTCGGCACCTCGGAAAGGTGACTGGTGAGTGGGAACACCATGTTGACGTCTGCGCCGATGCCTTCGATCAGGCGACGTACCTCGGCAAGGTCTGAAGCGGTGTTGAACGTTCCGTAGATTGGCCCGATGATGTTGACCCGCGGTTTTTCACCTTCCTTGCGCTGCCGCTGGCGAATTTTCTTCGGACCGTACTCCGTCCACAGCCAGCGCATGGCGCGATCTGCACTCTGCCACTGGTCTTCGTCAATTGTTCTCGGCAGAAACCGTTTGATGTTGGTTCCTTCAGGCGTCACACCACCGCCAATCATCTCGGCAATGGAACCCGTTACGACAACACTGGGCAGATCGGGATCGAGGGTTGCATTGGCACGTCGCAACGCGTCCTCCGTACCCTTCTCACCCAGTTCGGTCTCGGAGAGCCCGGTCACGACAACAGGCAGCTCGTGCGGCGGCAGGGTATCGGTGTAGTTCAGTACCGACGTGATCGGCAGGTTTTCACAGCCAACGGGACCATCAATGACAACCTGCATCCCCTTGATCGATGTGAACACATAGACCGATCCCCAGTATCCGCCCGCACGATCATGATCAAGAACCAGCATTAGCCGAGATCCTGTGTATCGGCATTGCGCGGCTTGGCCTGCTCACGTTCGAGCTTGCGTTTGAACTGCGCCCTGAACTTGTCGTCAGGCTTCGGCACGTCTTCCCAGACTCCCGCTGCATAACCCTCGCCAACACCGGAAAAGAATTCAGTCATGTGCTCAAAGCGCGCCTTGCTCGCTGCGGCCGTATTGATGACCTGCGCCAGCGAACCTGCGCCTGCGGGTCCCATCAGCGGTCGCGCGGAAATCAGGTTGGTGAAGTACAGCGCGGGAATCGACATCGCCTTGGCCTTCTGGACAACCGGCGTTGTTCCAATCACGAGGTCAGGCTCGAACTCATGGATCGCCGCGACATCCTGCTCGAGCGATGCACGGTAGTTCACCATCACGCCTTTGGCTTCGAGCCATTCGCGATCGGGGTCCGACCAGGGCGTGCGCGGACAGGCTGTGCCGACGTAGCGGACATCAGCGCCGCTCTCGACAAGGAGCCGTGCAACCAGCAGTTCAGACCCTTCGTAACCTGACAACGTGATGCGGCTGGTGATTGGCGCTTGTGACAATACGCCTTTGATTGCCGGCAGAATCCGGTTTTTCACTTCATCAACCTGCTTGCTGGCAACACCGCAGGTTGCGCCGATCGCCTCGAGCCATGCAGCCGTGCCGTCATGACCCACAGGCGCAGAGCCGACAATCGGCCTGCCCGCGGCCTCGAACTCACGGAAGCTGCTGGTATAAAAAGGATGGATTGCTGCTACCGCCGCGCAATCAAGCGCGGAATAAAGCTCTCGCCACTCGCGCGTCGGCACAACCGGACCCGCGGCAAGCCCGAGCGGCTCCAGCAGGGAGCCGATCACCATCGGGTCGGCGGGGAACATCTCGCCCACGAGCGTCACTGTCGGCACATCCTTGATGCCATCGCGCGGGCGCGCGACCGGACCCTGTTCAGCTTCCTTTCTGGCATAGGCAAGCATGGCGCCAGCAAGCACGTCTTTGGCCTCGGCATGCGTTGGCACACCGAACCCCGGCACGTCGATGCCGATGATGCGCACACCATCAATCTCATCAGGTAATAAGCGCAGGGGAACACCCGATGCCGTCGGCACACAGAGGTTGGTCACAACCACCGCGTCATATTTCTCGGGATCCGCCAGTTTGAACACCGCCTCACGAATGTCTTCGAAGAGTTTGCCGGTGACCAGCGTCTCGGAATCAAATGGTACATAGCCGACCGTGCGTCGGGCGCCATAGAAGTGTGAGGTAAACGTCAGTCCGTAGACGCAACACGCTGATCCCGAAAGGACAGTTGCCGTACGACGCATACGCAGCCCGACACGCAGCGATCCGAATGCAGGACACATGCTCTGCGGCTCGTCGTGGGGTCCGAGCGGGTAGTCCTCTGCATACCGCGCCAGCGTTTCACTGTTAGCGGCTTTTGAAGCCGCCTCACGCATTGTTGCCGTGCCGCCGTGGCATCCGCCCTCAGCATCACCTGAACCTTCAGCCGGCGGCATCTGAACCTGCTCATCCGTGATATCGGAAAGCGGCACGCGGCCCGCATCATCATAGATGACCTCAGAGTTGCTGCTTTCTTCTTTACTGGTCATCTGATCTCGCGCTGCTCTGTTCAGACTTCGTCGTAGATAACTTCGAGGGAAGGCTGCTGCTGTGCGTCCTTGCCACAAAGATCTTCCATCGTGGCGGGCGTCAGTTCGACGTGTCGGCCAACCTCATCCGCGTCGAACAGTCCGAGCAGTTCGTCCTGGGAGAGCGGATTTGGTCTGACCGGCGGCGCTTCAGCCACATTGGTTCCGAGTTCTTCAAAGAGACTCGCCCAGGGACCTCCCGGGTAACCGATAATCTGGTAGTTCGCGCTCTTCGCCCGGATATCATCATCAGCGGGAATAGACGCCAGCGTGGGAATGCCCGCTGCCTTGCCAAACGCCGCCGCTTCACCCGTACCGTCGTCTTTGTTGATCACCATGCCGGCAACGCCAACGTTGCCGCCGAGCTTGCGGAAGTACTCGACCGCGGAACAGACGTTGTTGGCCACATAGAGCGACTGAAGGTCGTTGGACGCAACAACAATCACCTTCTGGCACATGTCGCGAGCAATCGGCAGGCCAAACCCGCCGCAGACGACATCGCCCAGGAAGTCGAGCAGCACATAGTCAAAATCCCAGTCATGGAACCCAAGCGCTTCGAGCGTCTCGAAACCATGAATGATGCCGCGACCGCCACAGCCTCGGCCCACCTCCGGGCCGCCCAGCTCCATCGCGTAAACACCATCACGCTTGAAGCAGACGTCGCTGATCGAGACCTGCTCGCCCGCTTCCTTTTTCTTCGAAGAGGTCGCAATGATCGCGGGACAGGCGCGCCCGCCAAACAGCAGTGAGGTCGTGTCACTCTTCGGGTCACATCCAATGAGCAGCACCTTCTTGCCCTGCTGCGCCATCATGTAGGAGAGGTTCGCGAGCGTGAAACTCTTGCCAATACCGCCCTTGCCGTAGATCGCAATGATCTGGGTCTCACTCGTGGCCGGGCCTGTATCAACGGCGTCAGGTTCTTCAGCCGCTTCCTTTCGCAGGTTGTCGCGCATGGGTTCAAAGACCTTGGCTGATGATGCGATCAGATCGGAATCATCACTCATTCGTTTCTCCCCAGTTCAAAACCATTTTCAGGCAGGTTGGATCATCAAAAGCAGTGCGATAGGCCTCGTTGGCCGCGCTGCTCTGCAGTCGATGAGAAATCAGTCCAGACAACGACAGCTCACCCGATTCGGCGAGATCCCGAACCGCAGTCAAATCGTGTTCCCGCCATTCAGCTGCAACCCTCAGCCGAATACGGCGCATGAAGGCGGGAGGGAAAGCAAACTGAACAGGGTCGTCATAGAAGCCGGCGAGTACAATCTCGCCGCCCGATGCGAGTCGCGAGATCAGCTCGTCCAGCAAACTCGCATCACCACTCACATCAGCAATGACACGATAGTCACGACGCGTGTCCTCTTCAGGATCGACAACCGCGTAACCTTCAGCGCCTTCGCGGCGATCAGCATTTCGCTCCCAGACCGTCGGCGGCGCATCACCCAACAGCACCGCAAGACGCGCAAGAAGACGCCCAAGGACACCATGCCCGACAATCAGATCGGGGACCCGGGGTTCGTTGTCCGGTGTGATGGCGTGATAGGCGGTAGCAGCCAGTGCAAGCAGTACAGCTTCTTCACCAAGATTCTCACTGACGGGTATCGTACGGGCACCTGGAACAACAACCCGGGAGGAAGCACCGCCAAAGAGACCCTTGATATCACCGTAACATTGCGCGCCCGGCACAAAGACAAGCTGGCCGGGTTCCCTGCCGGACTGAGAACCCGCTTCGACAATTCGCCCTGCCGATTCGTAACCGGGCACAAGCGGATACCCCATGCCGGGAAAGCTCGGCATGGTTCCCGACCACAGCAGTCGCTCGGTACCAGTGCTGATACCGCTCCAGTCGATGTCGACCACTACATCTGCGTCGTCGGGTGGGCTCAGCGGAAGCCGGTCGAGCACAATGCTCCCCGGCTTCTCCAGGACCACGGCAACGGTCTCCAAATCGCAGCTCACTCTCTGCTGGGGCAACTCCGGCCCCTTGTTATTGTCTCCCTCTCACCCTTACTCCGATAAGGGTCAGCCCTCTCACACTACTAGCTTTCAGAGACCTGTCAACCAAGTTACGACAGCGTTTGTTGACAACCCAATGGTGGCGCGATTGACTGAAGAGACTGACTCCAGACTGATAAAACAGGGCTACCTGAATCAACTACGGTGATGACAGAACCGCTCTACACAGAAGAACAACGAAAGCGTCGCGATGAATCCGGATGGACACTCGTGCAGGGCATTCTTGCCCCTATTCAATTTGTGGTCTTTATTGTCAGCCTCGTGCTTGTTGTCCGTTTTCTCATGACCGGTGAGGGCGAAAGCGTCGCGACAATCTCCATTGTCATCAAGACAATGATTCTCTACATCATCATGATCACGGGCGCGAAGTGGGAGCACGTGGTGTATGGACAGTACCTGTTTGCACCCGCGTTTTACTGGGAGGACGTGGTGAGCATGCTGGTGCTTTTCCTGCATACGGCTTACCTCGTCGCATTGTTTACGGGCTGGCTCGACGCGCGCGGGCAGATGATCCTCGCGCTCGTTGCGTATGCAACCTATGTCATCAACGCCGCACAGTTCCTGCTGAAACTCAGGGCCGCACGACTGTCAGCACCGCCTGCCGACGCAAGTTCCTGAGTTTCGATTGCCGGAAACGAAACCGCCGCGATAATCGCGGCGGCTCGAAACGCAAACGCAGCTTAGGTTAGTCGTTAGCCAACGCAACGACATCATCAGATTCAGCCGACGCCTCTTCTGTAGCCTGGCTGTATTCCGCACTCGTGTGGTCGGCCAGGTTCGGATAGTCCGGCAGCATACTGACGCCATAGAGAGGCTTGTAGGCACCCTGGTGGCACGTTGCGCAATTCGCTTTGAAGACATCTCCCTGCGGTCCTTTGCGATGTGCGGGGAACACATCATCAAGCGGCACAATCCAGTCCGTGTTGATTGCCTGGACCATGTTGATGCCGTACCAGCTCGTCACGCGCTGCGGGCTGCTCTGCGACCAGTCGGCAAAGTTTCTGCTGTTATGGCAGAACGTGCAGTTCACACCCAGCGAATCAGACATGTGCATCATCAGCGAGTAGGTCCATTCGGTCTGCTTGATCGAACGACGGTTGCCGGTGGGCAGCGCAGTATCTCCAATCACGCGAATCTCGCGATCGTCTTCAAGGAACGGGGTGAACGCATCCTGGGGAAGCGAACTGAGTACAGCCTGTGAAGAAGCAATGTTCTGTCCTGCACGATCGCCAAGCATCTCGCTCAGCATCTCGGTTTCCGGACCACCGCGGAACCAGTAATGCTCCGGAACGGGATTGCCGCGGTGACACGTGTAGCAGGTGACGCCCGTGTTGGCGACGTGACCCTGCCAGGCGGAGTTAATCTCCTGCGTCATCTGCAGCATCTTGCGCGACACGATCTTTGTGTAGACCTCGTCTGACGCGTAGTTCGCCTCATTGTGGCAGTACGCGCAGCCTTCTTCCGGCGACACCCAGTTGGTCATCGCCTGCATCAGCCGGTTGAACTCGAGCAGCGAGAGATCACCCAGTACCTCGACGTTCTGGTAAATCATCGAAGCAGCCGGACCACCGGCGGAAGGCGGCAGCGGCTCAGGCACTTCATGATTCACAGCGTCAGCTGACAGCGTTCGAGGATTGTAGACCTGCAGGATGCCAGTGCCGCGGTAGCCACTCTGGACACTGTCAATCGGCGGTACGTCCCATCCGGGCATGAACAGTATGGCAACCGCAAAGAAGAAGAGAATGACGCCGCCGAACCACAGAAGAATGTTCATATCAGCTCTCCCTACGGTGCGACCAGCGGGTCAACAACCCCGGTTTCCGGATACGGTGGTACCAGACCATGCTTGATACCCCACAGGAACCAGTTCTCGACCACCGTGCCGGTCAGCAGGATCCCGATGCCGCCGGTGATCGGGCAGAGAATGGCAAACCAGTACGCCCAGCGGTGGATTGATTCCATTGAGGCGTTGAAGCCCATCGTCCAGCGCCAGAACAACGCTGCCCGCTCGGACGCTGTGCCCCGATCCACTGACTGCTCGATTTCGCGCTCACCGCCATATCGCGCAACCGCGAGAATCGTGGCGCCGTGCATCGCAAAGAGCAGGGCCGACCCGTACAGGAACGTAATCGACAGCATGTGGAACGGGTTATAGAACAGGTTGCCGTAACGAATCGAAAACGCGGCCGTCCAGTCGAGGTGCGGGAAGAGACCAAACGGTACAGCCTCACCCCAGCTGCCCATCGCAATCGGACGGAAGAGACCGAGCACCAGGTAAAGCCAGATAGCGGCCGCAAAGGCCCACGCAACATGGGTGCCCATACCCAGCGCGCGTGCTCGCGTGTAGATATTCATCCACCACAGCAGGATGGCGGCCGTCAGGAAGAAGCCTGCCATCAGCCACCAGCCGCCCTGGTTCAGCGGCGGCAGGCTCAGCCCGTATTCCGGGGGTGGCGGCTCGAGCGCAAGCCACGGCAGTTGGCGAACAAACTCGATCGGGTCCCAGTTCACCGAGGCCCACATATTGAGTCCGATGATTTCAATGGCAATAAAGCCGCAAAGCAGTGAGGCGAGCCCATACCAGCCAAGATAGAACGGTCCGATCTGCGCATCGCCAAACCGGCCCAGCCAGTAATTGAAAAAAGTCGTGTTGATTCGTGGACCGTCTTCCGCGGGGAGCGGCAGGCCTTCATGGGCGGGCGCACGAATCTGGATACGCGTAAAGATATTCTGATATTCAGCCATCGCGATTCTCCCTAGCTCCAGATCGGCAGTTCAAGCCACCAGTTCCACCACTCTGGCCAGCCCCGGGTCCAGAAGGGACCGCTGATAATGATGCAGACCGCGCTGAAGAAAACGGCAGCCAGTGCCAGGAACAGGCCGAGGCGATGGATGCCGAGTTCACCAATCGAATAGCCGATGGTGTCGCGGAAGAACGTGTTCGGGTGTTCAGCCTGTCCAACCTCTTTGCCCGGCGCCGGGTTCAGCGTGGACAGAATCACACCGCCATGCAGCGCCAGCGCAAACGTCGCCGTGAAGAAGAAGGTAATTGCGATCATGTGCGCCGGGTTGTAATGGAAATGCAGGTACTGGTAGCCAACGTTCGACACCCAGTCGAGGTGGCTCAGGATGCCGTAGGGGAAACCGTGACCCCATGCGCCCATGAGCACGGGTCGAATCACGACCAGGCTGACGTAAGCAAAAATGGCAAAGCTGAACGCAATCGGCACGTGATAACCCATGCCAAGCTTCCGGCAGATCTCGACTTCACGGAGCGCCCAGGACACGAACGCCCCGATCGCACAGAACGTGATGACCTGCCAGAGACCGCCTTCGCGCATAGGCGCAAAACCCAGGCCGTAACTCAGGTCCGGTGGTGCGATGTTGATTTGCCAGACATTCCACGTGGGACCGATCGCGGCGCCGTAGATGATCAGCCCGGTGCCGACAATCGAGAAAAACGCCGTCAGAACGCCGAAGAAGCCGACGTAGAAAGGACCGACCCAGAAGTCGAACAGGTCCCCGCCAACCAGCGTTCCGCCACGAACGCGGTACTTCTTTTCAAAGCTCAGCATGGACATACGTGTGTCCCCCTACTCTATGTTCCCTGGCGATCGCCCGGCTGAAACGGACGACTGCCCACACGAAAACGCCCTCGCAGGCCCGCACCGACGCAGGGAGTGTCAGTGCGGTCTCAAAACAAAGTGCTGCGCCGCTCCGACCCGGCGCGGCACTTTGTCTACTGTGTCCGCGCCTCCGGCATGCCGGACATCTGCTCTACAGCCGGCGCAGATGCCGTCGTACCGCGCTCACCCAGCCAGTTGAAGCGGTCAGTGCTCAACAGGATGAAGTGAATCAGCAGTGCCAGAACGAACAGGAACGTCATCAGCGCAACCAGTGCACGACGAGGATCAAACAAAAGCCAAATACGCCACATATCTCTTCCTCCTACACCAGACCGATCAGCGTGTTGGCAATCGTGTTGCCCGCCTCAATCATTGAGTAACCCTCAACGCCGGGAATCCACGGCCGCCAGGACCAGACCAGTATGTGCGCAATGATCGCTATGCCGGTGAACATCAGGAAGCTCAGCACAAACACCGAGTGAAACGCTTTGGCTTCATCTTCCGTCAGACCGGACAAAGAACGGTTTTCGTCAGTCATTTCGACTTCCTCCTACTGTTGGCTCTTCGCCAATACCGCGAAATCGCCCCGCGGCGGGCGTTGCCGGCGTGCCGGCAAAATCGTGAAATCCGATCGCGCGCTCGCGCGATCCGGCACCACAAACCACAGCAACTGCAGGCATGCTAAGCCACAGCTGCGATGGGTCGTCGTGACCTGAGTCAAATTTGTTTCCGGATTGGCGCGACGTGCCGCGAGATCGACAACGGTCGTCGATAGACGAGCGGGTACGGTGCCGGGAGTGGTTCCCGACCATGGCAAGCGACTGGTGCTGCTGTTGTTGCCGACCTCATTCGAGACTGCGTCCTCGACGAGCGGCGGAGATTCCCTGTGTAGCACTGCGCTTGCGGCGTTAGCGACCGCAAGGGTATTCAAATCAGATCTCTCTTCAACGAGCCCAGGGAAAGCTCGCTCTGATGTTCATTATTTTTGCCGGCCACTTCCTCGGCCGTAATTGGCACCCTACTCCCTTCAGAGCCCCTGTCAAGCCCATGCTAACGACCGGGATAAGCGAGCAGGACCCGCGTCAGAAGGGGCGTCTGGGTGGCCACCTCACGGACTCGTCCAAAGCCGGCTGCATCGAGAAGCAGCCTCAACTCGTCAGCGGTTCGGGGCCGGCCCTGGCCCATGGCGTAGAGATACAGACCGAAGTACGCGGTGGTGGCCGCCTCGGCACGGGGCGTCCCCGCCATCGGCTCCGCCAGCAGCAACATGCCGTCTTCAGGCATCACCTGGCGGATGTTGCGCAGCAACTGCAGCACCACCTCATCGTCGTGGTCGTGCACGATGCGGACCAGCGAGATCACGTCCGCGTCCCGTGGGAAGTCTTCTTCGTTAAGGAAACTGCCACCCACGGCAGTCGCACGGCTTTCCAGCCCGGCTTCAGCAAAATGGTCGCGGGCACGTTCCGCGACCGGCGGAAGGTCGAGGACGGTGACACGAAGTTGCGGCGATCGCTGCGCTGCGGCAACCGCAAACGTGCCGTTACCTCCACCCACGTCGAGCAGCGAACGATGCTGATCGAGCGCGTAAGCGTTCAGCACCTGTTCGGCGATCATCGCCTGGGACGTCGCCATGAGCGTCGTGTAGCGATCGATTCCGGTGGAAGGCAACCCGGCCGGCGAAGGCTCCCTTGCATAAGCCCAGTATTGCGACAGGCGGGTCTCGTCGGGGCGCTGCCTCAGAATGGCAACCGGGTCTTCGAGGTCCGCGTAAAGCAGGTCGTGATGGTCGACCATCGCGGCAACACCGGGGTTTGCC
>JAAUYM010039596.1_pt1 | contig 11423 bp, 12 predicted proteins | sample 7278001 | NCBI WGS metagenome assembly JAAUYM01 (sample SAMN14350224, study PRJNA611818) | marine sediment metagenome | isolation source: surface marine sediment (1.8m) | place: French Polynesia: Moorea | collected 2018-08
TTTTGAGTATGTGAGGAACGGTAACATTTTTACGATAAGTACAAAGTTTACAGATGTCCTACAAGTTTGTGAAGTTCCTTTTTCAGAATTTACTGGTAGAGATGCTTTACTTGACATCATTACTTTTGCAGATGCAGACGAGTTTGAGACTTATCTGATAAGCACATTCACACAGCTTCCAATTGGTGGGGGAGGTGGAACAAGTATATACGGTTCAGAGTTGCATGTTTTTACGAATGATCTAGTTCTTATAAACAGTACTCTAACACAACAAGACGTTATCAACGATACCACAGCGATTTTACCTGTAGGTATGTATGAGATTGAAATAAGTTACGGATGGAATCATAATGCAACACAAAATGATTTTCAATCCTTCTTCTTCTTTGATGGTGCTGCTTTAGGCTCAAACGCCACAGGACTTATTCATAAGGAAGAACCAAAAGATGCTGCTGGAAATTATATGGGTACAGGAAGCGCACAACAACTGGGCTTCTACAAAAAATTCATAGTCGATGTTACGACAGCAGGAACTAAAAGTGTTCAATTAACCTTTAACACTGATAGAGTAAATCGTGCATCATCAATATTTGAAACAATAGTAAAACTAAAAAGAATAGCTTAACATGTCACAATTTAATGTAACAACAACGGGTACAGTACCAGTAGTAACAATCGATGATTTACACTTAACCCTTACTCACCCACAGACAATCGATCTGAGAAACGATCTAGTAGACAGGTTCTCATGGGCTGAGATTCTAGAATCAGACGATCTACAGGCTGCTATTGACGCAGGAGAGGTAAATGCTACTGATATTAACTCTGACCCTATAGTAGAGGTAACACTAGACAGGTTATCTAGAATAGGTGCAAATGTAGTTGAAGACCAAATTGTAGATGGAGTTACAGATATAGCTCCTTCACAGAATGCGGTATTCGATGCTTTAGCACTTAAACTTGATGCCTCAGCAATATCTCCATTCGGTCTTACTTTAGTTGCAGCAATCGATGCTCCTTCAGCAAGAACAGTATTGGGACTTGGTACAGCAGCAACAGCTAACGTTGGTGACTTTGCTACAGCAGCACAAGGAGCATTAGCTGATACAGCCCTTCAACCGGGAGATAACGTCTCAGAACTTGTAAACGATGCAGGTTATGTAGACGCAGTAGCAGCAGCAGCAGCAGCCCCTGTACAATCTGTATTCGGTAGAACTGGTGCAGTAGTATCAGTAGCCTCTGACTACGATGATAGTCAAATCGACTTCACTTACTCTCCAACAAACTTTACCGCAACAAATGCCTTTGTTGACGGAGCTTTAGAAGGGATTGACAACGCCCTTGGTGCGCTTCAACCAGATGGTAATGATACTGTAGTTATTAGAGGGGATGCTATTCCCGGTGTACCTCCTTCAGGTGCAGAAGTACCTAGCCCTATAATTGGTGATACTGCAACTGTATTCTTAACTGATGGAACTGTAGAAAGATGGGTATATACAGGTACTTGGGTATTAGCTTATACTTTAGCTCCTAACGAAGCAACTAACTTAGGTTATATAGCTTCTCCAACAGATGGTACAGTAACTTCAAGTACAGGTACAGACGCTACTATTCCTCTAGGTGATGCAGTAAATGCAGGTCTATTAGCACCAGCACAATTCACAAAATTAGGATTTATCACAGTAACACAGCCTGTTGACTTAGACACAATTGAGAGTCAGCAAAACAGCTTGATTACATTATCAGGTGTTGCAGCAGGTTCAAATGATTTAGGTACATTTACAGGAACTACTATTCCAGATGGTTCTACAGTAAAAGCTGCCCTTCAAAGCCTTGAAACAACTCTTGAAGCAGCTACAGCAGGTGTATATGGTACAGAATTTAATATCTTCCAAGACTTGGCAGTGTCTACAACAACTAGTACGACATTCCAGCCTAAGATATCTGGTAACACATCTAGTTTACCAGCAGGTGACTACAAAATTTTAGTTAGTTATTCTTGGAATCACAATGCTACTCAGAACGATTTCGAGGCAAGATTCTTGTTTGACGGAGCAGCAGTGGGGCAGAACGGTTCTGGTCTTATTCACAAAGCAGAGCCTAAAGATTCAGCAGGTAACTTCTCTGGAACAGGTTCTTCACAACAGTACACATTTACACAAGCTTTCTACGTTACAGTTACAGCAGGTGTTAAATCAGTAGCCCTAGATTATAGAAGTGACGTAAACGGTGTAGCTTCTTCTATCTGGGATGCTAGTATTGAGATAATCAGAGTTCAGTAATAGTAACTGACTCATAAGACTTAAAAACCATGATGGAGTTTATCGTATCGACGACAGGGATAAACGTGACCCTAGAAGACATAGGTGTTACGCTTACCCATCCTGAGACCAGAGACCTGAAAGACGATCAGTATGGTCTAGCCGATCTATTAGACTCCCAAGACCTAGAAGCAGCGTTACGTGCAGGTACGCTGACCGCACAAGACGAAAACGGGTACGAAATACCTAGTGTTGCAATAGGTGAGTGGTATGAAAGAATAAAAAATAACACAGATGCTATAGCAGATGGTGTAGATGTTTCAACAGGCGCATCAGATGCAGGAAAGCTTACAAAGCTAGATGCAGGTGGACAGCTTGATTCAAGCATGGTTAATGAGGCAGGAGATGAATTTATTCTTAAAGGAGCTACTTCTACTGCTGATATAAGGTTTAGAACATCAGGTACTTTTAGTGGTTTTACAATAGATAAACCAAATAGTGCCAGTGGGTTCATGTCTTGGTTTCCAAATGCTAATGTAGTTCAGTGGTTTTTAGGAGATGTAGCTGCTGCTACGGGAGCAAACCTCTTCTACATGGATGCAGACAACGCAGGGGAGATGTACTTTAATGTACTTCCCGGTGCAGGTAGAGGTGGAAATGTTTTTATTTCACATTCTGCTGCTGTTCTTCCCGGTGGTGATTTGGTATCGGATTTAGGTAGCCCTACGCTTAGATGGACAAACACATACTCTCAGGAGTTTATAGGGGGAGGGGCAAGCCTTACAGGTATTACACCAGCACAAATTGGTCTAAATAATACAGACGATTTACCAGAAGGTTCAACGAATTTGTATTTTGACGAAGCACCTATTAATGGAAGTCCTCACTATAGACAGGATGGAGCATGGGTAGTTGCTCCTACAGGAGGTGGAGTATCGCTAAGTTCAAGTTGGAAATATAATAGTTCAACATCTCCAAACCCATCAAGTGGAGAATTTAGACTAAATAATAGCAATCCAAATAGTGCAACAATATTATATCTTTCAGATGAGACTGAAGATGGATTTGACTTTTCAAATTTAATTGCTAAAATAGCTATTGGAGATATTATTTATCTACAAAACGGTGAAGATGCTTTTGAAAATGCAATTTACGAAGTTACAAGCACTACAGATAGTGGTTCTTATTACACATTTGGTGTAACAGTACTAGAAGCTGGCTCTACTTCGTTTGATGATGGTAAAGAATTCGGAGTGCTATTTGCACTTGGAGTTGCTGGTGGAACTACTTCTTGGTTATCCACAGGGGCAAGTGATATAAAATATGAGCTTGGTAATGTAGGAATTGGAGGTGACCCAGATGCATCCTGCCAGTTACATTTAATAGACGATACAGGAAGAGACCTTTGTGTTGAACAGGTCGGAGCATTAGGTTCAGCTTTCATTAGTCTTAGAAAAGCTAATGGTACTATTGCTGCTAAAACTGCCATTTTGTCTGGTGAAAAAATAGCAGGATTTGATGCTGCTGGGTATGATGGAGTAGCTTACGAAAGTACAGCAGAAGTATCTATGTACGCTACAGAAGATTACAATGCTTCTGCGAGAGGTTCGGAACTAAGGTTAGAGGTAACAGAGAACGGAACTACTTCCAGAGTAACTAAGTTTACTGTTAAGCAGGATGGTGAAAAGGATTTTCACAGTGAGAAAGGAATTAATGTAGCAGACCCTACTGACCCACAGGATGCAGCGACAAAGAATTATGTAGATCAAACACATACCATTACTGTTAATCCAGATGGAACTATCCTAGGACAAAGAGGGGCATTCCCAATGTCAGTTAATAGAATATCGACAGGACAGTATGACATAACGTTTGATACGCCCTTAGCTGATGCCAACTATGCGATTATTCTGTCTAATCAAGAGTCTTTGGTCAACAGAGATGATATAAAAGCATTATACGACAGTAGAGCTAACACAGGATTTTTCGTTTGGATAGGTGAACAAGATAACGGAGGTACAGCAGGTGTGTATAGAGACAGGGAATTCTCAGCACAGATAGTAAAATATTAAAAGAGTGAGTGTGAAGTATCAAATATTACAAGCTGATCTCATCATATTAGAAGCATTTTACGGAGTTGTATTAGCATATCTTAATGATGATGGGATATACATTGTACCACAGGTAGGTATAGATTCTTACACAGCTAGAGGTATTATAGTTGATTTAGATGCTGATTGTCAGAGTGAGTTAGGTAAAACTTTTGCAGAAACCTTTATTCTGTTTAAAGAAGAAGAGCTAATCCCAGCTTCAGAAAGTTATGTACTTAATGCAGTAGTAGAAGAGTTCTTAGAAACTACTTTAGCTGCCAACCAAGCTTTACCTTCAAGTACATCATATCAAGACATAGATGGGTTTGACACCCCAGAATTTGATAACCTGACAGGAGTAAGTTTAAATCCAACAACAGGAGTTATAACTTGTTCAGAAACAGGTCATTACAGAATAGAATTTCAAACGAGTTTAGATCAATATAGTGGTAGTAACAGAACCTCGGCTGAAATTAGATTGACTAGAAATGGTTCTTTAGTAAAGGGAACTTTACAGTATGGATACCATAGACAGAATACAGAAGGATTTGACAACTACAGTTTTTCAAAAACTGTGTCTTTGGTAATGGGTGATACTCTACAAGTACAAGCAAGGAACAGGAGTTCATCAAGATTACAACAAGTATTATCAGATAGTACCGTGTTAAGAATAAAAAAAATAAAGGCGTAAAATGAAAATAATTAAAGTATTTGAGATAAGTGACACCTTGAATAACAAGGTAAACATTGAAAAGCTTTCTATAGAACTAAAGACTAGTACTGTTAGTAAGGAAGCTTATCCATATAAGTTTGGGAATGATATCTTTGTTCAGTTTGACGAGGAAATAACCGAAGCGGATATGACTGTTCTAGAAGCAGCTATAGCTGCACACGATGGAGCAGAAGCAGATGTTACAGAAGATTTAGTAACTGCTAGAGAATATAAGATTAGGGAACTTGTACAGATGGCAAAATACCATCCTGTACTAGACGATGCTGAAACTACAGCCTACTTGACAGAAATTGACAATTTCATCAATGCTTTCATAAGGAGTGGGGATACATCTTCTATAGTTCCTAAGATTGCTTCTGATGCTGCTGATACAGGTAATGCATTCCATGTTTATCTAAATCAGGTAGTTAATACTCAGGGCAACTTTACTTACGAGTATTTTATAGCAAAGATTACAGAGTAAGTAAATTTTAAATAAACCAATTTAAAAATAATTTATCGATGACAGATTTACAGATTGCTGCCTCAATTCTAGTTCCCGTACTAGCAGTAATTGGTACTTATATAGGACTCTATTTCAAGTTCAAACAAGAAAGGCAGAACTGGGTTCAAAAGCTTCAGGAAGAAGTTAAGGATAAGATAGAGTTTAGAACAGAAATGCAAGGGCAGATAGACCAGCTTAAGATGCAACAGGAGAATTTAAAACAGGACATTGACACAGTAAAAGAGAACTCAGACAAGAGACAAGGAGAGTTAGTTCAAAGATTAGAAAGGTTTGAAACTAAAATAGATAGGTTGTCCGAAGTAATCTTTTCGCTTAAACTCGGAAATTAATGAAATTAAAATATCTTCAAAGACCTGAGTACGAGCCTATTAAGAAGATACCAAGGTCTAAAGAACACCCAAGACATTGGGTATTCACAGAGGATGTTGAAATTCGTTTATCCGATGGTAGGTTGATAGTTATAGAAGAAGGATTCATATTTGATGGAGCTTCTATACCTAGGTGGCTTTGGTGGTTATTTAAACCAATTGATGAAGCCTTTATAGGAGATGCTATCCATGATTACCTATGGATAAACAAGAAAGTTGAATTGGAACACTTCCGATACAACATTAATGATGCTAGGCGTTTTGCAGATGATGAGAGGCTTAGGTGGAGAAGACACCTTGCCCCAAATAAAAAGTTAAAAAACAACATAACCCATGCGGTAATAAGAGTTATCGGTGGATTATTTTATAGTAAACAATTAGAAATACCAAGTTAATTATGGCATGTGGAGATAAAGTAAAAGAAACCTGTGGTGAAAACGTGTACGCTACTTGTGTCGTTTTTGAAGGAACACTAGGAGCTAACACGAAGATAACCGACTCTTGTGTTACCATAGAGGAAACTACAGAAGACTTGTACCAGATTACCGATGAAATAATCGATGGATTAGACACATCGGGGCTAGGCACATTATGTCTTACATACCCCCTTACTGGCGGTGTAGTTTTAGTAAAGTCAGTCTTAGAAACTCATGAAGCCAAGCTATGTGAGCTAGAGACTTCAATCGCTGATCTCAGTGATTTGCAGAATGTAGATATAACAGGCTGGACAGGATTAGACTTGTCGTGTCTTAATGGTGTGTGTGCTACGCCACCACAGACATTAGGAGAACTTCTTCAAGCTCTAACTGACCAAGTGTGTAACCCATAAAAAGTAAAAAATGTCAACAGTAACAAAACCATGCGATCAAACAAGTTTAGCAACAGATAATACTCCCCTAGAGTGTGAAGAGTTTATCTCATCAGCATGTATTATACATCCAGATGCTCTAGTAGAACTTTCTATCCCAGAAAACTCTACAGTACAGGAGATTATCAATGCTTTCCTTAACGCTATCATAAACCTAAACAACCAGATTGGTACTGAAAATTCTTCAGTTGTTTCTGGTGAGGTAGTTGGTACAGACCTAGTATTGACTAAATCTGACGCAACGACAGTAATCATCGATGCTTCTGCATTCTTTGATGACACTAACTTAGCTAGAATCGTTTCTGGTGCGGTTATAGGAACTGACCTTGTACTTACCAGAGATGATGCTACAGATGTAACTGTAGATGTTTCAGCACTCTTGGATAATACAAACTTACCAAGAATTGTTTCTGGACTTGTTGTGGGTAATGATCTTATCTTAACAAGAGATGATGCGACTGATGTTACCATCGACGTGAGTTCTCTTGGTGGAGGTGGAGGTGGTATTACCTCTGTAGTTGCAGGTACGGAAATTGGAGTAGATAACACAGACCCCCTTAACCCAATTGTAAGTGTGGAAGGGGCTGAAACAGTAGCTGCTTTACCGATAACTACAGTATTCAATGACTTGTTTGTATCTATCCCAGCTAACGTAAATGTCTTTCTATCTAAGATCGGAAACATAGTACACTATGAAGGTTTCATATCTCTTACAAGAAATCCATTTGTAGCAACTACTAACTATACGACTATTCTACAAGTGACCTTACCTATAAATGTTGTTTCTACACAAGCAACGGGCAGTGTACATACAGATGGTCTTGTAGCAGAGCCTCAGTTAAATCAGTGGGCTGAAGTAAGGGCTTCTGGTGACATTCTAGAACTAAACGTATTTGTAACTAATGCTTTAGTTAGTGGTGGAGGTAGTGCGACTCTTTACTTCACAGGTACTTACAGGACAGGATAATATTAATAACTAAGTAAAAACTAAAAATATGTGCCAATACAATGCAACATGCACACAGAATTGTACAACAACGTGCGTTCAATCAGGATGCGGATGTCTAAGTAGATACTCAGCAGAATGTATCATCTACGATGGTGAAGAACTAACATGTACAAACATTGCTGTTGGACTTAACTTGAATGATTTAATTCAACAAATTGATGCTTACTTCTGTATCTTCAGAGATGAGATCAATAACTTTATAACCATTCTTAACCTTGGAGCAGGTGCGCAAGTATACAGAGATGATAACTTGCAGGGACAGAAACAACTCAGGTCTCTTATATCTGCTGATGGTAGTCTTGTAATCAACGAACTTACTGATGAAATAGAGTTTGACGTACAGTCAGCTACTGAAGATTTAGAAGGTGTTATTGAGATAGCTACTCAAACTGAGGTGGATGCAGGAACAGATACTAATAAAGCAGTAACACCATCAACACTCACTACTTATGTATCTGACCCTGCTAACTTACCAGTCGCAACAGAAATCTCACAAGGTATAGCAGAAATTGCTACCCAAGCAGAGGTTGACACAGGGACTGATGACGAGAGATTCGTTACCCCGTTAAAGCTTGCGACTTTTGTTCAAAATCCAGTTAACCTTCCTATAGCTTCTGAGACTCTTCAAGGTATAGCCGAAATAGCTACTCAGGCTGTAGTAGACGCTGGAACGGACGATGAGAGGATAGTTACCCCAGCCAAGTTGGGAACGTTCGTCTCAAACGAGCTATCGAACCCCGGTAATCTACCAAATGCTACTGAAACTAGTAGAGGTATTGCGGAGATCGCAACACAAGTTGAAGTAGATGCTGGTGTGGATGATGAGAGGTTTGTAACCCCACTTAAACTGGGAAGTTTTGTAAACACTACAATCTCTAACCCAGCGAACTTACCTAACGCTACTGAGGTAGCCAGAGGTATTGCTGAGATTGCAACACAGGCAGAGGTTGATGCAGGTACTGACGATGAAAGGTTTGTTACTCCACTTAAACTTCAAAACAAACTTGGAGGGGGTACACTGACAATGTTTGAAGAGTACACAATAGCTGTTTGGTCTAGATACCAGCCTATAACTCAGGCTCACACTCTTGGAGTTGTACCTAGAATTGTAGAGTTTTGTTTGAGATGTACTTCAGCTTTCAACGACTACGCAGTAGGAGATGAGGTTGAAATTGACTACCACTTCCAAGTTAGACCCGATTCGCCACAGGCTTTCGGTATAGGTGTAGTTAAAAACTCAGCGAACATAAGATTTAAAGTAGGAAACGAATTTAGTGTACCGTTTAACTTTGCTACTGTAACAGGAGATGCTGCCAGAGTTGATCTTGTAGATCAAACAAGTAACGGTAACTTTGAAATAGTCATAAGGTTATTTGCCTAAGCCTACCAAGACATACGGTGTTTTTACACCTTTAAACAATAAAAGGTTTGTTGGTTTCTCCTTTTATTGTTATTGAGAAGGGAGGCTTTTGCCTCCTTTCTCTTTTATAAACTAATAATTAACATTTTTGTGTAGTAATAAAAAATTAATTAATTTTGCAAGATGACGAACAATGAATTAGTTACTAGAATAACGAACGGCTATCAGCTTCTAAATAAGGATGATAGGATTAATAGAAGGTATATCTTGCAAGTAGCTAGACAGACCGCTACTTTCCTGATATCCCAGAAGTTAAGGGATAAGTCTTTGTTCAGAGAAGATAACTTATTCACTACTATAGACTGCTTTGAACTAGAGAAACTAGACCGTTTCAATTGCGACATCATAGAATTCAGGTCATGTAAGAAACTAATGAAGTCTGTTAAACCTCTTCCTGATCTAGTTTACTCTAGATATGGAAATTCTATTAAGGAGGTAACTGCAATAGACTATGGTGTTGAGTTTAGAAAAAGTACAGTATCCCAATTCAGGAGAGATGAAAAGAGGGAAATTAAAGCAGATTCTAAGTTCTTCTATGTTAGAGATGGCTATCTTTACCTCCCAAACAGTGAGATAGAGGCAGTTTCCCTATATGTATTAGTTGTAGATACCTTCAGAGCAGCAGAGTCTTCTGGGTGTAGAAAAGAACCATGTAAAAGCGCATGGGAGTATGATTTTATAATTCCAGATAAGCTACTCACCCCTTTGTTTGACTTGGTTAGACAAGAGGTCGGACTGCATAAGCAGATAGTAGAAGATACTAATCCTAATTTGGATGAAAATCAAAAAACCAAAACCACCGCTTAATGCCAAACGGAAAAAGCCCTACAGTAAAGAGGGAACTAGTAACTGACAAAATGGCGTTTGCTTTTTACAGAGAAAACGCTAAGAACAGGAACGTAAAGAACACCAATCACATATCCAAGTATTCGAAGATAGTTAAAGCTTTCTACTCAAAGGTAGGTGATAAATTAGTAGAGAAGAAGGGTGGAGTTTTTCTCCCCGGCTTCGGCTACTTTGTTGTTTTATTGAATCCTATTAAAAGAGTAGTCGATTCTGCTTACAAGGATAATCAGATGATACTCATAAATGCACACAGCAATAGCAGGACTTACCATCCAGCATTTTTGAATGTGTCTGTTGACCTTAGTATGAAAAGCTTTACGATGGATAAGTTTTTTAGCAGATCGGTCAAAAAAAGATTAGGCCAGCAAATAAAAGCAGGTGTCAAGTACAGAAACCATTTTGGTCTGCTACTATCTATATTTAAAAACAAAAAGAGATGACTAGAGAACAGTTAATAGCTGAAGTAACTTCTGATTTAAGCCAATATGAAGAGGCTGGTCTTATCGATGAAATCTCAATGAAGAGATGGATAAGGAATGAGTTACTAAGATTCGGTGGTAACTTGATGGATTTATGTGAGACAACTTTACAGATTAAGAACAATAAAGTTGAGCTACCAGATGACTATTGGAATCTCTACCTTGCTGTAAGGTGTCACCCAGCAGGATATGAAGTAACAAAAGGTACTGACGATATACTTCAGCAGTCTTCATTCTACAGACAAAGAGTAGAAAGAGATGCAGAGTGGGATAACCAATCTAGCTCTTACAAGTATAGCAACAGTCAAGAAATTATAGAGAATTTTGTATTTAGAGATGCGTCTGTAAATTTCTACTACAACAGAACGCAATTCCTAAGACTTAGTAAGGGGATGAAAAAAGACCAATGCCATCCTCAGAGCAAGCACCTCAACAGAGAACTTACCAGAGATTTACCCTATGAAGTAAACGTAAGAAATCAGACCTTGTACACAAACTTCAAGGATGGTTACGTATACTTACAATATTATGGTTTACCTACAGATGACGATGGTGATCTTGTTATCCCAGTAACTCAACACAGAAGGATTGAGGAATACATTATGTATTATTGCAAGAAAAGGATAATGGAGAAAGTAGTTGCCAACGGAGATGCTAGTGGTAATGAGTTAACCATGTTACAATACTTCTCAGCAGAAGCTGATAAAGCTTTCAGACTCGCAATGACAGAAGCTAAGTTCGAAGGACTTGGACAAAACTGGGCTGATAGAGTCAGAAACAAAAACAGGAGAGAGACCCGTAAGTATGAGTGCATGTTACCTTGGATATAATAGATGAATCAAAA
>JAAUYM010034765.1_pt1 | contig 11422 bp, 11 predicted proteins | sample 7278001 | NCBI WGS metagenome assembly JAAUYM01 (sample SAMN14350224, study PRJNA611818) | marine sediment metagenome | isolation source: surface marine sediment (1.8m) | place: French Polynesia: Moorea | collected 2018-08
ATCCCGGCCTTCTGAGTGGCGAAACACGGTCGAAAAGGAGGAGGAGGGGGGGGGGAGAAAGTCGCAGCGACCAAGAAGGAGAGCCGTCGGAAAGTCATCTCTTTCCGCATTCGCCGCCTCCTTTTCTCTCTCTCTCTCGAGAGTGGCGGAGATGCTGCTGCAAGAATGAGATCGAGAGGAGAGAGAGGCGGAATTATCCCGATTGGAAGATTGATCGTAAACTTAAAAGTGCCTTGAAGCATAACCAGGAATGTCAAACATGGTTTATTTTCTTCCTGTGTACGTAGTACGTATAAGAAATCTTGTCGCTTTTTTCGTCGTACAATACAAGTACGCAGTCATGAAGAAAATAATTGTTAATTGCATTGGTTTGCGCTATTTTGGAGCAAAGCGATCGCTTCCCCCTCTTCTTTTCCCCATTCTCCTTTTGACACCTATGTCATTTTCTAGTTCGAAGGGAGGAAGTGCCACGGAGGAGCAAAGGGGAGTAAATATTTAATCTCTTTTGCTTTTATTGGCCTCCATTTTTCTTGCGCTGTTTTTCTCCTGCTTGGGAAACAATTTGAGGGTAGAGAGAGAATTGTAGTTGGTGGGTGGACCAAGAAGAAGAAGAAGAAAAGGAAAAAAAACCTCTCTAGCCCCTCCTCTTAATGGCCGAAGAACGTGCTCCCGACCAAGTCCCCTTCTCCCTTTCCTTTCCTCCGCCAACCCCCATTCTCCCTTCCATCTTGAAATGGCACCAAACGAGAGAGGAACGGCAATCTTGTCCTCATTTGGAAGAGGGGGGAGGAGGGAGAGGCATCGTAAAAGCTGCGTTAATTGCCCAGGCGATTACGGAGGAAAAAAGACGGTGGGAATCCTCAGCGAGAGAGAGAAAAGGGGGAGGATGCTTTCAAGAGGAATTTCTCCCTCCAGAAAAGAGGAGGGGGAAAATAACCTGCTCAGCCCTGATGTGTCAGTGGTGCAGACGACCGCAGTAAGAGACGAAAAAAAAAACCCTTTTGGCTATTAAACAATTTTTCGTACCACCGCAACCAAGCCTGCGCGTCATTCGTCCACCCATCCCCTCCACTGATGGATCTGTTGTTGTCCTTTCCTCCCTTCCCTTTGTCCTGCTCTGGGCGGGGGAGGGAGAAAGAAAGAAGGGGGCAGCAGTAGTCGGGTCGGAGGAAGGGAGGAGGCGAACGACCTACCCTCCTTCCCTTTTCTCCATTCCCCCTCCCCCTTCTCTGGCCCGTTCGTTCTCTGTAGGGAGGTTTTGGAGAGCCGCCCTCGCCCGGGCTGTAGCTGTGGGGGCTGTGGCTGTGGCTGTGGCTGTGGGATGATGGAGTCGGTCTGTCCTGGGAGACGACCAAACGACAGCTGCAGAGAAAATATCCTCACTCAGTCTCAGTTATCGCAATTCTCCTCCCTAGCAGAAGCAGCACAAGAGAGCGCTTAACTAATCTGTACTGTGCTGGAGATTAAATCAAGGGAGGACGTGAACGAGAGGTTTGCTTTTTTTTTGTACCGGTTGCTATGACTACGTGACCTCGGCACCGACGATGAACGGGTGCGAAAAACACGCCATTTGCAGTTCACCTCATAATAATTGACCATGTGCAAGTCAACCCCTTACATTCTTGCTTTCTTTTTCCCTTCATCTAGGACGCGCCTGTTCCAGCCGACGAAGGACCAGCGCCTGACCCAGGACGCCATGCGGAAGTACCTGCGCGACCGCGGCGACATGGTCATCGTCATGCTGCACGCCAAGGTGGCGCAGAAGTCGTACGGCAACGAGAAGCGCTTCTTCTGCCCGCCGCCCTGCATCTACCTGTACGGGGACGGGTGGCGGCGGAAGCGGGAGGAGATGCTGCGGGCGGGAGAGAGCGAGCAGGGGGCGCAGCTCTGCGCATTCATCGGCATCGGAAACTCGGAGCAGGACGTGCAGCAGTTGGACCTCAACGGAAAGGTGAGGAAGGGACGGCTGGATACATTAAAAAAAATTGCCATCAATCTTTTCGATTTATTCTCCAGCACTACTGCGCGGCCAAGACGCTGTTCATCTCCGACTCGGATAAGCGCAAGCACTTCATGCTCTCGCTCAAGATGTTCTACGGCAACAGCACGGACATCGGCATCTTCAACTCCAAGCGTATTAAAGTGATCTCAAAACCCTCCAAAAAGAAGCAGAGTCTCAAGAATGCAGATCGTGAGTATCTTTGTACTGTATAATGTACCGTACAGTAGAGCAAAGCAAAAGTTCCGTTATACGAATGTCTTGTAAACCACGTTGGCACGCAAGGAGGATCCGAATACACTTATTAGGAGGAAATAAATGGCTGCATTGGGGCACCTCCCCGTAAGCCGTTATTAGATTACCTCGTGACAGGAGAACCGCCAAACGTGTTTTGCTCGAAATAGTCCCCTAACATGCCATCGATGCCCACTTATCTCCATGAATTTTTTAACCCCTCTCCTCTCTCGTCTTTCTCCTCCTCCTACAGTCTGTGTCGCTAGTGGTACCAAAGTGGCCTTATTCAACCGCCTCCGATCTCAGACTGTGAGCACACGCTACCTTCACGTGGACAACGGCAACTTCCATGCCTCTTCCGTGCAGTGGGGCGCATTCACCATTCACCTCCGTGAGTTTCTTATCTTTTTTTTTTTTAGAGCCGTTTTATTTTTTCACGACTCAAACCGCGAAACTGCGTGCCGCGAAGGAGGATGGCATAATTAAGTCGTCCGCATTCTCACGTTACCAAAGCAAGAGCGTCCCCCCCCTCTTGACAATGGCAGCATCCACCTCTTCCCCCGCCCTCCCCCGAATGACTGGCCTCGCAGTTTTTGCGTGTGTGCGCACCGCAGATTGGTCTGACTGTCCGCAAAATGGTCGGACTCACGCAAATAACAACTGTTCCATTGTTTGCCTCTTTTTTTGAAAAACAAAAATAGTTTTACAATTATTTTTTACGTGCTGAATTTTTCTCTTCGTCTTCCAGTGGACGACAACGAGTCCGAGAGCGAGGAGTTCACCGTCCGCGACGGCTACATCCACTACGGCGCCTCCGTGAAGTTGGTCTGCTCCATCACGGGGATGGCCCTCCCCAGGCTCATCATCCGCAAGGTGGACAAGCAGATGGCCATCCTGGACGCAGACGACCCAGTCTCGCAGCTGCACAAGTGCGCCTTCTACATGAAGGACACGGACAGGATGTACCTTTGTCTTTCACAGGAGAGGATCATACAGTTCCAGGTGAGCAGAGACCGCATGGTGGTGTTTTTTCCTCGTATCCACTCCCGACTCCGTATTGGCACCTCGAAGAAAAAAAACCTATCCCACATTAGCTAGCAGACACAAAGCAGCAGGTGTTTATTTTCTTCCATTATGCGTCCGTACTTGGTGCTTACCTTGTAAGAATCGGGCTTTTGTGCCCCTTTTCGGACCGTAGTCCTGAAATGATAATTGGCGGTGACGGCGGCTTCGGCCCCCGCTCGCACGCTCAACCTGCTCCGTAATTTGTATTTGTGCTCCGAAGTCGGCAAAAAAGGGCGTTGAATTTGCAATTAAGGACTGGCACGACCCCAATCCTCCCATTCGCAAAAAAAGTGAGTTGCTGGAGGCATGGAATTTCTCTATAATTATGTATTCCCCTTCCCCTTCCTACCTTCCCCCTCCCTCCCCCCCCCTTTCTTTTGTTTGTGGTTTAATCGTTGCTACTATAACCGCCCTCGTCTACTTTCTCTTCAGGCGACTCCTTGTCCGAAGGAGCCGAACCGGGAGATGTTGAATGACGGGGCCAACTGGACCATTATCAGCACGGACAAGGTGGAGTATCAGTTCTACGAGGGGATGGGACCCGTGCGGAGTCCGGTGACACCGGTGCCGGTCGTACAGTCGTTACATGTGAGTACCTTGCATTATTACCCACGTTTCTCGCGTGTTATCTCTTTTATCAGTTTGTGATTTCAAAAAAAATCCCGGGAAAGTGACGTGTGTGAATTATTTATTCTGGTGGCCATTACATACATAGTAGATCCCTTTTTTGCGTCCGTGGTAGGCAGGGAGGGAGGGAAGAATTGCCACCACCGCTTTACCGCTACTGTAATGTTGGGAAAAGTAGAGGAGAAAGAGAAATTGGCACCTGGAAAAAAGTAGCATCTTTTGACGAAAAAGAGACAGGAAGCATCATTATGTCATCTGCCAATGAATGGGAGCTGCTTCGAAACCGCGACTGGAGAAGATAGATGGTGTGAGAACTCGACGGCGTTGGCCTCGGGCAGCGTCTTATCCATTTTTTTTTTTTGCTCAAGACGAAGAAGAGAACAGCCTCTTCTTGGTCCTCACGCCAATCATTTTTTTTCCAAGACGAAATTGTTACCAAATTATCTGGGAAGAAGCATCGTACGACTCTTGGTGAGAAAGTCATTGGAGCTGGGATCGAAATTGTGCAACAAACAGCGCCACACGCTAAGTCGTCTTTTTTTTTTTCTCTCTCTCTCTGTCTTCTCCGAAGAGGAGGAAGAAGAGGAGAAAAGAAACAGTTAGACAGGAAATGCGAGTTAGACACATTGCGTTTTGATTTAGGGTCATCAGGCAGGAAATTACCTCCTCCCGCTCCCCTCTCCTCTCCTCTTGCTTCCTCCCCCTTCTTCTCTCCGTCTCCTCCCACTCTCTCTCCTCTGGCAGCGTGGATGGGCCCACGGCTGGATGGACGAACTTCCAAGTCGTGTTTGTTGCCTCCTCCTCCTTCTCCTCCTCGGACCGTGGGAAGACGTGTGGAACTCTTCAACGCTCGAGTGCCTTCTTCATCTCCTCCTCCTCCTCCTCCTCCATGGTTTCTCTCGACTCAAGTGCCCGAAACCGTGCTCATTCTACTATACGTTCCTTCTTGGTTTGCAAGTTGTGTACCTAGTTACGTAGTATAGTGTAAAACTTTGGCTCTTGCCTTTTTCCTTCTATTGTCTCCAGATCGCGTGCTTTAAACGTTTTAGGGGAAAAAATGTACAAAGTATGCTGGAGCAGTGTTTGACATCAGTCGGCCAAGACAACCTGCTTGTCGACCATGTCGACGGCCATGAAGACGGTGGAGGGCAGAGAGAGGACATTAGTATAAATATGCGGTCTTTCGGAATGGTCAGTGGCCCTTTCCCGGATTGTCTTAAGATCTCTTTCATGATTAAGATATTTATTGTTTCTGCTGCACTGCGACCACGACATTACTAGCTCTGGCCTCAATTTTTTTCCCCTTGTTTGTGGATAGTATTGACCTCTGGAAAGTCAATTAAGAACGCGAGGAGCGGCCACTTCTGGGGAGCAAAGAGGAAGGGAGGGAGAAGGGGAAAAAACTGTTGACGTTGCTTATTGATTTTTTGGGCCATTTTACTTCAGAAAACACGTACTAGCTTCGTGCTCATAAAAATATTTCACATGTAGGTAATGGACTTTAGAGAAATAATAAAAAAGGACGAGGCGTAGCTAAAAAAAAATCTTTTTCTTCCTTTCTCTCTCCGCATTAGTTGAACGGCGGCGGCGACGTGGCCATGCTGGAGCTGGCCGGCGAAAATTTCGCTCCCAATCTGAAGGTGTGGTTCGGCGACGTGGAGGCCGAGACGATGTTCCGCTGCCAGGAGTCCATGCTGTGCGTGGTGCCGGACATCTCGCAGTTCCGGCGAGGGTGGGCCTGGGTGCGGCAGCCGGCGCAGGTGCCGGTCTCGCTCGTGAGGACGGACGGGGTCATCTACGCCACGGGGCTCACCTTCACCTACACGCCCGAGCCCGGGCCGCGCCCGCACTGCCCCTCCACGGAGGACATCATGCGGAACTCTGGCTCGCAACAGGCGGCGAACCAGATGCCGCCGGCGGCGCTGGACTACGGACAGGCGGCCGCGGCGGCGGCGGCGGCGACGGCTCCGCCCCCGCCGCAGCAGCAAGCGGTGGCCGCCACATTCTAAGAGAAGGCGGAGAGAGGAGGCAGGAGGCGGCCTTCCGACGAACTGTTCTTTCTTCTAGCTCAAATCCACGAAATGATCGTCATTCACGCATAAGAAACTGACTCGAGCAGTTAAGATTAGTTGTGCTGTCCGTTCCCCCCACCCCCAAACCCCCATATATTACATGTAGGTATCTCTCTTCTTTTCCTTCGTTCACAAAGGCACACAAGTTTCTCCCTAAAAACTCATGTAACACGTACACCATGATGTAGACTGTTGCCTGACCATGACTCCACCCGACCCCTCTCTCCCCTCAAGTTGGTGTGATATTAATGTTTAGAAACACCTCCCATTCCCCCGCCCCCCCCTCCCACCGAAAATTCCCCTTGTACGACACAAGCGTGGGTGTAGTACTACGTCCGCGGGAAGACAAAACGCGTCTCTGAATGGAGATGAAACGCTTTTGACTGCGATATTTTTTTTTCCCTCGAGGGGGGACATGATGTAATGTACAGATGATGATGTTTGTACGTGTGTACATATAAGAAGCTCCCAGTTAATTCTCCCTTGTCCCAAGTAGCGTCGGAGTTTGTAGCATTTAGCAAATAAGCAGAATGCTTCGATAAAAAATTAAAAGATGGTGAAAAAAAATAAGACATACCTCTTGATATCACGACCAACCGCGAAAGTAACAACTCCAAACAACACTCCAAAATTCTCTTATGTTCTGCTGTTTAAAAAAATGGAAGCAAAAAAAAATAAATGCTCAAGGATGCCAATATTGACTCTCCATTGTTTAATTTCGCCTTATGTTTAAGAAATGCGTTTGCCCTTTCTCCCTACCAGCTGCCTGGTAACTCCAGTGCCACACGTGAAAGTCAAGGCACCTACTAAAAGGAAAAGTGCGTTTTAGCACCTGCGCCTGTTGCTTTGTGAGGCATAGAAAAGGTCCAAATTCTGGTCAGAGATGAGATGCACGCAGGCCCCCGTGTTTAAGAAGTAAAAACCACGTCATGAGGTGTAACTACAGTAGTACATACACCACTTCCTAGGGAGGAAAAGAGGAGCTCCGAACCAGAGCTGCTGGATTTCTGAGAGAGCTCTTCAGGGGTTTTCAAGTGTGCCTCAAGGGAACAGTCACCCTGGTAAAGACAGTCGAGAACTTTGCTCTACCTGCCTTCCTCCAGCAACCCTTTAACTACGCATTGTTGAAACCACCTTTCTTCCAAAGAAAGGTCAACAACGTCAGACCTACTAGATGCCTGTTTTCGCTAGCTGAAAGCTGGGGACTTGAAATGGCAGTACGAGTAATAATACACATACAGTTTTTGGTTTATTTATTGGTATCTTATTTGGTATCTTTTTGGATGACATTTGGTATAATTTGGGGTCCGATTTAGCATCCGACAGGAAAGGAGGGACCCGGAGAAACTTTTTGGACGTTTCGAATTCGATCCCAACTGGGCGTAAACAACGTGGATAAGCCCATCCCGGAGCTCTTCCGCATCACGGACAAGGTCCAGGAGCTCTTCTGCATCATGGACAGCGTCCAGGAGGTCTCCATGGAGGTGGCCACGAACGTCCGGGATCTCTTCTACTACAGTACGGACAACGTCCAGAAGGTCTCCATCAACGTCCCGGAGCTCTTCAGCAGTATGGATAGCGTCCAGGAGGTCCCGGAGCTCTCCTGCAGTACCAACAGCGTTCTGGACCTGAACATCATGGCCAGGTCCGTCTCCTACTCACATCCGTCTGGACATGAATAACGTGGCCAGGTCCATCCCGGAGCCCTTCTGCGTTTAGGTGGTCTCCATGGGCGTGTACAACGTGAACAAGTCCATAATAAACGCCCCGGAGCTCTTCTACGAACGGGAGGAGCTTTCGGACGTTTTGGACGTGAACAACGTGGTCAGGTCCGTCCCAGACCTCCTCTGCATCATGAGCAACATCCCGGAGTTCTTCTATGACCGGGAGGAGTTTTTGGTCGTATTGGACTTGAACAAGTCCATAATAAACGTCCAGGAGCTTTTCCGCAGTATGGACGACGTCCGGGAGCACTTCTGCAGCATGGACAACGTTCTGGAGAACGTCCGGGAAGAGTCTTTGGACGTCGTTCCCGACGCAAGCTGCTTCCCAGGGCAGGTGAGTTCAATTTTTTTTTTAAACTGTTGAAATATTAAATATATTTATCAATATAACTATGTGTGTCGCAGCCCCACCACCAACACGTCCTTCCGCTCTCCCCACCATTTGTAGCGGAGGATCTTGTCATCCTGTGCCCAAGGGGAAGCCTTGGGCTCCACGAGGTAACATTTGAGTAAAAATATTCCACCTTGAGTGGTAAACATGATGATGGTGATGTGTACAGGCCCTGGATCGCGTCCACCGTTACCTCCGTGACCGCTACCTGAATGAGGAGTACGCAGAGATGCAGATGACCATGATCTCCGAGGCCTTGGAACCAAGGAACCAATTCTACAGATCAATGCTATGGACGATGTCCTGCAACATAAGTTGCTCTTTTCTTCTTTTTTTTGGCCTTTTGTCATTTCACTCTTTGGTTTGTAGTCAGAGCTTTAAACTAAAAAAAAAAAAAAGTCGACGAAAGAAAGGCCATTTTTTAAAGTGAGAAAATTCATTTTGATGCCATTTATTGGAGCAAGAAAAAAAAGGGAGCTGTTAAAGCGTCTGTCTCTCCACGGGTCAAAAGTGAATCTGCGCACAGCGAGAATACAGTTTCCACAGGTTGCAGCACGACAGGACGGGCAAGGCCCCCACGGCCCCCACCGCCACCAGCGCCGCGCCGCTGGGAAGCACGTCCAACAGCAGGGAGATGGAGGAGGAGGACGAAGGTAACAGCTGCTGCTGCTGCTGCTGCTGCTGCCGCCCCCTCCTCCAGGCCTTGAGCAGGGTGGTGGCCACGCCCAGGAGGACGAAGGAGATCCCTACGAGTCCGAGCACTACGGGCGCCCTGCTGCCCCCCCTGCGAGGGGCACCGCCGCCGCCGCCGCCGCCGCCGCCGCCGCCGCGGCTGCCGCCGGCCATCATCTCCCTGTAGCCGGGCTTGCCCCCCGTGTTCTTCATGATGGATCGCGTCGTCGTCACGAGGATGGTCAGGCCCATGGCGCAGACGACGACCCACATCCAGGACCGCATGAAGGCGCGCATCGCCGGCGTGTGCGATGGCTCCTGCTCCCCGTCCACCCACCACCTGGCAACCCCGTACGCGGTCGCCAGCAGGCCGCAGGTCAGGGCCAGGGGCAGCAGCCTCGAGGGAGGGCAAATCTGAAGACGGTTCCGAGAATGCGACTTCACCTTGGCGACCGACACGCGGAGTTGGGGTTGTGCTCGGGGCATGGCGGCAAGGTGGAGATACGGACTCGCGTGCACTTCACTGACCAAGAAAGTATTTAAACTGAAGAAGGAGTGTGGTTTCCCGCAAGAAAAGGCATTTTAAAAAAATGTTTTATTTGCATGGGGGAGCACGGGCGCAAATTTTATCATGTCTATTATGCCGACGTAAAGTCGCAACAGTGTAAAATCGCAACAACGTAGTTGCAACGACATAACTACCTAATAATACTATGTACTACTGTATGTACGTACAGTACAGCCAATCTTTTTCCCCCTGTCAAAGCACGGCATTTATCACAAAAAGAATTCTAAACTCTCAACGAAACACAGCTTCGAAACTCGAGACTGTTTATGGATCGGAACTAGTTTGGGAAATTCCGTAGTTGGAAGCAACCAGGATAGTTGATGTCTTTCGGACCGTTCCTGGTGGTGCCGCCCCGGTCGGCGTTGCACCCCGGGAGGGTGGGAGGCAAAAGCCGGTGGGCGGGCGGGAATCCTCTCGGTGGTGGAAATGTGGCCACTAAAATTCGTCCTGCTAATTATGTTTCCTCTAAAATCCCACTTGTGTAGTTAATTGTACCGTTTAGATACCGTTCCCGGAGCAGCAGTAGAATGCACTTTACGGCAATATACACATTCGCATAGAAAGGGCATATTTGTAATGCTAAGGGGACAGGATTTTTGGGCCAATCAACAAATGAGCGTTTTCCAAAAAAGTGTGGCAAATCCCTTTTTTTTCCTGGGATTGTAACAGTTTCTGTTAATCCCCACCAACAGTTTCTGGTGGAGTCCCGACAGCTGGTTTTTTTAATGTATTACGCCTCAGGACGGGTATCACACCTGGTCTGACCTGGTATTCCAAAGTGTTTTGAACAGCTCTTTAACAAACACATCACTTTGGTGAAATCAAGGGGTTACAAAATTTAAATTTAAAAATAACACGAACCTTGTTGGGAATTTGCAAGGGTATTTTTTTAAAAAGTGCTTCTTAAAATAATCCTGTCGAGAATACGGTGCAAAAAAGTATTTTTTTTAATGACAAAAAAAAACATGACATCAGATCAGTCAGTCACAAGGGCATAGATAGTTCTTTCCAATGCTGATACCGAACCCCACCCAGATGAGCATAGAAATCACATACGTGAGTACTTCTGAGCTTCCCATGCTCCCGGACGTGCCCTCTCTCTCGGCGAGGGGCAGGATGTCTATTAAGTAGGCCGGCTTCCTGCCGGTAGGGCGTGCATGCGGACTTCTAGTAGTGGAGGAGCCCTTCCGGACGGTGAGGCCCTGAGGAGGAAGAGGCTGTGGCGGCTGGCCTTCCCACTGGCAGCGTCCCTCGCCTGCGGTCGCCAGCCCCTTCCGGGCGCAGGGCACTCTCAGCCTGGAGGTCCTCCTCTCCTGCCCGTCCCTCGTCGCCGCCTCCTCGTCCGGGAACCACGTCTCGACCACGAACTTGAGCTCCGACAGGGCCTCGGCGGACGCCGGGCCGAGGAGGGTGGCGACGACCTCCCGGCTGGCCCCGGGGCCGATGACGCCGCCCGCGGGCTGGACGGCCATCTGGATCCCCCGACTCTCCGCGTTCGTCTTGAACTTGAACGCCAGGTCTTTCTGGTGAGGACTGACCAAGGCGAAGTTGGCACTTTCGGCAGGGGCTTCCTCCGACTCGCCGTCTTGGAACTCGATGAGGGCGCGAGGATACATCACAACCTTCGGGGGAGAGTTATCGGGGACGGGCAGGAGGGGGTGGCCGTCCCCCAAGGCTTGTGTCATACTCATAGCTACGATCAGAGAATTTTGGTGCTGTGCGACTTTGGAAATTTGTCCGCAGAGTGGCCACGCGATTCAGAGCATAATCGCAGCCATACCATTTCAAAAATCGCAAAAAAGTCGCAATATCTGTTGCTTTAGTTCTAAAAACGGTTAGACTTTAAACGGTTTTTGTTGTTGTTAAAAATCGCATGCTTTTGCGATTTATATCGAGGTTTGTTCACTGCGTTTCTGAAAGCATCACGATACTTCCCGTATATTTCTTTGAATTAAAAATATTTTTTAAAAAAAGAAATCTACTATGTGAAGTAAAAGCTTTTTTGTTGATTAGCTATGACCTCGAAATTAAAGCTCAACAAGATGAACAGTAGCAATAGCAACAACAGAT
>JAAUYM010025100.1_pt1 | contig 11420 bp, 9 predicted proteins | sample 7278001 | NCBI WGS metagenome assembly JAAUYM01 (sample SAMN14350224, study PRJNA611818) | marine sediment metagenome | isolation source: surface marine sediment (1.8m) | place: French Polynesia: Moorea | collected 2018-08
CAATTGATTTACGCGGACCGTGCAGGATTTATTTTTTATTTGTCCGACTACTCAACATCTCGGGGAAAAAATGAGCTGGGGGCAATGGGGGGGGGGGGGGAAATGCTAATCTGTTTCCTTGACAAGACAGTAGCACAAAAATATCTACAGAAAACATGCGGCATGGGTGAACTATTGTCGTCTTAACACTAATACTGAGACAGAAAGAGAGAGAGGGGAGGGTTTCCCTTGTTCCTCACTTCCTGACCTTCTTCTTGGACGCGTTGGCCTCGTCCTCGTTCTTCCTCTTCTGACTTTCGCCCTTCTTGCTCGGCGTGCCCCCCTTGTCTCCCGCGGACGACGCCTTGCTCCCCTTCTTGCTCCTCTTCTCCGCCTTCTCCTTCTCCTCGATCTCGCTGTTCTCCCTCTCGATCAGGGTGATGAGGGTGTTGCAGCGGCGCTGGAGCTCCATCGCCGTGCGGGACTTGATGAACCAGTCGAACCTGGCAAGGAGCGGGAGGAAGTGCATAATCTGTTGTGTACCATGTCCTACTACTGCGCTCGTACACTAGCTCTTTATCTCTCAGACATTTACTAACGTACCTGAATTGCGGGGCGTTGCGCACGGCAGCCCGCAGCTCCTCGTAGACGTTGTCCTTGTCGAACCCGAGCTTGTGCAGCATGCAGACGAGGAAGCGGTCCTCCTCCTCGGTGTAGTTCTTGCCCTTGTTGGTGCCGTAGGCGATGCGCAGCTGGTGGAAGGGGGCACGGTAGCGGGCGATCTTGGCATCCAGGGCCTGAGCGATGGCGTCACACACACATATGCATTAGTACTAGTAGCACGTAATTATTCATAAAACATATTGTAGTATTTTTAACTTTACCTTGCGAATGAGTGCTCTCCTCTGGATCTTGGCCTCTCCCTTCTCGATCTGCCCCATTATGCGTTCGATGTCCTGCAGCTCCTGGCAGCGCTCCCAGAAGACCGCGCTGTACTCCTTCACCTCCTCCGGGGTCTTCCCCTCCACCTCCTTGGAGATGGCGTCGATCTCATCGCGGCCGTATTTTTCGTGCAACCGGATGAACTGGTTGAAGTCACGCTTTGTCCAGTTCGTAAAACCCTGGAAAAGAGAGAGAGAAAAAGAGAGAAAAAAAATAAGGTCATTGTCGGTGAGGACATTATTACTGTATGACGCTAGTAGCCTTTTCTCACCTCTTGGAGAAGTTCTTCCTTTTCAACCTGCTCCTCCTCTGTGAGCTCCTCTGCTTCGTCGATCTTCCTCTGCTCCTCCTTCTGGACCTTCTTGGCGTCAGTACCGTGGTCGGTGTTTAGGGGCACCTTGTACCCGACCACCTTCCGGTAGTGGTAGATTTCCTGGTCCAGCAGCTCAAAGAGCCTCCCGGGAAAGAACTGGAAGTCTTGCACGATGGGCTGCTTGGGGGGGCGCGGCGCCTTGTGGGCCTTGGGCTCCGCCGTCCCGACGCGAAGGGCCTCCCTGAAGTACGCGTCCACGGCGTAGTTGGCCTTCCTCTCCCTCTTTGGAGGTGCGATCCAGTTGATCCCGATTTCGTCTCTCTGCTTCTCCCTGAAGTCCTCGCCTTCGAAGTTGTAGAGAGAGTCCTCCGGCTTCGTGTCCAGGGTGAAGCTCCGGAGAGAGGACTCGCCCAGGGCGGCCAGCTTCTTGTTCTCCTCCTCCGTTTTGGCCTCTCCCACGGCCAGGATCTTTTCAATATCTTCGTCCATTATGTCGGATTCCTTGGAGGAGAAGACGTTCTTCGCCCCGTGACGGATGATGTTCAACATCTCGTCCTTGCCCAGGTTCTGTTTGTTGTCCACGAGCCTGCCCTGCTGGATGACGAGCCGGTCCAGCCTGAGCTTCACGGCCGCCCTCTCCACGATCTTCTCGTCGACGGTGTTCTCCGTGACCAACCTGAAGACCTTCACCTGCTTCTTCTGCCCAATCCTGTGGGCGCGATCCATGGCTTGCAGGTCCATCTGCGGGTTCCAGTCGGAGTCGTACAGGATGACGATGTCCGCGGTGTAGAGGTTGATGCCCAGCCCTCCGGCGCGCGTCGACAGCATGAAGAGAAACTTCTCGCTGTCCGGGGCGTTGTACTCTTGTATCTGCCTATCACGGTCCTCGTGCGGCGTCTGGCCATCGATTCGGCAGTAGGAGTACCCTCTGAACCAGCAGTAGTCCTCCAGGATGTCCAGAATCCGGGTCATCTGCGTGAAGATGAGAACCCGAGAGCCGGACTCCTGAAGCTTGGGCAGGAGCTTGTCGATGAGCACCATCTTGCCGGAGTTCTGCATGAGGTGCTCGTCTGTCGTGTAAGGGGGCCCGGGCTCCGCTCCATCGAAGAGATAGGGGTGGTTCACGCACTTGCGGAGCTGCATGAGGATGTTCTGCAGTCGCATCTTCTCCACCTTCCCCGCCCCGTTGACGATGTCGATGTCCTTCATGAGAATCTTGGTGTAGTACTCGCGCTGCATCTTGCTCATCCCCACGTACATGTTCATTTCCTTCTTGGGCGGGAGGGACTTCTCCACATCCGCCTTCAGCCTCCTCAGCAGGAAGGGCTTGAGGACCCCGTGGAGGCGCTTGACCAGGGAGTCGTCGCCCAGACAACTGTTGGTGTTGAACCACTCGTCGAAGTCCTCGGAGCTGCTGAAGACCTCGGGCAGGAGGAAGTTGAGCAGGGCCCACAGCTCGTGGAGGTTGTTCTGCAGCGGGGTCCCCGTCAGCAGGAGCCTGTTCTGGGTCTTGATCTCCCTGACCACCAGGGAGAGCTTGGACTCCTCGTTCTTGATGCGGTGGGCCTCGTCTATGACCATGTACTTCCAGTTGAACTTCTTGAAGACGGACTTCTCCCTGAGCAGCATCTCGTACGAGGTGACGACGACGTCCCAGCTCCCGGGCATCATGGTCTCGCGGATGAACTTGTTCCTCGTCTCCTGGTCCCCGATGAGGCAGACCGCGCGGAGGGTGGGGCACCACTGCTTGAACTCGTTCATCCAGTTGGCCAGGGTGGACTTGGGCACGAGGACCATGTGAGGGCCGTTCTGGTTTCGGAAGTGCTTGAGGTACCCGAGGAGGGAGATGGTCTGCAGGGTCTTCCCGAGCCCCATCTCGTCGGCCAGGATGCCGTTGATGCCGTTCTCGTACAGCGAGATCATCCAGTTGAGGCCCCTCACCTGGTAGTCCCTCATCTTGCCGTTCTTGATGTAGTGCGGCGACTCGTCAAAGTGCACCACCGACTTCTTGGTCTGGTTGAGGTCGGTGAGCAGCTCCTCGTCCTCCTCCTGCTCCGTCATCCTGTGCCTGTGGTCTCCGTCCTTGGCCTGCCTCACGCTCTTGGCGCCCCCGGCGGGGACCTGCTTCATCTTGAGGGGCGACTTCACCTTCTTGCTGTCGCCCATGAAGTGGGAGAAGAGCTCAGTCTGCTTGAGGAGGTACTCGAACCTCTTCCCCGACGCCGTGTCCATCCCGGGGCCGGAGATGCCCTCCGCGGGCGTCGCGCAGGACGAGGCCTCCGCGGAGGAGGAGGAGGACGACGACGAGGACATCTTTGACGTCCTGGAAGGCCTACTCCTCCTCAAGAGAAACGTTGCGAACAAAGCCGCCGGACTTTTTTGCCGCAAGCCGCCTCCGCTGTTGCCGCTGCTGCCGCTGCCGCCGGACTGAGCCTCTCTCGAGGCAGCGTTGACACAACATAAATGGCCGAAGGAAAAAAGAAAAATATTTGCCCAAAAGGACCAAGCACCAAAGTCAAATAAGTTCCCCCGTGCTTCAGGAAATGCTAGCTTGGTTGCACATTAGTGCTGTTGCGAAAAAAAAAGTCGCGTTGAAGGAAAACTCCGAAACGAGACAAAATTGGCCAAGCGATTCCTCGTGTGGGAACTCTAAGCACGAAGAAGAAAAGGAGAAAGAAGAGAGTCGGTTGGTTTCTTTCTTTTTTTTCCGCGGCGTCGCTGACTCAGACAATAAAGAGAGGGGGGGGGCGGAAAGTCTCCATGCGTCGGTGCGGGTGAAAAACCTCTGAAAGAGAGAGAGAGAGAGACGGGGGGAGAGAGGAGAAAGGATCCCTGAATCACCAACAGGGACCTAAATGAGATGAGAGGTATCATCGTGATTAATGGCGGAGGTTACGCGCTGTTAGCAGCAGCAGCAACAACGTCACTAGCAACAGCAACAACAACAGCGGCCCCTTCTCAACCTCTGTGGTTGGGTCCAACCCCACCACAGTCGCTTCTCAAGGCTTAAAGACCGCGCCAAACAACTGAATAACCCCCCTCCCTCTCATTCTGTATGAACAGGTTGATTCTTAGCAGCCTGCCGGCATCCTTGCTCCCTCTTACTCCTATCTTACTCCTTATCCCCCCTCCCCCTTACTCCCTTTCTCCCTCCCTTCCTTCTTCTGGGTGGGTGGGGCGGCAGGGCAGGACGGATCGAGAGAGAGAGAGAGAGAGAGAGATGGGTGGGGTGGTGGGAGGTGGTTCCTGCCTGCCTGCCTGCCTCTGTCTGCAGGTTCGCTGCCCTTCCTCCCTCTCCTCCTCCCTGACGGTCGCGGAGGAGGGCGGAGCGGTGGCGCCTGCTACCACCCACCATCCCTTGGCAGCACCACCTCGAGGTGGAGAGGAGGAGGAAAACAACAGAATAAAGTCAGCGCGCCAATCCATCCTACTACCTGGGTGGTTTTTTTTTTTTGTAGAAATACTACTATAGACGAATTATATTTTCTAAATGGATGACGACGACGAGCTGTCCATCGACCGCACTGGCCCGGACTTCCTTCTGGAGGAGCTGGACGCCTCCTACCTGGGCCGCCCGGACTTCGCCGACGTGCAGGTGGTGGCGGCCGGGGGCAGGAGCTTCCTGGCGCACTGCGCCGTGCTGGCGCCACTCTCGCCCTTCCTCAGGTCGATCCTGCTGCGCCACGCCGCCGCCGAGCACCCGCTCACCGTGATGATGCCGGACGTGGCTGCGGAGGAGGTGGAGGCACTGCTCAAGCTGGCCTACAGCGGGGAGGCCATGGGGACCGGGGACGGGCGCGCCATGAGGGCCACGCTGAGGACCCTCCGGGCCAGGAAGGACATCAGGATCGAGGGACTGGACGACGACGACAATGACGACGACGACGAGCACCACAACGGAGACGAAGGAGGTTTCGAAGAAGAGGAGGAAGGGGCGGACGACGAGATCTTCCTGCCCGACGAGGAGGAGCGGAAGCGGCCAATGGCGATTCAACCTCTGCAAAGTCCCCAGCTAAAGAAACCAAGACTGCTGCAACAGCGGGGGGCGCAAGCTAAGCAAGTCCAGAGAGTCCCTCAGCTCTTCCACCTGAAGCTGCCCCCGTCGATTGTGGCCAGCCTTAAGCCCGTCCCACCTCCCGTCAGGTCCTCCGCCACCGCCTTAAGACAACCGCCGCCGCCGCCGCCGCCTCTCCAGAGGAAACGACCTCACCCGCAGCATCATCTGTCCAGCCAGACGAGGGCGGCGGCATCGGCGACGGCGACGACCGTCGGCAGCAGCGACGCCGGCCTCCTCCTCCCGGAGATCGCCCGCCGCCTGACCGAGCAGCACCCTCAGATCTCCATCCAGCCTTCCAGGAGGACCCTGGACCGGCGCACCCGGGAGATGCTCGACCAGACGGACTGGGACCGGGCGGCCGGGCGCAAGTGCGACAAGTGCAGGTGCCCCAACTGCGTACAGCAGGACGGGGCCGGCGCCGCCGGTGCAGGTGCCGGTGACCCCCCGCGCACCCACGTGTGCCACTACCCTGACTGCGGGCGCGCCTACAAGAAGACGTCCCACCTGCGCTCGCACCTGCGCGCGCACATCGGCGACCAGCCGTACGCCTGCTCCTGGAAGGGCTGCGACCGACGCTTCACCAGGTCGGACGAGCTGCACCGGCACTTCCGCATCCACACGGGCGAGAGGAACCACAGGTGCAACAGGTGCGCCAAGTCCTTCAGCAGGGCTGACCACCTCAAGAAGCACCTCGTCTCCCACGTCGGGGAGGTGGACGCCGCCGCCGGTGCGGAGCAAGGTCAAGGTTACCAGTTCGTGGTGGAAGGGGAAGTGGAGGGGGAGCAGGAGGAGGAGGAGGAAGAAGGGGAGGAGGAGCCGATCACCGTCATGCCGGCATTCTGATTGAAAAAAAAAAACTACCCGAGAATCAAACCCTGGGTCTTTCGCCACACACACACAGAAACGAGAATACTCAAGATACAGTACATGTTACACTATTTAGTAAAATGGATGAAACGGATGCAATGTGATTATTATTTTTTTTTTTTTTTTGTAATATTCCGCGCTTGGATTTACTGAAAATACATATGCGTAATGCGATGTTCGGCCTTTGTCTCCTCTCCCTTCTTCTACTTTGCCTTGCCGGCCTTGGCCGCCTCCGGCGGCATCAGCGAGTGCTTGAGCTTGGCGCACGCCGTCTCCACTATCCGCTGGAAGACCGGGTCCTCGCTGGCCACCCTCAGGCTGGAGATGTCGATGGCGGCCCTCTTGCCGTCGACCTCCACCTCGAACCGGTCCCCGCTGAACGTCTTGGGGACGGAGTCCTCTCCGAACATGTCCTGCAGCATCTCGATGAGGCACTCCTTGAAGTGAATCTTGTCCACCCTGGCGCTGGCCGGGATGTACCTCGGCGTCTCGATGGTCTCCGCCTGGAGGACGGCGGACAGGACGGCGTCGGCGTACATGTCGTTGATGGGGGAGGCGATCCACTCCAGGGTCACCATGCGCTTCTCGCACACGATGTCCACGGAGCCGAACGCGCGGATCACCTTCTTCTCCTCGTCCGTCTCCACGGTCTCCACCTGCGCGACGCCAATCACACGGTTTTTAACTTTATCAAAATTGCGATTTTTTCCCCCACTTTTTATTATAATAATCACCTCCTCCGAAATTTGCGAGATCATGAACTGCAGCAGCTGGAAGCTGCCTCCGTAGAAGACGGACTGCCTCTGGGTGACGGTGGACATGGTCATGTCGGTGTACTTCTGCAGGTCGGCAGGCGCCAGCAGGTGGTAGTTAAAGTTGCGCTTGACCAGGATGCCCGAGACCCTGTGTCCCTCCTCCGGCGGCTCCACCGCCAGCTGGCCCACCACCTTGGCCATCTTCTCGCCGCGGAACGACAGCTCCACAGGAACCGTGTTGCGCGGGTTGTAAAACTGTAGAACAAAAAGAATCATCTGCTTTGCTGATTTCCACCAGAATTCATCCTAAAAGACGCCGCCATAGCCCAAGACTAATCTTATTTTTTTTTTCTAATCAACCTCTGCTTAGTAGTAAAAACTCTGCTATAAAATAAACTTTACTCCCATATCTGAGCTCTACGTAGCTACACTACCTGTATCTTCGTGTCCGTGTCCGCCTCGTACTCCCTGACGAGCGCCGCCTTCAGCCTGCTCATCTCGTTCGCCTCCCCGTGCACGAGGACGACGTGCGGCGGCTTCAGCGACCGGATGAAGCCGCTCGTCTGCTTGTAGTCCGTGTGCGCAGAGAAGGAGATGTAGTTGACCTGCATCTTGAGCGGCAGCCTCTGCCCGCTCATGGCCGTGATCTCCTCCGGCTCCGACAGGATGTGCTTGGCCAGGGTGCCCTCCACGCAGTAGCCGGCCACGATGCAACCGTTCTTCGGGTCGGTGCACCAGCCCTCAAAGAGCTCGCGGGACAGGCCGCTCTGCATCATGCCTGGAGAGAATTAAGCGAAATGTCAAGTTGTGTAGATCCTACGCCTTGGATACACATAAGCATATCTAAAAAAAAAAAAAAATTAAAAATTAAAAATACCTGGCGATGCGAGCACGACGCAAGGCCCGATGTCGTCGAAGTGGTCGATGCCCTTCAGGTTGCTGATGTGCTTGAAGACGAACGGGTTGTTCACAGCGATCTGGCGGCGGATCTTCTCGTTCATGGCGTTCACGAAGGTCTGCAAGACAACAAATGTGAGCAAATAACGAGGAGTTTACTAATAATATCGAGTTTACTAATATTGGAGATATAATAATATAATACCGCCAGATCAATATGGCCCACCTGATACACAGCCATGCACTTCTTGGCCAGTGAGGAGGCGTAGTAGATTGGTATCTCGTGCAGCTCCGGGTGCGCCGACCAGTACTCGTCCAGGATGAGCAGCAGCTCCTGCGCCCGTCCCAGCGCGAACACCGGTATGAGGCATCGCCCCCCGCGCGCCACCACCTCGTGGACGGTGCCGGTGAAGCGCGCCTCCCGCTCCTCCCTCTTCTCGTGGATGTGTATGCCGTAGGTGGACTCGACGATGAGCACGTCCGGCCGGACGGAGGGCAGCTCGGCGGCCATCAGGTGACGGTCCTCCTCCCGGGAGAAGTCGCCGGTGTAGAGCACCCGGACGCCGGCAATCTCGATCATGAACATGGCGGCGCCGAGGACGTGGCCGGCGTTGTAGGCCCAGAACTTGACCCCGTTCACCTCCCTCTCCTCGTGGAAGTTGATCGTCTCGATCTTCTCCATGCTGGCCTCCAGGTCCTGCTCCGTGTAGAGCATCTGCTCCGTGGAGATGTTGGACACCTTGATGAAGTCGGAGAGGAGCCACCGGTAGATGGCCTTGGTGGCGTGGGTCATGAAGCACTTGCCGCGGAAGGTGGTCTTCTGCAGGAACCAGGGCAGCGCGCCGGCGTGGTCCAGGTGGAAGTGGGAGACGAGGAGGAGGTCGATCTGGTCGGCCTCGATCATGTCCACGAACGGCAGCGCGTCCATGCCGTTCAGCCCCGGGTGGATGCCGCAGTCCAGCAGGATCCTCTTCTCCTTGAACTCGAGGATGTGGCACGACCTGCCCACCTCCTGCCCGGCCCCCAGCGGGCGGATGGTCATCTTGTCCTGCTCCTCGGCCCCTCCCCCTCCTCCTCCCCCGCCCCCGCCCTCCTGCCCGCCCTCCGCGCGGCGCTTCAGGGACGCCATGACGACCTCGGGGCGGACGGACGGACGTTACTCTTGGTATCTCTGATCTCTGTTGTTGATGTTGTTGTTTATTTTGGCAACGCCACGCCAAAGTGATGTCGGAACTTTTTGGAAGAAAACACACGCAACTTCAAAATCGATTTTTTTTTTCATCAAATTTGGATTAAAAAGACCCCCTATCAATGCGCAGTGTACTAGTTAATTTTTAATGTTGTGGAGTGGAAAAAACCCTTACTTTTTACTTACATCGTAAATGCTTTACTGCTACAAAATAAATGACAGGAAATCTTCACTATGTCGGCAGATACTGAGTTTTCTGTCAGCATATTTTTAGATGTAGGTGTAGAAAAAATTAATAATTTTTCGGTATTAATCAGCACGGGTGTCATTATAATGTCCATGGCACAAATCTAGTCGCCATTATCATCATCATCATTATCATCATCTACTAGTTCTCCTCAAAGTGCGTGGGTGGGTGGATTCTGTAAATGCGACGCAGGTTTTTTTTTCCTGCTGCTGCAGTATTATGTAGAGGAAACAAAAAAAAATCTCCCTGAGAAATAATGACACGCTGTAAGTCACTTTTTTTTGCCCTGCGGACTTCAATAAAGCATCAAGAAGATTATTTCCCTCCCCTCCTCCCTCCAACTCTTTTTTTTTCTTATATATGACAGTTCGCGTGACTTCCAAATTGCAATCTGATCCTCCATCCTTCTGAGATCCTACATAGTATCTGGCAAATATACTACCGTGAAAACTCGGTTAGTCGGGAAGCTTGGTCGACTGGGCAATTTTTCTAGGAAGCAGGACTTTTAAGTACCTGGAAGTGTATAATTGGAAAAGTTCAAAAAAAATTTAACCTTAGACATTGCAAAAATTTGTCGTGTTGGCCAAAATTTCTTAAGATGCAATAAAAGGTTGAACTTCTTTAAAATGTTGTCAGTTTTTCCGAGTTCGACTGTGCCTAACCCCCCCAAAAAAAGGAGTCGGCGTCTGCAATTAAATGTGAGGAACTCTTTCTCCCCCTGGTCTCTCCCCTCTCCCCTTCCACTGCAATTTGGGCATATTTGACTTGGATGAAGGTGTTAGCCAGAATCAAGTTGCTAAGGAAGAGGAGGGAGAAAGGAAATTTTTGGATGCATTATTTTTTTTTCTCTTTCCCAGAAATCAAAATCAAAAGAGAGCATGCACACTCTCTCGTTTTAGGACCAGGGACATTTAAATTTATTGTTTGTTGTAGTAGTACACGTGATGAGTTATAACAGGCAAGGTAGAACAGGTTGCTTGTCTTCCTTCTTGCCTACTAGAATTATATCTACAGATTGTTTTTTGTTGTTGTTGTTGCATTCTTCTTGGTGGTGTCATTTCAAGAAAGATCCTCTCGCTATTAGTGGAAGAACTTCTTCCAAATCAGAAAAAAAGAGGAGAGAAAAGGGAGAGAAGGAGCCATAATTTTCGGGCCTATTTTTTTTTCTCGGATTTTACGGGAAAATTAAAGCTTCCTAATCAGGGTGCAAAAGAATCTGCACAGAAAACAGGTTTCCTCTCCTCCTTCTTCTGCAGAGGATGGTGGGTGTACTCTCTACTAGAGAGAATTACTTCTCATCCTCACCTCTTGATTGCAAACGTTTATTACTGAACGAAGCATCCAACAAATGTTTTATTTTTCAAGCATTTTAAGGGGAAAAAATCTAAAAACTGCCCGACGGGACTTTGGAACTTACAAGCGTGACAAATTTACGAAGAAAAAATTGTGACATTTACAGTGGTATTCCAATGACATGTTCCTATACATGTTTAAAGCTGAATTTGTCACGCTCGTAAGTTTAAAAGTCCCGTCGGGTGCAACTTGAGGTCCTAAAGTCTTTCTCTCTCTCTCTTTAAAATCGCGCCTCCCTGACATACTAGGCACATTCTTTTTTTAAAACTTCTTGGAAGCGGACGCAAAAATGCCAACAGCAACAGCGACACAGACAGGCGCATATCATCAAAAATCGTTCCTTTTTCCTCTCCCCCCCTCCCTCCCCTCCGGCCGAATACGGTGCCCGACGGGACACCTGGTCACTTTATGGAACAACAAAAAAGTGGTTTATAAGGAACCTGTCACGACTACCACACACCAAAAAAAAGGACGTTTCAAAGTTGAAGGACGTAATTTCTCCAAGATATCTTTCTTAGCTCTGAAAATTTCCGTCGGGGTATGGACAGCAAATATTTGGGAATCGGTGGGGAGATGCCCAGATATTTTGGGCAGGTCTTTTTTGTTGTTGTCAGTGTCGATTATAGGAAGAAGGGGAGTGGGGTGGGGGCCCAAAGCTGGTGTGTGTGTTTTTTACTCACATATTTTTTTTATTCTGCAAATTCTGACGCTTCTGCACTATCACGACGGATGGGGAAGAGAGAAAAACATTTCATGCGAGGCGGAATTTTATTAAGAGGTTTTTTTTGCCCTCTCTCCTTGAAGAGGAGGAGGAGGAGGAG
>JAAUYM010004496.1_pt1 | contig 11415 bp, 15 predicted proteins | sample 7278001 | NCBI WGS metagenome assembly JAAUYM01 (sample SAMN14350224, study PRJNA611818) | marine sediment metagenome | isolation source: surface marine sediment (1.8m) | place: French Polynesia: Moorea | collected 2018-08
CTATAGGGCGCTGCCCTATAAGGTGGGGGGTTGGGGGAAAGTGTGCTAGTTAGGTGGGGGGTCTCTTTCTCTCCCTTCCTTCCTCCATCCCCCTTTTCCTCAGATAAGTCTGTTTTGCGCGCCTCTCGAAAAAGGGATCTTTAAAAGTTGAGTTTGCTTCGACTCTCACTGAAAGAAATTAAGTTAGTAGTGGGCAGTGGGAATGTGGAAAAGTTTTTTCATGGATGTCCATAATAATACTTTCAACTCTGACTCAGGAAATGACTCACACAAAAATGTCTAAGGTAGTTTTTGGACCGGTGGGAGCTTGGAGTGAGTGGTGGCGGGGAGAAATGGTAAAACTTGAGTCCACTAGGTACTTCTTGATCTAGAAGCTTCTTGTTTTAGCGGGAAACTTTCATATTGCGAGAGTCCTTCTCTCAACGAGCACTCCAGTTGTCCTTCCTGTCACGTAAAACCTTTATTAATGCCACTGGCTTTTAGTATGTCATGCTCATACTTACTGACAACGTCAAAAGAATATATGATAATTTGCTGTGCGTGTTGTGTGTTCTTCCGCGTCACGCACTAGCAATTCAATGGAATTATATTATACGTGCAGTAAATATGTGCCACACAAAGGTATGCGTGCCTACATGTATACTTAAAACTGACCTGGTAGTAGGCGACGGAGATGGTGATGGTGGGCAGCAAGTACTGTATGAACATGGAGACGGCGGAGTAGATGACGCGTCCGTGCCTGGGGAAGTCCTCCTTGCAGGACTGAAGCTCGTGCAGCCACCGAGGGATTAGCGCCTTAAACATGCAGTTGTGCCTCTCGGCGTCGACCTCGTCGGGGGAGAGCCACTCGTAGCCGCGGTAGTAGAAGTGGCGGTGGGGAACAACGCCGCCGCTGCCGCCGCCGCTGCCGCCGCCGCCGCCGCCGCCGCCGTCGGACGTGACGAAGACGGTGTCGGCAGTGAGCAAATCGTCGCAGTCGATGGCGGAGGTGTTGCTGGGTGCGCTGCAGAGAGGAGAGAAAGCCTAATTGAAATGTCGTCGTAAACAAGGACTTTCCCCAGGATGATGTTGCAGGATTTAGTAGGCGGGGGGGGGGGTAACCGCAGTGGAAAGAGAGTGATATCACTAAAAAAGAAAAAAAGAGAAACTGCATTGCTTCTCATCCTCTTCCAGCGTCTATAGATTTCTTCCCCTGGTGATAAATTTAAGATCTTGATGTCTCGTAGACAATAGTAGAGGAGACAATTCTACTATCTTCATGATCCCTTCGAGAGAGAAGATGCACGCTCTCACCACCCCGACCAGACAACTCCCTTTCCTATTGGTAAGCTATTTCAAGGCTTATTTATGTATTTATTCTTATATACCCTAAACGAAGCAGCTCTGTCGACTTTTAAAAATAAGGTGGGTCGGCAAAAACTGTCTGAAATGGTGAGCTAAAATAATTTCTGAAAAGTCTTATCTGTCTGCCGCCAGATAGCTTTCAAGTAGGAATAAATTAACATTTAAGTCTTCAAGAGCTGTCTATAATCCAGACTTTTAAGTGACAGCCTTTAGGAAGTCTTTGAGCAGGAGTGGGGTCATCATCCTACCTCATATGCACTAAATTTATGCTTGAATGGCAACTGAAATGTCTGGTTGGGAACGGTTTTATCCCCCTCATTCTTTCATCGATTCCTTGGCTCCCTCCCCTCGGGCCCTCATTTTTCTCCCCTCCGAGATCAAAGACACCTGCTCCTACCACTTTCTCCTCGATCTCTCTCTCTCTCACACCCGACAAGGCTTTTTTCTTTCCTGCGAACTTAATGATCTTATACCATAAAAAAAGGAGGGAGAGAGAATCGTATATCCTCGGCACGAGAAAGAGAGGATCAATCTTCCATACATTTCCATACTGCGAACATCGCAGTTTCTGGAATGAATCTGCTCTTAATTTTTTCCCTTGTTTGTGACAATTGCAGCCAACATGGTTATGTACTACTATACTCATCACTTTGTGGCTTCAGGGGGAGGGGGGCATGCGAGCTGTTTGGAATAAATGTTCATCTTGTTCTGTTCTTTCCTTTTTCCTCCAACTGAGCACTTAAGCCTCGCAGGGTCGCCCACCCAGAGGGCAACGTTAATTAAAGACGCCTTGGTTCCGAAACCTTTTTTTCCATGCAGCTTTCCCAATAGGGCATGTTCATTCAGATGTACTAAAACGCGATTTTATATATACGAATACTGCAATTTTCGCAAAAGAAACGGGGAATTACAGCTGACCGGATCAAAATTCTCCGGTTATTATAGGTAGACAATTGGGTTAAAATTAGACGACTACACAGTTTTTTTTTGTTTCGGGTTCGGAGAAAAACGCGGTATGCCCTACCCTCGAACTCTCACAGCCTGCTGCACTCACCCGCTCAGTCACTCAGTCAGTCACTCACCCTGACGATCCGAGAATGTCCTCCAGATTTGGCCACTCCGTCCAGTACTCCAGCTTCTTCCAGATGACCATGGGCGAGGCCAGGGCGAAGGCGGCCACCCAGATGAGAGGGACGCAGGCCAGCATGGCTTTCAGGCCGAACGCGCCCTGCGCCCACCAGAGAAAGGGACATGTGTGTTATGAGTTGGTCTATCCACCTTCTGTTCGTTGGGGAAGCTCAAGCGCATTCTTACGCGAACCGCATTGGTATGCAGGATGCAGCCGCCCCGCTGAACATCTGGCAAACCTACACTATCTCTTCCCCCCCCGACGGGACTTACGAGCGTAACAAATTCTGCTTTAAACATGTAATGGAACATGTCATTAGAATACCACTGTATATGTCACACGTTGGATCGGAAATTTTCGTCACTTTTGTGACGCTTGAAGTTTAAAAGTCCCGTCGGGCCGTTCCTCCTGACTAACATGCCAGAGGTGCCCAATCTTTTCGCCATCCAGAGCAAAAGAAAACCAGATGTACGTAGACTAAAGGAGACCCACTTAGACGGTTTTTTTTTTATTAACTAGGGTATTCTGCTGTTTCGCCGTGCATTTTTGTCTGTGAACCCACTCAGAAAGGCTGTGAGACCCACTTTTGGAGCGCGACCCATAAGTTAGGAACCTTTGTGCTACGTGCTTTTTTCTCTCTCTCGCCGATATCGACTTACCTTGTGCGGACAAACGATGAGCCTCCTGCGGTCGAGAGCGATGGCCGTGATGCTGAGGGTGGAGACGAAGATAGAGGTGCCCTGCAGCAGCGCTGCCACCGGGCAGGCGGCCGGGTAGTCGCCGAACTGGAACGGGAAGGAGGAGCTTATAAGAGCATCCTTGCGACCAGAACAAACTGTTGTTATATGCCGATATGCTCTTAGTATACGTATATCGGAAGCATTTAATTATAAGGTTTGCTTTTGTTCTTCAAGAAATTGTTCTTTGAGGTTTAAGTGGTGCTTTTTTTAATCCAAAGTTTCCAAAATCGAATTTGTTCCCAAAAATTGAACGTGCCTACGTTTGAACGCCAGCCAGCTGTACTTTCATTTCTTCCGCACGAGAGGCTTTTCCGGATAATAAATGCAATTCTTCCTTATCGATCATGTGTACTGTACGCGTACCCCCGAGATAAGAAATGAAGAGAGATTGGTGCTGACGCAGCTGAGATGGAAGATGATGCAGCAGCATCACTATATGTACGTACTGTACTATGCATGCCCAGAAGCAGAATGTGCAGAAGACAAACAGGTAATACAATTATTTAATGCTGTCTTCTTCCGTAATGATCTTTTTGCGGGGGGGAGATGACATACTTTGTTCCTGCTCTCATCTATTTCACGTGGCTTTCCGCTCTAACGAATTCGCCCTACTTTTGATGATGTGGATTCTCTCTTGAGTGTGTCATAGTGACGCTGGCTTTATATCCAGATCCGTACCATACCGTACTTGCACAACAGCATATTCCCTGCGCAGCTTACAAGAGTGGCTGCCATCTCCCCCTCTTCATTCTTTATCAATCGGGAGGGAAAGATAAGCGAAAGCAAATATGATAATGTGGGAGAGGGAGAAAAGGGCTTTTGGTTGCCTGGTTGGAAGAGGAGGACCTCATATCTGGCCCATGGTGCGGAGGAGGAAGAGAAGGACGATGCATGCATTTACCAGGGAGTCAGTTTCTCTGAGGCCAACCCAACCAACCTTTTCAGCTTCTTTCTGTTAGGATAAGGTGGTGGTGAAGGACAACCCTGTTTTGAAACAGGGTTGCCAAGCCTTACAAATGCTGATAGTATACCCCTCCAACCCTAATTATGTAGCCCAACAGTAAATAAACTCAAAATTCCAATGTGTACGGTACTTGTACATATAAGCCGCAAACCCTAATAGCTTTAAAAAGTGACCCAGAAATATGTTTGCACGACAATTTTTATGACCCACAAGACTCGACTATGCTCCAACATAGCCAAAGTGCCTGTTGCATATCCCACCTCGCAGCCATGTTTAATATGAATGCTGACTGGGGTGCATTGCATTCAGGACGTCAAGTAGAAATGCCAGCTAAGACTGCGAGGGAACAAAGGGAAGCTTTAATTTCATTGACCCCCAGGCACTTTCGGAAAGAAAGGGAAAGCTTAGAGCTCGGTTTCTGCTAATTAGACTCACTCTTCACACGTTGGTCATCCGCCTTTTTAGTAAGTAGTACTTTCACATTGGTACAGTATGCACAACCTACGTAGTAGCACTAGTATTATAAAAGTCAAATGTGGGCACCACAAACTGCATTTTTCTTTTCCACCACCCAACACTAGTAATTCTCACAGGTGAGGATATTGCATCAATATTTATGAGGCTCTAGGTGGGAACGGAAAGAAGAAGAAAAAATAAAAGCTTTTTTTATCCACTCAAGTGTACAGTAGAAGATATCTATGATATATGTCTAAATTGACTGTTTCTTTTGTACCTTAAGAGATAGAAATGTAGAAAGAAAAGACAATCTAGTAAGCCACAAATACAAAACGCTTGTCACAAGTGCAATGGTTCCTGTGTAACAAGGGAATTTTCCACTCTACAATTTACAAAGGTCAACTTGGCGGCAGTAATGCATTTCTCTCTAGGGTACTACTACAGTACACTGTACGTTGTGGTAGCAGCAAGTGCTGAACATCTGCGCCCTTTATGAGAACTAAAGGTGTACTACCTTCACTCTCTTCTTTGCAGTCAGTCCACGTAGGCAGGTGGCCAGGTAGCCATTTTTCAAAGAATTTGCCACTCACTTTTACCTACCTACCGTACTTTCCGACCGACCCGTCTTAGCCCCAGAAGAAAACCAAAACGTGGTAATACTGCGGTACAGTAATAACGCCAGGTACAATTGTTAGGTATGAGTAATTAGTAAGGTAATTTCCAAATGAACTTTCAGGAAGTGTGTTTTTTATAGCAGCTATGCAAACAGGGCTGCGAGGTCTTGGAAAGATAATGTAGCACCCCAACCCTACCGGTACGTTAAATAAGCCGAAGTTTAACCATGTAGCTTCAAAAACTTTGCAATTTTACAGATAAATGTTTGCCCGAAAATGGAGATAGTCCACGTGACAAACCCTGTCCTGCAAAAGAGTAAATACTCTTTTTTGTGCCTTTCTCTTTTCCTCCACTTTTGTCTGCTACACTTTCATCCAGACACGTTATCCAGGCATGTCAGTCAAAGGTCGGACAGAGAGAGGGGGGGGCTAGAAAAAAGTTTGGCACAGGCAAGCATCGCTCAGCAAAAATATCTACACGTCACTCTCACAGACACATCCTTGTCAAGTGCTAAAGGAATTCTTTCGTACATTACACGTTGCTCTCTTAGATTATACAGTAGGTAACTGTACTACATTGTACTACTAGGACAAAGTCGCATCCTCCTCCTCTTCTCTTCTCTCTCCCCTCTCTCCTTGATGCTTAGTAGTAGTAATTGGAATTTCCATATAGATACGAGTATCATTCGCGTGTTACGAAGAAGAGGAGAGTGGACAGTAGGCACTCTCCCATCTTTCTCCATCTTTCTCCTCTCCCTGCCAGGGCAAAAAAAGATTTAAAAAAAGTACTCAAGTTTGCCGTGCTGCAAGCGTTATATCCAGCCTGTAGCACTTTAAAGGTCAACCGGATCAAAGTTTTCCGGGTTTTGGGTAATTGGTGGGTAAAAACTTGACGGTTTCGATCGTGAGGGCATCATGCCCTAGTTGAGAGAAGGGAAAGTGAAATTTGCAGTCCTCCCGCGCGTGCCATGAATGCCACATCCACTTTGTTTTAACACCAGTGCTATTTGTATGCAGCAGACACAAAAAAAGGCTTACCAACCATTTCGGTGGCACTCTGCAATTATGCACTACCATAAGAGAAGTAGTTGGAATGTCGATCTCATAATTCCCCAGCTGGATTCACTCGGAATCCACTTTTTGAATCGTAGCGAGAGAATGGATTGGAAGTTCTTTGGCTGTCCTAAAGGTCTTTTCTCTTCATTCTTCTCTACCACATCTTCTCTTAACGAGAAAAATTGGAGTCGATGTGGCTCAAAGAGAGAGAAAGAGGAAAAGTGGGGAAGGTCTCCGCGCGATCAGATTTTTTTGTGCAAAGGGAATTTGGGAAAAGGGAAGGAGAAGACGAAGAAAATAGGAAAGAAAGAAGAGAAAGAAGAGATGAACTCTTTTTTCTTTTTTCCTATTTCTTTGGAATTTCCGTGATCTCTTGAAGAAAGTATTTTTTTTTCGCTTTTTATCTTTTCTTTGCTTTAGATGCCAGAAAGGACAAGAAAGCCGCAGCAAAGAAAACAGCCGTTCTTTTCCTACTTTTATCATAATGTACTACTGTATGTACAGTAGGTACGTAGTACACTACAGTATGTGAGTTTCACCCAGTGAAAAGAACCAAGTGCAGTGTAGTGCTACAGAAGACCTCTGAGGAGGCCACGGAACCGGCTCTTTTTAAGAACACATTAAGTCTCAATAAATCTACTAAAAAAGCAACTTTTAAGGGAAAAATCTTCGGGTTTTTTTTAAATGTACCAAAAATGGGACCAGAAATCAAGGCAGAGGTTTTGGAAGCCACAGCTTTGGCTGAAAGCACCAATACGTATTAGGTACCCTCTGAACCATCTGGCAGCACTGGATACACAGATCCTGTACAATATGTTTTCCCAGTATCAAGTCTGAGATAAGGAGTTTTCTCTCCCGCGCGGATGAGGAAAAAAAGGGATGCGAGACGTGCAACACATCACCTCGCTTCACTTCACTTCACACATCCTCGTGGGAATGGGAAATTCTCCTTAAGAACCTCTTCTCCTTATTCTCAACTACTCATCTTTCTCTCTCTCTCTCCCTCTTTCTCACCGTCGTTTCTCCATTTTTCCTACTTATGCCTCTCCATGCAAATTCTGAAGAAGAAGGAATAAAAAGTAATAGTCTCCTCAGAGGGGGAGAGAAGGAAGGAGGAGTCTTTTCTCCTTTTTTTTTTTTTTGGATTCCCCCATATCTTGACTTTTTCACCTCCTCCAAAGGGAGGCAGGTTGTCGGGGTTACACTTCCCTCCCGCACCAACGGCGTCTTCTCCCAGAGGAGTCGTTTCCTCCGCCTGCTTTTTCTCGAGAGGGTTACGCAAAGGCGCCTCTTGCTCCTCCCCCCTCCTCCTCCTCCTCCTCCTCATTCATTGCAGGAAGATGCAAAAGACGCTGTTTGGTGCTTCCGCTGCGTCAGCAGCTTCCTTCCCCATCTCGTTTCCAGTTTACCTGCCAGGTCATGTAGAGTATCTCGACCAGGGTGAGCGGCATGGTGATGAGGCAGAGCATTAGGTCGGACACGGCCAGGTTCACGATGAACACGTTCCTGACAAGGGCAGAAAGCGTAAACTTTTGAATTGAATGCGTAATGATGCGTGAAAGTGGGCAATTTCACACATTACGCACGCACAGCATAATTAATGACGACCGTTCGAGTACGTTAGTTTACGTGTGTCGAATCAAAATCTTTCTTTTCTTCACGCAGGAAGGAAAGAAAATCCTGCATTGCCACATTGTGTCTATGAAAAAGCTTTCTTATAACTATTTCAATACTTTTCAAGATTGCCTTTTCCCCCAAATCAGTACGTGCCGTTTGCTTGTTTGCTCTCATTCTTTCCCCTCCTTGCCTGGCAGTCCTCATCGCCGAGTTCCTGATGACGACGAGGATGACCAGGAGGTTGCCGGTGGCGCCGAAGACGATCATGGACGCGTAGAGGAACACCAGCAGCAAATAGGGGGCGGGACCGACGCTTGCCTGAACCGGCGAAAAGAAATGTATACAGTATTATACTCGTACGTACCTGTGGTAAATTAAAGGTTGGCTCTTTTTTACACGCAGCATTACTACTTTTGCGTTGTACGAATTTACCTAGTCTTCTTCTCTTTTGTGTTTGCATGACTTAATTGGCTATATACGTAGGTAGTAGAAGAGTAAGTTGATGATGACAACATCCTCCCTTCTTTCCTTTCGTGCTGGACTGTGTCAACAGAGAATCGTGACTTTCTCTCCCAAGAGCGAGGCCATTTCCAAACATGGTACTCGTATTGTATCTAGTACGTACATCCATACACCTGTAGTACAGTGTAATGCTCACCTGATACCTCCAAGTCTCGACCATGCTGCGTATGGCGCCCTCCAGCATGGACATCTCCACGGTGGCGTTGGGCGGTTGCTGCTGCGGCGGCGACGGCGGGGCCGCGGCCATGTCGTTGCCGTCGTCAGCGGTGGAATTGGGCAGATCCATCCGGGCCCTGGCAGAAATAAAAACCGCCATTGTTCAGCACTCTCCTCCATTACTACTGTAGGTACATGTCTGGAAGCTGGAAGTATTGGAAGTATTCCTCTGTTGACGACATGGCGAACAGAGAATCGAGAAAACTGCGTTTGGAAGTCATGTCAGGCGTGCAGGCAAAAACTACTGTACAGTACTAGTACAAAGCCAAGGAGGACAGGGAAAGGAGGACGGAAAGAATTCCATTGTAATCCAATTCTCAATTGCTAACCAAATTCTTTTCAAAAATTTTTCCTTTGGGTACGTCCACCTCTTTATTGCAGAGGTTTTTTTCTGGGGGTGGGGGGAGACAGACGCAGACGACGTTGATGCCTGTTTGAAGACCACTCAACTTGTGAGAACCAACAAAAAAAAACCGGGGGAGATGCCACCAATATAATAGAAAGTTTTGTCGAGTGGACAAAAAAAAGGGGATGTTTGGTTGGCAGGAAGAGGAGGAAGGAGAATCCATCTGGGAGAGAAGAGGAAGGAGAGATGGGCAATCTTTTAAGTTCAGCCCATCTAGAGGGGGGGGGGGGATTTACAGAGGAAGTATGTGGGATCGGGGCATCAGAGGCCGGATGCCCAGCGACTGCCTCCTCCCCCTTGTGAACTAATCCCAAAAACTGCTGTGAGAGTGGAAGAGGCAAGGCCCCTGGATTTCTTTTTGTGCCACTTGTACATAACATACGGTTAATACTCGAGAAGTATTTTTTTTCACCATTCTCTCACTTTGTGCACAAAGCTATTTTAAAGACGCGAAGCAAAAAAAATGTATCTCGCCATACATACGCCGCACCGACATGACTGAAAAAAAAGTTGCAGAAATGCAATAATTTTGGAGCAATGTCGAAGAGAAAAAAAATACCTCGCATTTAGAGAAAGGTCGTTTTGATTCGCTTATCCTTGAGAAAAGAAAGAGTTTTTAACCATATCATAGTGATGTGCTTGTTTGCAAGGAAAAAAGGAAAGAGAGAGCTGGGGAGGGACCGCAGAAGAATAAGAACTTTTTACTTTCTCTCTTTCTTGCGTGCCAGATTTATCATCCATGAATTTCTGACATCTCAGACGAGGGATAACAAGAGGTGTTTGAACAGGTCAGGATGACGTACAGCTTTGGCATGCATTTTTTCAGACTTTGGCATGTTGCAGAAGCCTTTTCCCTCATGATCACGACACGTGCGCACTGTACATAACATAACAAGACCAACAAGAACATTCCTCCCCCAAGACTTTAAGCCTCAGGTGTGGCTCTTGCTAAGAAAGATTGATCCGCGGCACCTGCCACTGGGGAGGTGTTGGAGGAAGGAGAAGATGCACTTTTTTGTGGCTGTGGCAGCCAGGTACCATAAGAGAACAGTAGTTCCAGGTGCAACCGCCGCTAGTAGTGCTATGAGTGATGAACATGGAGAACGGAGAAGGAGGAGGGAAAAAAAGTTTTGATAGTTCTTCCGTGGCCGGAATTGAGGAGGCCCACCCGGCTTCGTCAGGCTAATTAATAAATTATTCTGCTTTGCACTTCGCCTTTCGGAGAGAGACATTTTCCTCATTTTTAAGCAGGAAAGGAAGGTGGGAAAGGAAGGTGGAAATACTCTACGTATCTCTCTCTGGCAATTTACTTTGTGAACAGCCCTACCTAAAATGGATAGAATACCTTGCTAGATTTGGCGGAAAGTTTGTGCTGCAAATACTGTAAAGGAATTCTTGTCCGGGCGGGGCAGGAGGATGACGGCAGTTTGTCACGACGTGCAGCTCTCGTGGTCTGGATGGAGACAGACTGCTGCAAAAGGGGTTGGGGCAAGGAAAGGAAGAGAAACATTTTCACACTTTTGCACTTTCCGTGCTAAAAAAGGGAGAAGGGAGAGAAAAAGATCTCTGCAGCAATTTGCAGGAACTGCTCTGTGGGCTCTTTGGGGATGGAGAATGAAAAAAAGCGTGGAGAGAACTCCACACTTGCAAGAGCAAAGCTACCTATACGTATAAAAAGGAAAGAGGCCATCAAGATTTTCTTTTGCCGTCCACATCGCTGTCTGTGTGTGCAGGTTGCACCATGGTGTGGGGGGAGGTTCAGGTGGATCTTGGTGCCTGTGGCACTTGGTAACTTTGTTTTGTTTTTGTCTGAAGGCAAGCACACTGTTAGCAGCAATTTTGCCTTTTGCGTGCTTGTTGCATCGTCACCTTTATAACGCCATATCCATTAGATTTAGAATCCAAATGGAAAAAGTCAGGAAATTGCCTTTTCTGACTTTCGTCGAAAAAGAAGCGATGCACATAAAAAAAAACAGGATTCTCCTTTTTTTTATCGCCCTTCTTCTCCTCCTTTTCGCCACTTCGGTCTCCGGTGTCTATCTGCTGGTGCCCTTCCCTCGCTGCCATTCCCATCGCATCATGGCATCTCCAATATCTGAGCGAGCTCCATCTTCCTTCCACCTCCTTCGCCCTTCCCAGTGGTCCCATCGTCTCAAATCTAACTTTAGAACCGCGAACATGGCGGTCCACACATCGAAAGCTATTCTGGTTGGCCCTTTTTCTTATTTCCTTGTCCGAGGTCTGAAGCTTCATTTAAGGTAGGAGCACGAAAGAATTAATGTCCCAGCGAGACTATTACAGGGCTTGTCTCCCAATTGTCTCATGGTAGCAGAAGACCCAGCCGACCTAAC
>JAAUYM010053010.1_pt1 | contig 11415 bp, 9 predicted proteins | sample 7278001 | NCBI WGS metagenome assembly JAAUYM01 (sample SAMN14350224, study PRJNA611818) | marine sediment metagenome | isolation source: surface marine sediment (1.8m) | place: French Polynesia: Moorea | collected 2018-08
CTTCGCCCTACTCTTCCACTCCCAAATGTTCAGAGATTTTTTTTCTGTTGGAGGATGAAGGAAAAATATTTCACGCTGTGCCACCTTTTATGTCTCTCTCCCTTTTTTTGCGAATGGGTCCAACCCACCAAAAAAACCTGCCTTTTAGAATCCATTGGGGCATTGAAAGTTTTGCAAAAGGAACGAAAAAAGGTAAAAAAATCTTGGCTTCATTTTTTTGTGTAGAGCACAAAAAGCTTTCGCCATAAAAAATAATATTGGGTAAAAATATGTACAGTATGCAGTTGAAATTTCTTCTATGCCTATAATCACTCAACATTGCAGACTTGGCATTATTTGACCAAACATGTTTTTTTTAAAAAAGCCTGTTTTTATTCGGTTTCCCAAATCACTGTGCAGATGGTCACTTCAGTGGGCTGATGAGGTGACCAACCGACGCCAAAGTTGCAACTGCATGAGAAAGAAAGGAACAGAAAGAGAGAGGGAGAGAAATTCCCATAATCATCAATCCATCTCCCTCTCCATCCATCCATCCCAGCTTGAGATCAATGGAATGGATGCTGCTTGCATGATGAACGCCCGTGAAGAATAAGTTGTACGAGCTACAGTAAACCTCCACTATTGTCACCTCCACTATGGTCAAAAACTTCACTAGCAAGATTGCTGTATTCTGATGATGAAAATACGTATACCTATATAATCTACATAATTTAAACACCTCTGCTGCTGGTATAACAAACTTGCAGCATCTTAACTAATATTGGAGCTCTACTGTAGGCGAGGAAGGCAAAATAAAACTTTTTTGCACGTAGGTTTGCCATTAATTTCTCTCTCAATTCTCGCGGAGAGGCGATTAGCGGAGGGTAATTCTGCGTGGTTTTATATCCGCCTAGTACATAGAATGCCGTTGTTACATGATACGCGGAAGAGGAAGAGGAGAGAGAGAGTTGCTGTGCAGTACTTACCTCACCTCTTGCACAGATGTCACGCAAGTGACACAGGGTGCCCAAGCAAAAATATCATCAAAATTTATGCAAATTTTACTCAATAGCAGTAAGTATAGTCATAGAAAGTTTTTATTGTTTATTTTTTTCTCTTCCTCTGTGCGTAATACTATTCAGCGACAGCGAATGATGTTGCCTGCCAATTCAATTCCGGCAGAATCGATTTCTTCCTCCTCTCTCCTCCTCTCTTGAGCTTCCAACATTTTTTTCCTCCTCCTCCTCCTCCTCCTCCTCCTCAGCTGCTTCTGTAACTGGAAACGTGATCTATGATGATGTATGTGTTTACATTATTCATGTTGTACCGCACCAGCCAATATTCTGGGCTCCGTCAAATCAAACATGAGGAAAAAGGGAGGCGGCGGTGCATGCAAGAAGCAGTTATATCGACCATGACTGTTGAATGTTGCTTGGGAGGAGAAGGAAGAAGTGGAGGAAGAACAAGAGACCAAGAAAGGGGAGGGGACAACGTTCCGAAGTGGTGGCAATCCAACAATCGACAAAACCGGCACAAAATATAAAAAAGGGCCTAGAATTAATAAGCGCCAACAGCGTCCACAAAGCATGCAACAACAGCAACATGACACTGTTTAGACCTCCATGCTCAGGAAAAAGAGAGGCCACCGCCGCCCTTGCATGTCGTAATGCGGCAGCCCAAAAGTGTGCTTGCACGTATGTGCCTACTAGCACACATCATGATGATGTTCCCACACACATTTCGAGTTGTTGTTGGTTTCTACGTACGAACGTAAGTATACTGTAGGTACACTTAAACGTGTAGTAGTAGCAGTAGAAATGGGGGCACACTCAGCAAAAACTGGGTTAGTAGTCGTCATTAGTGCAGGCAAGCCCTGTTAATTTGCTTGGTGGTCGCTGCGGTTTTTCTGGTCCCTAATTTCTTTCTCTCTCTCCTTCGGTGGCCAGCAAAAACATGCATGTCATGTAATCGTAGAATCCACATGCTTCAGACATCCGTCACATTCTGGAGGAGGGAGGAAAGAAGGAGAACAAAACGCGTGACAGATGCTGTGCACGCCAGTGTTGCCAACTCTGAGTTGCAAGCATACGCCAAGTTTTACAGAAAAATGTGCCAGATTCTTAACATATTTTACTCTGCCACAATTCTTTAACAGTAAACAGTAAACATACCCTGCTGAAATGCGCCTAGCAATAAATAAATTAAAAAATGTCTGCCAAATATAATTCGAAACATGCCAGACTTGTGTTTATTGGCCATCGAATATGCCAAGTGTCACGCTGTGAGAAAAGGGGAAAATATCAAATTTCACAACCACGACGTGACGAAGAGGGCAAAACCCTTTTGTAGGACTTCGCATGTCTATGTACATACATGGTACATATTGCTATCACACACACAATGGAAGCCCATAAAGAGGAAGAAGATTTATGTGTCCTTCTTTTCCCCCCTCTGTTTCAAAGGTGGCAGGGTGGTGGAGGAAGGCGCATTTGTCACTGATGCAATTACGATTTCTCAGATTTCCATCCGTCCCCTTTCTGTGTGCGGCATAGCAGCAGCAGTAGGCGGGAGAGGAAGGGATTTAAATGTCTGGAATTTCTCAAAGCACCCGACAAGGAAGGAAAGGGAGGGAGGGAGGGTTGAAAGATGTAGTGAGATGCTCTCGCTCAGTCGTTCGTGATGGCTGGTCGTAAAGCCTCCTCCAACCCCTCTGATGCATCGTATGCTAGGTGGGTGGCTTATCTTCCTCTGTGCAATCCATCCCTTCTCCTCTTCCTCCCCTCTCCCCCCCCCTTCTACCTACAAACGCCCACACTAATTCTTGCTGATGTTCTGTGCGCTCAGTCGCAAATCTGATAAGAAATATCTGCCCAGACGCCCCTTTAAAAAAATCCAGTCTTTTCCCTCCTCTTCTCGGTTGGTGAAATTTGAAATTTATCTTTGCGGCCTTGGAAGAGGAAGGCACCGACGGAAGTTTGTCTCATTTGCAACTGAGCTCAACAGATGACAAAAAAGAAAGAAAAAACTGGAAATTTCCTGTTGCTTCTGCTTCCTCAAATCTCTAAAAATCAAGTGATTACGGGGCGTCATGGCTGAAGGGCGAATGACCTGATTTGAACAAAGAAGTTTTCGAGAGGCGTCTCTGATCGCCTAGCCTGGAGGTTCCACACACACTCACCCCTTCAGGAAACATGGGCGGAAGAAGGGAGATACCCGACCAGACATTTGGAGTAATCCATTCTTATGTTAAGGCTTCCTAATAGATTATTTATTTGGCCTTAAATTAATTACTGGACACATATGTGATAAGACAGATTGTCGAAAATGGAGCATTAAAAAGTATTATCCCCGTCTTATACTGTATTAACCGTCAAGTAAGAATAAATCAATGTTCCAAGTCTATCAAAAGCTTAGAAGTCGTGTGGTCAACACCTTATCAACTTGACGTGGGAGCGGAAATGTCTGGTCGGGTACGGGAGAAACTCTTTCTTCTCCCCTTTCCTCCTGGAGAATTGTTTTTTTCCCGACTCAAGTGAAGGGTGAAGGAAAAGAAGAAGATGGGTTTTTCGTCCGATGATGATGATCGTGTTTATCGCGTTTTGGTGCCGCCGCGAGGAAGAGAGGAAGAACAAGATCGAGGAGAAACCAAACGCAACCAAGGAAAACTCCACTACTGGAAGGAAAGCAAACACTACAGTACCGTACAATATATCAAAGGTCTTGTAATGTATGGTACAACTTTATAGCTTTAAATATTATTTTAATCAAATATGCCGTTGGTCTTACATATTTAGCAAATATCCTACAGAATGTGTTCTTAAAGCTATCGAAAGGATCCTGCATTGTAGAGCTCCTCTTCCAGAGATGTAGTGTTCCTTGGCCAATCGTCATCCTTCCTTCCTCTTGCGGCTTCTCCTCATCCTTCCACTAGCTGTAAATCGTGTTTTTTTTTCCACTGTTGGTTTCGGGAGAAAAAGAATCTCTTCCTTCGAGATGCATCATCTTCCCCGCCGTTGAGATGCTGCTACCACCACAGAAACCGCGCCGTGTGTCGGCTTGCCACAAGAACTTTTGTTGCATAGTTTCGCGACATAAAACAGTAGTAGCAGTAGGACAGCGATGCTGGGACAAGATTGCCCGCGATAAGCTACGAGATGGGAAGATGGGGAGCAAAGGGGTTAGTTAGACTCGCAGGCTCAAAAAACTGGTTTTGCCCTCCCTCCCCCCCTTCAAACCCAAGATGTCATGCCGCGTATCCGTCTCTGCTTTTCGGTATGCTTGGCATCTCTCTCTCTCTCTCTCTCTCTCTCTGAGTCTTTTTAAAAAAGGGTAGACCAGTTAGCCGCACCCACCCAGAGGCACCCACCGGCGTTCATACCTGAGCCGTCTTTCAGGTACGCATTAACTTCTTCGGCCGTGAGGGGAGAACAAAAAAGAAGCACTCTTGGTTTGCCCCTAATGAGCAAAAGTAGAAATTTTCACATTTTTCGGTTTCCTCCGTCAAAAAAAAAAAAAAACCAATGTGGAATTTCTACGCACATGGATTGTTGTTGTTGCTGCTGCTGTTTGCTGGCTTTTTTTTTCTCTCATCACCAATGATGTCATCTTCAACCAATCACGATATTTATTAGACGTTTTCTGTCACCGCACGTTCGAGTGCGACACGGGAAGGAAAAAAAAAAACAGAGTCACTTCTCTCCCCTCGCCTGACTGAGACTAATTTGGGTTTACAAGCTGTCGCTTTTGTTTCTTTTCCTCATTTTCTCACAATTTGTGGCTTTTTTCCTCCCTTCTTCCTTCTGTTTTTTTTTCCTCCCTCCGATATGATAGATGGCTCATTATTATCTCGTGTGCGGACGCCAGGGGAAGGAGAGAGAGGGAGGGGCAAACAAGGCGGCTACTCGCAGTCCGACAAAAAGAAAAGAAAAAAAGTGCTTTTTTTCTGGGAAGCAAGTAGGAACGGTTGTCCAGAAAAAAGTATATTATTACATGCTTCCCGTACTTAAAGATGTGCTGTGGGAAGTCTAAACATACTACGTAAAAAATCTTCTGAAACACATGAAAATGTTTGTCTATTTCAAGAGAAAATGATTTTCTTTAACTCGATTTGATAAGTTTTTTTTTTATGTTCCTACTGTCATGAACTCAAGTGGAGCTCGAAGATTGAAACCACAACCAGGAGCAACTATCAAGCGGCGACGGCAACATCCCATGTTCCAGTGCCAAAAAAAAACCCCTGTCCGTGTGTTTCATCCCGTCTTCTCGCGATTGCTTCACGCCAAGAAAATTACCACTGCATTTTAAGTGCACTACTGAAATCCGTTCTAGCATATCCAAGTTATGTTTCAATATGTGTGTGCAATGTGGAAAAACATGAGCTATTTTTTATGTTTCATGTCCCCTCGGAATGCACCAGAGCTGCTTTCTCTCAACCTTCTTTTATAGCTGCTTAAAACCGTAGCGATACCTACCACATTGTACGAGTACTTATGAGGTTAAGAAAAAAATGTTTGCTTTCCCAAATAAAAAAAAACCTTTTTTTTTATTGTAGGAAGAAAAGGGCGACTTTTTGGCTAATTTAACCGTACAGGAAAGAAGGTAATGGCAGTCATTGGTGACTCTTCCCTCGGGCACTATGTACTAAATTAATTAGTAGGTTCGAAAAAAAAATCCGATTCCTAATTCCTAATTGCCTCATGGGTTCGAGGGTAAGGAACTCAAAGTCGCATGCATAAAGCATACTACCTTTTCCCAAAGGTCAAGTAGCCGTCAGATTGAGAAGAAGAGAGGAAAGAGAAAGAAAGAGGGTAGAGAGAAAGAGACCCTCTCTGTCTCTCCTGACAGCGCCCTTCTTATCGTGGAGAAGAGAGCGGGATTTAAAAAAAAAATAGAGAGTTTCTCGGCTCTCGCACTCCTGAGATCACCATTCCCTCTCCGTCTCTCCGTCCCTGCCTCCCTCGGGCTTGGTGGAGGTGATGTCAGTCTCACGGCCGATCTCGCTCGAAGAGGATCCAACGTCACATCCAAATCATGTAGTAGTATATTATAAGTAGAAGTACTGTAGTACTACAACTGTTGGGGAGGGTATCAATTTATGCTGCTGCCAAAGACCAGAAGAGCATCCAAAAAGAGTCCGAATCGGATGACGGACGGGCCGTCGATCTCACCTTTGGTTGGACACCCTGTGCGCGCCGCCAGCTGAGCTCTGGAGGTCCCGCGTGGGATCTTCCTGGAGGGTCGGAGGAGGAGGAGGAGGAGGAGGCCGAGGAGGACAGAAGGAGGAGGAGGGAGCCTGGCAGAGGAGGACGAGGAGGAGGAGGAGAACCAAGTGGAGGAGGAGGGGGAGGAGGAGGTTGAGTGGGTGAAGATGTCTGGGAACATCCTGGAGCTGGAGCAACTGAGGGACAGCAGGGAGCTGTCGGCGTCGCAACTGCACCTGTTGCTGCATCCGACACAGGTAAGGGCGTTGCTGTCAGTGTTGTCAGACTTCTTCTGGAGATTTAACATCAAGCCGTAGGTACACAAGACAAAACCATGCAACAGATGAATGTTGCGAGAGAAGTTTGCACTTTTTTATACATTATCGAAGCCATGTGGCTGCTGCTTGCTTATGGCAGCGCTGACGCCTTTCCTTCCTTCAAATATTGAAAAGCGCTTACGAGATAACTTTTTTAAGAGAAAAAATTACCTTTACGTCCGTACTAACATTAAATAATGAAAAAAGGTCAATTACGATATATCGATGCACCATTTTTTTCCCGATGATGTGAAATTTCATCTCATCTTCTGCGTTGCAGGAGGAAGAGGACGAGAGATTACGGCAGAGCGATCGCCTGATGTGCCTTAACATTGGAGGGAAACGTCACTGGGTCATGGATAGGTACAGTAAAACTCCATTTAATATTCCAGTAAACTCCATCATTAGTCGATCAAGAATTGCACTATGTGTGTACTGAAGATTCTTGTTTGCCACCTGCTACTGCTATGGCAAAAACCTCTGAACTTTAAAAACGCTTGAGATTACCGATCCCAACTTTACTGCATATACAGTACCGGTATATTGGAGATCTACGTAGTACAGTAGTTGTACCATGATAGGTAAGAGTAGTGTGTACAGGTATGAAAATGTTTCAGAAACTTCGTGAACTTCCCTGGCACCCGCCTGGGCCGCCTGGCCAGGGCCACCACCCGGGAGGAGATCCTGTCCCTGTGCGACAAGTACTGGCCTGGAGAGACGCCAGAATTCTTTTTCGACGTCTCCTGGGTGGGATTCAACTCCATCCTCGACGTCTACAGGAGGGGCAACCTACACCTTAGCCACCAGGTCTGCGCGCTAGTCACCAAGAAGGTAGGTACGAGTATGTGCGCGTTATCACTGTTGTTGCTGCTGCTGCTGCTCTTACTAGCCAACTCAAGGTTGGTGCTGGGTTTCAGAAGCTACAGTCGCACCCGCTTAAGTGAGGGTGGTCGGGAGTAGGCACTCACTTGTTCAGAGATCTGTTCTTGAAAAAAAGCGTATGAACAAGCTTATAAAAAAAGTTTGACCCATGAACTACCACCTACTAACTACATTGTTCTCAAATTGACTGGGACTTAAAGTAATTTATAAGAACTGCAGTTAGAAAATCTTTACACTTAATACTTAATGAGCCCGTAGTAACTTATACAAAAGTTGGGTTTTAACTTTAGTGCAAGAACTATATTTTACAGAACCAACCACATAATTCCCACTCATCTTAACAAAGTTAAAGAACAGTTTATCCATAACTTCCACTTATAGTACAGCACATGGACTTACCACTTAAGCGAGTTTGACTGTACTGCTTTCCAGAAGGTACATAGGTACAAGTTTGACGAGACGCAATAATGGAGGGGGAAAATGATCCGAGAGAGAGACCTCTCTGTCTGCTACTTACGTATATGATGGAATGATGGCCTAGAAGGCTTTCTTTTCTTTCCCCCCTCCTCTATGAAACCCTAGACGGAAAGCTGAAGCACTTTGTGTGTGTGGTGAGGTTGATTGGAATCACGCGGGATGAGATGTGAATCTTGGCAGGATGCTGAGGATACATAAAGTATCGTGGGGTACTACTCATACTACGTGCGTACTACGTACTAGTAGACTAACCAACAAGTGGGGTTTGGAAATCTGACTCTTTCCTTGTGCTATGGATTCAGTCATCACCGCAGTTAATTGCCTACAAATACATACCGCACCTCATTGGGATCGTGTAATTATAAATCTGACATTAGGATCTGGAGTACTGGGGCATCGACGAACTGCTGCTGGAGCCCTGCTGCGCTCTCCGATACTACCCGGAGATCGAGCTGTGTGTCAAGGAAAGTAGTACAGTAGAACTTCGGTATAGTAGTGAAATGGTCGGTCAGTACTATATAATGATGCACATTTATCTATGTTAATAATGTCATCAGTTAATGTTTAGTCACCAGGATCATAATTACCAGAAGAAATTTACTATGCTATCTGTCAAAGTTCTCTATATCGAGGTTTCACCGTATTCATGGTGGGTGAACTGCAGTGGACTCCGCTGGTATTGACATTTTGAATTAGTGTTGTAGCAGAGCTGCTTAGATAAATTTTACCCGCTAAACTGGATCAATAGGGGAAGTGTTGCTATACTTGGTGTCGATATAGGCGAAATTCACTGTACTACACTGTACATACCTAGTACCTACTGCGTAGTACAACAAAATTTCGCCCTGTCAACTCCCCGCAGGAGATCGAGGGCGAGGAGCAGTCTCGCCAGAAGCACCAGGAGCGCAAGGCGGCCGAGGACTTCGGGCACAGCCGGTGGGGGAGAGCCAGGAAGTTCCTGTGGAACCTCACGGAGTACCCGGAGACCTCAATGGCGGCGGAGGTGAGGAGAAATGGAGAAACGGTGGGGAGTGGGGTGAGGGAAGAGATGCACAAGTGTACGTACATGTAGTACCGTACTACAGTCGAACTCCTTTAAGTGGGAATCGGTTGGGTGCAAATCCCCCCATAAAGGGGACAATTTTGGAGATATACCTTCTATAATTTTGTTTTGGACAAGTGGAAAGCATGCTCTCGACCATTCCCACTAAATGGGTTTTACTGTACGTGTACTAGGATTATGATCTGAGCAGAGCTTTAAGAAACCCATTGCAGTAGTAGTAGTACAAATACTGTGCTACAGAGTAGAGTTGAACTTTGCCAGATCGGCTTCGGAGGAGGAGGAGGAGGAGGAGGAAGGGGAGAGAGGAGCTGGAGAGGACCCACAGTGGCCCAAAAGGTTTGATGACGCCCATCTGTCCTCCCTCCCCCGAACCCCACCCTCACTCCTCGTAAACTCACAGTACAGTAGGTAGTACCCCGTTCTTGGACCTTTAGATTCAGACATCACTTTTTCCAAGTTCACTGTTCTTCGAAATTTGACAATGGATATAGTGTGGGCTCGGTGCTACTTCTGTTTTGTACGCTACAGCGACAAGATGACGGACCGCACAAAAACACCACCCTACCAAAATATTAACGATATCATGAAACATCAGCTACACTACTTAACTGTGAGGTGTGCACAAATGTTTTTGAGGTAGATTTAGACAGTGTTGCCAACGAGAATTTTTCAGTGGAAAAATGCAACTCTGGAATATAAAAAAAGTTTGTCATAATTTTTTGGGGAAATTTAATTCTCAGCTTTTTAATCCAAAATTTCTGCGTTTTAATAGGCAAGAGTGGATAGTAGAGCAGCGTACTACCGTACATATGTTAGTGTTGGGAAAGGCATGTTCCTTCTTTGCTAGACCATCTACTCTGTACTACAACACTCCTCGTCCTGTGTACCCCCACTTGCAACAACGTACTACCGTACTTCCCAGCTTTTCCGTGTAAAAACGTGAGGGCACCAAACCAAGAGCCCATTAACCGCAAAGCCGTTTTTCATCCCAAATTAGACATAGGAAAAGGGGAAGGGAAGGGAAGGGGGAGGAGGAAGGAGGAGCAAGCCGTTCTTTCACACTAGGTCTTCTTCTTAGGCCTTACGACTTGTCAGACAGGGAAAGAAGCCCTACATTTAAATTAAGACGACATAAGAAAGCCATAACAGACAGCAGACGGAACTGATCGTAAAAAAAAATGAAACATCTGCAGAAAAAAGCCACGATCGAGAAAGGACGTGAGCTAATGTAGCAAGAAGACGAATATGGTGTGTGGGTAGTCAGCGACACATGAATCGTGTCACAAGTCAGTTTCTTTTCTTCTTCTTTTTCTTTGGCATACTTATAGCGGGGACTTGCATCCTTTTTGAAATATTCATGAGTCCGTCTCTCCTCCTCCTCCTCCTCCTCCTTCTTCAAGGCAATCTGGCCACGTGACGCGGTCGCATGTACCCCCGGTGTGCGGTATGTAAAACTATATCTAGTTAGATCCTGATGTGGAAACGGGCAAGACAGAAACCGAAAATTGTGGCTTTGAGATTCTCTTTCTTGAAAAGCAAAAACCAACCATGACGGCCACATAAAAATGAAGCCCTCTCTCACGATCGATGAAGCTGCAAGCGTCGTGACGTTTTTGTCAGATCGGGAGCTGAAAAGGTTAAAAATAAAGGACAGCAACTCTGTTTCAAGCGCACTTTTGGTGGCAAAAAGGGGGGCTTTAAATAAGTTAAGTCGCATGTTACTACCGTTCTACTGTACTTGCCCCTTCTCAGACCTGCACTTTAATTTTTGTTTTTCATCTGCCTCCTCCTCCCAAATATGGCTAAAACAAAAGACCTTTTAAATGGTTTTCTAAACAAGCCTGTCAAAGCCCCTCATAAGAGGTGTTTCTGGCAGCATTTGCATTCTTCAGAATTAAAGATCTTGCTCCCTCTCTCTCTCTCTCTGACAGGCGGCCGCGTTTGTCTCCCTGGGCGCGATCGTCATCTCCACCTTCTGCTTTATCCTCAGCACCTTCCCCAAGCTACAGGACCCGGAGGAGGAGGCATACCTGCAGGAAGAGGAGGAACAGGGTGACGACGACGGAGGGGTGAGTGAGCCAGTCGAAAGTAAAAAAAAAACTCTGGGGTTAAGAAATCTCATCTCCTCCTCCTCCTCAACCCTCTTTTCAGAAAAAGCCTCTCTTCTCATTTTGGAAGGTAGTAGAGAGAGCAAGAGAGGATGATTGATGATTGTCTTGTGCTGAGATGGTTGCTGCACTGCCATGCATTTGTAAATTGACATAATAATTCCTGCTTGTTCCCTACGGGCACTATACTATACGTATATTAAAAAACTTGGACTAAGCGCTGCCTTCCCCCAGCTCTTCCTAATCCCTCCCCCTAACGGACTGTATGGTACACGCAACCACGGAAGTCTCGGTCTGGAATGGAAACTGTTCTTTCCCCCTCTTTTTGTCAAACATTGTGTAGCTTATAGAGTGCATTCAATAAGAAAAGTTTTTAAATAATAAATTGA
>JAAUYM010142126.1_pt1 | contig 11413 bp, 15 predicted proteins | sample 7278001 | NCBI WGS metagenome assembly JAAUYM01 (sample SAMN14350224, study PRJNA611818) | marine sediment metagenome | isolation source: surface marine sediment (1.8m) | place: French Polynesia: Moorea | collected 2018-08
CGCTCCCAGGGCGCCTCCCTTTGATCCGCCCATGAAGGCAGTACGACGGTTCCCCTTGCGTAGCATGTCCTTCACTTCAACCGGAATGGTGGGGAATTTTCGGAGGACCCTTTCCTTGGTCTGTTTTCCCTTGGTCCTTGCGTTCCTTGTAGCATGTCTCGCTCCTTCCTTGGCCCTGTTGACACCCCGTCTCGCTCCTTCCTTGGCCGTCTTGGCTCCCCGCCTTCCAAGCGATGCCCCTCCCTTGAATGCACGCTGGGCAGTCTTCTGGAGTTCCTTCAACGCCTCCTTGACCTTGATCTTCTTCATCAGACTCCTCCTAAAAGCGTTTAACGTGGAAGAGTCAGCGTTCTGCCATTTTTCACCTTTAAGGCATCCATGTTAATTGCTCACCTAACTCTTGCGATTGGTTTCAGGTGTTCAGCCTGTGCTGCTGAGGTGGTGGTGGCGGAAAAGGTGGTGGTGGTGCTCTCCTCGTCCTTCCCCTCGTTGCCATTGACCTCGTACTTCCCCTCGTCGCCGTTGACCTCGTCCTTCCCCTCGTCGCCGTTGACCGTATCCAAGATCCTTCTGTTTTTGTAGACGTCCATTATTAGTGAAGGGATCTGCACGAGAGAGGCCATTGGGTGGTGACCGATTGACAATCCTTGCTTGACGAGCCAGAAAGGAATGTCTCTACCACTCCTGGACGACCTTGACTTCCTGTAGGCAGAATATTGTTTGTGTTACAGTTATCCATGCAAAGAGCCATTTAAAGATCATGCAGAACTAACTGCGCGTAATTAGTTGCATCACAAGTCAGATTTCATACAATTTCTGCAAAGTGCCAAGTATTATGCACATTCTTTTTTCCCTTCATTGTTCTCCAGTACTTAGGATGTACATAATTTTCTTAGCACTTGACATATTTGTGATAAATCAAAGATTCTCCTGTCGGACGGAAGAGAGAAAGGGGGAAAGGGAAACATTTGTGCTTGCACGTGCAGTCAGCACAGAGAGAGAGAGAGAGAGAGAGAGAGAGAGAGAGAGAGAGAGAGAGAGAGAGAGAGAGAGACTTGAAAAAGCAAAACTTCCTGCTGTTTTCATGAACTTAAAAAAAGACAATTTTATCTTTCTTCTTCTCGAATACAAAAGAAACACACACAGAGAGAGACAGAGAGCGGGTGGGGGTTACTGCATAGATCTGACAAAAACTTAAATTCATTGTAACCTCTTTCCAGAACTAACCTTAAATCACCGGTCTTGCTTGCCGCCAAAAAGGTCTGGCGGGCCCGCTCTCGCTCTCGGAGGACTTTGGCCGGAGAACAGTCTGGAGCTCCGGGAAGAGCGCAACCCAGTTCCTTCTTGAGTGCGTCCAAGACTTCGTGGTTAAGGTTTCCGGCCATCACCGCCCCCCTGCGCTTCCTCCTCCCATTCCCAAGCAGAACGTCCATCTCTTTCCGGTAGCCTGGGATGATTGGGAGGAGTTCTCCTCCTGATTGTATATTACAGAAAAGAAAACCGTTTTTCTTTCGCCTTAAAAAAGTATCGACCATCAAAATAGAACAAATGAAATGAAATGGAACCCCCATATAAAGACCATAACTTAAAGGCAATACAGTCGAATTCCAAGCATTAAGTAAATGTGCGCACTATAGGGTTACCTTTAACTGACGGTATACATAAGGAAGTAAAAAATATCCCTTTCCATTTGTCTCACGTCAACAACGTCATTATCGTAGAAAACACATATGGAGAAAAATATTTGTAAATGTTCAGCAAGTAAGATTTCGGATACAAGTATATAATAAAAGAAGGACAGTGCTGTAATAGGAAATTGTTTGCTTTGTCGAAAGGGGACAGGACAAAAAACATAACAATACACTAAATTGTAAACCCCCTACCTTGAAAAAGCAGAACTTGCTGCCGTTTTCAAGAACATGAGCGACAGCGGCTGCTCCCACAAAAAGCCGGTTGCATATTAAAAAGGCTCCACAATATTTTTTTCCGGATTTTTCAATATTGCTTACCAGGAATCACCGTCTCGGGGAAGCGGGCGAAAGCATCCCCAAAGGCCTTCTCGTCATGCGCGTTCACGGCCAGGTCTAAAAAACCTGCAAAATACACCGGAACAGATTCCGGTTATTTTTCATGGAAAGCCTCTCCTCTCCTTATGGCAGAAAATGCCCATATTTTTTTGCCAGGTTGTATTCGAGGGAGAGAACTCTCAAGGAATGGAGAGTTGGATTTGATGACGGAAAAATCTTAAGATCTTATAAGGATCTTGTTTCCTTGTTTGTAAAAATGAATGTCATTTCAAGGTGGTTGAAACCTTTTTGAAAGGAACTCTTGGCATTTTTGAAGAGAAATTTTGACGAGAATGATCATCCATTTTTAAAAAGTCGGCGGCGGTAGCGCGGGGATCTCTCCAACCATTAATTTACTGTCCCTCTCTCTCCCTCTTTCTTGCTGGTTCAAAACTTACTAGTTAATGATCTTGGTTATGTCAATAAGACTCCTCCATCACCTGTAAGCGCTCCGATGGATCCGTCGACCAGGAGGTAGAACAGCAGAGGCATGAGGAATGGCACGGAGTCAGTCTTCGGCAGGCAGACAATTGCCAGCACGACCTGGAAGAAGCCGTATAGCTTTAGCTTCCTCATGACTCGTTAGAGTTGTTGTTTAATTGTTGATTCGGCTTCAACTCTTGCCTATCAATTTCGGTAATGAGAAGGTTCGTCTCCCGGCGGTGCCCTTTTATAGGTGGTGGCCACCGCCCCCTCCCCCGCAAATCGAACGCGCACAGCCCTCTTACCTGCCCGCTCTTTCGCTATTGTCCAATTTTTACCGCCCTTTCGTGTTTAGGTGGTTGGAGGGACGCTAGAAATTGCTCGAAAGGAAAGAATAGGGCGCGTCCAACATGTCTGCTGGTTTGTACAAAATTTCTCCTCTTCCACATCTTAACGCATTTACTTTAGGTAACTTGATTATAAATATAGACTACTATTTCCAACCCTTGCGCATACGAATGGTCATGTTGCAGACGAAATGTCTTCGCTTGCTTTTGTTCTGGCCCAAATGAAAGGTGCCTTAACTATTTAGGGATATAAAGAACAACCCAAAAGTACAAAGTTGTAGATTCTTCCGCCATGAATTTTGGGGCGACAATTGTTGAGTGGAACGGTTGTGTCCACAAACGACAATGGTATCAGCAAATATTAGACATTTCGGTTAGGAGTACGTTGAGGACAGTGTTGAACGTCACATAATTTTGAGACCGCGGGCCAAATTAAAAAAGGAAATTATTCCAATTATTTTTCCCCTCAGTTCCTTCACATTAATAAGTGGGAAATGAAACAGCTTCTAAGCTATTAAAATTTGGCCCATAGTTTTATGATTTTTCTTGCACTGAATACAAGAAGCACAAACTTTGGATGTCGGTCAACTTGGGCTCTGGACTCTGGACGACGAAAGAAACGGTTGAGGCAAACATATGAACAGTTATTTGACAAAGGAGTTTCCTTTCTGTAAAACTGAAATTGGAGGAAAACGACATTTGGAAGGGGTTTAGAGGAACATGCGGAGATGTGAAGGGATAAGATAGGCAAACGAAAGTTGTCGCTAGGGGAAGAAGAAATGTGGAGAACATGTGAAGAGATAAGATAAGCAAAGGAAAGTTGTAACTAGGGGAAGAAGAAATGGGACATGTTGGAAGCCATTGGGGGCGTCTTCATTGCCCCCACGACCGCCCGTCCGAGAAGACGTCAAGAAAGAAGCCAGAAAAATCTACACATTCCGTCCGAAAAGACTTTAACAAAGCATCCATAAGAGAAGACTCGAACACTCAAGAAGGCAGTCATGGGGAGGACAACCCCCCTTTTCTGCCTGGTCTTGCTCGTCCTCCTGGATTTCTCTGTGGGGGATGAGAAGATCCCGCTCGAATCAGCCATGGTGTTCCTGGAGGTGGGACGCATTCAGTTGCCCGCAACCGCAGTCAGGTGGAGGAACAGCTTTGAGACGGACGCCATATACTAGTGAGTAACCAAGTGATCATTTCACTCTGTAAAGATTAAACCATCTAAATTTATTCTTCCTGATCTCTGACTCCCTCCCTATCTGTCGTACGTTCGACGCAAAATGAATTTTGGTTCTTTGTTCAGCCCCTTTACTTGCCTGCTCTTTCGCTGTCGTCTCATTTCCACAGGATTTTTCTTTCTTCCTTTGCATTTCCCCTTCTATTTTTACTCCGAGAATACAGTGGAACCTGGATAATACGAACGAATTGTTTACGAGAAACAATGTTTGTTGGACACTTTACCTATTAACGGTTCTTCCTAGCTGCCTTTTTGCAGATGTGTATTTGTTGGATTTTCTAGGTGCCACTGTTTTTTTTCGGTTTCCCTGACTGTTTTGAAAAAGAGGGAGAAAACGATTTATTTTTAGGTTGGGGGGGGGAGCAAAAGAGACGCCACAACAGTAGTAGAAGGACGGGGTTCTCGTGGAATTTTCCCTAAGACCATACATGAGCGGCGTTTTGCAATTGTTTACTTTATTTATACAGTAAGGATTCTGTCGTCAGGGGGATAAGGGTGGAATGCCTTCTCGAAATGGTGTGTGGTGTGGTTCCCCTCAAACACACCCGGTCGCCCATGTATTGCCTAAAATAATCCCTGCAGCTGCAATTTTTTTTTCTTTTGAAGACGCCGACTTCCAATCCTTTCTTGTCAGCTTAGCAATCTTTTGCCGATCAACAGCCAATGGTCGCTGCAGAATTTTCGAAAGTAGGTCAACCCAAAATTGAGACGGTTGACTCGTCGTGTTGCTCTGAACGACCGCAAAAGGAAAAAAGTGCAAAACAGCTTCAATGTAAACATTTTTGAGGGGGTTCGGTGCTTTTTGCTGTTGTTGTGGCAGCAAGACTCAAACTCAATTAACATTATTCTATGCGTTATCGTTCCTATTGGCGCTAAGCAGATACTTTGCTTCAATATTTCCATACAATAACTTTTTCCTCATGAAATATCAGGAGCGAGCGTACTTTGTGCATACTTTTAGCACTAGTTTTAAAATGTAAGTTCTAACTCACGAGAGGATGATTCAGCAATCTTGTATTCACCAACTACAGTAAAAAAATCGACAAACACTCATGAAAATGGCAGTTCGTCACTGGTACAAGGGGGCGAGTTGATTTTCATTTCTACACTTCCGTCCGCAGTGCTTCTAGTGTACATCTGAATTCCTCCCATTGCGCAGCAACTGTTCACATTAATTACTAGGGATGAGTTCGCTAGGTATCTTACTGGATAGACACATCACTCTGTCCAAAACAATTCCGCACTTCATTGTGACGTCTGGAAGTTCCCAAATATCAATTGTCTTCTCGATGGTCTTCTTGTCGGCCGTGGTAGTTCTGGATGCAGTTATCGTGGAAGTAGTAGTAGTGGTACTCTTCACAGGAAGTAGACCGTGTCGATAGTTATTGTTCGAACGGCAGGGTATCACATGTATCATGCCATCAATGTACTGCGTACACAATGAACCCTCCGAAGTCTTCTCTCTCTTGGTAGGACAGGGCTTCACGTCCATCTTACCATCGACGTAGACAGGACACAGAGAATAAGTTGCGGCGTGGGATGGTGGGATGGTGGGATGGAAGGAGAGCTGGAGGACCAAAAGGAGCAGCTTCCACAGTGCTGCCCTCATCTTCTTTATGTTCTTTCCCACTTTTTTCAACTATTCCTACTTCTTCTCGTTTCGATAGCTGGATTCGAATGATGCTTATTTCTTCTCATCCTTGCTGTCTTTCTAAAAGGAATGGAGGATTTTTTTGGTGGGGGAGGAAAATTAGCGCCAAAGTTCGATTTCTTGGAATTGAAATCCAAATCCAGCGTTTTGATCGACTGAAGAAGGAAGGGGGAGGGTCCATTTCTTGGAATTAAATTTAGAATTCGGAGCAGAGCACGTCCAGAATGAATTCCCCGAATTAAAGAAAAGGAAAAAATAGCTCTTGTTACATTGTCCTTTCGTAGACCTTAAATATCTTAGGGCCTCAAGAGAGAAAAGAATAGAGAATAAGAGACATGTGCAGATTTTGCTTTAGCCACGTAAACATGTAGTGAAGTAATTTGATATTATAAAGTAGTTTTAGTATTTTTCCGGCTACACAGGAATATAAAAATGTTTTAATACGGTAATAATTCGTCTAAACAGGAATTTAAAAAAAACTTTTACGTGATACGGCAATTTTGACAAAATCTTTATCCCAGTGACCGTCAGAGAAAAACAGTACAGCATTACTAGACACGGGAGAGATTGGTCAGACGACTCGTGAAGAGAGAGGGAGAGACAGCTAGAGAGACTTCCTCTTGACCTCTCCGACCGACCAAGTCTCGGTTTTTATCTTTCCCTCTTTTCCCGCTAATTGTACTGTCTCCCTTTCCCTCTCTGTCCTATGCTTATTCTGTCTCCCTCTTCCTCCACCTCTCCTTATCTCTCTTTCCCTTCCCGTTCCTGTGTTCCACCTGTCGTCCCTGTCAATTATTGGTTGAAAAAACATGTAATGTATATGGTTGTATAATGCTGCTCTAAACCCCGGCACGCAAAATTTAAGCACAATGTACTACACCGTAAATGTGGGACATAGTGTAACAGATTCAGAATTTAACCAAAATTATATCGCAAATTCTGCCTCAATTCTGTGTACTGGCCTAGGCAGGGTGAAAGGAAGCAAAAAAAAAATAAAAAAGAGGCGGAATATATTTTTTGCTTCATTGTTTTATTTTTTTCTTTCACCTCTCCTGGCCGTAGTTGACCCCTACTTTGTAGCAGTTGATGTAGCCGAAGTCCCACTTGTTTTTGGTATCCCCTGCAGCGTGTCTTCTCTTGCTCCTCCTTCTCCTCCTGGCTGGAGGAGACGGTGGGGCCGTCGGACTTGGACTTGAGGCAGAATCGAAAAACCAGACAGCCTCAATTTTGCCTCAATTTGGAAATTTTGAAATCTGCTTAAATTTTGCCTTAATTCTGCTTAACCAATTTCAGATTCTGCCTCAATTCTATCCCAAATCTGCTTAACCAATTCAAGCTGCCAAGAGGAATTTTCTTTTTTTCTAAATTTAAGCAGAATTGAGGCACAATCAGAGGGGAGCAATGGTTGGGATTAGGACGCAACTGTAGAGAAAATAAGCATTACAATCTTTTCTCCCTTTTGCACTTTGCCTTTGCAACAGATTATTAATTCTTTTTCAGCGACTACTTACGTCAAAAGGAACAGTACTTCGAGTGCCTCGACAGGAATCTTACCTACCCCAAGGACGAGATTATGGGAATGATAACAAAGGTTGACGACAATTTCTTGGAGCTGTACCTCTTGACTGAATCGGCCGAGAATGGCGAGACGGTCCAGAATGCCGTCTCACAAGAGTCGCATGAGAGGGCGAAGAGAAGCACGCTGAAGAGGGCAAAGAGAGGCTTTTTCAAGGTTATCCCCAAATTAGGCAAGGCATTTGTCACGTCCGCGATGATCAAGCAAAGTGCAAAAATTACGGGGAGTCACATGAAGAAGGCGGCAAAGAACAAGGTAAAGAAAGCGGCATTGAAAGCGGGCGTCAAACTTCTAGAAGGTGGTATAGAAGTGGCGACAAGTCAACTCGCAGACAACTTCCAAGAGGCCGAAGACGGAGTTGAGGACGTAGTGGTTAAGGGAGAGGGCGACGAGAGTGAGGAATTTGATAAATATGGTCTCAGAAAGCCGAGTGTTACCTACAGTCGCTTTTTTGAAACTCCAAGGGATGAGGAATTACTCACAGCCCACAACATTGAAAAGGTAATGGCTGGGCCCACGCAATCTATTGAAGGCGTAACTCTCCGCAGAGAGGTCTTGACCGACATAGCCTTCCAGGCTGCCTTCCAAGCGCACCAGCGACAAGTGGGCTTCCTTCTGGAAGTTGCAAAGGCGGCGTCAAAAGGGAAGGCCAGTAAAAGAATGACGGAAAATGGCGCCTTGGACGACTTCCTGTACAGTCTCGACCGTCACATGGTGCAGGAGGAACTCACATCTGTGGTACATACAGCAAGTGACCTGACAAAGGTCTGCTCGGCTAGATTATTGAAGATAGACGGGGGATTCGACGTGGAAACAACAATACCAACATCTAGAAGTGACAGCCAAATGACGCTATTCGACACCAGGTGAGACGTGCATAAAGCATATTTAGATGCAGTATCCTTAATTAGTAAAATGAGATGGCGTTGTAAGTACGGAATACTTATTTCTGTTAGCTTGCAGGCACGATGGAGCAACAGGGAACTTTTCCCAAGCGTGGGCCACTCCAACACAAAAAAATCATAGCATGCTGATCTAGCGTATTATTCCTTGTTTAATTCGACACAGGACAATCGCAACCCCGATCTTCAACCACACACAGCAGTTCGACTTCGACCTCGAGGACGTCGTTTACCTGGCCCTCTCACAAGGAGGTTCCAGGGACATGCTCAAGGGTATGAGGAAGGAGGACTTAGACCGCTGCATCAAGGTGAAACCGACTTCATGGTTCTGCCCTGAACTCGACGTTGTCCGAAGGGACCATTTTCGGACGGTGGACCGGAAGGGGACAAGCACGGTAAGGAAATACGTACAGGTTTTCTTTTCCCCTGCTCCAGTGCCAGAAGCGATTGAAAGGGGACTTTACTTCCTTATGTATACCAATATTTTTTCTTTGCTCCACAGCGAGAAGTGATTAAAAGGGGGCCAATGTTTAACTTCGTTACGTATACCACTAGTTTTCCATTTTATTTTCCTTTCTCCAGAAAAAACCCTAAACTGTATAGGGATAGAAATGGCAGTGTTTATTAAAGTTTTCATGTCAGACTCCAAAAACAAATGAACTGTACTTTTCCAGTTTTCTTCTGCAGCTAGCATTACACCAGAACATCAACAGCAGCCCTAACTACTACAATAATAACCAACTTTTCTTCCCCTCAGGAGTACTGCATGTACTCCATTTTTAAAAGGGATTATAAACTGGCGGAGGACTTCTGCCGCTTCCGGCCAGTCCCGGCGGAAGAGATCAACAACGTAATCCAACTAAGCGATAACACCTTCGTCGCGAGGTTGGATGATGAGACCGAAGTTGGCGTCATGAGGTGCCACAAAAACAAGACCGACCTGGAGGTGGCAGACGGGGTATGTTATGTCTTTTTCCCCTTTTCCTTCCTCTTGTTAATCAATAATCATTCTTCATCATGACGGTTCCTCAATCATTGACTCCGTACTAAAAAAATCTATGCGTACATTCTTCCTTAGGAGATCTTGCAAGTCGACGAGGGGTGTGACTTCGTGTCACGCAGGCACTTCATCAACGGGCCCTGGGCTGGGAAGGCGAACGGGATGACCGTCCACGTCCGGAAGGTGGTGAGGGACTTCACAACGAGAGCCGGGAAGTCGCTGATGAAGAAAGCCAAGCAACTCTTCACTGAGACAGACTTTGACATCGCGGAAATCCTTCATCATGGTGGATCGCTCTCCATCAAGGGAGAAAAGCTGTGAGTTAACATATACTTAAATAAAATTTAATTATCTAATTCTTCTGGAGGGAAAGAAAGAGAGAGAGGCATTCTCTGTTTTTGTCCCTGCAAGTCACGTCATTGTTTTAAAGAGCACAAAAATGAGCAACGAATTTACAATAATGGGTACCTAAGCATACTTGACCAACAGCAACAACAGAATAAACAATGGAAAAACACACTTTTTTCGACAAGCCAATAATTCATACTAAATATTTTGCGCAGAACCGACGTCTTGATGAACAAGCTCGCGGACATGGCGCTGGAATCTGGGAGTAAGGTCGCCACGAAGTTCTTCGAGAAGTACGAGCACTACGGACTCTTCGGGCTTGCTCTTCTGGGAATAGGAATAGGAATCGTCTTCTTGGTCAGCATTGGAGTAGTCTTCTACTTACTGTATAGACGTCGCTCCTCCGGTGGCGCCAATGAGACTCCACAGGGCGGCGGTGGCGGTAGCAACGATGACGGCGGGGACGACGGAGGCGACAACGGACCACACACCCCCGTCACCATGAGAAGCCTTGTCTTAAGCGAGGAGGGAAGGAGCGAAGACATGGACAAGTACTACATCACTGCCAGCTGCCAGAACCTTGTTGGCCCTTCCTCATCATCATCAAGAGTGTGAGGGGAAAGAGAGTGGCTGTCTGTTTTCTCTATGACAATTATGATGTTATCTCGCGTTCATTGCCAGATTTTACTCGTGTCATTTTAATCGATGAAACAATGTACGTAAGAATAATAGTTGAAAATGTTATGACATATGTGTTCATATATTTATTAGCTTCCCAAAATGAACTCTTTACAAATTTTCGTGCTATTTAAGTTTGCCTCGCATCCTTTAAAAGCTAAGACCTCACTTAGATTAGGACTTAGACTAGATGATTTGGAGCGTATTTGATGTGTGCAGGGAAAGGAGAGTTTCTGTAGACGACTAGAAGAAAGATAAGAACTTCACTGCGCATATAAGAGAGTACCGGAAAAGAGACAACGCCATTCTGTCGGAACAAAGATCATCATCAACACACAAGGGGACAGTAATATCAGCAGTAATTAACATCAAGTACTCCAGAATGTCAAGCCACGTTCCCACCCATGTGGTCGTGGAGATGTCCGTGGCTCTGCGGGCGCTGGAGATCGTTGGTGAACTGCGCCAGAGGAATCTACAGTTGGAGCGCGAGTCCTTCATCCAGAGTGAGACAATCAACTCCTTGATGACTAACCCATCGCCGCCACCAGAACACCTGAACCGGAGGGCTAAAAGAAACGTCTGCCTTGCCTACTTCATCGTTGGTCTACTTATCATCCTCGTTTTCGTGTGCGGGTTCCTTGCAGGAATCGCCTTTGGTTTACTTTGAATGTAGCCACCAGATAAAAAGAACGGAGTAACTCAACCCACATAATCAATTGGTTACTTCAAACAATAAAACTTACAATAACAAGCTATTGATAAGCAACAATAAAGATGTGGCTTTAGGCACGTGCGCTTTGCTACGTACATTTAATTGCCGGAAAAAGACTATTAGTGACGGACATTTCAACAATTTCAACCGTTGATATTTTTCTAATCTCGACATCGATGTTATTGTAGACGGGCAATGTTGTTAAAAATTCTTCCAGTGACATTACATCATAGAATGCTCTGCAAACACACCAAATCTTTGTTTTTTTTTTCATGTGTAGCAGGCGTCTCTTCCTCCCAAAGCATTTTTGTCCTTATGCCGCCTCTTCTCCAAGTCGTCATCTTTGAACTCGATCCCGCAGTCTATGACAAGCTGGGTAGTTGGAAATGGAAAGTCAAGATGTGAAATCCAGTTTGGAAATTCAACTTTTTTTTCTCTTTGCCAAATATAATCTGTTTGCATAAAACTTTTCA
>JAAUYM010084759.1_pt1 | contig 11412 bp, 10 predicted proteins | sample 7278001 | NCBI WGS metagenome assembly JAAUYM01 (sample SAMN14350224, study PRJNA611818) | marine sediment metagenome | isolation source: surface marine sediment (1.8m) | place: French Polynesia: Moorea | collected 2018-08
AAACCCCAAAAAGGCCGTTTCTCATATCCCTACTACAATTTCCATAACATTCAGATTGTATGCTACACGATATCTCGAAACACCATAAGATTTCAGTTGTCTAGAATTGAACTAAAATCCACTCTTTTTTATTATAGGCACAAAATTCCTTTCGTACTAAAATTTTTATCTTTGTTTAAAGATAGAAGCCAATCTGACTTTCGTCGATTTGAACTCAAATCATGTAGTTTAACCTGGTCGAACAGACCATATGCTCATAAGCTGCTTCTCCTTAAAAACTAATTCAACATCGAGGTCGTGAATTTTACTCCCAATAAGAACTCTAAGTAAATTTCATGCTGTTATCCCTAAGGTAACTTAACTATTAATCTTTTAAAAAGGGTCTTATAAAAACTAATTTTATTATTTTAATTTATTTCCCCAATAAATTTTAACAAATTTTTAAAAAATTATCATTAAATTAAATTCTAAGGGTCTTATCGTCTATTAATTAAAAAGAAGTATTTTCACTTCAAATACTAATTTATTTAACACAAAAATATATTTTTTAAACGAAACTCTCATCCAAGAAAACATTTAATTAACAAATTATTATGCTACCTTAGCGTCAAAGACGGTTGTTTGATTTTAACTGAACTAGAGTAAAAGAAAATTTTCTTATCTGTTTTTGATAAACAATCGTTTATTAATTGAGTATATTTTAGTGAAATATTATTTAAAATAAAACAAAAACTAAAAAATTTATTAAAATAAACACTATTAATAAAATTAACACATAAAAGTTTTATAGTCTTCGGGTTAATAAAAACTGTAAAATTTTTTAAATATAAAATTTTATTAAATACAATATTTACAAAATCTAAAAGCTTATACCTTTAGATATATAATTAATCAAAAATTAAAGCTTTACTTAAACTTTTATATTTGTTTTATTATTAATTTAAACATATCATTAATTAAAAACAATTTTTAAAATTTTGCTACAAAATTAATACCGAGTTTTTAAGATTTAATAATTTAAAAAATTAAATAAATTTTATTTTAATTAATTCGTGATGCAAAAAGAAACAAATTTTATTAACAATTTTAACAAAAATAAATTTTAACTTATTTCTTTTACAATATTAATAAAATTAAAGAAAAAATAATAATAGAAGAAAAAATAAATGTTTTATTTAGCAAAGATTGAGAAGAAAAAAATAAATTTTTGTAAGAAACATAATCTAGTACAAAAGTAAAACTTTCTTTTAAAAAAGAAAAATCGAAATTACGATTAAACTCTCTCACCATAAAAGAACCCCTAGCCGACACTTCAGTACTTGAATAAGGCAAACCTCATATGATACCCCAAGACCAGTAAACATTTTTTAAAATAAATTTCTCAAATACTTTTCTTCAAATAAACCCTAAAACCACCCCCAAAATAATTATCCCTAAAGTTAAAAATTTAAAAATAGTAGGAAGAACATTAATGGCAGGAGAGGGGACAAAAATTCATATAAGAACACTTCCTCTGCAAATTGCAAGAGGAAATAAGATGTACATAGCAGTTAAAAGATTTCTATCTTCAATTATTATCAAAACCATTTTAGAACTAGAATTAACCCCAACAAGTCTCAAAACAATAAAACGAGTAGAATAAATTGCAGTGAAAATAATAGAAGAATAAAATAAAAAATACATTGAAAATGGGTAATTTAACCCCATTATAGACTCTATTACTAAGTCCTTAGAATAAAACCCCCTAAAAAAAGGTAACCCTATTAAACTAAAATTTGCTAATTTTCTAAATAAAGCAGTAGAAGAAGAGCTTCTTTTATAAATTCCCGTCTTTCGTAAATCCTGATACTCATCTATTGTATGAATTATTCTTCCTACTGAAATAAATAATAAAGCCTTAAAAAAAGCATGAACAACTAATAAAACAAATCCTAATTTCAATAAACCTAATCCCAATGTTCTTATTATTAGCCCTAACTGTCTAAGAGTTGACAAAGCAACAATTTTTTTTATATCAATTTCAAACACAGCTGAAATTCTAGCCAAAAATAAAGTCGCTAAACCCACAGGAAGTAAAAAATAGTTTCTTATTCTCAGATTTAACTGCTCAGAAAACCGAAAAATTAAATATACACCAGCAGTAACAAGAGTAGAAGAATGAACTAAAGATGAAACAGGTGTAGGGGCTGCTATAGCAGCAGGAAGTCATGCTGAAAACGGAAATTGAGCTCTCTTTGTTATTGCCGTAAAAACTAACAATATAAACACTAAAATCCTAAAGTCCGCTCAAGCCCCCCTTTTTATTAAAAACAACCTCCATGAACTATACAAAATTATTGAAGCAATGGCCAACAATAAAAAACAATCTCCCACTCGATTGGAAAAAGCAGTTAAAAGACCCGAATTAATAGATTTTTTTCTATTATAAAAAATAACCAATAAAAACGAAGTCAATCCCAACCCGTCTCAACCTAATAAAACTCTAATTAACCTTGGGCTAAAAATTAATAATAATATAGACCCAACAAAAAGTAATACTAAAAAATGAAATCGAAAAAAATTTACTTCTAAAAATATATAATTCTGAGAAAATATAAAAACAGCTGTTCTAATTCTCAAGACAACTAAAAAAAATACCACTCTTACTGAATCTAAGATAATTGGTATTTCTACTATTTTAAATTTTATAGAACAAATCTCAAATCTTATAAATAAAACAGTAGAATTAATTCTATAAAATATTCTTAAAACTATTATTAAAAAAGGTATTAATATCAACAATAGTAAAAAAAACAAAATGAATTTATTATTATTTATTAACCAACTAATCAACTTTATGTTTTGCAAACAAATGTACTAAAATTTATACTAAACATACCCACTTTAAAATTGCAAATTTTAATTCATGAATTTGAATACTTATGTGAACTAAATTTCTTATAAAAGGTAAAAACTTTTAATCTCTTAAAGATTTCTGATATAAAATAACTAATTAAAGAGACTCAGCATCAACTTCACTTACATAAAGAGAACTAAGCACCCTAAAAACATATGCTTGAATTCTAGCTACCGCAATTTCTAAAACTAATAAAAGAATCAAACCTGTTAATAAAAGAAGCCTTAAGTGCAAAGGCAAAGGAAAAACCCCTCCTAACAAACATAAAAGAAGATGCCCAGCCACTATATTGGCAGCCAACCGAATAGCTAGAGTTATAGGACGAATTACCCTTCTAATAATTTCAATTAAAACCATAAAAGGTATTAAAGCCACAGGAGTCCCTAGCGGTACTAAATGCGCAAATATTCTCTGAGATGTTTTTACTCACCCTATTGTTATATGTCCCAACCACAGTGGCAAAGCAATAGTTAAAGAAAATGTTAAATGCCTAGAAGAAGTAAAAACAAAAGGCAAAAGACCAAAAAAATTATTTAAAAAAATAAATAAAAACATTCTTAAAGGAATCAAAGAAACACCAGGTTTAGTAAACAAAGAAAATAAAGATAAAACTTCTTTATTAACAGAAAAAATAACTTCAGTAATAAATTTCTGATAAGAATTCCTTTTAAGCCAAAACACGCCAGGAATCAATAACAAAACTAAAAACGATGACAATCAATTTAATTTTAAAAATAGAATCCTAGAAGGATCAAAAATTGAAAACATTTATCTTAAAAAAAAGATTTTTGACATAACAACTGTTCAACAAGAAGAAAAAAATAAATATAAAACAAATCAATTTATCGGACTAAGTTGAGGAATAAAATTTCATAAATAGGTCCTAAGCCTATAGCATCTAATTCTGCCACTTAATTCTCATTTCAAATTTACAAAATTTGTGTTTTAAAATTAAACTATGAAAAATAGTAGTGAATGATATCATTTTAGATTTTCTATCTAAAGAAGAAAATTGCTTAAGCGATTTAACGCTTTAAAAAGATTAGAAGTCTTTTTATTAAATAAGCAAATAATGTCTAATAAATTAACACACACTTTCCACCTAGTTGATGAGTCTCCATGACCTATTATTAGAGCTATGGGTGCGTTTTTTTTAACTACAGGACTAGTAAGATTTTTTCACACTAGATCACAAACTTTGATATTTACTGGATTAGGATTAATTTTAATAGTTATAGTTCAATGATGACGGGATGTTTCAGGTGAAGGAACTAACCAGGGAATTCACTCTAATGTAGTCGAATTGGGATTACGTTGAGGAATAATTTTATTTATTGTTTCAGAAGTATTTTTCTTCTTATCTTTCTTTTGGTCTTTCTTTCATTGTAGTTTATCCCCTGACTATGAAATTGGGGCATCTTGGCCTCCCTGTGGAATTCACCCACTTAACCCTTTCGAAGTCCCACTACTAAACACACTAGTATTGCTTTCTTCAGGTGTAAGAGTAACATGATCACATCATGCTCTAATAGAAGGAAACTTGTCTTCTTCTATTTCTTCTTTAATTATTACCGTAGTTCTAGGAATTTATTTTACAATCCTCCAAGCAATAGAATATATGGAGTCTTCTTTTAGAATCGCAGATAGAATTTATGGTTCTACTTTTTTTATTGCTACAGGGTTTCACGGCCTTCATGTCCTAATTGGGACTTTATTTTTAATAGTATGTTTATACCGAATAAATAAACTACAATTTAGAGCTGACCATCATTTCGGATTTGAAGCTGCAGCCTGATATTGGCATTTTGTGGATGTGGTATGGTTATTTTTATTCATTTGAATTTACTGATGAGGAAGAAAATAAATTAAACTATTTTTTTAAATATAAATTTTTACATGTTCTTTTTAATTGTTTTATTATCAATTTATGGGGGACTGAGAGCAAGTTCTTTCTTAGTGTTGTGAGTGTTTTTAGAGATTAATATAATAAATTTTATTGGTTCAATCCTAATATTTAACATAAAAATGGAATTAATTTTCAAATATTTTATTATTCAAAGAAGAGGATCTTCTTTATTTCTTTTAAGAGTAATCTTAAGTAATTACAATAGAAACAACCTGTCTATGGTAATAATTGTAATTTCTATATTGATTAAACTAGGAGCTGCCCCATTTCACATATGAACAATAGAATTAGTTTCTGAGCTTCCGTTTTTTGTAACTTTATTATTGGTATCAATCCAAAAAATTCTACCGATAGTCGGATTGACAGTAATATGAGATAATTATTACTTTTTTTCTTTCTTAGGAATTTTTGTAGCCATTATTTTAATTATTGGTCAAATTAATATAAAATTAATTATTGCTCTATCTTCCGTGTTTAACCTTTCTCTTTTATTGGTTTGCCTAAAAAGTTTCTTTTTTTGAAGAATAATATTATTAATCTACTCTATTTCCTTAGTCTGCTTTGTTTACCCACTAATAAAAATAGAATATCTATTTAGAAGAATAGTTTTCAATTTTCATTCATCAAACTTTTTAATTAAAATACTAATAGCAACCGGAGGATTAAGAATAAGGGGATTCCCCCCATTACCGGGATTTTTCATAAAAGTTCTATTGATGAGAGAAGCCCTATCACAAGGATATATTATATTTGTAGTAGTGTTTTTGATTTGTTCTATCCTATTCCTTTTCGCATATATTAATTTTTTTATGGTAAGATTTAAATATATGTCTGAAGTTTTTAAGTTCAATCAATTTGAGGCTAACTATTATTTAATATTTTTTTTAATATTTATTTCTATAACAATGATTTTATTATAAAACCTAGTTAAGCTATATAAGCTAAGAGGCTCATAATCTCTTGAAAGATTTCATAACTTAATTTTAAGATTACAAATTTATTATTTTGAAAATAATAAAAAGAATTAATTTTCTTAATCTTCTATCTCTTTGTTAACAGCAAAGTGCTTTAAAATAAGCTTCTAAGATAATTTTGTCACTCTAATTGTTTTAAAAACCACTCTAAAATAAACCCCAATGTTAAAATAACTAAGAAAATAAAAAAAATTAAAATTGTAGAAACTTCTATTCTTTTTACAACTGACATTAAAATTGGAAACATTAAAATTAACTCTACGTCAAAAATTAAAAAAATTAAAGACACTAAAAAAAATTGAATTGAAAATCTTTGTCATCTGTTTTCTAAAGGCCTAAACCCACACTCAAATGGTTCTTTTTTTTCACCATACTCTTCTATTTTTAACATAATAATTATTCCAATAAAAAGCACCAGTAGCGAAATTAAAAAAGAGATACTAATTAATATTGTTAATAAAAAAATTTAATTTAAAAACACATTTCTTAAATAAAGCATAAAAAACGAATAAACTACATGAAAAAATCTTACAGACAAAAACACTTCTATAAACGAAAATATAAATTTTTTATTCCCAGAATCTTGCCCACAGGACACATAAACATAGAGTATAATAGAATAAGCTATAGACACTAACCTAATTAAAAAAATAGGTAGTATAGAAAAATTAATAGAATTTACAATCACTCTTAATATAAAAACTTCTCTCAACAAGTTTAAAGTAAAAGGACCTCTCATATTTCTTAAACAAACGATAAAAAACATAAACACAAATATTGGAACAACAGATAATAAAGATTTAACTAAATACATCCTCCGAGAATTAGCATATTTGTACGGGACAAAACTAAGAAAAAATAATCCAGAAGAAGAAATCCCGTGAGCAACTAACATTATTAATCCTGAAATCATTGCTATTGCCTTAAACCTTAATAAAGATCTAATAACAATAGCCATGTGACAAACAGAAGAATAAGCAATTAAAACTTTTATGTCTTTTTGAGATAAACAAATAAAAGAAGACAGTAAACCCCCTAATAGCCTAAAAATTTGAATAAATTTTATAAAAGATATTATTATTAGCAAAATAGGGCTAAAAAAAATTAAACCAAAGCCCCCTAGCTTTAATAAAATCCCAGCCAAAATCATAGATCCATAAACTGGTGCCTCAACATGAGCTTTGGGAAGCCAAATATGAAAGAAAAACAATGGAAATTTTACTAAAAAAGCCAAAGAACAAGAAACAACAAATATAAACAAATAAACCCTTGGTTTTATTCTTATTGCTATTAAAATTAGTAAAAAAACAGAAAACAAACTATTATTAGTCATCCAAATAATTCTAAATAAAAGAGGAAGTGAAGCCCTTGCAGTATACAAAAGAAGATAGAATCCAGAAACAAATCGCTCAGGTTGAGTCCCTATGCCTAAAACCATAAAAAAAATAGGCAATAGCCTTAACTCAAAAAAAAGATAAAATATTAAAAAAGACTCAGAAATAAAAAAAAACAAAAGAATTAATATTATAAGATTAATCACAATTCTACTAAAATTTATTTCGTTAGACTCAGTAGCCAAAAAAACCTGTAATATTAACACTCTAATAATTAATGATAAAATAATCAAAGATCACCTATAAACATCAATAATTGTACTAATTTTTCTAATCCCATCAATAGGCAATAATAAAAAAGCACTATATAAAAACATAATTAAAAAAACTAAATTTATATAATAAAATGACACAAAGGAAGATAAAAAAAACAAAATTATTATTATAATTTCCTAATTTTGAGCCGAAATCAAATATAATTTATTATTTCAATATTTAAAGCATAATCTATTTTATCATAATAGTCCTTTAAAATTCAGGCACGCAAATATATCATCTTGATAACCACAATATCATATTTAATATTAAACTACTTCAGTGGCAGATTAGTGCTTTAGCTTTAAGCGCTAAATATGAACAGATTTATTAGAAATAATAAAAAATAACTTTTTTATAAATGAAAAAAGAAAATAAAACATAAAATAAATAATTGTCAACTCTTGTCCAATAGTAATAAATGGATATTCAACGGGCCGAGCACCAATTCATGTAAGAAGAATCACCACCACAACAAACAATCAAAATAATGTTTTTAATGGACCAACAAATTTTATTCTACGTGGAGTTTGGGGAAACATTAGAGGAACAAAAAATAAAATCACAACTGAAGCAGCTAAAGCAGCCACCCCTCCAAGCTTTCTTGGAATTGCCCGTAAAATGGCATAAGCAAATAAAAAGTATCATTCAGGTTGAATATGCACTGGAGTTACTAAAGGATTAGCATTAATAAAATTCTCTGGATCCCCTAAAAGTCAAGGATAAAAACAAACTAAGTAAAAAAACAATATAAGAAAAAAGCTCCCCCCAAAAAAATCTTTTACCAAAAATAATGAAGAAAGGTAAATTTTATCCAAATTTGAATTCAATCCCAATGGATTGTTAGAACCAGTCTCATGTAAAAAAACCAAATGAACTGCCACTAAGGCAGAAATAACAAAAGGAATAAAAAAATGAAGAGAAAAAAATCGTCTAAGAGTAGCTCTATCAACAGATAAGCCCCCTCAAAGCCAAATCACAAACTCACCTCCAAAATATGGAATTGCAGAAAACAAATTAGTAATTACAGAAGCCCCTCAAAAAGATATTTGACCCCAAGGTAAAACATATCCCAAAAAAGCTGTTGCTATAGTAACAAGAAAAATTAAACTCCCAACCCCTCAAGTAGGAAAATAACAGTACCTCCCATAATAAAAACCCCGAGCAATATGTAAATAAAGACAAACAAAAAAAGCACTTGCACCATTAGCATGAACAACTCGAAAAAACCAACCATAATTAACATCCTGTATAATATAAACTACCCTCAAAAAAGAAAGAGATATTCTTCTAGAATAAAATATTGCTAAAAAAATCCCAGTGATTAGTTGAATCGATAAACAAAGTGACAATAAAGAACCAAAATTCCATCAATAAGAAATAGATGTAGGTGACGGCAAATCAACTAAAGAAGAATTTACAATCCTAATAATAGGGTGCGATTTTTTAAAATTATATATTTTAATAAAAATATTATATTTTCCTTAAAAGAGTTTACAATTCTTTATTATCAATTAATTTCATTTTCCAAATAGGTGTAATTTGCATAAGAAATTTTGAATTTCTAGGACTAAGGAACTCTGTAAGTTAAAATAAACTATAAATTTTCAAAATTTAAATTGATTTAAAGAAGCTTTTAAAAGCACTACATTGAAGGAGTAGAGAAGAAATATTTTCATTTTACATTCTTTAATAATTATTGTTCCTGTGTTAGTCAGAGTGGCATTTTTTACTTTAATGGAACGAAAAATTTTAGGATTGTCCCAACTTCGTAAGGGACCAAATAAAACTAGATTTTTCGGATTTCTTCAACCTATTTCAGACGCAGTAAAATTATTCTTAAAAGAAATAACATCTCCAATTTCTAGGGCTTTAATTTTCTATTTTGCTCCTGTAATAGCATTATTTCTCTCAATAACCTTATGGGAAATTTCCCCAAACACTTCAGTTCCGTTAAATTTTTCATTTTCTATAATTATTCTTCTTGTAGTCCTAAGAATAGGACTATACCCTATTTTAATCGCAGGATGGTCATCAAACAGAAAATTTTCTTTTATTGGATCTCTTCGAGGAGTGGCACAAACAATTTCATACGAAATTAGACTAGCCATCATCATTCTTTCAATTTCATTATCTGTTTATTCCACAGAATTAATTAAATGATCTGAAACTTCTTTTGTTTCAAGTGTGTTTATTTGTTCCCCTGTAGTTATATTATGGTTAATCTCTTGCGTGGCAGAAACTAATCGAACTCCATTTGATTTTGCTGAAGGAGAATCAGAGCTAGTATCTGGATTCAACACTGAATACGGAGCAGTTGGATTCGCATTGATTTTTATAGCAGAATACGCATCAATTCTGTTTTTATCTTTTCTAACATCTAATGTTTTATTAAATGAAATAAGACCATTAACATTAACAATCTCAACAGTAATTTTTGCTTTTTTTTGAGTGTGAATTCGTTCAACTTTTCCACGATTCCGATACGACAAACTTATAAGAATAGCATGGAAAAAAATTCTTCCAAGCAGACTAGCTCTTTTATTTTTAGCCTCTTCATTAATAATAATTTAAAAACTCCAACTCTAATCTCCAAAATTAGAATTATTATTTAACTATACAGTTATGTTATAATTTATAAAAAACTAAAATCCATCTTTTGCTTGACAAACAAATATTTTAAAATAAACTTCTAAAAAACCTATTCATTACTCACTTTAAAAAATCTTTTGATCTAATAAACTCAACTGCAATAGGCATAAACCTATGATTAGCCCCACAAATTTCTGAGCATTGTCCATAAAATAAACCTGGTCGATTTCTAGAAATTTTAATTTGGTTTAAACGACCCGGACAGGCATCTGTTTTCACACCCAAAGTAGGAACAGTTCATGCATGAAGAACGTCAGAAGACCTCACAAGAGCACGAATTCTTGTATCGTATGGAAGAATAGTGCGTCTATCAACATCTAAAAGACGAGTAGAAAAATCTTCATCCTTTACTATATAAGAATCAAATTCTAAAGAATTATTTAATGTTCAAAAATCTTCATATTCATAAGATCAGTATCACTGGTGACCAACAACTTTAAGCCTAATTCTTTGATTATAGCTTTCATCCACGAAATACAATAAATACAATGAAGGAGCCGCAATTTGAAATAACACAAATGCAGGCACTAAAGTCCAAATACACTCTAAAGTTTGAGACTCAGAAAAATTTACTCTAATAATTGAATTGTTATTAGTACTCAAATCTCACATTACGTCCATCACTCCAACAGTAATTATTAAAACAATTAATATAATAGAATCATGTAAAAAAACATATTCCTCTATAATAGGTGAAGTAGCGTCTTGAAGATTTTCAGCCGATCATGTAACCATCTTTATAAAAAATAAAATAAATTTATTAATGTTAAAACATTAATAAAACAAATATAAAAATTAAATTTCATAGAAGTTAAAGTGCATATAATAGCGATTTTTAAAGACTTGGATATCATTCTTGTTTAAAGAATTTTTAAAGAAAATAGGGTTATTAATAAGACCGGGATACTAAGTGCCAGCAACCGCGGTTACACTTAGGGTCTTAGCTTTTACACCCCCGGTAGTGTTAAAAAAACTTTGTGCAAAAACATAAAAGGATTTTAACACTCTATAAAACTAAAAATTAGAAAAAAGATAGAATTTTTGTATAAAATAAATTTTATAGGGTAGTAGTAATTAAAACTCAAACTATATGATTGCTACTTAAACTTAGGGAAACTTGAGTCTGGAGAATCCACCAAATAACCGCTTTTTAGCTCTTGTGTGGCTGTTAGGGCTTATTAAAAGATAAAATCTAGTCAAGTAACACGAGGCTTTAGCGAGTTTTCTTGAGTTGCTTCAATTAAAATTATACAGTTTTATAAATTATTATAACCTTAAGGATTTAATAGTAAAATCTTAATTTTGAATATTTTATGGTAGAGTACAAATCGTCCG
>JAAUYM010056537.1_pt1 | contig 11407 bp, 7 predicted proteins | sample 7278001 | NCBI WGS metagenome assembly JAAUYM01 (sample SAMN14350224, study PRJNA611818) | marine sediment metagenome | isolation source: surface marine sediment (1.8m) | place: French Polynesia: Moorea | collected 2018-08
CGTAGCTGTACCACCACCACACGCCGCTTTGATGCACAGGAGATGGAGCTAGGGTAATTTTTGTCTTCCTCCTCCTCTCAGATGAGAGGTGAAGGTGCAAAAATTTTTGACTTGCATGAAACTTTGCAACCCTACTGTGCAAAAAAGAAAAAAAATCTCTGAAATGCTGAAATGCACAAATTCTACTTCAAGAATTACAACAATTAGAAGATGCAGCAGGAAAGAAGCATGGTGAAAGAGAAAAAACGCCACATGCTCATTTCGCAAAGAAAAGAAAAGATTTAGGGTGCACTATAAAGGTTCACGTAGATATAAGATCTTGGCTGCAGCAGCACCATGTGCTCTCTTAAAGAGAAACCTGACGTGGAAGCATGAAGGCGGTACGAGCGCAAATTTGCATTTCACTCTTGTACCCGACGGCATCGCAGTCTTAGAAACAACTTTTTAAAATCGTCATCCCACAATGTTTCCAAGACAGAAAAAACATCAATAATCCAATACTGCATGGTGAAGCTACGTACTGCTGGTAGTATGTAGATAAGGGGATACTAATTTTAGAATCCTTTGATGCTTCATCTCGGATCTTGCTTTTCTTAATAATCCCTCGTTCTGCCTATGCCACGAAGTACAATTAAACATGGCATCTTCTTCCTCGTAAAAATTTCAATTTGCCATGGGTTAGTTAGTATATGGGGGTAAAAGAAAGGGGGAAGTCATTATGCCCCGCAATTACGGCGGATGCATCTCTATCTCCCTCCCTCACAATCTTCCCTCTCAAATTTGAGGCAGAGGAATTAATCCTTCCATCTAGGTTCCCAAGCACTTTAGCGAAAAAATCTGTTGGATGTGCCTACTACCCTGTAGTAATAACTTTTTTATGGCAAAATAGAGGCTGTACAGGTCTTCGCTACTAATATGCATCATTTTTTGTCTCTCCTTGCAGACCTCCCCATGAGGTCCGACGGCTCCTTGAACCGTGGCGCCGCCATGGAGGTCGTCATCTCCGCCTTGTTCCGAGACAGCACCAGACTCAGGGAAGGGAGAAAGAGAAGGCCGGACCTGGCCTCCTTCCTCAAGTCGTTGCAGTCGCCCGGGCCGCAGCGGGCTAGCGGGGCTGATTCCGGGGGTCGGCGCAGGAAGAGCCACGAGGCGCCCGAGCCGGAGGAGGCCGCCCGGACGCGATTCCTCCAGTGGCGGCCGCGGGAGCCGCCGCCGCCGCCGCCGCCGGTCGCCGCGGTGCTCAAGCCCGTCGTCCCGCCCAAGAAGTTCGACTCCTCCACGAGGAAGAGAGGCGGCGACGAGAAGAAGAAACTCAAAGATGATAACAATGAGGTTGAGGAGGTCCTCACAGACGAGTTCAGCTCGGATGAGTTCGAGTCTGTCACCGACGACGGCGGCTCGAGCGACTCCAAGGCCAATGTGATCAGCGGCAGCAACAGCAAGGTTGTCAACAACAAGTCGAACGTGTACGACGTTGCCGAGTACGTGGAGGGCAGCAGCGGCATCTCCACTGGCAGCGAATCTAGTCAGGAGATCGCCAAGGAAGGATCCTCAACTTCCTCCGAGCCTCCAAACGAACGGGAAGACGTTGAGGTGGAGGAGGAGGAAGTGGACGTGAAGAAGATCGAGATCTTGATCAGCTCCTCCTCTTGGATCGACGTGAGGCCGGTGTCGGAAGAGCGCAAGGAGGAGGAGAAGGAGGAGAAGGAGCCAACGGTGAAGGCCCCGCCACGGTTGAAGAAGTTGGCCAAGCAGATCCAAAAGCAGAACGCCATGATGATGCATCGCACCATGTCGGAGGGGGACGTGACGACGACTAGCAACACCAACAACCGGAGGAAGAACAGCAGCAGCAACAACCCAAAGCTGTACGGCAGGTCGTCCTCCCGCCCGGAGATCTCCGCGCCCGTCCTGGTAGCCACCACCTTCAACCCCAACGACGCCGAGTCGCACAAGGTCGTCTCCGTCGCGGACGGCGGCGGCTCCGGCGACGGCGACGACGGCGACGACGACATTATCGTCGAAAATTCACCGTCGTCAAAAAACTCTTCATCGTCCAAGACGATGTTCCGTCTGCCCGATGCGGAAAGGGTCTCCTTCAAGGAGCTGAAGAAACTGTCCTCTTTCTTCCCCTCCCTCTCTAGTCTCACCTCCTCCTCCTCCAAGGCCAACAGGAGCAGCTTCTACGTGGCGGAGGCGGTGTACGAGGAGGCGGCAGCGGCCGACGGTGGCGGCGGCCACTGCGGCGGGATCATCACCGAGCACATCTACGAGGAGATCCCGGAGAGGGACGAGAAACAGGAGGAGGAGCAGCCAGATCAAGTTGAAGACGGCAGCGGCGGCAACTTGGTCGGTCGGCCTCTCCCTCCGATCCCGGAACTTGGGGAGAACGACACGAGCAACGCCAACGGCAGCAGCAAGAAGGAGCTCAACCCGTCCTTCCCCTCCTCCCGGCGGGGCGGGTCCATGTTCGGCGGCGCCTCCAAGCACGAGATCCTCTCCTACCTGCGGTCCGCCAAGGCCCGAATCGGACACTCCGGGTTTGAGATGGACCCGGAAGACGAGGAGGAGGAGGAGATGATGGAGTCGGCCAGCTGCGCAGGGCTTCTCGGCAGAGGACAGCCGGGCAGGGTCAGCTGCGTCAGCAGCTCCAGCGAGTCCAGCAGCTGCAGCAGCGGCGGAAGCGGATCCGGCGCGGCGGCGAGGAAGAAGAGGCCCACGTCCAAGTTCTTGAGGGGCCAGCGGCTGAGCTCGCTCGGGATCGCCACCACGATCGTGCAGAGGGCGGACTCGGGCGTCGGCAGCGAGGCCGGAAGCAGCAGCGGCGGCAGCAGCATCGCGGGCAGCCTGAGGAGGTGGAAGGACGCCGCCGACGGCAACAACAACCACAACAACAGCAACAGCAAGGTGGTCGTCGGGCCGGTGTTCGGCCGGAGGGAGGAGGACGGCGAGATCGGCAGTTGCGGGGAGAGGTGTCAGGACTGCAACCTGTGGATGGACAAGGGCAGCGCCAGGTGCGTGTGCTCTACAGCGTTCACCACACCGAGTGACGCGACGGGATTTCCCAAATTTTAAATGCACAAACTTTTGAGTCCGCGGGACCTGGAAGGGTCCTTGCAAGGTAACAAACATGGGTTAGGCAGAATTTTCCCCTCCCAAAAAGAAGTCCCCACGCACCTCCACTTCCTCTTTCCCCCTGGGAGATTCCGGAGAGGCCACAGCCCTGGCAAAAGAAGCAATTTAGATAAAAGGTGTCGGAATGGAGGAAGCAGCAGGAGGAGGGACGAGGCAGGAAAAAGGTCTCTTTCCTTCCATTAAAATCGAGAGTAGAAACACTCTCTCCAACATCCATGAGAAAAGTGAAGCACGTAGAAAAGCAACAGACGTAGTAAATATTTTAGCACTTTCTCTTTTTTGTACAAATGGGGAGAGAGAGCGAATTTGGCGGTCCTTTCGTAGGTTTTTTTTTGTAAACCGTACAGCCGAACTTCGATTTAGGCAAATTAGGCAAAAAAAGTTGACTAAACCGAATTTGTTGTCTTAATATGATTACTGTCAAGTCAAAAAGTTGCCAGAATTAACAAAGTCTAAAATGTTGTCAAACATGCCTAAAATCGTTTCTTCCCCGCCCTCTTTTAGCGCCGGCGTGGTCGACTGCTGGTCGGTGGTGTGCGCCCGCTGCGCCAAGCGGCGCTCCGAGCGGCGCGACATCATCGCCGAGGTCTACGAGACGGAGCTCAAGTACGGGCGTGACCTGAGGATCGTCATGGAGGAGTTCCACCGGCCGATGCTGGTGGCAGGACTGCTCAGCTCCGATCAGCTGGCCGGGATATTCCTCAACGCGGAGGAGCTCATACAGGTCGGTGAAGAATGTATGTCATTGTAATATACTAACGCACGAATGAGATATCGGAGATCTACTGTACGTACGTACCTGTCACTGCCTTTCGTGGAGGGTGCTTTAAACTAATTAATTAATTAGGCCACCTGTCAATTAAACTCAACCACCCTCCTCCGCAAAGGCCACAAAAGGATGACATTATTGCATGCAACGCTTCCATCATCAGAGCAGGAAACTTTCTGGTTCCATGTGGCACATCATAAAGCACTCTCATCAACTCTTTCCCCAGGTGAACGCCCGCTTCAGCTCGATGCTCCGCTCCTCCATCGACGACGCGCTCTCCCGCGGCGACGGGGACTTTTGCGGCGTGGACATCGGGCGCGTCTTCGTCGACGGGCTATTCATGCTCAGGGCGTACGAGTCGTACTGCACGAGACAGGTGAGGATGAGCAGTGTTGCCACTTTTCTTATACGCAAATGGATCGACTACAATAGCACTTTTTTTTTTCAACTTCTTGAGCTTGGGCTGATTTAATGCATGTGGGGCTAATTTTAGGGCTGCGGGGGCTGTTTCAGCTTTCTAGGATATTGCAACCCTTTTCAGACTTCTTAAGCTTGGACCTATTTGATGTTAGGGTGTGTTGGACTAATTTTAGGGCTGCATGGGCTATTTCAGCTTTCTAGGACCTGGCAACCCTGACTGAAATATCCCTTCCAACACGTGCATCTCTCACACCGCGATGGGTGTGCGGTTAGGTCGATGGAAAAAAAAATTATGTCACATGGACACAGCAGACAAATTCTTGCCTTTGGCATAATCTCATTAAGGTTACCAAGTCACATACTGTACTAATGTACTGTACGTACGTACTAGGAAGATTATTTTCCTGCCACTGCCCAACCTATCCTTAATTTAATCTCCAAATCCAGTTGCGCCCAGCTGTGGTGTACCTAGTACTACTTAACGCAAGCCTAGTAACAAATGTGACCTTGTCAGGTTTATTTAAGATAGTAGTACAGTGGAACCTCGATGCAGCGAACTTTGACGTAGTAAATTTCTTCAATACTCGTATGTATCTAATCCTGGGGACCAGTTCTTAACTGCACAGAAAAAAATGCGTCAACATTGCGACATTACAACATCGACAGAGTGAACATTTTACTACCTACTATACTGAGGTTCCACTGTACTACACGTGCATGTGTGTATGTGGATTGGGATAAATGGGAGGAGTAGGGGGAGAGAAAAGTTGCGCGCGGAAGGCTTTGGTGGCTCCTTAATGATCCCTTCGGGGGGAGTGGGGGGGAGGAGGGAGATTGAGCTTTCCTTGATGGGGTGGGAGGGGAAGAGAAAAAAGGTAGGAAAGAGGCATCTCTCTCTTCCTCTATCTTGACGAGGATGAAGACGGACTTTCACCCGTCCAAACAAACTAACCTCTCGCGGACGGGCCAAACACTCCCAAAAAGAAAAAGCAAACTCAGTACAGTAGACCGTGGCTGTACTGTACGTACATAGGTACGTACACCAATATCTAGTATAGTTGCTAAGTTACCAAATTTGTGCCTTTTTTCTAATGTTTCTAAAAAAAAATACTTTTCTGCTGATGAGCACAAGGACTTTGCTTCCATCGGAGTTGTACTGTACGTAGTTGCAAGTGTTTACAGGAGTCTCTCTCTCTCTCTCTGACTGTCCAGAGAAAGCGTGTCTCTCTGTATGTGCCTGTGTGCACACAGATCTACTCTGTATGCGGAATCAAGCTCCATCCATCCCATGCTAAGGACACCCCTGAATAAATATATACCCAACCAACAACGATACCTTGATACGTAATACAAAAATTGGCCTCTTCGGCATTCAGTTAATGCTTCAGAGTGCAGCTCAGAGCTCCGATTACACACATCAAAATGTGGCTAAATTAGGGAATAGCCACCAATTGGGCACACATTTTGGCGCCGAACATACACAATAGTTTATGTTTGCCACCGTGCTTAAGTAGTGCCTATTAGTAATTTCTGAGCATTCTTTAGGACCTGAGTCAGAGTACTTCTTGATTGAATTGTGCCAAAATTAGCGCCGATCGTTGTTGGTAGGGTAATACTGGTACGTAGGCGTGGAGAGTCATTCACGGCCTTCTCTCCTATCGCCTTCCCCCTTCATTACGCCTAACAGCATAGGCATATTGCCTACACATACTGGATGTGAAAGATATTAGCATTTCGCATGCTGTACAGTAGAATTCAGATAAAGAGTCATTCAGAACAGTTGCATTTTTTCCACCGTAGTAAAAAGAAAATGTAATTTTGCATTTTAGCGTTCTTATCCTTACTGCAGTAGAGTTTTTGTTTACAAAGAATCTGACTCATACAGTACGAGTATACATGTACCGTAGTATAGCGGATGTCCGCCTACTGTACTAGTATATTGCTACATGTTTGGAGAATAACCCCTTTCTGAGGGGTCAAAACCCCACGAATTCCTTTCCTCCTTTTGTGATCGAGACCCCTCCGGGGATCCATTCGATTCATAATGCAAAAGGCAAAAGTCGGGAGAATGTCCTAAAAAAAAAGCAGAGGTCCCTAACATAGAAAGAGAGGGGAGGAGGAGGACAAGAGGAGGAAAACACAGGCAGAAAGAAAAAAAGTTGTGGCCGAAAATAAGATGAACGTAGCAGAGAGGAAAAACCAAGAAAGAATGAGGGAAGAAAGGAAGAATTTTTTTTCTCTCTCTCTCCCTTTTCCTCCCCTTTGTGTGCCCAGTGAATCCCAAAGCAAATTTCTCTTTTCTCCTGCTCCTCTTTCGTCTTTTCTTCTTCTCTCCAGCAGAGCCAAAAGTTTTCCTCCTTCTCCTCTCTTCCTTCCTTCCCTTCTCTGCTACAACATCTCTTTCTTGTATACGTCCTCAGGCCTCGGCATCCCTGCTACTGTCCTCCCTGGAGAGGGAGAAGGAACTGCTTAAGATCTTCCTGAAGGTCTCGCAGATGGAGAACTCCGCCCTGCGCAGGATGAACCTCAGCTCATTCCTCATGGTGAGTCTCGTCAAACGAAGTGCATAGTAAGTTATAATCAATCATAAAATTGAAGTCGATTTTAACCGCAAAGTTTCATAATGTCAAAAGTGTGTTACTTAGCACGTGTTAGAAATCTTCACTATACGGTATAGTGCACATATTTCATCACTGGCATATCGAAAGGTTACCATATGATCATCGCCATCAAGCGTAACCATGACGACAAACCAATAGTACACTGATCTGCCAATTACCACTCACATCGTACGTAGTACAATGTAGTGCAACAGTCGCAGAGGCAGGTACGGAGAAAACAATAGGACCACCCACCAATTATACTCGTATTTTAGCTCCCCAAAAGATGCTTTAAACAAAGGACTCAACTTTCCTTCCATTCTTCTCCGGAAAGTCCATCCCATCAACGTTTATCCCCCCTCTCACTCTCATTCTCCTCCAGAGCCACCACCACAACCGTCCTCCTCTTTCTCTTCTTCTTCCCCCTCCCCCCTCCTCCTCCTCCTCTTCCTCTTCCTCCTCCTCCTCCTCCTCCTCCTCCTCCTCCTCCTCCTCCTCCTCTCGTTACCTAACAGGTCTCGATGTGAATCTTTTCTTATCCGTTCGCCTTTTTGGCCTTTCTCTTACTCACCTCCTCTTCTTCCCATTTGTGACGCCTCGAGCCCAGAAGAGCATGACTGTCTCTCCCTTCTCCTCCCCTTCCCTCTGTCCCCTCTACCCCTACGACTACTACATAAAGACTTACTGCCTGTTCCTTCCCAGTTGGCAGGATTAGTCAGTCTCTCTCTCATAGTAGTAGTATCTTCCTCCTCCCTCTCTTTCTCCCTTTTTGCTGCTGCTGCTGCATGGGAAAAAGGCAGAGGGACCTTCCTTCCTCTCACCGCTGGAAGAGAGAGTGGCTGAGTGGAAAGCTTCTGTGCGTCACAAATGGAGAAGAGAGGGAAAGAGGAAGGAGGAGGAGGTAGAGAAAGAAAGAGAGGTCTCTTCCCCCCCTCCTCTTCTTTTGTGCCAGTCACTCGCTCGGCGGCTTTTGCGAAGGAGCCTTTGCAAAAGGTGCCGTGGTTGTGTTCTCCCTCCACTCAGCTGCGCAGTTACACTAGGAGGAGTAGAAAGCGCACCAAACCCCCATCAGCTTAAAAAGGTGTGGTTTTGTGGAGTGAGTGAGTGGTGTGAGGGACGGGAGGGGGGAAGGGGGAAGAGGGGGAGGAGACGGGGAGGCGTGCGCGGGTCGTAAACAGTAGCAGAAGAAGAGGACTAAACTACTAGAAAGCTACCTTATTATTCTTTTCGTTAATTCTCATATTGAACACACGAACGAACAGGTTCCCGTGCAGAGGGTGACCAAGTACCCGCTCCTGCTGGCCAGGCTGCTGAAGGTGACCCCCGCATGTCGACAGGCGGACCGCAAAGCGCTCAGGACCGCCAGGGAGAAGATTGAGGCGGCCCTGGAGCAGATGAACAAAGTGAGTTGAGGTTTTTTTTTGGCCGGGATTGAAGAGAAGGAAAGTTCTCGGTACAGTGGTACCATTTGTAGCGGGATCATTACGGGCACCGTCCGTGAGCTGATCTGCAGTGTGAAGAGAGAGAGAGACAGAGAGAGGACCTGAGTGTGTGTGTGCATTGCTCCTAGGATGCCAAGGACCTGAACGGCTCGAACCGCCTCCTGTGGAAGCGTCTGCCCATGATTAATGGCGGCGGCGCCAGCGGTGTCAACGGTACCTTTAGCGGCGGCGGCGGCGGCGCCGGCGGCACGGTGAGGAGGGCCGTCGTCAGCGGCAACCCAAACATGTCGGCGGATGGGGAACAGCAGGAGGAGTGGGACAGGCAGAAGATGCAGCAGGTAATGACTGTGTAGCAACCTTTATTGTGCGAAATTTGTAAGGCTTTACAAGCCCTACAAGACTATTTTAGCAGACACTATTTTGCAACGCAACTTAAGAGGTTATTTTTTGTCACGAAATGCAAGCTAAGGTTGATACTTTGCCTGGATTTTCGTAATAAATCTTTTTTCCTGTGGAAAACCAAGTGGGATACTAAAGAATAGTGGTGTACTATACATCGATTTCTCTGTGTACCTGCAACAAAAGTTTATACCTACAACACTTTCCTTTGAAGAGTCCCGTCCCTTCAAGACGTGGGCTTAAACAGCACGCGCCCTCAGTTCAGAGGAGGAGAGCCTTTTGAACTAAGCTGCTTAAGCCCATTTAGATCGAGTTGTATCATTTTAATTTTAGAAAAGAGAGTGTGAAAAAAGAAGCCTCCAAGGCACCACCACAAAGGAAGAGAAGAAAAGAAATGCAAAAGTTTCCTGAAAGCTTTTCCGAGTTCTTTTGTCCTTTCCCTGTCAGACGTACCACATATGTACAGTAGTAGGTAGTATACTACAAAGTTTTTCTTCTGGGTGGGTGAGAGCGATCCGTTCCTAAATTATTCTGAGAGGAAGGGAGGCCCAGGAAAAAGGAGAAGGACGGAGGGATTACTAGCGATAACCTACTTTCTTTGACCACAATATGTAGTGCTAGTACTTGGCAGACAGGCAGGCAGTGTACGGTATATGGGAAAAACAATACCTTTTTTTTCTATAAACCCTCCTTGCTGCTTTGTTAATCAGCAGGAGCACAGGTGTCTCTCTCTCTCTCTCTTCGTTTCTGGAGCCGTGATCCCACTTTCGAACTAATTGCTCTTGCACTGAACACCTTTCTCTTTTTCCCTTTTCCAAATACAGACAACTTTCTTTATGCGCACTAGTAGAGTCGGCAGTGTCAAAAGTAGAATTTTTTTGCAAGAAAAAGCAGAAATGTCTTTCACTTTGTGTACGTGTCACTCTATCTAAAGTTGACTACTACCTAGTACAGTAGCTATTTCCTCCTGCAAAAAATGCACCATAAAATGCAACACTGAGTGGGTTGCACACACACACACACACACACATGGTGTCTGTTTTCTCGTTTGAGCACACGTCCAAGTTTCTGCAAGCTTTACTTTCGCCGTGCTCAATTGTGGGAAAAGGTCGGGAGCAGGAAAATTTACCTGGGATTTCCGCTTATTCGAACGAGAGAGTACAGGATGTTAAAAAGCGAACCTGACTGTACGTATTTTGCCTTGGTTAATAAGGGAAAGAGAGGACGAGGTAGAGAAAGCGAGGTTGAATAATTAAAGGGGAAAGAAGAGAACTTTTGGCAAATTTGGCCGCAGGGAGGAAAGTGGAGGTAGAGCAGCAACCTGGTCAGGCAAAAAAAAAAATACTAAAAAGGAGAGAAGAGGAAAGCAGCAACAGCAGAAGAAGCGTCCTTTGAAATGTGTCTCCGGAGGGCTCTAAACTCTCCAGAGATGCTTTTAGGCAAACATTTTGGGAATCTTTTGAGGTGATCCCTGGGGGGGAGGGGGGGGGGAGAAGAAGGCACTTTTTAAAGCGGTCGCGGCTTCAAATATATTTTTCTTTTTTAAGTTGCTTGTCTGAAAGTTTTAGAGAAAGATTTTAAAACTGCTGTTCGACCTTCGATTTAGTAAAAATTTTCGCTGCTTATCAGCATGTGTATGTACATTGTAGGTATACATTTTCTAGTACATAACTGCGTTCCATTTGGCAGACATTTCCCCGAAACCTGCAGGCTACAAAATCAAAGATCTACTGTATTTCTGGGATTTAATGAGTCATGCTTGAAGACTGCGAAAGACAGCGACCTTTTCCCCGCGCTCTCATCTCATCTCCCCGCTTCGGATGCTAGAGCCGAGAGATCGATGCTGCTGCCAGGCTCCTTTCTTTTGCTCTAATTTTTTGTCGGCAGAAAAAGATCTTTTCTTAGACCTTTCTGTGTGTGTGTGTGGTCGTGTGACGTGGTGACAGGAGGAGAGAGATCGTTCCAAACTGCTCTTCCTGCTACACTTCCCTCACACATGTCCCTCCCCTTCCTCTTCCCTTCTTATTAACATTGGTCACGAAAGAGCGTGACAACAAGAGCATGAATGTCACGTCCCTTCCTTGATTGATTTTTTTTTCTTCCTTCTTCCTCTTCCTCCTCCTTCTCCTCCTTTCCTTGGTAGTGGCGGGAAGATGGTACACTCGGGAGCTTTCGCTGAGGGAGAGACAGAGCGGAGAAAATCTGAGTGACGATTGAAAGGCAGTTCTTCTTCTCTCGCTCTCGCTCTCTCCCCGCCACGACGACAGTTTCAATTTCGCAAGTTCACCAATATCGTCAATATCTTTTGTCCCCCCCCCTCAGTTAGCACGGCGGTCTAGGAATGGATCCGTCGGAAAACATTATGACTTTGAGAGCAAGCCTTTTCCTTCTCACCACACCACAGATATTCTGGCAGATCGGATTAAAAAGTTTTTACTTGTCTGCAGTTAGGGAGCGATTGTTGTCAGGAATATGTTCGTAACTGCGAGAAATTTGTTTTTGCACATTGTACTAGTACGTACTACAGCACGGATCGGATTGAGAGATTTCTTTTGCGCTGCGCGCGTACATTTAGAGCCAGAGAGGAGGAGAAGGGAGGGAGGGAGGAAGGGTGGCGGAGTTTGGAGCTCCCTCCCTCCCTC
>JAAUYM010069230.1_pt1 | contig 11406 bp, 13 predicted proteins | sample 7278001 | NCBI WGS metagenome assembly JAAUYM01 (sample SAMN14350224, study PRJNA611818) | marine sediment metagenome | isolation source: surface marine sediment (1.8m) | place: French Polynesia: Moorea | collected 2018-08
ACGACACCGGCGGCGGCAGCGCCGGGGAGGAGGAGTAGTGAGCTGGAGGACGAGGACGAGGACTGGTCAGGAAAAGTGGCGTGTCTTGCATGGGTACCCAAAAAAAACCTGACTTTTTTATTGAGTAAATACACAACTTGTAAGATTGTGCGAAATTCCAATGTCTCCGTCTCATTTTCTCCGATTCGAACCTTACTATCCAACCAATATTGGTATCGCTAGGTGCACACTCACTCTCGGTGGCGACACTAGTGGTAGTTAGCGATGGGGGTTGACATTTGGGTTGCTCTAAAAATTTCGTATCACTAATGTATCACTTATATAGCGGTAGTACGCCAGAGCAGGTGTTAGAATAGTGAAAAAAACCTTAGAGCAACCTATCACTAAAAAATTCACGCTAGCGATATTGGTTGGGTAGCTTTAGTAGTTACCTAGCTTGACATTGGCAGTGGAACGCACTATAGTAGGATAAGTTTCATGTTCCCCAATCTTAAAGAAAAGGTTCCGTTGTGCATGGAATGCATTCTCTTAAATGCTGCCAATTTCTCAGAGAGCTGGCGACACTCTTTTTTTTTCGTGAGCTGTCATGAACTGACGTGCTTGAGGCATGACGTACGCCAAAGGACAGGCAGATACGGGGGAAGTGGAAAAGTAAGTTTTAGTCGAGAAACTTTGAACTTGCAGGGTTTTTTTTTACTTCTTCTGTGCCTCCAAATCGTCATTGCAGTTCGGGTCAGATTTTTCGATTCCTCGAGAAAATTTCTGGCAACTGCAACACACTTCGTTTGTCTGTTTGTCTGCTTTTACTGCCGCAGGGTGGCCAGATGGGCTATTGTACCTGTACATCATTATATACCAAAAGGCCATTTTTGGGTCTTGTCAACTATAAAATCTGTTAATAAAAATCAATTCATAAACCTTTTTCCTTAAAAAAAATAGTGTTTGTGGCTATTTTTGAACCTGAACTTATCCACCGTTGGGCCCAGGTAGGGCTATTTTCTGGGTTGGGTGACCTATTTCAGCTTTCTAAGACCTGGCAACCCTGCCGCTCAGCAACCGCATCAACGTTGACGCCGCCGGCGCTAATCACTTACTCCTTGCTTTGCGCCGGCGCATCCGGACAGGAAGTTTGTGTCCGCGATGGGTAAGGACCGTCGCCACCGCAGGTCGCCCTCCTCCAGCCCCGAGCGTCGAAGGAGGAGGAAGAGCCGATCCAAGAGCAGGGGGGAGAGACACCGGAGGAGGGCTGGATCCAGGGAGAGGAGGAGGAGCAGCAGGGAGAACAAGGACAGGCAGAAGAGAAAGAGGTCCAGATCCAGGGAGGAGAGCGAGGGGAGGGAGGCTAAGGCGTCCAGGTCGGCCGGAGGAAGTGGCCGGAACTCGCAGGAGAGGGTGGGAGGGGAAGAGGAGGAATTCAACCCGGTCACTCTGGACAAGGACCAGGAGCAGCAGAAGTTGGAGCTGGAGATGCAGAAGAGGAGGGAGAGGATAGAAAAGGTAATGACTAATGAGGTTTGCTTGAAGCATGAGTAGGGCTTTGCTTTTTTAACATTTTCTTTTCTTTTTTTTTCTTCAGTGGCGTGCGGAAAAGAAGCAGAAAGAGTTGACAGAGCTGAAAATTTTGGGTCCAGGAATGGTGGCCAGCTTCAACCTGACCAAGCTTGCAGGCGTAGGAGGGGGAGGAGGACTGGCAGCAACAGCAGTAGCAGCAGCAGCGGCAGCAACGACAACAGCAACAGCAGTAGCAGCAGCTGCAGCAACGACAACAACAGCAACACCAGCAGCAACTGCAGCAGCAACAGCAGTAACCACGGCAGCACCAGGAGGAGCAGTGAAGAAGTGGAGTCTGGAAGACGACGCCGACGACGAGGAGGGCGATGGTGCCAAGAAGGACGTGGCTGAGGACGACGAGGAAGATCCCCTCGACGCATACATGGCCGGGATCCAGCAAGAGGTGAAAAAGCTCAAGGGAGACGGCGGAGTAGTGAAGGGGGCGGGCAAGAAGAACGGGGAGAAGAAAAAGGGCGGGGTAGTGATCATGACGGGGTTCGCCAAGAAGAAGTCCGAGGACACCTCCCTGAGGAGGGGAGAGATCGTAGAGCAGAATCAGGACGGCCTGGAGTACTCCAGCGAGGGGGAGCAGGAGAGCCTGGACGACGCCATGAACAAGCTGGCTAACAAGGGAAAGAAGGAAATCATGAAGATCGACCACAACAAGATCGTGTACCAGGACTTCACCAAGGACTTCTACAGGGAGGTTCCCGAGCTGACCCGGATGACTGCGGCGGAGGTGGAAGGCTACCGGGAGGAGCTGGAAGGGATCAAGGTGAAGGGTAAGAACGTACCGAAGCCCATCAGGACCTGGCCCCAGTGCGGCGTCAGTTACAAGATCCTGGAGATCCTGAAGAGGAACGAGTACGAGAAGCCGACCCCGATCCAGGCCCAGGCCATCCCCACCGTCATGTCTGGGAGGGACATGATCGGCATCGCCAAGACCGGCAGCGGAAAGACGCTCGCCTTCCTCCTCCCTCTCTTCCGACACATTGTCGCGCAACCGGAGCTGGAGGAGGGGGACGGGCCAATCGCCATCATCATGACGCCCACGCGCGAGCTGTGCATGCAGGTGAGAGAGATGAAAATATTATGCCTCCCCCTCCCCTCCACTCCCGTAAAAAAAAAAGAATTATACCCATCGTTTTCCCTCAGATCGGCAAGGAGGTTCGCAAGTTCCAGCGGGCCCTGAAGGGTGTCCGCTCCGTCTGCGTCTACGGCGGCACCGGCATTTCGGAGCAGATTGCCGAACTCAAGCGCGGGGCAGAAATTATCATCTGCACCCCGGGTGCGTTGGGCAAAGTTGCTCTCGTCGTCAACTTGTTTAAGCTCTGAACTCTCTTTTCCTCCTTCAGGACGCATGATCGACATGCTGGCGGCCAACAACGGCCGCGTGACGAATACGCATCGCGTCACCTTCATCGTGCTGGACGAGGCCGACCGCATGTTCGACATGGGTTTCGAGCCTCAGGTCATGCGCATCATCGACAACTGCAGGCCCGATAAACAGGTTCAAAAAAGAAAGAATGTGGGCGCACCCAGTTAGCGTAAGACTCTACTAGCCTTTTGTCATTTTCTTCGTAGATGGTGATGTTCAGCGCCACCTTCCCGAGGCAGATGGAGGCCCTGGCCAGACGCATCCTCACCCGCCCCATCGAGATCACCGTGGGCGGCCGCAGTGTCGTCTGCAAGGACATTGAGCAGACCGTCCACGTCGTAGAGGAGGAGCAGAAGTTCCTTAAGCTGCTGGAGATCCTGGGGAGGGGCTTGGACGACGGCGTGGCCATAGTCTTTGTCGACAAGCAGGAGCACGCGGACTCCCTTCTCAAGGATCTGATGAACGCTAGCTATACCTCCTGTAGCTCTCTCCATGGTGGTATCGACCAGTACGACCGGGACAGCACCATCACCGACTTCAAGCAGGGCAAGATCAAGCTCCTGGTGGCAACTTCCGTCTGTGCCAGGGGTCTGGATGTGAAGGAACTCATCCTGGTGGTCAACTACGATTGCCCCAACCACTACGAGGATTACGTCCATCGATGTGGTCGGACTGGGAGAGCCGGAAATAAAGGATACGCGCACACCCTGATCACCCCCGAGCAGGGCAGATACTCCGGGGACATCATCAAGGCCATGGAGCTGTCCGAGGCGCTGGTCTCGGAGGAACTGCGCAACCTCTGGAACACCTACAAGAAGAAGGCCGAAGAGGAAGGAAAGAAGGTGAAGACCGGGGGAGGATTCGGCGGATCCGGCTTCAAGTTCGACGAGAGCGAGGCCACCTACACCACGGAGAAGAAAAAGTTCCAGAAGACCGTGTTCGGGCTCCATGACAGCGATGACGAGGACGTGGAACAGGAGATTGACCAGCAAATCGAGGCACTGCTGGACCCAAAGAGATCGGTGAAGACCGTCACGGCGTCGGAGGCGGCGGCCACCGGTTTGGTGACCGGGGCGAACGTGGCCCCCGGCGCCTCCGCCTCCGTCTCCGCCGAAGGGCCCAAGTCGACCTCAGCGGCGGACAAGCTGGAGCTGGCCAAGCGGCTGGCCTCCAAGATCACTCTGAAGACAAACACGCAGAACGCGGCAACCCAGCAGGCCGCGACCGCTTACCTGACCGGTCGCCAGGGCCAACAACCATTGATCACCGCCAAGACGGTGGCGGACCATCTGGCGGCCAAGCTGAATGCCAAGCTGAACTACATGCCGCAGGAGGTGGAGGAGCCGGAGGAACAAACGGCAAACGCAAAGGAGGGATTCAAGAAGTTCGAGGAGGAGCTGCTGATCAACGACTTCCCGCAGCAGGCCAGGTAAACACAGTTGTAGAATAACACTAGTTTGTCAGTTGTACGTAGTTGAATTCGGAGAAAGTTTCCTAGTTTGCTAACTCATTTTTGACACTTTCCAGGTGGAAAGTGACCTCCAAGGAAGCCCTGGCGCAGATCTCAGAGTACTCGGACGCCGGCATCACCGTGCGCGGTACCTACTTTCCTCCTGGAAAAAACCCTCCGGAAGGAGAGAGGAAGCTCTTCTTGGCCATCGAATCCACCTCGGAGCTGGCCGTGCAGAAGGCCAAGGTTGAGATCACCAGGCTGCTGAAGGAGGAGCTCATGAAGATACAGACCTCGGGGATTCACCACATCAACAAAGGGCGGTACAAGGTTCTGTGAGGAGGGAGTACTGTTGTACGGTACTACGGTAGTATGTAGGTGGAAATTACGTACTAATACAGAGACTCTCCTGTCAGAATCAAGACTAATCTTTTTCCAAAGTGCGCGCTAATAAGGAGCAAAAAAGAGGGCAACAGTGCAGTACGTGGTGACTGTACCGTGTACTATAGTACCGGTATAGCAGTCCTGACTATACGACATATGAGTACATATTGAGAGATTCAGCTTTAAAGAAGCAATATCAGTAATGATTGGTACCCGATGTGTCATGTCTACACGAGAAAAAAGCACTTTTCCATGAACTACCCAAGATACCAAGCTGTTGGGACCAAAGTACTCTTACACGCACAGCGTTAAACACACTACGTGGTTCCTATAATCTCGGGTGATGCACATATTTTTTTTACCGTTCTTCTGACTTCGCTGGACGTCCTTATCACCTTCCCCCTGGCAGAAGAAGGGGAAGAGGAAGAAGGATGATGCTCTTCTTAACATGTGGCGGGGGGGGGGGGGAGAAGAGCGGATGGACGCATTATCAAAATCCGAGAAAGGAGGGAGGAGTTTTTCTTTATGAACAAGAAGTGTGTTCCCCGCCCAGCCTCCCTCCCTTCCGGATCTTTGCTTATAGTCCTTCGAGCCGCACCTCTACCGCGGGACCCCAATGTCGGCCTCGTCGTCGTTCGCGGAGAAGGAGCGGGACAACACCTGGCTGCAGGTGGCCGTCTGTCCCAGCAGGCTGCGCCCCGGCGAGCGATGCCCGACGGCGTCCGACGACCAGAAGTCCCCGGGAGAGGGTGACCCGGACCGCTGCGCCTATGCCCACCCGCCCGACCACGTCATGAAGCACGTGCTGAGCAACGGATACGTCGTCTCCTGCCACGACTTTGTGTTCAGCCACTCAACCTCCTCCGTCTCCGCCAGGAGGGGAGGCTGCTCCAGGACCAACTGCAAGTACTTCCACCCTCCCACCCACCTCAGGCTCCTTGTCATCAACGCCGGGAAGAACAACAAGCGACTCAGGAGCGAGCTCATGACAAGCTTGCAGCAGCAACAGCAGCAGCAACAGGCTGTATTAGCTTCCGCGATGTGGAAGCAGCAACAACAGCCAGCTTCTTTGGCTTCGCACCAGCCCTCAGCAGCGGTTGCTGCAGCAGCAGCCGCAACGCCAACTTTGTCACTGGGCCAAGTGGTGCCCTCCAATATGCTTCAAGCTTCTCATCAACACCCTTACTACGCTCTACCGTCAGGTGAGCTTGACCTTGGCTCCCTAATGTTCTTTCTGCTAAATTAGCTACTCCATAATGTCCATTCCAGTGCCCGCTTTGCAGTATCCAACCGCCTCCTCTTTGCTTCTGGCTGCTGCCGCGGCTTCTTCTCCCACGTCCACCTCTTCAGGGCAAGAAACGCTCCCCAACCCAGTCAACATAAGGGAAGGAGAACCCGATCCTCCGGGAACTTCCTCCTCAACCGGGCAGGAAGCAGGCGCCTTTGTCAGCAGGAAGAGAAATTTCTCCCACACTCCCTGCGCGGATGAGCAGGGAGACGACTGCGGAGGCAGAGACAACGCAGGCGTTGGGAAGAGGAACAACTCTGGGACAATGGACCCCTCGAAGACGTGCAAGGTGAGAAGGTCGTCGCCAGTGGGAGCGACGGAAGCAGTTCGGCAGGAGCAGAGCCAGGCGGCGTGGTCGCAATACGCCGCCACTATGGCCGCGGCGGCTGCGGCTGCGGCCGCGGCGGCCACCACACAACCTGCGGCGACTGGACTCACCGGAGCTCCGCACCTGCAAGCCCAGCAGCAGTTCTATCCTCTCCAGTCGTCGCCGTCCGTGCCCGCCGCGGCGACAGTGACAGGATTGCCTCTCTTGGGAGCGCAGCAGATCAACTTTCCGTTCCTGACGCAGGAGGGGGTGGCAAGCGCCCCCTTGCCGCAGCACCAAAGTCAGGTTGCGTCCGCACCCGCAGTGCTTCCTTACCTGTACCCTTACTTTAAGTACTGATTGTGATTTCCTCCTTTAAAAAACTAAACCAAGCCTGCATCCGAAAGAAACTGTGTACAAAACGTTTCTGGTCATGGAAGTGCGTATCCTTTGGCACCCTATAACTTATATAACTTATTGGACCAATTGTAAGTAGGTAGTACAAGAATCTAAATCAACGGAACAAAACAACTTATCCATCAATGCATGCATCACAACACCCAACACAATCCCGCTCAGAACAACTCGATATCCTCCGTCTCGCAGTCGTTGTTAAGAAAGTCTTCCTCGTCGTAGGCGTTCAGGGTCCGCTCCACCCTCTCCACGCTGTTGGGCGGCGCCTCGGGTTCCACAAAGGCCGCGGGCTTCTTCTCCAGGACCGACTCGCCACGGTCATTGGCTGATCCAGAGGGCTGCAGGGACTCCAGACCGGCGGCGGCCGTGCCGGGGGAAGAGGTCGCAGGCCCACCCGCGTTTGATGCCTTCGACACCTCCTCAAACCTCTTGGAGATGCACGAGAGGATGTCTGGGAGGGGCTTCAGCTCCTCTTCCTCCTCTTCTTCCTCTTCTCCTCCTTCCGCCTCTCCGTCCTCTTTCTTTGCGCCGCTCTCCTCCTCCATGTCCACCTCCCCGCGAGCAATCTGATGTTGCTGCCTCCTCCTCTCCTCTTCCTTCTTCTTTCGCTCCTGACTCAACTTCTTGAACATCTCCAGCTCCGCGTTGAAGGCGGCCCTCGGCCTGTGGTGCTTTCTGCCGCTGCTCTGCGCCCGGTTGCACTGTGCGAAGAAGTCCCTCACCTCCTTCTCGTCGATCCGGTCGTCGACGGGGGCCTCGTCCCTTAGCAGCTGCAGGAAGACTCCCCCGGGCGTTCTCCTCCTCTCGCCGTTCTTGATCATCATCCCCCCGTCCGCCTCCAGCCGGCGCGTCCGCTCGAAGAGGTCCACCGCCACCTGTCGCCCCACCAGCTCCACCACGCCCACGATTAGCTGCGTCTTCGGCTCGGACAGCTTCGTGGCCATCTCCTTGCCAAGGTCAGGATCGCTCGCGCACAGCCGAGACTGAAAAAAAAAGTTTAATCAGTACCTCTGCAAGGGCATATTCCTATGTAGCTAGCCATCAAAACTTACCTCTGAGTCCAATTCAGGGATGGCCCTCGGCATTCCTGGCGGGGGAATGGACATCTCCTCGAAGGCCCTGCTGTCCATCCTCTGGTCGCCCCTGTGCCGGTGGCCACGCTGCCTGGTGCCCAGACGATCGCGAACGCTCCTCTTCCGACCGGCCTGAAGGGCTTCCTGTCGACGCTCATCTAGTAGAAAAGGGGGAAAAAAAGCAGTTGTTGACTTTTCTGTCCCTTCTAGGTCACTAACACAAAAACCACAAAAAACCTGCCAGGTGGCAGAACACCCAAATTTAGGTTACTAATACCCAAAAATCTCAGTCTTACCCGTCTCCATGCGATCCTCCCCGTTCTGCTCTCCTCCGTCTTCCTCCTCCTCCTCTTCGTCTTCTTCCGGATTCTTGGTCTTCCAGTAGTCCTGCAGCTCTCTGTCCAAGCCCTCCTCCTCCCTGTCCTTCTCCTCCCTCTCCCTCTGCGCCCTCCGCTCCGCCTCCATCTCCTGCGCCCTGACGTAGTCGTAGGTCTCCGCCCCCCTGTCCGACTCCACGTCTCTCAGCGTCCTGCCCACGCCAATCCCGGTCATCTCCTGCGTCAGGCTCTCCTCCTGCAGTATGGACCCCCACACGTTGTTCTTCCTCTTTCCTCCGCCGCCGCGCGCGGGGAGGCCGCGCATCTCCCTCTCCCTCTGGAACTGTGCCGCCATCCGCTGGAAGACCTCCCCGCCGCCGTCGTCCGCCTCGCGGATGGTCACCGGGCCCCTCGGGCCGTCCGTGTCCTCCACGGTGATCCTCGGGAGCAGCTTCGGCCTCTTCTTCTTCTTCCTGTCCCTAGCGTCCGCGGGAAGCCTCATCCCGCAGTTGGAGTCGGAGGAGTCGTCGTCCTCCGACGACTCGTCCAGGAGGCCGTCGTCGTCGTCGTCGTCGTCGCTATCGTCGTCGTCGTCCCCGGATGATCTGATCGTCTCTCCTTTGGGGGGAAGCTCGTGATGATCAGGGAGGAGGGGAGCAGGGGGAGGCGCGTCGTCGAACACGGGGTCGTCAAGGCTCTCGTCCACGTCTCCCACGTTAACCATCATGGACGAGTTGGTGGCGCTCCTGGGCCTGGTCCCGCCGCACTCGCCGCCGCCTCTCCTGGGTGACGCCGCCTGCGCCGCCGCCTGAGGCGTCGGCCTCGGCAGTGGCGTGTAGGGCGCGTTCGGGCCCTCCACGTCGCCAGCGTCGCCTCTGGAATCGTCGTCGGAGAGGATCTCGCCGTCTTCGAAGTCACTCATCTCGGCGGCTCTCACAAAGTTGCTCTTCTCTTCTTTGTTGTTGATTTCCTGCCCTTAGGGTTGCCAAGAAGTTAAAACAAAAAAAATCGCAAGTAGAACTCCGGACTCAAAAAGTCATAAATGTTTAGGGGAAAAAATATTTTAAAAAGCCAAAAATCGACAACTCGTGCTAAGGATAACACGAATTACTTCATAACACGTCCCAGATTACTGTTACGTGCCTATAGGTGAGATCGCATTCTTTGCGATAATTGGCAGCGTGTGGCAACTGAAGGCTATTATGCCTGCGCAGCTGAAGGAGAAAACGTAAGGGACGGAAGAGGAGGGAGGAATGGGAGAATGGAAGAGAGGGGCAAAAGCGGAATGCGGAATGTAAAATGAACCGGTAATCACAATAATTGCGTCCGTGCAAGACGTCGTCCTCATAGGTAGGTGCCTGATGTGACCATAACTGTTCCACCGTCAAGCAACTGTTGTTAATAGCGCTCGCCATCGATCGAAGCGTCCTTTCCCTTCTTTATCTCATTTTATTTCCCCCCCCCCGGAAAAGGTCACCTTGCTATACTGCCACAAGGGTTCGTGCAACCGACGTATGGTGTGTACTACATAATTAGACATTTTATTCTTTTCCACAACATCTTGATTCAACTTTCCGAAAGCATAGGTCCAAGAGCCAAGTAGGATAACAGTGATGACTGATCTTTTTGCCGTATTATAAATGCTTTATTAAGCACACAAAGGTAGTAAACTAAAGTTTCTTTTAAAACAAGGACTACTGCGGGATACTGGTTTTTGTCATGACTCACTCTTTCCTCCAACGACTTTGCATGAATACCGGTAGGTATGAGTACTTTTCTTCCCAGGGCATCTGCTCTCTCTCTCCCCGACAAGCTGAGGATGGCCACCGAGGCTTCATAGTCAAGCAGGAGGTGAAAAGTTTGCTCTTTTGGGTCCACAACCACCCACAGCAAGGACATCCTCCTGTCCAAGAATCCTGCAGTCATCTGTCTCTTCTTGCACTGATTGCTGGAGACGTGCTGGAGACAGATATCCCCACGAAAAAAAAAACTGAGGTGCTTTTCCCCTCCTTCAACCCACATTTCTTGCTTCGTGGTTGCGGGAAACAAAGATGAACCTTCTCCTCCCCATCCCACCCACCTCATACCCACCCCCGGCATTTTTTTTTTTTGTCACATGATATATACCGTATACGTATGTCGACACGCTGACGTGGAATACCTCTTCAATGAGAGACAGCCCTGAATCATTTAACAAAAAAAAAGTATAAGAGGAGGATAAAGCCCACACATACTACACACGAGGGAGGGGAGGAGGACCGCTGGGATGAAGTGTATGACTTTGCCAAGGAGAAGGAGGTCGGCGGAAGCAGCAGCGGCAGCAGCAGCAGCGGCGGCGGCGACAGCCAAGGCTGAGGCCCCCCGGCATGACACACACACACACACACGCACACTCGTACGGTACCATTCACTTGCCTGGGCCACGACGGCGACGAGGAGGGAGGGGCGCAGCCTCCAGCTGCCGCTCTGGAAGGAAGGAAGGAAGGAAGGAAGATGGACAAGAAGAGGGGAAGAAGAAGATAGTTACACTTGCAGTACGTATAGTGGATTCCCATAGAGAGAGCACGCCCTGGGAGACAATGTCTATGTTTGCCTTTCCCTCCCTGACCGAGTGCTTTCTCCACCCCCTCCTTTTTCCTTTCACCTCTCTCCCTCCCTCCTCCTCCTCCTCCTCCTCCTCCCCCTCCCCCCTCCGCACCCACCCCACGGAGGGAGAGGAGAAAGCATGACGGGGAAAGCAGCGCCTGACAGGCGACGATGGCGGCACACCCCGACCCGCATGACCCGACTTTCCCCTCCGCCTCCTCCCCGTCTTCTTCCTGGACTGCATGGGGTGGGGGAGGGAGAGGGGGGAGGGGGGGGGTCCTAAAAGCTGCGCTTCGAAGAGAGAGAAAGGTCTTTCTTTCCTCTTCTCTTTCCTCAGCCAGAGGAGAGGAGAGGAGAGTGGGCTGCCACAGCTCTCTCTCTCTCTCTCTCTCTCTCTACCTCCCTCACTTCCGGAGAGAGTGAGAGGGGAGGGAAGTAAGAGAAGGCGACCTCCTCCCTCCACGGACCATCCCCCCTCTCTTCTTCCCCCCCTCCCCCACCAACCACTACTGGAGAGAGAGAGAGGGGAGGGTTGGCAGCCTCCTCCTCTTCCTGGTCCACCGGCCGCCGCAGCCGCAGCCGCAGCCGCAGGCGCCGCCGCCGCCGCCAAATCCGCGTCCTCTTCTTCTTCTTCTCATCCGGTGGCGGACGGTCGAAG
>JAAUYM010119608.1_pt1 | contig 11404 bp, 18 predicted proteins | sample 7278001 | NCBI WGS metagenome assembly JAAUYM01 (sample SAMN14350224, study PRJNA611818) | marine sediment metagenome | isolation source: surface marine sediment (1.8m) | place: French Polynesia: Moorea | collected 2018-08
CCCGCCAACTCCTCCTCCTCCTCATCCTCCTCCGAAGCTCATCCCACCATCCAGAGCAACCTGGCAAGCATCGGCGCCTACAGGCCCCGCGTCCCCTCCACCACCTCCTCCTCCTCTTCCTCCCCCTCCCCCGCCACCACGTCCGTCGCCAAGCCGTCCGCGTCTCCCCCGCGTCCGCTCCTCCCCGCCTCCTCCTCCTCCCCTCCTTCTGCCAAGCCTCCGTCGTCGTCGTCGCCGCCGTCGACCTCGTCTCCTCCTCCTCCTCCTCCCCCTCCGGCCGACTACTCCGCCCTCCTGAGGCTGCAGCAGCACGCGGCGGCCATGGCGGCCTCTTCGTCCTCTTCGCCTCCCCATCCTCCCCATCCTCCTCCGCTGCAGAAGACCTCGGAGGACCACAGGTTGGACAGCCTCAACTCCTTGAGGATGAAGGCGAGGGAGTATGAGCTGCGGTTGCAGAAGAAAGTGACGGAGGAGGAGGAGGAGGAGGAGGAAGAGGAGAAGGCCGCGGCAGAGAGCAGCTGAGGCAGCTGTGGCGCCAAGGCATCTGTGGTAGCTGACGCAGCTGTGACAGCTGCAGCAGCTGCTGCTAAAGAGAATTCGTCCTGTTCCACGTCGGGTGTTCCTTATGTGTTTGCTCAGAAGACTAGGTGCAAATGCATTTTTTGACATTTTTTTGTCTTTTTCTTAGATTTTCTTTTTTTTCCTCCCGTTTTCCACTATTTTATACAAATCAAACTTTTTTTTGAGTGGACCCTTTTCATGTTTTTTTTTTCCTTTTTGCTTGCTTGCAACCCAAGCAGTTGTTGTGATCTGATATAATATTGCCCTTTTTTTTAGCTCCAGTTGGATATATTAGACCTCGTCAGTTTCTTGCCTAATAAAACCATTGTTAACGAAGTTTGTCAGTGTCTTTTTCTGCTAATTAATGTACAAAGTAATGCAATGTACAAAGTAAAATGTAATTGCAAAGTTAATTGCATTTTTAGCGACCGGCCATGCACCTAGCAGTCAGGTACTATGTTACTGTAACATAGTAAGAGCGGAAAGAGAAAAAATGGAGGTTTGGTGATGCAGACAAATTGCCAGATTTTGGGGGGCTGTGTTCGTGTAGTAGTACGTACGTACATAGTACCGTATAGCAGGACAGTTTAGAAGTCCGACTAATTTTATGGCTTCCACAGTACATGCAGAGTTGCCAGAGTGGTGTGCTTGTCAATTTTACAAAAATGATTTTTAAGAAAAGGTCATTTTCAAGCCACTAGGATCTGGACTTTTTCATTTAAGGTTGAGGGAGGTCTTTTTAGGGGGTGAGGAGGGAAGGTCGAGCGGTGACTTGGGCCTCTCATTGGATCCCTCCAAATAGCCACAAAGACTGAAAGCATCCTCAAGCGAACAAGAACTCTTTCTTCACTGCTGAACAGGGGTCTCTGACAGCAACATCAGAAAAAAAGTGAACAGCGAGATGTGACAAATGCGTTGTAAAGTAGGGATAGCTGCAAGGTTGGTAACCAACTGCTCTGAGAAGCCATCATTCTTTCAATGCGATCCTCAACTTTGCAGTTGCACAGTACCGGCCTACACCATCGCCGATCTGGGAACGTAGGACGTGACGGTGAGAGAGTCACCGAACTCCTCCGGCGTCAACGTTGAAGAGGAGGAGGAGGAGGAAACCGACTTGACCTCCACCGTGACCTTGCGTCCCTCCCCGCCGGTCAGGATGAACCCGTTGTCGTCGAAGCGGACCCCCTCCAGGGAGGAATCCTGGGGGGGGGGGGAAGTAAAATTTGATTCACTTGAGCGTGTGGTCCACTTATCCGTGCGCTACCGTACCAGGTAGACGAACAGCGCCACCCTGTCCGTGCTGAGGTGGACCTCGAACCGGTCGTCCGCCACCCGTTTGACCTCTGCCACCCGGAGCCCCGGGTCCGCCAGCCCGGAGGCGTGCTTGGGCTCGCAGAGGAGCCGGGTCGACTCGGAGAGGACGCGGCCGCCACCGACGTCCACCAGTTGGAAGCGGAGGAAGGCTGAGTAGCGGCGGGGGTCGCCGTGGACCTGGACGTACATTTCTGACTATGTTGTTGCTTCTGCTACTGTCGCTGTTGTTCTTGCTGCTACTGTTACTGCTGTTGATGTTGTTGCTGCTATTGCTATTCTTTCTGTTGTCTTTACTGCTGTTGTTGTTGCTGTTGGCTGCTGCCTTTGTTCTTGTCATTGCTACTGCTGTCGACTGTTGTTGCTCTTGCTGCTGCTGCACTTAACGTTCTCATTGTTGCTGGTGCTTTAGTTATTGTTCTTCATGTTGTTGTCGCTGTTGTTTCTTTCGTTACAATTGTTGTTTTTTTTTGCAATTGCTGTTTGTGATGTCTGTCACCTCCATGGACACGTCCTTGTCCCTCTCCTCCTCTCCCTCCTTGGGCTCTCTGTTGTTCTCCTCCCTCCGCCTCTCTCTCTCCTCCATCAGCTTCTTCAGGTCGGCGTAGTCGGGAAAGTCGCACCTACACATACCGTATTTACAAAACACAGGGATTTAAGCACCATAACTGAGCCTCTGGTACCAGAGCAAAACTATACAGCACAGTAGACCCTGGATATGTACAGCAACAAAATTAAAAGAACCCTGCCCGATTTTCCCAAATTTTACAGCATGAAGACTTTTAATGATAATCCTTGTTAGTAGTACAATGTACTCCGCTTATTTAACCCTCCCCCCCCCCCCAAAAAAATATATATATATTGCTAAAAAAGTATTTTTCCACTAGTGTGTTACTTGAAAAGCGGGATTCCACTATATTTCAATCCTTAATAGGAGCGCTTCAATGCTCTCCCCTCCCTCTCTCTCTTTTCCCTCCCACTCACTTGTCCAAGACTTTGGTGATGTTGACGGTGTCTACCAGGCGGGCCTCCCTCGCAGCCACCCTCACCTCGACCTTGTTAAGACTATTATTATTTATTTGTGTTCTCTTTTTGACAACTGTGATCCACTTATCCATGTTCTCCACCTCCAGGTCCTCCTGGTGGCAGGCCGATCCCTCCGAGTACTTGTACACGGACATCCTGACGCTGAGCCCCGTTGCCCTCCTCCTGAGTTGGTCGTTGACCACGAAGACGGAGACGGATCCGGCCTCCAGCTCGGCCGTCGACAGCGACAGTGGCCTGAACCAGGGTGAATAGATCTTTGTTTTTTTTGGGGGGGGGGGGGGTGGAGGGGACAAATATGCACAGACACCAGCTGAAGATGTTCAAAATGCACATTCCAATTTGTGCTTTTCTTTTCTCGCAAGATCTGTTGACACTTGCCTGAACATGGCCTCCACCCGGTATGCGGCCAGCTTGGGCTTCCCTCCAAACTCGAACGGGGACAGGTCGGCGCCGGGCCAGATGCTGGGAGAGACGGAAGAAGAGAATGTTACAGTAAAATCTTGACGTTTGAAAAAAAAATTATGACATTAATTTCGACATTAAAAAATCTGAAATGCATTTACTTAAAAAAGGCAGAAAAAAATTGAGATTTTACTGTACTACAGCAGAACGTGGCATTTCATTCTTAATATTGTCTTCCCCCCCGTCCCACCTGTTGAGCTGCCAGTACATGGCCCCCATGGTCATCCCACGGTAGTCATCGGCGAAGACAGACTGGCACCGCCTGAGGTGGTCAGTGGCCACCTGCAGGCCCTCGGCCTGAGCCACCTGCGCCAGGTAGAACAGGCGGGTCAGGTCGGCTGGGTCCTTGGACCTGATCTGGAGGAAGAAAAAGAAGCGGGGGAATAGGGAAAAAATTGATACCCATTTAACTGAGTTTTACTGTATTAAAAGCTTCTATTCAGTCTCTAAGTTAAAGTGCAGAATGTCCCCCCAAAAAACCACTTTGATGGTGACAACTGGTAAAAATGTGGAGACGCTACTGTGTTAAATCTCATCTCACGTCGTCCTCTATGTCGAAGTGCATGGCCGCCACCCTGATGAGGGCCTCGTTGGCGTAGTTGCCATGCTGGCGGTGACGGATGAAAGTGGAGTTCCAGTGCAGGTCGCTCTCCAGAGCATATCTAGGGGGGGAAAAAGGAGTTTTACCCTTACTTAGAACTATGTCAAAGTACTTTTCAAGGCTTCACTACAACTACGTAGGTGTGTCAAAGTACTTTTCAAGGTTTCACTGTACTAGTAGTCAACTGTTTTGCCTTCTCCCCTCACTTCCTCAGTCCCGACACGGACGGGAAGGACTGGAATCCGTACTCGCTCATGAACCTGGGCAGCGGCTGGTGGTGCGCCAACCACATGTTGTCATGGCGATTGTAGTAGTGGGTCGTCCCGTAGAACTCCTTCAGCCTCGGGCGGTCCGTCAGACCGCCAGACTGTGTGTGGGAGTACAGTGCAACTCGGGTATAGGTATGTGGAAGTACAGTACAAAAGTATGTAAAATTATGACACTTGTACAGTATTTGTATGGCTTTTGAAAGTACCTTGCAAAGGTCACTTGAAATTGTTTTCCAGTTTGCTCACAGCTCTTGCAAAAAGCTCTACATTCCAAAAATTGCTTTTATGATGACTAAATTTTGCAGATATTGTCTAATTTCCACTATATACTATATAGACTATGATACTACCTGGTACCTAGGGGATGACCCCATACCTCTTCCGTGTACAGTCCATCCGTGGGCGTGCTGGACAGGTACTGCACGTGGGGGGCCTCCCTCCCCACGGCCGCACCCACGGTGTCCACATAGAGGGAGACGTAGTCAGCACGGTAGCGGTCCTCGTGCGCATAGTTGCCAGGCCACTCCTCCTCGGAGGTGTTCCGACGTGTGCCGAACCAGTTGCCCACCAGGGCATGCTGGGAAGAAAGGAAAAAAAAAAAACAGAAATCTAATGGGTGTGAGATTTTTTTTTTACTGTCGCTGTTCCCAGTCTTGCCTCATTCTCATTGTTCCCACAGAGCAACGCCAGACAGGCGTGGTGCTGGAGCCTCCTGGTCTGGTGGATAGCCTCGGCGTACACGTTGGAGAGGAAGGAATCGGTCGCCGGATACATGCTGGGAAGAGGAGGACCTTAAATTGCTGTTTTAGGATACCTATGGGATACCATAGGTATTTCCTGGTACTTTATGATACATTGAAGATCAGCTGTCAGAATCCCACCAAGAACTATATGTACGTACACTGGGAGAAACACATTCAATGGTGGCAATGTAATTTGGAACACATGCGGGTTTTTTCCAATTAGCTCAAAAATCCTGACGCCCATTAAAAAAAACTTTCACCGCATCCGTATCATCAATTACTGTGAAATCGGAGTTCTACCGTACATTATGGTAACTTACTTATAGTCATAGATTCTATGACACCACATCCTAACCAATAGTATTGGTACCAACTCCAGCCAAACCAACAGCTACACTACCGTACTAGTGGTAAATCACGATGGGATTGAAATTAGGGTTGCTCTAGGTTGCTCCAAGGGCTTCTTTTCACTGTTCTAACACCTGGAGTTAACACAACCCATCACTAAATGCACGCTAGCATTATTGGTTGGGATAGTAGTGCACATGTGCATCAGCTCACCTGTTTCCAAAGGCAAAGTCTTGCCAGACCAGCAGCCCCACCTCATCGGCCCTGGCGTAGAGGTAGTCTGACTGGTAGAACCCCTGTCCCCACACGCGCAGCACGTTCATGTGGGCCGACGTCGCGAAGTCCAACAGCTCGTCCACCATGGCTTTGGTCGCCCTCTCCGGCAGCGAGTGCAGCGGGGCCAGGTTGCCGCCCTTGGCGAAGAACCTCTCCCCGTTCACCTGGACACAAGTAGCACGTACAGTACAGTAAAACTTAAGTAATCATGAAATTTCATTCAATGTGTTTGTACAGGTGTACACAGGTAAAAAACAACAACCAGTCTTGCCTTGAAGTAGAAGGCCGTCCCGTTGGCATCTGGGTTCCCAACTATCAGGCTGATGGGCGGCTGCTCCACCAACAGCGTCCTGAATCCCACCCGGACCGTCTTGGCAGACAATGGTGCCGTCGCCGTCGATGACAGCAGCTCCACCGTGAGGTCATACAGCGGCTGCGCCCCCATCTCGTTCGGCCACCACGTCTCCACCGAATCGGAAGGGATCATCGTCCTCATGGTGAAGACGGACTCTCCTCCTCCTCCTCCTTCTCCTCTGCCATCACCGCTCTCCTCCCTCTGAGAAGAGTTGCATAGAAAAAGAATCTTAATTTGCACATCACGACCATAAACCATAGGATTGCAACTACTGTACGTAGGTATAAAATAACTTGGAGAAAAATCTTGCTGTAATGTTATGATCTTCTTTCCAGACTAAAAAAATTTTCAACTGCCAGTTAGGAAGGTGTTGGTCATCCCTGGACATGGTAGGTTTTGCTGGCCACCACCGTGGACGAGTTGCTGATGGTCAGCCTGATGATGCTCTCCTTGAGCTTGGGGGAGCCATCGACGATGACGGTGGTGGTGGCCTCCCACGCGGGGGAGCCATTGCTGCTGTTGCTACTGTTGTTGTCGTCCTTGCTGTCCCTCCTGTCTGCGTGGAACTTGATGTACTGGATGGAGGTGTCGTCGAAGGCCTCCAGGAAGACGGGCTTGTAGATCCCGCTGGAGGGGAAGCTGGGCGTGACGTCCCAACCGAAAGAGCACTGCGTCTTCCTGAGAAAATTCTACACTATAGTATACCAATTTGACCATATACAGTGTATGTACACAGTAGCAAAGTGTATACATGTAGGTAGAAAATAGTACCCAACCAATATCTCTAGCGTGAATTTAGTGATGGGTTGCTCTAAGGGATCTTTTGTTCACTATTGCAACAGCTGCCGTGGCGTACTAACGCTACACGAGTGACATATTAGTGTTGTGAAAAACCTTAGAGCAACCCCAAACGTCGACCCTATCACTAACTACCGCTAGGTGTCGCCACCCAGAGAGTGAGCGTGCACCTAGCTAGCGGTACAAATATTGGTTGGGTAGTAGAAATTGCTCTGATAATCAATTTTTTATAGGTATAAATTGTACCTAATACACCTCTGTTTCACCCTTGTGCATACAATCTACATTTGCACCTGATGAAGTTTGAGTGGTTGAATCCGTTGAAGTACTCCGGCAGCCCCTCCATGGGGACAATGTAGCGACTCTTCTTGTGCTCCTCGAACTCCCTCCTGGCGTGGAGGACAGGCGACTTGAAGGCCACCACCAGCTCATTGTCCTGGCCGCTGAAGCGCAGGTGCTCCCTCACGTCAAACCGGTACCTGGGTGGGTTTTTTTTTTGGCAACTTTCTCGACTTTTTTTGGCAACTCTTTGTGGCAAATTGGGAGGAGGCCCCCAATTTCTCATCTTTTTTTAACAACATGTGAATTCTGTTTCCTAGAAACTTTCCTGGATTGACCGAGATATTTTTTTAAAAACCAAATTTGCTCGTGTTCACTTTTCTCCAACCTCCTGAACATATTCTCAGTGCTGCCAACGATCTGCCCATTGAGGGCGATGTGTGCGATGGTGTCAACCCCCTCCAGGTTGAGGACTACCCTCCTATGGGCGGAGAGGTCCTCCAGCGCTGGGAAGGTCTTCGAGTACGTCCAGTTCACCATCGCCACCCAGGAAAGTTCCATGTCATTGAATCTTTAAGAAGAAAAAAGTTTCTTTCTCAATAAATTGCTGGTAGTACAACAGGATGTTCCATTAAAAACTGTTTGCATTTTCCTTAAAGGACAAGGACCAAAAGTACTAATACTATTTTTTTTTTCTGGGACACCCAGTGCTCACTCTGGCAAGTTCAAGACACTGGGTTTCTTGGTATGGTAGGCAAAAATGGACCATGGTACAACATGCATACATTAACAACTACCTGTAATAGAAGTCCTCTTTTCCCAGCCTGCCTGCATTGAAGAGATCCGTGTAGATTCCTCCCGGGACCGAAGCCGGAATGGCCCCGACGCCGGCTCTGGCGCCAGAGTCGTCACCGTCGGCGCTGACGGTCCAGTCGCGGCCCCCGAGGTCGACCCTGCGGACTCGGAGGTCGCGATGGAGGTCGATGGCGTGGTGGGGCGCGTCTGGGGGGAAGGAGGAGAGGGAGGGAAAGGAGGAGATGGAGGAGGAGGAGGAGGAGGTGATGCTGAAGATGGTCATGGTGCCCAGGCAGAGGAGAGGCAACGCAGTTTTCATGATTGACAGGACGCTATTTCTGTGACTTTTTTTTTTTTTGAACCCTCAGTGAAATTTAACCGTTGCGGGGTACAAGTATCTAATAGGAGCTCCTATGATCAAGTGTTTATTGCTGCTTTCTCGCGCGAGTATGGCCATTTATGAGCACACATGAGTAGTACTGTACAAGTATGTGCATAGCGGGAGTTGTCTGTCTTATCACACCGAAAAAAAGAAAAAGAAAAAGATTCTAATCACACCGTCACCGCTGCTGCCCCCCTTTTGGTCATGATGACTAAGAGTAGCTAGTCGGGGCAAAAAAAAAATTGGCTTTTGCACACTTTTTTCCCGGTTTTTTTTTCTGGCTGACTCAGTGCTCAAAATTCTAGCCCATCCCTTATCACTTGCCGGAGATTGAAAACTGGGTCAGACAGCGTAATTGGGTGCGGCGCTCAGAACAATTACTGTCGTCGCCACAGCCGGAACTTGCCAAATATTATTGCTAATATCTCTGTCAAAGGTTGAGTGGAGTGACTTAGGCCTCTCATTAGACCCCTCCAAGTAGCCACAAAAACTGAAAGCATCCTCAAGATTCCCAAGCAAACAATAACTTTTCACTGCTGAACAGGGAACGGGACAGCAACATCAGAAAAATGTCTGTCCAAAGTGAATGTGACAAGTGGATGCATTATACGAGGTAGGATAGCTGCACTGAAAACAAGGTTAGCAATCTGCTGCTCTGGGATATTTTTTAAGTTATTGCAATCCTCAAGTTTGCTGATCTGGGAACGTAGGACGTGACGGTGAGAGTCTCCCTGAACTCCTCCAGCGTCAACGTTGGAGAGGAGGAGGAGGAGGAGGAGGAGGAGGAGGAGGAGGAAACCGACTTGACCTCCACCGTGACCTTGCGTCCCTTCCCCCCAGTCAGGATGAACCCGTTGTCGCCGAAGCGGACTCCCTTCAGGGAGGAATCCTAGTGGGTAAGAAAAGTAAAATTGGATTGACTTGATGAGTGTGTGGTCGGTCAACTTATCGGCGTGCTACCGTACCAGGTAGACAAACAGCGCCACCCTGTCCGTGCTGAGGCGGACCTCGAACCCGTCCCCTGCCGCCCGTTTGACCTCCACCACCCAAAGCCCCGGGTCCGCCAGCCCGGAGGCGTGCTTGGGCTCGCAGAGGAGCCGGGTTGACTCGGATAGGACGGGCCGCCGCCGACGTCCACCAGTTGAAAGCGGAGGAAGGCTGAGTAGCGGCGGGGGTCGCCATAGACCTGGGCATATTTTTTGACCATGTTGTTGCTGCTGCTGTTGCTGTTGTTGTTGCTGCTACTGTTACTGCTGTCGATGTCGTTGCTATTGCTATCCTCCCTGTTGTCATCACTGCCGTTGTCGTCGCTGTTGCTGTTGCTGCTGCCTTTGTTCTTGTCATTTGCTACTGCCATTGGCAACGCTGGCTTTGTTGCTGTTGCTGCTGCTGCTCTCAACGTTCTCGTTGCTGCTGGTGCTTTAGTTATTGTTTTTTCATGTTGCTGTCGCTGTTTTTTTTGTAATTGCTGTTCGTGATGTCGCCTGTCACCTCCATAGACATGATCTTGGCGCGCCAATTGCTGCTGCTGCTGCTGCTACATTTGGGAATTCGTAGGACGTCTCCCTCTCTTCTGTGTGTGTAGGGGGGGAGGGGGGGAACAGACTCACACAGGTACAACAGTAGTCTGTCTATAGTACGAATAGTAGCACCAAGAGAAGGAGAGAGGGGAGAGGAGACGATCAAAACGTTTCTTATTTGTGACCAACACATTTCTCATGACCAAAATGTCTCTCGTTGTGACCAAAACATTTCTCATCATGACCAAAATGTTTCCCTTCATTGTATGAGTTATACAAGTACGAGTAAAACCCCTCCTATTTTTTTTTTACAGAGATGACTATATTAGGTCCTGGACATTCCACACCACATTTAGGCATCACGAGCACATTATGATGACATGGAGTATGTACTGTATAGTGACATGAAAACATTACAGTTGTAGTTAGGTGCAAAGGTGCATGGACATCAGACATCAGATTGCTCTTCTCTCTTTTTTCCTTCTTGCTTGACAGAAAAAAAAATCCAAAAAACTATCATTAAGTGGTGGTGCTGGTGGTACTGTAAGAAAAAGAAACACGCAATATAGCAGGCCTTCTTGCTCCTGGAGGAGGAGGAGGAGGAGGAGGAGGGGAAGAGGAGGAGGAGGACGAGGAAGAGTAGGGGGAGGAGGACGAGGAAGAGGAGGAGGGGGAGGACGAGGAAGAGGAGGAGGGGGAGGAGGACGAGGAAGAGGAGGGGGAGGAGGAAGAGGAAGAGGAGGAAGAGGAGGAAGAGGAGGAAGAGGAGGAAGAAGAAGAGGAAGAGGAGAAAGAGGAGGAAGAGGCAGAGGACATGAAGGTGAGGAAGGAGAGAACATGAAGAGGAAGGAGAGGAGAAAGAGGACAGAGGAAAAGGAGGATCAGGAAGAGAATCAGGAGGAAGAGGAGGAGGAGGAGGAAGAGGACTTGCAAAAGCCCAACAATCCAGAAAAAAGTGAGAGTCATTTCCTAAAACTTGAGAAACTCTTCATTTCATTTCATTTCTTTCTTGGTTAGTTAGTTGTTGTCTCCTTCTGCTGCTGCTGGCTCCTGCTGCTGTTCCCCCGCCGCCGCCGCCACCGGCGCCTCCGGCTCGTCCCCCTGGGTGTCGGAGGTCCACAGGGTGAGGTTGTCCCTCAGCAGCTGCATGATGAGCGTGCTGTCCTTGTAGGAGTCCTCGTTCAGGGTGTCCAGCTCGGCGATGGCGTCGTCAAAGGCCTGAGTTAAAAAAAAAAGTAGAGATGAATAATTTTTTGGAACTTTTAATTGTTTGTTGAAAATTCAGATGAGGATGCAAACAAGAATCACGAAAAAAACCATTGAGGAGAGCTCGCAGAGATCAAAACACAAGTTGGAAAAAAAGTTAGGAAGACAAACTTGGTTAAGGCAGAAATCTTTCTCCCTCCTCCTCCCCCATCTCTCCCTACTCCTCCTCCTCCTCCTCCTCCTCCTCTCCCATCTCCTCTTCTTCCTCCTCCACCATCTCTCCTTTTCCTCCTCCTCCCCCATCTCTCTTCTTCCTCCTCTTCCTCCTCCTCCTCCTCCATCTCTCTTTTTCCTCTTTTTCCTCCTCCTCCTCCTCCTCCTCCTCCTCCTCCTCCTCCTCCTCCTCCTCCTCCTCTACTCTACTCGTGCCTCCGTCGTCTTTTACTACTAC
>JAAUYM010051416.1_pt1 | contig 11401 bp, 11 predicted proteins | sample 7278001 | NCBI WGS metagenome assembly JAAUYM01 (sample SAMN14350224, study PRJNA611818) | marine sediment metagenome | isolation source: surface marine sediment (1.8m) | place: French Polynesia: Moorea | collected 2018-08
AAAGGCTGGGAAGCGACGCAGGAGATGAGGAGGCTCAAAACGATGCTTATCGACTTTTTTCGTGGTCCTGAGGTGAGTAAAATAGTACCTTTTTCATATTTTTTTGAACTGTTCTAATAATTGGAAGTAACCTACTTTATTTAGAGTATTCCCCTAGCCAAAATAGTTACGGGTTTGTACTATAGTATTACGTACAAGAATAAAAGTGTTCGGTAAACAATTTGGTCCTTCTTTTTATCGCACTTTCAAACCTTTGCGAACTTTGCCGTCCGTCAGGTGACGAACATCCGCCTGGCTGGCGTCGAGCACGCCCTCCAGTTCACGTCCACCACTCCCGGCCTGATCCACCTCCGCAGCTACCGCATCCTGCTGCGCCGGGCCTCGGGCGGCGCCGGGGAGGGCGGGGCGAACCCGAGGCTGCCGAGGGTGGAGCTGGACGAGATCGGGCCGGCCATCGACCTCGCGCTGAGGAGGTCGCACCTCGCGTCGGATGACCTGTACAAGGCCGCGTGCAAGCAGGTGGGAGAGAGAGAGAGACAGGAGAAAGACCGGTCCCGAGATGCAAGCCGAACTTGAGGGAGTTTTGCTGAACCTTTTCAGGTAAAGAACGTCCACAAGCAGAGGAAGGTGAAGAACGTGGAGGAAGACGAGTTCGGATCCACTCTAGGAAGGCTGCACGTTCCGGCCCAGGATGTCTCGAAGTGAGTTTTTGGCACAACTTGGGTCTCTCAATTTTGGAAGTAGGCGTTTCGTTGACTACATTCATATTTATTTCCAGGGTTCAGACGCGCAAGATGAAGGGGTTGAAAGAGGCCAGGAAGGCCAAGTCGGCCAAGAAGAAGGAAACCACTGAAGGAGAGAAGACGTCAGATGCAGAATAAACAAAAAGGGAGAATTTCTGTCCCATTAGAAGAGTGCTCTTTCCTGATCTCTTCAATGTAGGATAGGTGGGATAGGTGGTGGAAATAGGGGAAGAGGAGACTGGAGTTAAAATGCACCCTTAGTTGAAAATTCAAAATGGTTGGGCGAGTGTTAAAGAGCATATAGTAATTTCTCTCCTCCTTTCCCCCCTCTCTCTCTCTACTCCATGCTGTGAGATAGAGGTTGAGAGGAAGAGGTAAGAGGGAATGCAAGAATATTGGTGAGGGAACATAATTTTGTACAATAGCAAGGCGGCGTTTTGTGCGTTTAGACTTGTGTAGGTATCTATGCATGCCGATCACGAGACGGTGGTTACAATGACCCTTATCTTAACAAAATTAAATTTTTAATATATGTAGTATACTCCATACTGTAAATTAATACATACAGTGTACTATACAGTAGCTTCCTCCAGACGACCTCAGAGTACGTACAAGCTAGAGGACTACCTGGGTTTGTTCAGCCTGCTTTGAGGTCGTCCTCAGGAGATTCTCCCAACTTAAGGTACTACTAGTTCAGCTGACTGCTCGCCAGAATGTTGCTCAATCTTTGAAGAAGAGAGAAGCGTACTGTAGTCATGTCAAAAGCTTTTTATTCTGGATTGAAGATATTTTTTTGGCTCAACTTTTAAAGGATCAGAAATAAATGTTGTTACGCCGTCCACTTGAGGCATCTGGTCTCGTTGTGGGTCTCCTGGCACTGGATGCTGCAGTACCTGGCGCCACAGACGACGCAGCAGTAGCGGGAGAAGAAGCCACAGACGGCGCAGAAGTGCCGCGGCGGCCTCTTCTCGTCTGGCGCCGGCGCCTGCGCAGAGAGGTAGTTGGGCGGGTCCGGGTTGGCGGAAGCCTCCTCCTCCAGCAGCTGGGCGAAGCTCTTTCGAAACCTCTGCTTGTAGTACTCGGCAGTTCTGGTCCTCCTCCTCCTGTCGGCCTTCTTGTCGCTGCTGCTGTCGGCCTCGTCCTGGAAGAGGCTGAGGGCCTTCTTGGACATTACCAGCCCGGCGTGAGGGTCCTCGTGGAAGTTGTCCCTCTCCAGGCTCTCCAGGGCCTTCCTGGCCCTCCTCCGCCTGGCGGCCTCGTCCAAGACGTGCCTGGAGGCGGCGCGAGGGGGAGGCCGGGAGGAGGAGATAGGAGCAGACAGGGAAGACGTGGAGGGAGGGGCCAAAGGGGCCGAAGAAGCCGATTCGGCCGCAGAGGGGGCCAACATGGTGGGTGGGGAAGAGTCACAATGAATCACTTAAGTCTTTGAGTCTCTTTCTTTCTTTCTTCTCTTCTCAATTCTCAAGTCTGTCTTGTCTGTCACTTTTGCGACGGAGATTGTTCTTCCTCGTTCAAATGTTCGTCTGCTGCGCCAGGAAGTCCTTGATCTTGGCCAGCAGCTCCCTCTTGACGGCGTCCGGCACCAGCGCCCTCCCCTTGGGCGTGATGTCCTGCACCAGGTCCTCCAGCTTGAGCCTCTCCAGCCCCTTCTCCCTGACCACCTCCTTGGCCTCCAGCTTGAGCTGGTCCCTCCATCCGCACTCGATGAGCCTGGCCCTGAGGTGCTCCTTCAGCCTCTCCTTCTCGCCGCTCTCCACCAGCCGCTGGGTCATCAGCGTCTTCATGTCCGCGTGCGGGGTCGACGACGAGGACGAGGAGGACATCCTCGACCTCGGAAGGGACGGGCACAGAATCTGCTCACCGGCACCGGCAGCGGCAGCAGGAGGCAGCAAACCAAACCAAACAGAACAGAGGACTGAGGAGAGGAGAGAGAGCAAAAACAGCTGCAGCACTAGTCAGGCCAGGAAGACTTTTTTCCTTTTTTTCTTTCTTCTAATGCCCACTGCGCAAAAGTACCAGACCACAATCTTTATTTTTAACCTGATTGCAATAGCCAATAGATGTACTACTAGTACACGTAGACATGTACTAACACTACGATATACACGCACGCAGCAAAAAGTGAGATTTCCGTTTCGCTTGCGGAAAGGGTCTGTTGAGAACCGGAGGGCAAAATGGAATTGCTTCGAGGTTGCGAGATTGCGAGATTCTTTTTTGCGCCTGCGCAGCTGCCTGTCAAAAGGGGGTTACTATTGTTAGTGCGAACCACAATCGGCGGGTCGACCGACGGCAATCGAGCTGGGTCAGAGATAACCTAGCTTTGTGACATTATAAAAGTAGAGCTAATTTTCATTACCAGTGCATACAGGTAGCATGTCCATCAGCCTTTTTTTTAAAAATATCTTAACTTCAGGTATCCCTAAATTAGCAGACTTTACTTATCGAGCAAGCCTGTCCCACTCATATCCCAAGTCAGGAGAGAGAAAGAGAGATCGAAAAAAAAAAGCAAGGAGAGAGAGAGAGAGAAAGTACGTCAGCAAGTTCCCGGCGTCGCCGACGTCGGAGGCCGTCTTGGACGCCTCCAACAGCAACATCACCAGGGCGCCACAGATCCAGGCGATCCTGATATGACACCCAACGGCCCGTTCGCCATGGCCGGGTCCAACGGGGTTCACCTGGCTGGCGGGGTCGTCGTCCCTTCCAACGAGGAGGTGGGCATCAGGGAGGTATGGAGCCACAACCTGGAGGAGGAGTTCAAGAGCATCTGCCAGGTGGTCCTCAAGTACCCGTTTGTGGCCATGGACACCGAGTTCCCCGGAGTGGTGGCTAGGCCGATAGGTAAACTAAAGGTCCGCCTTTGTTCTCTTTGTCTGAAATGCTTTAGCTCTTTTTTTCTTTGTTCACAGGTGAGTTCCGTTCCACGGCTGACTACCAGTACCAGCTGCTCCGATGCAACGTGGACCTGTTAAAGATCATCCAGCTGGGGCTGACCTTCCTGGACAACAAGGGCAACCTGCCCGAAGGGATCACCACCTGGCAGTTCAACTTCAAGTTTAACCTGACCGAGGACATGTATGCAGAGGATTCGGTAGACCTACTGCAGAACTCTGGCATCCAGTTTGAGAAGCATGAACAGGAGGGCATCAATCCCAGTGACTTTGCAGAGAAGATGATCGCCTCAGGACTGGTGCTTATGGAGCCTGTCAAGTGGCTCTCCTTTCACTCAGGTTAGTATTTTTTTATTATTATTTAGCATGACTTGTGTACGTCCCATGTTTACTTAAGTTGTCTAATTTCAGGATATGATTTTGGGTACCTTTTGAGTCTGCTTACGGCACAGAACCTGCCAAAGACTGAGAGTGAATTCTTTGAGACCCTTCGCCTCTACTTCCCTAATGTGTATGATGTCAAGTACCTCATGAAGAGCTGCAAGAATTTAAAGGGAGGTCTGCAGGAGGTAGCAAATGAGCTGGAGGTGCCCCGCATTGGGCCACAGCACCAGGCGGGATCTGACTCCCTCCTCACGGGGCAGACCTTTTTCAAGATGAAGGAGATGTTCTTTGAGGACGACATTGATGACAGCAAGTACTGCGGACACCTCTACGGCTTGGGCACCAACTTCGTGGTGGCCAATACCAGCGCCACCACCAGTACCAGCATGACAACCAGCACGGCGGCGTCGACAGTTGCCACTTCAACCACTTCTTTCTCCTCTTCGACTGTCACTTCTGCAATGACAGTGGCGACAACGATAACAACCTCATCCTCGACATCCTCCATGGCCACATCAGAGAAGGACGGGGACGGAAGTGCTGTAGAAGGAGAAGGCAATGACTCCGCTAAGGCTGGGGATGCAGGGGAAGCCTCCAGTGGGTCAAAGGCCGAGCCTCCTGTGGCGACTGAGGCTGCAGAGGAGTCCACAGGTGGAGAGGGAAACACAGTTGGCAACAATGAGTTGGCGGCTGGGGAAAGTCATTCAGCTTCATTGTGAAAGATTATGGAACAGGACTCGCTAGCTGGATACTTGATTTTTGTTTTCCCTTTGTCAACTGAATAAGTGATTTGTAAGGTCGCTTTGTCTGTGTGCTATGCACATTTTTTCCACTTTGTGCCTGGATTTTTTGTTTAAATCAGAGCTTGGAGTTAATCTAATAAAGCAATCTTTGCACAGTGTTTAAGAACCTTGCTACGAGTACAATTATCGCGACGTAAGTAAAACATCTGAAAACTAGTTTCGTACTTTATTCACACTTGTAAGAAAATAGGTAACTCCTACCATAGTAATTCTTATTGTCCGATCGCATCAAGAACGCACACGTTCCGACTTACTTTTAATGGAAACTTTTATGGCTTGGTTACGCAATGTTCAGGCCGGTAGTCAAGACAGTCGAGCAAACTAAACCAGAAGCACTCACATACCCCTGTTTAAAGATTCACGTCAAGTAGACGTGGTAGAAGTGGTTCCTGGTTGGAACCACTAATCTAGTAACTACTTTCTCTCAGATGAGGCTTAACCCTTGATCTAAATGGTAAAGGGAGCAAGGTGCATAAATCCGAGGGTAGCCGATTGAGGAAGTAAAAAAAAACAACCAGGTATCTCACCAAGGATCTCAAAATAATGCATAAAAATGGAACAAATAAAAATGCAGAAAAATGGACTGAAAATGCAACTAAAATGCAAATGAACCTTAAAGATTTTTACACTTTAGATGTTTTTTAAGCCTCACAGTCCATGGACATCATATTAGCACAACTGATGTTGGCCATGACATTAGGGTCCTACAGACTCTGCAACTTTTTCTGAGCACTGACCCAAAGTGACACAGGGTTCTTCTTTATGGTCTCATTCATCTTGTTTTTGGCAGCAATGTTGACAAAATTTAGTGCGGCTAGAGTCAGTGATGTCAAATTTTTATTAAAAGGTTAAAGCTAAGCCCAAAATGCAAATCATTGAAAAAGAAACCCGAAATGCATAAAAATGCAAATAAAGGTCCAAAATGCAAAAAAAAATCTTATTTGCATTATTTTGAGATCACTACTGATCACATTCATAATGTATCCTCTTTCAAACCCGCGTGGCACATAAATGTCATCAATCAAGCAATCAGAAGCAATCACTATTTATGTACCGGTAACGCCGTTTATGTTAAGGACAACTTTCCTACTCCCACGGTAATTGTACGAGTAGTTGCGGTAGAAATTGAGAGGCTGTATTTGGCAGTCACGACCAGAAAGCTGAAAATGTATGAAAGTAGCTAAAAAAATTGCAGGAAGCACAAATTGCGTACTCTGGTAATTTTATCTCACTCTGTACCGTATACAATCACGGAAGTCTCTGACCTGGAAAGGAAACAGAAAGCTGCACTGTTTTTGTACGACCTCTGTAAAACTTAAAGGAGACATTCTATAAAAAAAATCTTAAAATGAGAGCCATACATTTTATCATTTGACTCATTTCAACCTTAAGCATCTACTGTAGAATGCACGACTTCCAAAATATCTTGAAAAGTCTTATGTACGACAGTATACGAAATCAGGCGGATTCTGATCAGATTTACTGATTTAATGACTGTGTATAAAACTTTAAACTCTTCTAGGTCCAACACTTATTCAAATTTTAACATTTTTTTAATGCATTGTCAGATATGTTACACAACAGAATTTACGTTCCTGTCAGATTGTTGCAAAACGTCTCAAAATTTAAATTTTATGCCTATAAATAAATCATTTTTTAGTTTCCTTTCCAGTCCACGATTCTGGTTGAGAGGTTGCGTGGTATTCAGGCTAGAAATTCCGGCATTTTCCTCCTCTTTTGCGTCATTTTTCTCTGTCTCCTTTTGCAGCTGCAACTAACTACAGCTGGAGAAAAGCAGACGCATAAAAGTTGCACCCTAGGAAGTACCGTGTACACTCGCTGAGGATGCGTCGCGTGGTGGTGAGGGGGCCTCCCATGGGGTCGCCCGGGAGCGCCACCGCCAGAGGGAGGTGCAAGGGCTTCGTCCTCGGAGGGGGAGAGGGAGAAGGCGGGATCGGAACCCTGGAGGCCCTCAGGGCCAGGCTGCGGGAGGAGTTCGGCTGCGCGGTCGACGGAGTCGGGGTCGCCGTGGGGGACGCGGGCGCGGGCGTGGGCGCGGGCGGCGGAGTGGAGGTGGCCGACATGGACTTCGTCAGGTACAGGGTGGAAGGAATCTGCGGATTCGCACCCTGGTTTTTTTTTTCCCCTGTTTTCACCCAGCCTGTTTTTTTTTTTCAATCCAGGGACGGGGACGTCCTCTTCATCATCGGTGACAATCCGGAGGAGAAGATTGCCTCCGTGGAGAAGGGCGTCGCCGCCGACCTCGGTGCCGACCTGGTCCCCCTGAACGTGGGCGGCGTCTCCTTCCTGACCAGCCGCTCCACTGTGCAGGCCAAGGCGCCGGAGAGCATGCTGGCCAGGTAAGAAATAAGTACAGGGGGAATCTTCATTGATTTAGTAGAGAGTCTCAATTTACTAAAGAAAAATGCTGATAGCAGCCAAAAAAAAAGGTCTGACTTTGAATGACAATTTAGTAACTTTGGTTTAGTAAACAAACTTCTGAATATCACCCATCTTTGCTAAAATTCACTGTGGTTGTACAGATTGTACGTAACGTGCGAACGTAGTTGCACACACTCCCAAATCACTGAAATGCTTTTCTCTTCCCCCCAAGGATGCTTGCAGCGGAGGACGGCGGCAAGATGTCCGCCGGCCGCAGGGACTCGCAGGGGGCGCTCGTCCTGGACCGCAGCCCGGAGTACTTCAAGCCCGTCCTCAACTTCCTCAGGACCGGTAAGGTCATCCTGGACGAGGGCGTCAACCCGGAGGGCGTCTATGAGGAGGCCCGCTACTACGGCGTGGAGGAGCTCCTCGCCCCTCTGTTGGACCTGATGCGCCAACCGCGCTGGCGCAGGATGCGGCCCGGCGGGGACCCCGAGGGGGAGGAGGAGGAGGCCCGGAGGCCGCTCACCCGGAGGGAGGTAGTGGCAGCCACGCTCTCCACCCCCACGGGGAGGGAGCTCCGCTTCCAGGGGGTGGACATGGCCGGAGCGGACCTCTCCAGGCTCGATCTCAGACACGTCAACTTCAAGTCAGCCTCCACCAGCCACACACACCCTGAAGTCTCTCCACGTTGTTGTTTATAACATCAAACTCTTTTTTTCCCTTCCTTTCAGGTACGCCAATCTGAAGGGCTGCAACCTGAGCGGGGCCAACCTGTCGTGGTGCTGCCTGGAGCGCGCCGACCTGAGCGGCGCCAGGTTGGACGGCGCGCAGATGCTGGGCATCAGGATGCTCTGCGCCAACCTGGAGGGCGCCTCCCTCAAGGGGTGCAACTTTGACGACCCGGCAGGATCGAACGCCATCATGGAAGGCGAGAAAAAAAGTTTTGGGAAAGGAGGTGTCGTGTTGCACAATTTCATTTACCCTTCGCCTTCTCCACACAGGGGTCAATCTCCGCAACGCCGTGTTGGAAGGGAGCAACATGGCCCGGGTAAACCTGAGGGTGGCCACCGTCAAGCGAGGGAACCTCAAGAACTGCGACCTCAGGGCCGCCGTCCTGGCCGGGGCCGATCTGGAGGTCGGTCAATCGGGTGCATCTGTCCCACAGTTCAATAAAAAAAAGTTGCTCATTGTTTTCTCCTTTTTCCCCCCGGGCGCGCAGTTCTGCAACCTGTCCGGCAGCGACCTCGGGGAGGCCAACCTGCGCGGCGCCAACCTGAAGGACACAACGCTGGAGCTGATGCAGACCCCGCTGCACATGTCGCAGACAATACGGTGACACATCGACAACGGCGGCTCCGGCGGCTCCGGCGGCTCCGGCGGCGGCAGCGGCGGCGGCGGCAGCGGCGGAGGCGGCGGGAGCGCCGGGCGGGACCTTCCGGGAAAAGAATGATAGTGCAGTGTCATCCAAACCAAATTTTTAATCTCTATTGTTGTTTTTTTTCATATCCTCCTCCTAAATAATAATAAATTACGGTGTCATTGTTTTTTACATGCGTGTGCTCATTTGCGACATGTACCTAATTGCCTCTCCAGGGAACGTTTCGTTCGAGTTGGGTGTGTGCAAAATAGTACTGTAGTAGTATATGATACTCCTCAGAGCAGAGATTCTCAACCTCTGGAACCTCTGGATCGCTACCCAAAATGTGGGTCCGTCTCCAGAGGGTCATGGTTATTAATGGGATCAAAATGTTGTGGAGGTGGAGGGAGGATTGCTATAGTGCTAGAAAGTATTGAATTGTTTGAAAGTGGGTTGGGAACTTCTGCCATGTACAAGCAATGTAAATGCTTTCTCCCCTCACTTCTCTTCCCCGCCCTCTTCCCGTCCATAAACTTATGTAGTGTCATTGGCACTTGTTTTCATTTTTCATTTTTGTCGTACCTCCTATGTACTACACCGTAAAGGAAAAAAATTACCCCGACTGGACTTTTTCACCAGAAATTAAGAAACATGCCAGCAGTAATGGTGCGATCCTCGCGAACAACATCTGAGAGAGAAAGGAGGCACACAGTTCCTAATTTCGCGAACAAGGGATGAGTCACATCTCCCCTCCTCCTGCTGCTGCTGCCGCCGCTGCCACGCTCTCCCTCTTCCCTCCCCTCCCCCCTTGGCCTGCCTCCCCACCTTGGCCTGCGCCACTCTCCTCCTTAACTCACACCCCAAAGCTGCCAGAGGAGGTGAGAAATTGAGAACTGTGCACCCACCTTCTTTCTCTCTCAGATGTTGTTCGCGAGGATCGCACCATTACTGCTCATGCCTTCAGGAACAAATCTTGGTGAAGTTACGTGTTTCACATACACCTTCAGGAACAAATCTTGGTGAAATTATGCTTCACATACCTTCAGAAACATATCTTTATAAAAACACATGTTTCTACTAACATTGAAATGTGTCTTTGATGTGTGGTGTGGTAGTAGAAGCGTAGAGGGAGTAGAGGAGCCAGTTTAAAAAATTAAATGAGGACGGGGAGAACCTGATTTTCAGCAGCTGGGCGAGCACAACCGCAAGAAAAAAAAGATGAGTGCGAAACTCGAAAATATATTTGTACCCTGTTGCAGATGTATGCCTTGAATGGAGCCAAGTTCCTTGCTGATACATCGAGGATAATGGTTGCTTCCAAAGTGAGATAAATAAAGGACAAGACAATGTATACACATATGCAGAGTTAGGTCGTTCTTTTATTGTTCTACTATAGGTCTGTACTAGTGTAATGACGGAAAGCCGTGGTTAATGTTCTAGTACACGATTAACGGAGTGTCTACTACTAAAGAAGCATGCAATGGAGTGGCGTAGTACATTACATACAACATACATGGAAGTCTTGTATGGCACAGGATCAGTATCATTAAGCAATGACTTAGGACACCCGGTGGCGGAGAAAGAGGAGAAAAGTAGCACCATATTCGATTCTTTTGTCACTGCGGCTGGGGAGGACTTGCAACAGACAAACGAAAAAAAGATCGGTAGACGGTGAATATGCAGACAGTGGTGGACTGCAGTAAGTACACTTGATGGAGAAGAAAGGGGGGAAAAGCGTGGAGGGAGTTTGAGATAAGAGGCACAGAGGTTTTGAAGTTGTCAGAGAGGACCCTCCTGAATCTCCAGCAATCGGAGGGCAGTGTGTCGTTTGTGGTATACAATATAGGCAAAACCTATCCATCCAGGTTTAATGAATGACAGGTTTTGTTGTTGTTGTTTTTTGCTTGGCCCTGCTCACTTCCTCATCTTCTCCAGGATGGGGATGACCTGTTCGAACGACGGCCTCTTGGCCGGGTCCTCGTTCATGCAGATCCTGATCAGCTTAGCCATGTGTGGAGAGACGCCCGGGGAGATCTCCACCCGGAGACCCTCGGTTGCGATCTAGTCAATGAAACAAAAATTCATGTGTGGACTTAATTGCGGCGAAGACAATAATTGAAACAAAAACCTCCTCACCCTCATCCCGGCCTCCATGGGGGACAGGTCCGGGAAGGGTTCCTCCCTGGCCGCCATCTCCCACAACAGCACGGCGAAGCTCCACATGTCGGCGGCCCGGGTGTTGATCTCCGTCGGGGGCTTCATCAGGGCCTCCGGGGAGGACCACTGCGGGTGGTGGTGCTTCCCGCGCTCCTGGAAGCTGAACCTGGCGTCCGACATGTTCAGCCTGGCCACCACCTCCTCGTCGGAGACGTAGTCGATCTTCAAACATGAGAAGAAAAAAAATAATAAAAAGAACAATTGAAAAGTCGGGTCGAACTTTCCGCGCGAGTGCTCCTCGCTCGCTCACCATGACGTGCTTCGAGTTGAGGTGGAACCTGGGCATCTCCCTGTCCAGGGAGTGGAGGAAGGCCATCCCCTTGGCGACGTCCAGGGCGAACTGCAACGCGCGCGCGGTGTCCACCACCAGACCGGAGGAACCCTCGTGCAGAACCTGCGCAGGGATTTAAAAGCACCTTAGAACAGTTGCAAAGTTTTTTAATTTTAGAAAAATACCTGATGGAGGGACCCAACGGGAGTAAACTGGGAGATGACGACAAGGTTGGGCGGAGAGTTGCAGCAGCCAATCACCGGCATCACGTTCGGGTGAGAGAAGATCCTACAGTCAAAAAAAAAAAACCGTGTGGTGAAACATAGTAAATACAACAAAAATACAGGTCCCCC
>JAAUYM010005138.1_pt1 | contig 11398 bp, 7 predicted proteins | sample 7278001 | NCBI WGS metagenome assembly JAAUYM01 (sample SAMN14350224, study PRJNA611818) | marine sediment metagenome | isolation source: surface marine sediment (1.8m) | place: French Polynesia: Moorea | collected 2018-08
GCCTGCTCTGACCGTTGGTCAATTTGGTATTTTAAAGTATTACCTTTTATGCTATATGATTTGTATGAAAGTTTTGACGGGTGACTGGCGCAACGGTAGCGCATCGGACTCTTAATCCGCTGGTTCTGGGTTCGAATCCCAGGTCACCCATTCTCACTTGACCGTAAAATTCGTAAGATTTCCAGCCTCTTTCCCCATCGTTTCATAAGGAATAAACAGGAATTATAAATACCCTAAAATGCCCTATAATCCCCTATAATTTCCCATAAATTTAGGTCAAATTTAGGTCAGTGTCAAACAAGCTAGAGAAGTTACTTACGGTAACAAACGCAGATTCTAGCTCCGAAATTCTAGCAATCCCGTGGAGGCGATCGCGGTAATCAATATACTGCTGATATCAAATTACTTTAAATATGCTATATATCAATCTCGGTGTCCCCGTATCTCCGCGTCAATCATCTATAGCAATCTTAAAGGGAAATGATATGACTTGCCTGGAAAAAAGACTATTCAACCGTCCGATCTTGCAAGACCTACCAGTTAATGTGTTCTATTCCAGTCCACTCCCGCAAGATGGGTAAAACCCAAGTAATGGGCGATCGCTTCTCTACTGTCACTCTTACCGTTGTTGTCGTTCCTGGGGAAATTTCTAACTGCGGTCCATCGGACGATGACCATTTATAGCCACTGAAGGTTTTTGAGTCAAGTTGCAACTGGGCGATCGCTTCTACTTTACCTCCTCCCTCACCCATTAATTTTTGCACCACTTCCGGATTTCCCACTACAGAAGTAGCCCCTTCAGAGGTAATGGGAAAGGGAGAAACATCAGTGATTTCCCCGACAATTCCCCCAAATCTTGTCCGTTTTACTGTATTCGGTGTAATTAAAATCTTCATTCGGGGTCGAATTTTCTTGCCATCCTCAACTGCAAAATAGCTAACACTTACCATTTCGCTAGCTTTCCCTGCTGTTTGCAGGGTTCCCAAACGGCTTCCAGGGTTGAGATATTGTCCCACAGTGGCGGTTATTTCTACAATACATCCGGCGTGGGGACTTTTAATAATGCTGTTGTCTGCTACTTCTTTTTGCCATCTGGCGATCGCCCGCTGGACTTCCTGAATTTGATTTTTCTCGGTATTGGTAGCTTCGAGATTATCCTGTTCTAGTTGTTTGCTACGAGTGTCCAATTTTTCCAATTCAGCCTTAAGTTGGGTGATACTGTTGAGATTTTCCAGATATTTCTGTTGTAGTTCCGTTTCCTGTACCCGCAACTGTTGTAACTGCGCTTGAATCTCCGAGATATTTTGGCGAGTTTCCCGATACTCTATTTCCGCTTGTAAAACCCTTTCTGCTGAAATTGCACCTTCTTCTTGCAATTCCCGTCGTGTTGCAAGTCGCTGTTTCAATATAGGGTTTAATTCCTCCCCATCTTTTAGCCTTTGTTGGAGACTGCGACGCTGTTGAGAAATGCTATTTGATCCTTCATCTTTGATGCGGGGAGTCAATTTTTGAGTATCTTCCAACCTTTGTTGTAAACTAGTGCGTTCAGCAGTAATTGCTTCTGTTTCTAGTAGAGTTTTTTGTTGTCGCAGTAAAGTAGTTTTTGCTACTTGTTGCTTTAATTGAGCTAGTTTATCCCGCTGTTGTTGCAACTGCTGTTTTTGAGCGGAGGGGTCTATTATACCGAGGATATCGTCCTTTTTTACACATTGCCCGTTCCTGACATTTAACGATTGCAACTGTCCGGATATGGGGGATTGAAACTGTACCACCCGACGGGGATTAATCAGTATTCCCTTACCGGCGACTGTGATAGGAATATTCCCAAATACGCTCCAGACTACGCCTAAAACCCCGAAAATAGCTAATCCCCCCAAGGATAGCCAATCTTTAGGACTAACAACTTGCATTAACCTATCTAGCCGTTCTGGAGAAGATAGGCGATCAAGTGCTTGTTGACGAAAGATACTATTTTTTTTCTCAGACATTTCCCTATGTCGATCTGCAAAGTATGGGGAGCAAAACCGCCAAATTCTATTCCCATTATTATCTTCTCTAATTAATCTCGATCGCACTTTAAATTGAACTTCGATAATCAGAAATAAAAAAATCAAAAGCAACTAATCAGACAAACAAATTTCTTCCCTAGTTAATCTCGATCGCTTTTTACATTGAACTCAGACAACTATAAATAAAGATGTTAAAAACAAGCAAGCAAATCAAGGAAAAAGATTATCGATTTGCCTTGAGGCACACTTTATTTAACCCAACCTATCTTATCTAGAATGCTCAACATCTTGGCGAAAAAATCATGTCTACTCAAGTATTAAGCTGCCAACTTTTGACACTTGCCGATCACATTGTTCCAGGTCCAAAACAAATAAATCCTCAAGCCGAAAAAGCCAATCAAATTACAAAAGATTTATGCCAAAAATATAGTATTAGTTTGCCCCACATTGATGAATACAATACTATGACTGCCTATGTTTATCCTCATACATCTGTAGATAGGTTAGTCACTATTAATCTATGGCTAGACCTCTTATTTTTCATTGATGATTTATATGATCGAAGTATAACTCATCAATACTCTAATGAAACTGAAAAATTCCAAAATATATTAGCAAATACATTACGCATCATTTGTGATGGCTATGAACCAGAGACAGATCATCTATTTTATCCAGTAGCCCATGAGCTTAATCGACGCTTTAATGAAATTGAAATTGCTCTGCCAGGATGGATTGAGCTTTTCCGAGCGGGTACCATCAAGCATCTGAAAGCATACAAATATGGTATCGACGATATTTTAGAAAATAACGGTGTCATTAGCGTCGAAAAGTATATGAAATTACGGGAAGCTGATTCTGGTATGGAGAGCATGATTAGTATGATCGAAGTTGCTCTCGACACTCTCAGAAAAAGAAATGGAAAGAGTGGTAGGAGGTTTAGGTAACGTTTTACCTGGGACTGATGATCTAGGTAGAGAAGATTGAGAGCGATTCAATCACAGACCTTTCAAAAAGGTCAAAAGTCTTTTTCCACTGCCGGTGGCGTTCGATTCGCCTCGATAAATTGATGAACAAAACTGCTGCCGTAAATCAAATCGGTTTTGATTATCTGGCACGGCGAGTAAGCATTCAGTTTTTGGCGTCAAAAACGGCGATACGGTTCAGTTTTAACCCCAGCAAGTAGCTTACTTCCCCAGTAGCATTTGTTGGGGGTTTTTCAAACATCGCCTCAATTAGGGATAGGCGATCGCCATTGTGTTCCGAAACTATACTATTGAAGAGCGATCGCAGGGTACAGTTAATGACTATGGAAATGCGTACGCCACCGATTGTGAGTGTCTATTGAAAAGCGATCGCACTGATCCAGTTAATGACTATGGGGATGGGTACGCCCTTGTGTTCTGGAACTATTTAGGGGCGATCGCACGTTGAGCTTAATCTAGGGATAGGCGTACGCCATTGTGTTCTGTTCAGGAACTATTTAGGAGCGATCGCACTGATACGGTTAATGACTATGAGGATGGGTACGCCACCGATTGTGAGTGTCTATTGGAACGCGATCGCACTGATCCAGTTAATGACTATAGAATATCTCAATAACACGATTGACTATAGCCCTAAAAATTTAGGTTAGGACAAATCAAATTCTGTAAGGGCTTTTCGCGAAGAGTCCCTACTTTAAATCCTATGTCCTAACCTTCTGACGTATTGCTATACCAATTGCTCACTGGTGGGATGTCACCCAGCTCTATCCATCACCAAGATGACCCGCTTCTTCGCACCAACATCATAGTGTTGTGCAAAGTCGGCAAGAATTCGATTAAACAGCTCCGTTTCCACATAAGGTAACAGCCACCAATAGGTTTCTCCTGATTCAGGGTGAACAAAAGCGTAAAGCCATAACAATTCAGTTTACTTTGACTTGTTATCTAGCCACCCTAACCCCCCAAATTTGGGGGGAACTAGATTTCAAAGTCTTCCATTTACCTCCGATGTTGCAGGGAATCTATAGTCTTTCATGTCATCTGTCGCGCCATCAAATCAGCAAACAACCCTTCCATCCCTGCCAATTCCTCAAAACTTCCCTGCTGTACTATCTTCCCAGCTTGCAGCACATAAATCCTATCTGCATGACGAATGGTACTCAAGCGATGGGCAATCACAATTCGAGTTACTCCCAATTGTTCTAAACTGTGAGTAACAATCGCCTGGGTGCGATTATCCAATGCCGATGTCGCTTCATCAAACAATAAAATCTGGGGTTTATGTACCAAAGCACGGGCGATAAATAACCGCTGTCGCTGTCCTCCAGAAAGATTACCGCCCCCTTCTGAAATAATAGTATGTATGCCCATAGGCATAGCTCGAATATCATCCGCTAATCCTGCCATCTCCAACGCTGACCAAGCTTCATCTTGGGTGACAATGGCACCGCCAGCAATATTCTCCCAAATCGAACCACTCATAATTCTTCCATTTTGCAGTACTACCCCTAACTGTCGTCGCACCGCTGCAATATCCAATCCTGATAAATCTCTGCCATCATAGAATATTGTTCCCGCTTCTGGCGTTTCAAATCCCAACAACAATCTGATGATGGTGGATTTCCCACTTCCCGATGGTCCGACAATGGCAATAAATTCCCCTGCTTTTGCTTCCAGGGTTATATTCTCTAAAACTAAAGGGCTATTCTGGCGGTAGCGGAAGCAAACCTGGTCTAGTTTAAGTTGACCTGAAAGCTTTCCGGGGTGGAATTTGTTAGCGTCAACTTCTGGTTTCGTCTGCAAGATAGGTTGGGCGCGTTCCCACAAAATGGTGATGTCTAAGACCTCGATCAGGGTGTTGCTTAATCGGGTTGCACTGGTGATGAATGTACCAAAGGCAGTGTTAAATGCCAAAAATGTTCCTGTAGATAGCTCTGTTCCTGTTGTGGATTGTTCGGTGAAGTAAACGGCTAACCCAAATAGCAGCATCGAACTTACCGCTGGCAGCATAACATTAAAGGTGGTGAGTATATCTTCTACCAACTGGGTACTCAACATCAGTTTCACCTGCTGAGTGTATTTTTTCGCCCAGCTTTTCAAGGCCTCTGATTCAGCAGCAGCGACTCGCAGTTTGGATACTCCACCAATTAACTGCACTGTCAGTCCAAAGATTTCTCCCGAAAGCTGTTGCAGGGGACGCATTTTCCGCCGGATAATTATACCTGACACGGTAGTAATAATCACCGCCACCAACGCCACAGCGATCGCAACTAAGGCCAAAGAGAAACTATAAATTAACAGCAGTCCCAGATTGAGAAGGGAGAATAAACTGGTAAACAGAATTCGCAAAATACTACCACTCAGTCGCTCGCGAATCTGAGTAATGGCGGAGACGCGGTTGTGTAAATCTCCTGTAGAATACTGGCGGAAAAAAGCGGGTTTGAGTTTCAGCAGTCGATCCCAAACAGCAGCCTGAGTATCAAAACTAACTTGGGTTTGCCATCTCAGGATGACAAAACTTTGAGCCAATTGGAATATCATCACGCCAAAGCTAGCTGCGAACAATCCTAATCCCATCTGAATTAATAAGTTGCGGTTAGCATCGGGAATGGCATAGTCAATGAGAATACCTGTTATCTGCGGTGTAAACATCCCGAACAAAGTTGCAGTCACTCCTACCCAGAGGATTTTTAGTAAGTCTGGAATCTTACCTCTGAGGCTAAATTGCAGGATATCCAGGACTGTAATTTCTTTGTCTGGTAAAGGGCGATAAAAGGTATAGGCGATGGGGGCAAGTTTGGCGGCGGTGTGGCGGTTTATACGAGTGCGGGTTAATTCTAAAGGTTGAAGTATCTCATACTTGCTAGCTTTAATTGGTAGTAGGGCAACAGGCAGATTTTCTTCTTTAGTAAAAGCCAGAAGAGGACCACAATCTGTTTTCCACCAGTTGGGAGTGAGGGTGACTCGACGGGTGCGGAAACCGGAAGCGCGGGCGATTCCCTCTAGGGTGCTGGAATTTTCTGCTTTGGCTGGAGGACGAATGGTTATCCCCAAAGCTTTCCCCACTGCACCCACAGCAATTAATAGGGGGGTTTCTCCTTGGGGAAAGTTAATGCTGGGATTGAGTACTGATGCTAGTTCTCGTAGAGTTTTGTCTGTCATTTAACTGGAAGATTGCGATCGCTTTTTCTATTTATTATTGATACTTTTGATACTTTCTTTAGGTAAGCGAAAATTTTTTTGCTCGTCAAGGAATATTTTTTGTGGCTTTTTCGTTAAGATTATTAGAGAGTCAGACCCCCTGTCCTGACTGTCCGCAGATTAAGGGGTAGCTTCTTCAGTAGCCCTCACTGATAGCCACTTGCCAAATATGAAGAAAATATCTTAGGAGGTTAAACAGATGACTGACAAACAACAAATTTTAACGAATTTATGAGACTTTCGGGATTTCGATACCTGGCACCTTGAGAGTGAACAGTGAACAGTAATCAGTGACCAAACAAGTCACCCATTCACCCATTGTCATTAGTCAAAAATAATGACACTGGGTAAGGTGGTAACTGATTTGGTGAGGCAATAGGCGATCGCCCTTGTGTTCAGGAACTATTTAAGAGCGATTGCACTGGGAAGTTGAATCTAGGTAAAGGCGATTGCCCGATACAGTTAACGTCTATTGAATAGCGATCGCCACCGATTGTCAGTGTCTGTGATAGAGCGATCGCACTGTACAGTTGACGGCTAGGGAAATGCGATCGCCTAAGAGTATTAGAGGATGTTTGAAAAGTTTCACTATGAATTTGTTTTGACGAATTGTGCTTCGGTGTCCCTAGTTCTTCCCGATTGATTCCTAGATTGGAATAACTAGCAACCTGGCTAAAAAGTTAGGTCAACTAATGGGTCAACTGTCATATATTTGGTAATTGTATGTCGATGAACCAAGAATCACTGCACATAAGAGGGCGGTGAGGGTCAAAGAATACTAAGTTCAATTAGATATGAGCATAAGGTTAACAAAATGAACCACAACCAATCAAAAGCAACACATTCACAACAGCAAAACCTCAAGAAACTCATAAAGCTTCAGCTACTCAATTTGAAACAGCTAGATAGCGTTGCTGGTGCTGGTCCCGAGACATCCCCCGGTCCCGAGACATCCCCCTAACCCGATCTCTTGAATCTCTTTCCTGCTTCAGGAGCCTATCATAAAAGCCCTTCCGCCTATTGTTAAATCTTCTTAACAATGGGCTTCTAACCTATTTATGGAACTTTCGGGATTTCAATACCTGGCACGATTACAGTCAACAGTGAACAGTAAACAGTAATCAGTGACCAAACAAGTCAAAACTCACCCATTGTCATTAGTCAAAAATAATGACACTGGGTAAGGTGGTAACTGATTTGGTGAGGCAATAGGCGATCGCCCTTATTCTAAGTGTTTATCATTATTTGGGAGCGATCGCACTAGGAAATTTAATCTAGGCATAGGTGATCGCATCTTGAGAAAATTCTGGCTGTCTGTTGAGAGCAAGCGCATAATCTCCCAAACCTTTCCTGAACTCAATGTCACCGTTGAAGAGATTTTCAGTATCCGATTTTTGAAACTTTGCCTACCAGTAACTATAATGAGTAATCCTGCTCCAATGACTTAATGTTATCCTGACATACTTGAGTGTTAGGATGATCTGCACCCAGGGTAGTTGCCAAAATTGCTCCGGCTTGCTCAAAACATGCCTTGGCTTCCTCTGTTTTCCCTCTTTGTTTAAGAACCGATGCCAGGTTATTTAAAGTAATAGCCAGTTCAGGATGAGATTCACCTAAAATTTGAGTTTTAATCTCTAAAGCTCTTCGATAGGCTTGCTCTGCTTGGGATAAATCACCCTTAGCTTGCAGAGATGCGGCGAGATTATTGAGATTGAAAGCAACATCGTAGTGAACTGAACCAAACTGTTGCTCAAAGAAGGTAATGGCTGTTTCAAAATGTTTGATCGCTTCATCCCATTGCTTTAGTCCGTGTAAAATTGAACCTAATGCTGCTCCATCTGCAATAGTTTTGGGATGTTGCGCACCAAATAAATCTAGATGGAGTTGATAGGATTGACGCGCCCAAGTTTCTGCGGTTTGATAGTCTCCACGGGTATGATTGAGTCCAGCCAGGTTATGGTAAATTGAGGCAATATCGGGATGGTAGTTACCGTATTGTGATTGTAAGGTGGTTAATGTTTGCTGATAGAGGCGTTCGGCTGCCTCAAATTTGCCCCAGTATTTATAGACAATTGCTAAATTATTGGCAAGCTGAATCCTTTTAGATTGATACTCTTCTGTCCCTTGGGTTTCTATGAGTTCAATTGCCTGTTGGTAACTTTGTTCTGACTCAGCATAATTGCCTTGAATGCGTTGGAGAGTGCCAAGGGTAGAGAGGGTGGTCATTTCCAAGGAAAGAGCAATGGCGGGGGATATACTGGCTTTAATTGCCTCTAAAATTTTCTGTGCGGAATGAACTGCAATCAGGGCTTGAGGATAGCGGGATTGGGCTTCTAGAATAGAGGCGAGGCGGTTGTGCAAGCTTATCTGGACGATATGCCCTTGTTCCGAGGATGGTAAAGCTTCAATTGTTTGATTGCATAAGGCTTCTGCTTCGGGGTAACGTTGTTCAGCCTGGAGGCGATCCATCTGCTGAATGGTTTGTTTTAAGTTGTCTATTATCATAAATTATTCTCCAGACTGAGGGAGTAGTGGAAAACCAGGAAACAGGTGGAGAAATAAATATTAAGGGCGTAGTATCCTACGCCCTTATGTTGTGCAGCAATCATAATAGATGCACATTAGCTTCGATTAGAAAATCTAACCATCCTTACTCTACCTTCTCATTCCAGGGCTCGTTGAAATTCCCGCCCCAGCGCTCGCATCTAGTTCAGTGATAGTGAGTGTTTGCCGTTCCATCACCTTGGCAGGTTTATTTTTCGGGGCTGGTTTCTGCTTGGTAGGTAGATTGGGAAACTTGACCACCGTTTCATTGTGGTTCAGATTTATCCCCGCACCAGCGATCTCGAAGAGATGATACTGTTGGCGAATGTGCTACAAAGAATCTTACATCAAGTATTACTAATCACCAGAATAAAGATTTCTCGTTATTGTAGTACTATTAATTTCATTGAAGATTACTTTCGCCAACAGTATCCGTATCTCGGTCTTCCCCCAACTCGCCTTGAAAGTGTCGCCATTTAAAAGGTTTTTGTGGATCCATCAATGTTGAGCTTAAAATAGTAACTCAATACTACTATGTTGGTATTTCAGGTTTTTGCAACACTTCCCTTAATTCTGCAACGCTCTTTAATCACCGCTTCCTGATCGGAGGCGGATTCCAGCGTCCATCGAGTGTCTGGGCTTTCGGCGCAAATAATCGCATTGTCAGGCCAAGAGGCCCGCTTTTGGGGCTAGGAAGCCAATTCGCTTCTTTTTCTTTACCTGGGTTTTCGTTTTGAATGTATAGAGTGAGTGACCCGTCAGGATTGTATTTAAGAGCGTCACGATCTCCGATAGCAAAACGGTTGATCGGGTTGGCGACCTGAAATCCCTCTGCATCGTACATTGTTAGCGACCAAAAGGCATTTACAGGTGGTAGTTCATCTTTATCAAAATGCAGAATATAGTTTTTCTCGGCTACGATTGGCTGTCCATCTGCGTCAACGAGAGCCAGTGGATAGATCGCGTCTTCGGGTTGATTTGCCCCTAGGCCAACCATTGTTATTATAGCCCGTTTCAGATAGTGATTCCCGTAGACACCCATCGTTGAGGTGAGCATTTGCCATCCATTAGCCGTTCGGCCCATGGTTGCTAGTTGTTCTTGCATAAGCTGAAGGCCACTTGCAGAAGCCTCTGACAGGATATTAGCATCCACCTTGCTCGCATCAAAGTTACCGGGTGTGATGCCAATACGAGCCATACGAGCAAGGATAGACCAGTCTGTGGCATGAGGCGGGTTCTGTGCCATCAGCTCGGCTCCATATCGAAAGTACTCCAATGCCGGCATTTCATTCACGATTCTCAATGGTTCTGTAATCGTATCAACTGAAGGATCGATTTCGTGTTGAATCTCACGTGGCGTTTTCCCCCAATCCTCCAATAAAGTTACTTTGTAACCGTCTTGAATTTTGTGTACCACCGGATAATCCGCGACACCGTTGGATTGCGTACGACCTAGAACCCAGACATACGAGGTAGGCGCATCGATACGCTCAACACCCTCTGGCAGTTTTCCAACCCATCTCGGAGGCACAAGCGCAAAATGGGCTTCACCCGTTCCATTCGTACGTTTACCAGGAACTGCGAACACATCAGTCCACATATCGAGCATTGGAAGCAGGAAATAACGGCCATTGGTATCAGCAGTCGATATGACCACTGGACCGGTTGTTAAATCAACCCAAGCTAATGAATAAAGGGTATCAAAATTCGGCCTAACAACAGTTCTCAAGTTTTCGTCAGGAAAAGCACGAAGATGTTTAAACGTGTTAGGAATGGAACCAATCACGCTCTTACTAGGATCGGAGTTAATCATCTGTAAGCGAGATATCTCCATAGTAATGAGCGGATAAAGGTATACGTAAGCCTCTCGCGCGATTTCGAGGGCTTCCTCTAATAATATTTTTTTCATTTTTTCCTTATGTACATGTAAAAGACTAAATATCAATTAAGTAATGCCGACTAACACTACTTTAAGCTGATATGTGACACCTACTAAAAACCTAAACAAAGTTGCACATAAGTTGTGTTTTGTTTGGGATTGGGACTCGGTGATTTCCCATTATCGATACATTAGATTAGCACTGAAGTTTGTTTTGTAATTTTAGCAGTTTGCTGCAAACAACATCAGAATAAAACCTCGATTTAACCTATTGTCGAATCAGATGATTGTGAGCGTGTATGTTGATCGTGATTAGGCTTGTTGGATGTTCTAGGGCGATCGCTCTCTTCTTTAAGCTGTCGTAAGGCTTCTTGAGTTGTACCGACAATCAATCCCCCAGTGCCGCAGACTATCATATAGGTGCGCTCTAAATTTTGATAATGTTTGCTACTATAGGGCGAATCGACAATTCTAGCTAGCACCAATCCAAGACCTGTGCCGAGGGCTGCTGTAACAATTCCTGCAAACCAAATTTTACATTGATTCATAATTTATTATCCTATACTGGATTGTCTCCTTCTTGAAATCGAGTTGGAGTTGGGATATCAGGATTAGAGGAAGTTTGAACTCCGCTAGGAGCGAATTCAGAGTCGCCAGAACCATCATCATGCCCAGATACGGGGGGTTCGCTAGGTGGTTTACCATTTAAAAATCTCGATTCTAAGCTTTTGATGACGACATAAAGGACTGGTACGATTAAGAAACTGAGAACTGTAGAC
>JAAUYM010029880.1_pt1 | contig 11395 bp, 20 predicted proteins | sample 7278001 | NCBI WGS metagenome assembly JAAUYM01 (sample SAMN14350224, study PRJNA611818) | marine sediment metagenome | isolation source: surface marine sediment (1.8m) | place: French Polynesia: Moorea | collected 2018-08
ACAGAGGACGCCGGTTATACGGCAACTTAATAAAGTCCCAAATGGGCTTCTGCTTTATAAATTCTTCGTTTATAGCGGAAAGCCGCTTATAACGACACTTTTAGCCGGTCCCGAAGGTGCCGGTATAAGCGGCGTCTACTGTAATACTTACAGTATATATTACGTATGCTATCGGGTATTATTGTCCAACTTCTTTTATACTGTTCATTTTCCCTTTTTTGTATTTGATGTGAAGTCTGATGGGGGAAAATTAGATTGGTGACTCGGAATAATAATAATAATAATAATAATAATAATAATAATAATAAGAAGAAGAAGAAGAAGAAGAAGAAGAAGAATGATAATGATTATAATAGTAAAGATGATAATAATAATAATAAACCGCCCTAAATCTGCCTATGTACTATGATGTTCCTTGGGCGTACAGGCTACTACAAGTCCGCCGTCGGGCTGAAGAACCGGAACCCGGACCTGAAGGTGCTGATTGCCATCGGGGGGTGGAACGAGGGCGGAAAGAAGTACTCCGAGATGGCGGCAAGCCAGACGTCCAGGCAAAAGTATGGAGACTGGTTGGCTGAAAACCTGATTGGTGCATAATTATATGTGGATTTTTTTTATGCTACTCTTTTCTTAAGGTTTATCAAATCCGTGATTTCGTTCCTGGAGGAACACAAATTCGACGGTCTGGACCTGGACTGGGAATATCCGGGAGCCTCGGACAGAGACGGAAAATGGCACGACAAGTAAGGAAGAGGGCTGATGCTAAAGGGGGTTTCCCGTATTTTGTACGTATAATACTAAAGTTATCATCTCAATGCTCCCTCATTTCTCCTCTCCATCCGCAGACAAAACTTTGTTTCTCTGGTGGAGGAACTGTCCGAGGCGTTCTCGAAGCACGCCAAGGAGAAGGCCACCGACCGGTGGATCCTGTCCGCAGCGGTGCCGGCCGCCAAGTTCAGGGTCGAGGAGGGATACGAGGTGAGGTGATGGCCGGGAACACGAACACCACTTGTTAGTATACTCGCGGGTGATGGCGGCAAATCCTCTTCCAGGTGTCCAAGTTGGCCGAGCACCTGGACTTCATCAACGTGATGACCTACGACCTCCGCGGCGCCTGGGACGGCCGCGCCGACCACCACGCGCCGCTCTTCTCCAAGCAGTCGGACCACTACAACTTCAAGACCATGAACGCCGTGAGAAACGCAGCAGCACAAAAGTGCAGATTGTAGTAAAAGTACCTGCTTCAGACCTGTCCTTTCCCGTCAGGACGCGGCTCTCCGCCTGTGGCACGAGAGGGGCGCGCCCAAGGAGAAGCTGCTGATGGGGACGCCCTTCTACGGCAGGTCGTTCACGCTCACCAGCCCACATCAGAACAAGCCAGGTGCATCTTTGTTTTCTGCAAAAAAAAAAAAAGCAGTTACAGTGTTTTTACGGAGTCATAATCCCTGTTTAGCTAAATTTCCAATATTTAAAGCCAGGAAAAGCAATCCTTACTATAGTATATAAACTTCTTTAACTTACGTTGCATCAACCTGATCCACCGTCTTAAAGGTTCTCCTTCCTCCGGCGACGGCGTCGCCGGAAAGTACACTGAGGAGGGGGGCTTCATGGCTTACTTCGAGATCTGCAACAACCTGAGGGAGCAGGGCGGGAACGGGTGGACCAAGCACGAGGACGACGGCGGGAACGCCTACGCGGTCAACGGCGACCAGTGGGTCGGCTACGACGACAGGGAGAACGTCGCCGCAAAGGTGACTCGCACATTATTACCAAATTCCAATTTTTATCTTAAGCCACCTCCTCCTTTTTTTCAGATGGACTACGTGAAGAGTCACGGTTTCGGCGGCGCCATGGTGTGGGCCGTGGACCTGGACGACTTCAACAACGTCTGCGGGGGAGGGAAGTACCCGCTGCTCGCCACCATCAACAGGAAGCTCAGGCGTGAGTGAATCGTTCGGGGTCGTGTTTAGGATGGGGGGGGAGAATCATCATATCATGCTACTTCAGCCCTTCTGGGCCTGGAGAACGACGACGACGACGAGGGCGTGATTGTGGAGGTGGACAGGCCGAAGCCGCCCTTCCCGGAGCCGATCGTCGAACCTCCCCAGGACATCGTCATCATCGGCGAGGACAGGCCCAAGCCGGAGTACCCGCCCACCATCGACGGCAGCGTGCCGGGAGGATTCAGGTGACACATATGCACATTCATAGTACAGTAGAATATGGATGGTGTCGTTTATAGTGGTGAAATCGAGATCCTATTCTTTTTTCCTCCCGTACTACGTACAGCTGCCAAGGAGCCGGCATCCACCCTTCCAATACTCAGTGCGAGGTCTTCTTCGAATGCGACTCGTCTGGAACCGCCCATGCCATGTATGTAAGCATGCGGTCGACACTGTTCAAACGATCGACGTTGTCTGGACGCTCTTATAATTTATTCCTATATACCCAAATATACAGTCGCTGCCCTGACGGTCTCCACTTCGACGCGGCCATCAACACTTGCAACTGGCCCCAGCAGGCGAACTGCCAGGCCAGGATCAGCGGACAGGCCAAGGCCACCTCCAGGGTGGCTCTAAAGTCGGAGTAAGGCAGATCGAGCAAACTTTGGAACTGACTTGGAGCGCGACTTGATGTTGTAATGTAGCTTTAAAACCGTGTTTAGCAAGTCGATTTAACCATTTTACCTCCCTTCTTAAATCCCAGGTGCTCTGGCGCCGCCGACGGCTTGTACAGCGACCCCGCCGACTGCGCCGCCATGTTCTGGTGCGTGGGCGGCGAGCGCCTCTCCCTCCGCTGCCCCATCCCGGGACAGAACTTCGATCCGACCGTCGGGGCATGCTCCTTCTATGCCAGGAGCAACTGCAGGAGGGGCAGGTCCAGGCGGCAGCTCGCCTCCAGGCCCGTCCACATCCTCCACCCGGACATCCATCCTGGCAGCGCCGGCGCGCTGTACGCGATGCCGCTCGGGCCCTACCAGCAGAGGGTAGTGTACGGCGGCGGGCCTCATGTCGCTGCCAAGCAGCCAGGCTACCCTCTCTCCCTCGGCACACAGCGATATCAGGCGCTGACTTTGCCAGAGTCGGCCGAGGCCAAGTCTGACCAGAAGAACGTGGTCTGCTACTTCAGCAACTGGGCCGGGCTCCGCGACGGCGACGGCACCTTTGCCCCGGAGAACCTGGACGCCGCTCTCTGCTCCCACGTCGTCTACGCCTTCGCCGCGCTCGACACCGAGTCCCTGGAGATGGTCCCGTCGGCGCCGAGGACCGACATCGAGAGCGGTGAGAGAAAGGAAAAAAAAAGAAACTTGTGCTGTGTACATGTACTATGTACTGTACATACTATTTGTTGAGCAATATGGAGATGACCGCTTGCTCCTTTCTCAAGGATACTTCAACCGCCTCCAGTCTGCGGCCCGCGGGAAGAACCCGCGGGTCAAGGTGCTCCTGGCGATCGGAGGGTGGACCGACTCGGGGACGGACGCGTACTCAAGGCTCGTCACGGAGGACGAAAACATTGAGCACTTCGTGGAGAGGACGGTACAGTTCCTGAAGGTGAGTCGCAGCGGCTCGTAAGATCTCTTTTTTCCGAGCAGAAACGAGGTCATTTCATTTGGGCTCTCTCCTTCCACACACAGACACACAACTTCGACGGCTTGTCCGTGGACTGGCAGTACCCGGTCTGCTGGCAGTCAGACTGTTCCAAAGGAAAGAAGGCCGAGAAGGAAGGCTTCTCCAAACTCCTCAGGGTAATAAAAAAAAAGAAGAAGAAGAGGAATCAAGAAAACAAAAGAGTTACAGAGCAGGTAAAGCATTAATTGATTTTTTCCTTCTCCAAAAGAACCTCCGAGATTCCTTCAGCCGTTCCGACCTCACCCTGTCCGTGTCCTTGGCCGGCTACCCGTCGGTACTGGAGGTGGCCTACGACCTGAAGGCTGTGGGAGAGGCCGCCGACGTGGTCAACGTCATGACCTACGACTACCACGGTTTCTGGGACGGCAAGACGGGACACCACAGCCCGCTCAGGAGGTTGGAGGGAGACCCGCCGGGACACAACGCCGTATGAACAAAACAAGAGTTTTTAAACATGGTGAAAGTCATCGTCAAGTAAACGTCTATTTAGGAGGATGTCCTGGCCCTGGTTGCTTCCGGCGGAGTGCCCAAGTCTAAGATCCACGTCGGGGTGCCCCTCTACGGGCAGAGCTTCGAGCTGAGCTCGGGCGACACCGGCTACGGGGCGGCTTCCGGGGGAAGAGGAAGGCCCGGGAAGCTCACCATGCAGGGAGGGATGATGGCCTTCTACGAGATTTGCAGCGGAAGTGAGGGAGGGAGAAGGAGAGAGTGTTGATCCGACAGTTAGAAACGTTTGCCGATTGTGGTCTTTTTTCTGCAGTCTCCTCCTTCGAGTGGACCAAGTCACCGGGCGACTCCAAGCGCGGCCCCTACGCGCACAGCAGGAACCAGTGGGTCGGCTACGACGACGTAGAGATGGTCAGGAGGAAGGCCCAGTTCGTCGCGGAGGAAGGGTACGGGGGCGCCACCCTGTGGACCATCGACCTGGACGACTTCAACAACCTGTGCTGCCAGGGGGTCAACCCGTTGCTCAATGCCGCCAGCTCCGTGCTCAGGTCGGAAGATAAACTGTTTGCTGTTTAAAGAAACAATTCTGAATTTATAGTTATTCTTTCCTATCTCTTTCCACAGGGGCCACTCCAACTCCAAGCCCGGCGACTGCACCCGGCCCCCTCCGGTGTCGACCCCTCCGCCGATCCCGCTAGAGACGACCCCGTGGGACGACGGCGGCGAGTGGGAGCCCGGTCCGCCGGCGCCGCCCTCGGAGTGGAGGCCGGGATACCCGGAAGAGCCTGTGGTCGACAAGCCGGGTGAGCATGTTGCCATGTGACAAAACATGTACAGTACAGTTAAACTGTGTAACTGTAAGTATTGGTTCCACCCTCAGAGCGGCCGAAGCCGGAGAGGCCAGGCATCGACGACGGAGGTGGAGAGGACGAGGACAATGGCGATGGCGCAGGCGATGGAGGCTACGAGCCTCCCTCGCAGGAAGGAGAGCTCTGCAGCCAGGAGGGAGTCAAGTCCATCCATCTCAGCGATTGCTCTAAGTACTTTACGTGCCTCCAGGTAGAACTCTAAAGTAGTAGATTTCTGAAGTGGAATTGCCGCAGACTGTACTGGAGTAAATTTTATATTTTAGGGCAAGAAGGTGCTGATGAGCTGCGCAGGCGGCCTGTTCTGGCACCCGAGCGGGTGGTGCGACTGGAAGCACAACGTGGACTGCACCGCAAGAGACCGTGAGCACCTGCTGCAAGACATGAAGATATGTTATTTAACCGCATTAAACCGGCGTTGTTCTCCATGACGTTGCAGTGAACAAGCCTGGGGGCGCAGGTGACCGGCCTGACGAGGTTGTGGGGGAGGAGGAGGTGGTCGTGGACAACGAGCTGGAGGAGGAGGAGGAAGAAGACGAGAGGGAGGAGGACCCCAAGTGCCGGACGGGCGACTACTCGTCGGTGTCCGGGGACTGCGGCGCCTTCACCGTGTGCAAGGACGGCGTCCTCTACAAGAAGAGGTGCGCCACCGGGCTGCACTTTGTAGGGGCCAAGAACTCCTGCGACTGGCCGGAGAATTCCGACTGCCAAGACGGCGGCCACGGCGGGGACAACCAAGTCTCCACAGACGTAAGCCGGGGTCGCTTGTACTACTGTTGATGTTGCAAATGTTGCAACCATCTTTGTTGTTTTTGCATGCAGTTGTTGCTGCTGTTGCTGCTGTTGCTGCTGTCGCTGCTGTCGCTGCTGTTGCTGCTGTTGCTGCTGTTGCTGCTGTTGCTGCTGTTGTTCTTATGTTTTTTTGCTTTTTTGCTTTTGAATGTGTGGTACTGTGTACGGTATGGTGAGAAAAAAAACACGAGTATGTACGATGCACATTTCAGACCAAGGCAATCCCAACCCTGCGGGACAAATGTCAGGAGGGCAAGACCCGCCAGATCGGGAAGTGCTGCTCAGGCTACAAGTGGTGCGTGCACGAGAAGTGGATCCTCCAGACGTGCCAGGGGAGCACTATCTGGGACAACGACAACCTCCTCTGCAATCACTGCGAGGCTGTGCCGGGATGCGAAGGAAGTGAGTGCGTAAAGCAGACAAATTTCAGTAATACGTTAACCTGTTCCTGTGTACCCTACGTACTAGGATGCAACCAGGACTGCGACGACGACGACGACGGCGAATCCTCTTACCCTGGCGGCCTGCCCGGCGGCACCATTCCGGGCGTGGGCGCCGGCGAAGGGCAGGAGCCCGAGTTCCCCATCGGCCAGCCGCCGCCCAGGCCAGACGAGCCCAAGCCGCGCCCCACCCCGACGCCCAAGCCCAAGCCCAGGCCGACGTACCCGCCCGTCAAGGGGTGGCCGGCGGAGCACGACTACAAGGTGGAGCCAGTAAATCTGGGCGTTTTCATTCACACATTGTGTGAATTATCAGTTGGTTCTTTTTTTTCCTTCTGTTTACTACCCTAGGTCGTATGCTACTTCACCAACTGGGCCTGGTACAGACCAGGAGTTGGAAAGTACAAGCCAGAGGACATCGACCCAAATCTCTGCACTCACATCGTGTATGGATTTGCAGTGCTGGACTACTCCAATCTCATCATAAAGGCTCATGACGGATGGGCAGACTTTGACAACAGTACGAAAACCGTAGTAGAGCTACCTATAATGAAAGAGATCTGCCTGTAACATGTTCCATTTTCTTTACAGAGTTCTATGAGAAGGTCACGGACTTCAGGAAGAAGGGGATCAAGGTGACGCTTGCCATCGGCGGGTGGAACGACTCTCAGGGCGACAAGTACAGCAGGCTGGTGAACAGTCCCAGTGCCAGAGCCAAGTTCATCAAGCATGTTGTGGACTTCATCTTGAAGCACAACTTTGACGGCCTGGACCTTGACTGGGAGTACCCTTCTTGCTGGCAGACTGACTGCAAGCCAGAGCGATATGGCGACAAGGACGCCTTCACCGCTTGGGTCAGGGAGCTCAGCGAGGCCTTCCAGCCCCACGGTCTTCTGCTGTCTACTGCCGTGTCACCAAGCAAAAAGATCATTGACGTCGGCTACGATGTGCCTCAGATATCGAGGTACTTTGACTGGATTGCTGTCATGACCTACGACTACTTTGGCCACTGGGACAAGAAGACTGGGCACGTCTCCCCCATGTACCACCATCCGGAGATTCCCAATGACCATTTCAACACCGTAAGCGTACTGTAAATGCATTGAAGGTCGCATCGCATCGGTTACACTTGGTCTCTTCCTGCAGAACTTCACCATCAACTATTGGATTGAGAAGGGGGCCAGCCCGAAGAAGCTGGTGTTGGGCATGCCACTCTACGGACAAGTACGAAAAGTTGCCGTTCTTCTACGTACTATACGTGCCTCTTACGACTAATAGCTTATCTTAAAGTTAAAATCTTTGTGCCTTTAATTAATAATTTTTAACAGGCTTTCACCATCAACGACCGGTCCAACACTGGCCTGAACTCACCAGGTTCCAAGGGTCAGGCGGGCCAGTTCACACGGGCCGCGGGCTTCCTGGCCTACTACGAGATCTGCCATAAGGTCAATAGGGAAGGCTACACGGTGGTGAAGGACCCCAAGGGCCGCATGGGGCCCTACGCCTTCCAGGGCAACCAGTGGGTCGGGTACGATGACGTCGACATGATCAGATACAAGGTGGAGAGCAAATCTAGAAGTAGTACCTTCTTCTGGCAAGGTTGTGATGATGATCAATGTGAAACTCTTTCCTTTTGTTCCAGTCCGAGTACATCCGTAAGATGGGTCTGGCTGGTGGTATGATCTGGGCCCTGGACCTGGACGACTTTAACAACCGTTGCGGCGAGGGTCGCCACCCGCTCCTCACTGCCATCAAGGATGTGCTCTCCGTGCCCAAGGGGAAGTATCCTGGAATCTCGGACGGGTCCGGGGACGATGCTACCGTCGGAGTAGGAGATTCTGACGATGATGATGACGATGACGAGTTCGCAGTCGTTGGATCTGACGAGGGTGAGGAGAACAGACAAAAGATTGCAATTCTGGTTTCAACCCCATCAGATTTTTTCTTACCGTGCAAAAACGGCAATTTTTAGCATTTGCAATTGCTTTCAGATCCTCTAGCTGGGTATCCACCAACTACCGTTGAAGATGAGGACGAAGAAGAAGGGGATGAGGACAACGAGCTGGAGACAACGGACTCTGGGTACAAGGTGGTCTGCTACTTTACGAACTGGGCTTGGTACAGGCCAGGCATTGGGAAGTATACTCCCGATGAGATTGATCCGGGGCTCTGCACCCATATCGTTTATGGGTTCGCAGTTCTTGATCCCAACTCCATGACAATGCGGCCGCATGATGCTTGGGCAGACCTGGACAACAGTAAGTAAAAAGTGCAAATGAAACTCAGAATCTCAGTTTTAATAGAGTTTTAAAAGAGAATAAAGTGCTAAAAGTACGAAATGAAATAGGCACAATTCTATTGGCACTTTGAAAGCTTATTGATGACGAGTTTATCTTGCAGAGTTCTACGAAAAGGTGGTGATGAAGAAGAGTGAGAGAAAGGGGAGGAAAGTGCTACTGGCGCTTGGTGGGTGGAATGACAGTGCTGGAGACAAATACAGCAAGCTGGTTTCTAGCAAGTCCACCCGCTCAGCCTTTATTGAGCACGCTGTTGAATTCTTGAAGCAGCACAACTTTGATGGCCTTGACCTGGACTGGGAGTATCCCAAGTGCTGGCAGGTGGCCTGTGATAAGGGGCCTGACAGTGACAAGGCCAACTTTGCAGCCTGGATCAAGGAGCTCAAGATGGCCTTTAAGCCCCATGGCCTTCTGCTCACTGCGGCAGTTTCTCCATCCAAGACTGTTGTTGATGCTGGCTATGACGTTCCTGCCACCAGTATGTACCTTGACTATGTTTCTGTCATGACGTATGACTATCATGGGCAGTGGGACAAGAAGACTGGTCACTTGGCACCCATGTATCACCATCCCATGAACGCCAAGGACTTTTTCAATGTGGTAAGTATTCAAAGTATATTCCTTTGTTTTTCACTACATCTGATTTTTTCTTACTTCTCTTTCAGAACTACACCATAAATTACTGGATTGAGAAGGGACTTAGCAGAAAGAAAGTAATTCTCGGCATGCCAATGTACGGTCAGTCCTTCACCTTGGCTGAGGCCAGCGAGAACGGACTGCAAGCTAAGAGTTACGGAGGAGGAGAAGCCGGAGAATTCACCAGAGCAAGAGGATTTTTGGCCTACTACGAGGTAAGCTTGGCATATTAAGTCAATTTTTCTCGACAATCTTTACTGTTGAATTCCTCCCTTCCCTGATCAGATCTGTGAGAAGATTAAGAGACACGGGTGGAAGCTGGTGAGGGATCCCGAGAGCAGGATGGGCCCCTACGCCTACAAGGGTGACCAGTGGGTGGGCTTCGACGACGTCGACACCATTGCGTATAAGACCAAGTACGTCAGGGAGATGGGACTGGGAGGAGCCATGATCTGGGCACTGGACCTGGATGACTTTACCAACCGCTGCGGGTGCGAGGCATACCCGCTCCTGAGGACGATCAACAGGGGACTGGGCAGAATGCCGGTGAGTCCGCACGCACAGTGCCTACCTACTACGGAATATGTATACCGCAAGATTGCAACTCAACTTTGGTGACCGCACTTCTTCCTCCAGTCTAACGGGCCTTCCTGCGCGATGACCGGCAACTTCAGGGTGCAGGAGGAGAGGAACAAGCTGGTGGCGGACGTCCCCATGGCGCCCTACTCAAAGTGCGAGGCTGGAAACTTCAAGCCTGACGACAGAGACTGCACCAGGTAATAAAATAAATGAAAAACGTAAAAATTCTGAAAATGGTTTTGTACATTTTTTATCATGAATTAAATATGTAAAATAAGTACACTTGGGAAATGAACCTACTGCATTTGACAGGTACTCTGTGTGCGACAACGGGCAGTACCAGGCCCGCGCCTGTCCGGCAGGACTGCACTGGAACGGCAGGTTCGCCTGCACCTGGCCCGAGGACTCCGGGTGCCATGCCGACGGGTCCATGCCGGGAGACGAAGAAGCCAACAACGTCATCAGCGAAGGTGAAAGAGATCAAGGAGGAAAAAAAAGAAGGAAAAAAGTATCAATTTGTTTCTTGCCTTAACACACCTACTACTTTTCCGATTTTCAGGATTCCCAGGAGATGGGGAAGGAACGCTCCCGCAGCATCCACCCGTCAAGGAAGAGGAGGATGACGAGACAGAGTACCCCACCGTTCCAGACACAGGGATGAAGGTATAAAGATGTGTCGTCTATTTACGAAACGCCATTGTGCAGGTGTTTTTTTTTCCTGCAGCACGCTATTATTTCCTATTTTATGTTTCCAGGTCGTTTGCTACTTCACCAACTGGGCCTGGTACAGGCAGGACGCAGGCAAATACGTCCCCGACGACATCGACCCCTCTCTGTGCACCCACATCATGTACGGATTTGCAGTCCTGGACCAGTCCACGCTCCAGATGAAGCCGCACGACACTTGGGCAGATCTGGATAACAAGTTTTACGAAAAGGTTAAGTTTAATTACGACGTCGGTGCAAAATTGTCACACAAAAAAAAACACTTTTATTGTTGCAAATTAATTATTGACCTCGAATATTTTGGTTCTAAGTAGGAGAAGTTAGTTAACGGTGAAATTAATTTACACGTTGTTGCTCTGGTAAACTGCAGGTTGTAGGATTCAAAGAGAAGGGCATCAAGGTCCTCATCGCCCTGGGAGGCTGGAACGACTCTGAGGGGAACAAGTACAGCCGAATGGTGTCCACCAAAGAGACGAGGACGGACTTCATCCAGCACGCTCTGCAGTTCATTGAGCAGTACAACTTTGATGGCCTCGACCTCGACTGGGAGTACCCCAAGTGCTGGCAGGTCAACTGCGACCAAGGTCCTGACTCTGACAAGCCCAACTTCACCGCGTGGATCAGGGAGCTACGTGCTGCCTTCGAGCCCCATGGACTTCTCCTCTCAGCTGCCGTCTCGCCCAGCAAGAAGGTCATTGATGCCGGCTACGATGTCCCTGCCCTCTCCAAGTACCTGGATATCATCAACGTGATGACCTATGACTACCATGGCCACTGGGACAAGAAGACCGGTCACGTTGCTCCTCTGAAGGACTACGAGGGATCTCCATACGATTACTTCAATGCTGTACGTAAATGCAATCATCAAATCCTTGTGATTGTAGCTGTGAATCAACCTTTGATTTTTCTTTGCAGGAGTTCACTCTGAAGTACTTCAAGGAGAAGGGGGCCGACCCTCGCAAGCTGGTGATGGGCATCCC
>JAAUYM010016485.1_pt1 | contig 11390 bp, 14 predicted proteins | sample 7278001 | NCBI WGS metagenome assembly JAAUYM01 (sample SAMN14350224, study PRJNA611818) | marine sediment metagenome | isolation source: surface marine sediment (1.8m) | place: French Polynesia: Moorea | collected 2018-08
AAAAAAAGACCATATCGTGTCTCCACTTATGGGAATTTGTAGCTACGGTCTAATGTGGGATTTAACTCTGCCACTATAGGAAAATAGCAAAAAAGTCCCGTCGGGCTCTCACTTGCAACATGTTGATGCATACGCGTAGGTGTGTGTGCGCGTATGGTAAATATGCATGTACTAGTTACTGTGCTACGTAGTACGTACGTGGGCGATGATGATGAGAAGAGAGGGGGGGCAATCGTACCACCGAGCGAGGGAGAGAGAAAGAAAGAAAGCCCTTCTCTCGCTTTCTCTTCTTCCTTTCTCCGTCTACTCGGAGGAAGGGACTTCGGCGGCGATACACTTTTGCTAACAGCTGTTACGCACCCTCACTCAGGCTCAGTGCTGCCAGGTGGTTTCATAAAGAATCAAACTGATTCTTTTTGTGACTTAAGGCCAAAAAATATTAATAGTAAAAAATGTGAATAAAAAGTAAAGTAAAACATGACTTGGTTCCTTTTTTGGGCAAAATTTATTTACTGGTGGTTTCGGTGTCTTTTTGACTCAGAAAAACCTGGCAGCACTGTTCAGCCTCTCTCCATCTCTCTCTCTTCGGAGTGCCAGGATCGGAACATCACACTGTTGTGCACCGCGAAGAGGACATCTTTTCAGAAATGCCTTGGTAGTGTGTTGGAAACGCGGTTGGTCGGAATCCCGTCACCGTTGGCCATGGAGGACGCCCTGCAGAAGCTCATGAAGGAGTGCGGCTCCACCAAGTACGTCGACATCGCAAACGCCGCCAACCGGGCTCTAGGTGAGACGGACTGACGGAAACTATGTACCCGTAGTATAGTAGGGAGGGGGAAGTGCTGACATCTGTTTGGTTATCATAAGAAAAAAAACATACGATTTTTTTTGGTCGTATCACCATCTCTGCAAAACAGATCTGTTGGAGTCCTATTCCCGCGCTCCGCCTTACGAGTATCGACAGGCCGCGTTGGAGGCGGTGCGGTACGCGTTGGACGGCGGCGGCGGCGGCAGCGGCGGCGGCAGCGGCGGCAGCGGCGGCAGCGGCGGCAGCGACCCCTCCTCGTCTGCCCCGACGTCGTCGTCGTCCTGGCAGTCCTCGTCCGCGCCCTCGTTTCATCCGCGCCCCCCGCGCATCGTGTCGCAGGCGGTGTCGGTGCTGCAGAAGATGGTCCGCGACGACCGCTTCCACACGAGGGCGTCCGAGAGGGCGGAGGAGGAGCAGAGGTGCTGGATGAGCAGCCAGGTGCTGGCGGCCGTCAGGGGGGCGGACGCGCTGGCGGAGGAGCACAAGCAGGAGGTGCTCAAGGTGCTCCTCTCCCTCTCGTGCAACGCCGGCTGGGCACTGGACGGACACCACCTGATCGAGCTCATGACGCTCTGCCTGGCCATGTACGCAGGGAGCGGCAACGCCACCAAGGCTGCGGCGCAGGCAACTTGCTCGCAAAACATATTGGAATATTGCAAGGATCTCAGTAAGTAAAAAAAAAGGACTACTACCACTTGTTGCATCAATATCCGTAGTAATTTCCTTCATTTATTACCCTAGGAACAACAGCTCGAAAAGAAGAAAAAGGTTCTGGAGACGACGTGTACAACGACGTCCTCCCAGTCTTCCAGTTTGTCACCTCCAGACTAGACGACCTCATGAAGTAATTTAGAAAATTATTAATTGTTAGTTGTTATTAGAAATACATTATGAAAGTTAGAAAATTGCTCTTGAAGTTATTGCATTTTGTATTTATGTGCTCATGTTTTTTTGCAGACTAGTGGAGTCTTCTGCGGAACTGCCTCTGCTGCTGCTCTGCTTGCACACTCTTCTCCGCCACTCTCCTCCCAACCTGGCGCTGCGCAGCCGCCACTTCCGGCGCTACGCCAGCGCCCGACTGGCGCCCACCCTCATATCCTACTTGGAGCTGGCCGACGCCCGCGCCACAAGGTCGGCCTTCTGGCAGCGCCGGTCCCGCTCTCGCGCCGCCAACAGCGATAGCCTGGTGCTACGCCTGAGCGACGCCAACGTGCGGGCGCTGGCGCCGTGCTGCGCCGAGCTTGCGCCCCTGCTGGGCCCCTGCGCGGAGATGCGCCCGGTGCTGGAGTGCGTATTCCACAGGATGTTGGCCTGCTCGCAGGCGCAGACCAAGATCGTAGCGTTCAACGAGCTGAAGGAGGTAAAGATACTCATCCCGTGGGCAATCAGGAAAATGATTAATTCACACTCATAAACTCCACCCCCGTGCATGTTTATGGATAGCGGTGGTCGAAAAAAAATACCATCCCGCAAAAAAGTGCATGCACAGGTGTTTCGATTTCCAAACGACGAGAACTATAATAATAAAATGGCAATGCCAAATTTCCTACGTGCAGATTTTATCGTACGTTCCGTGCTTCTTTTTTTTTTTTTTTTTTTCTTTTGCAGCTTCTCCGCGACCCGGCGAAAGTGATGCTGATGGCCATCTACGACGACAACGAGGACGACGACGACGAAGGGGAGAAGAAGTCAGACTTCGACCCGATGCCACTCTTCAAACTGTGAGAGTATCTTTTTTTGTTTTTCAGTTGGCATATCCGCTCCTTTTCGACTTCCTTCTGTTACCATTGCAGTATGGCCGACTCCCTCGAGTCCTGCGCCAGTCTATCAGACTCCGAGCCCCGCCTGGCGCTGTCGGCCACCCAGTGCCTGGCCAGCCTGATGCAGGCGCTTGAATCCTTGGCGCAGGGGAAGGCGATTCAGCAGGAGAAGGTGCAGGAGATCCTCGCTGCTTATCCCGAGATAGGCGACGCAGACTACAAGGGTAAAAAAAAAGGAACTCCACGTTGCATTGAATGCATCATCAACCAGAGTGAACTCTTACCTAATGATAGGTCCAATCGCCTATGACGGGAGATCTCGGTGGCCTGAATCTTGCAAAGGAGCACTGGCCAAGAACAAGGGTGAAAAAGCGGAGGAGAAGGAGGAGGAAGTAGCGGAAGAGGAGAAAGAGGAGGAAGTGGACGCCGAAGCAGTGATGAAGGAGGAAACGGTGGAAGCCGAAGAGGGACCAGCAGCTACAGGGGAAGGTGGAAATGATGGCGTGGGAGGGAACAGCACTTGTCAGAAAGAAACTGAAAACAAGAGTGAGAACGACAAAGAAGAAGCTGAAGAAAACGAAACGGAGACCAATGTAGGTAGAAGAGTCAAAGAGGACGAAGTCAAAGGAGAAGAAGAATGCGCTGCCAAGGATCAGCCAGATGGTGCTAGAGATGAGAACGGCGCCGACAAAAGCGTCACCTCCACCACCTCTAACTACTCCGACGCCTGCTCGGAGGCGACCGAGGGTCCGGAGGAGGGGTTCGACGAGGACCAGAACGCGCTCAACCTGGACGCCTACCTGAACGAGGCGGAGGAGATGGAGGCGGAGGCGGCCATCTATCACCACAGCAGGATTCCGAGGTCGCTGCTGGCGGAGGAGAATGAGGACGACGAGGACGACGACGACGAGAAGGAGGAAGAGGACGAGGGCGACGAGATGGAGAGGAGCAACGCGAGGACCTTCGTGGAGAAGCTCGGGCAGAGCCTGGACCACATCGTGGCCGCCAGAGGGTCGGTGGAAACGGACTACAGGGTGCAGAAGTTTGCTTCGGACTTTTGCCACGGTAGAAAAAAAAACTTTCCGTTACACCTGTTAGTAGCACTCAGTATACCAAAGTTTCAACTCATGATGATCCTTCTTGCAGAGTTTTCCACCCACTCTCCCGATACGTCCAAAAATGCGGACGTCTCCAGGGTGATAATCTTGAATGCAGACGGAGTTTACCTCACAGTGTATTGCGCGCTACAGCTTGGCCTGAAGCTCTGCAAGGAGGGCGGCTACTCTGCCCACGGCGGAGGCAGCGACGGCGGTGACGGCGGCGACGGCGACGGCGACCGCAGCAGAGACTTTGACGTCCGCGCGACTGCCGGAGAGAGGCAGCGCTTTGTCGACTCCGTTCTGAACGGCGGACTGCTCGTCTACGTGTCCCCTGCCTGGCTGGCCGAGGTCTTTGACACGGTGTCGGAGGTGGACGCGCTGGGCCTGGCCGCCAGGGAGGAGCAGGGCAGGCTGGGCGGGCTGAGGGCTCTGCTGGCGGACCTGGAGGGGTTCGGAGAGACGCAGCGAGGGGCGCAGATGCTCACCGACTTCAAGCGCTTCCGACAGGACGTGGCCAGAATCACCACAAATGTCGACGACGAAAGTAATGACTCGGATCGACGGGTGTTCATTCTCTACCGTAGGAAGAGTTAAATCCTATAGTCATATTTTTCTCTATTTTTACTTAGATGTTGATTCCGAAAAGCGTGAAGCCGGTCGTCGCGTCGCCCGCCGCATTTTGACTGCCTGCTGGGGCTCCTTCCTCTCCCACCTACTGACGTGCATGAGTCCCTACCTGTCCAACCGGGGAGACGCGTCCGCCTCCTCCTCCGGCCTAGCCGGTCTCTTCCGCCGAGGCGCCGGGAGGAAGGACGGCGGCGGCAAGAACGTCCGCCTGGGACAGGGAGACGGACTCCTCTCCAGGGGGGTGGAGTGCCTGCAGGCGTCCGTCATGTTGTGCAGCGAGCTGGAGCTCCACGACCGGTGCGGGGAGATGTTGGAGCCCCTCACTTGTCTCGTCTGTCCGGACATGCTCGGGGAGGCGCTGGCCTCCTCCTCCTCCTCCTCTTCCAAACAAAAGTCCTCCTCCAAGACGGCGGCCAACCGGCGCTACGGCCTGGTCAACCTGGTGTGCGTGGAGGACGTGCTGAGGAACGGGTTCGAGCTGGCGTCGCAGTCGCAGGACTGCTGGAAGTACGTGATGCGCTGCGTGACGCAGGTGCTGCACATGGAGGCGGAGAGGAGCGGACGCAGGGACGACGCCATGGCCGCCAAGAAGGGCGCCGCGGAGGCCAGGAAGATGGGCGGGGTGGCAGGGAGGGACAGGAAGGAGTCGGACGACGACCAGCTGGACCTCTGCTTCGACCAAGACGACGACGGGCTTGCAGACGACGCTGATGAGCAAATGTTTGTCAACTCCACCCTCATTCATGCTGTAACTACACTTTAGTTGTTGTTTTTTCATAAACTCTTTTTTTTTTTTTTTTAGATCCCAGTCAGCTTTCTCCCTTCCTCCCGGTTTCGAGGTTGACGCTGAAACCTGTGGGCTGAAGGAGGTTTTCGCCAAACATTTGTCTCCCGGCGGCGCCGACGGCAAGAGCGGAGGAGGATCGGTCTTCCTCACTGGCGAAGAGCTGAACACGGCCTGCGCCATCCTCGTCCAGTGCGTGGAGAGGCTCTTTGACGACGCGGCCACCAAGCTGAACCTGAAGTCCCTCATGGGCTTCATGTCAGAGCTCTCCTTCTACAGTCACAAACAGCTGCTCACTATCTATCCCAAGAGGACCGTCTCTTCTTCCACCAAGCTGGGGAAGAAGCGCAAGGAGCTGAGGCATCACGGCTCCTCCGGCCGCGCAGCAGAGTCGTCGGCAGCTGCGACGACGGCGGCCACTCAGGCCAGCTGCTCCACGCTGCTCTTCCACCGCATCAGCGAGGTGATGCTCAAGTGCGTCCGGAGCGGCAGGCCGCTACTTCACATCGTCAAAGCATGGTCGGTGGTGGGGACGCATCTCATGGAGGTAGGCGTACTGAGGGGGGGGAGGGGGGGAAGGAGAAAGGCCAATTTAACAACAAAACTATTAGAACCCTAGCATTACTACCTGCCAGACAGCAGTGGCTTTTGTATGGAACAAATATATGTACTACTATTAGTATGTGTACGTATGTAAAACAGTCTCACTTTTTAGATAAAGTCTGTATTCCCAACTGAAAAACATTACTTACCTGCATATCGACTTTCGGCGCTCCTGATTTCGACCAAAATGCAACAAAAAAATGTTTTGCTTTGGTTCACATAAGTTGGATGTTTCCCCATTATTTCTGCTCTAGCTCTTTTTTTTTAATTTACCCTCCCACTCCCAAATGGTCTACCCAACCAACAACACATTCTTAATAAACTTCCGACTGAGCTCCAAAGCAGAAATTTTGTTAATACGTAAACACCGACTGTATGCAATATGCATGTATTCCAACATGAGCTTACATTTTGCATACCGCCATTGGTGGTTGGGTAGAGGTGGGACTTGTCGGAGAGAAATGAGGCTGTTGGCAGGCATCTGTCACTCTTCTCATTTCTTCTCCAGGCGGCTTGTCACAAGGAGGACGTGATAGCGAAGAAGGCGGTGGAGTACATCCACGACATCATCACCGTCTTCCTGCAAAACACCACGGAGCTTCCCTACTTCCACTTCAATGAGACCCTCTTCAAGCCATTCGAGAACCTTGTCTGCTTGGAGCTCTGCGATTCTGACATCCAAGACCAGGTAGGATTCTTACTGACGGCTGGAGCAAGAGCAAATTTTCTAACTGCACAAAAAACGTCAGATCATTTTCTTTCTGGCTCTGTCTTTTCGCAAATCCGATTAGTCGTCTCTTGATCATCACGTGACTGACGGACGCGATTCTCATTGGTCAGGAAGAACAAAGCAAAATAATTGTAGAACTGGGGAAGTGGGGAGGTGTTTGGCGTTGTTGGTACCTCACCACGTGGCGGGTGTGGATTGAAACATTCTTGTTGTTACGCTTTCTCCAGATCGTCTCCAGCATCTGCGAGTTCGTCGAGACGAGCACCTCGGACATCGGCTCCGGGTGGCGCTCCCTCTTCGGCACGCTCAAGGCAGTCCGCTTCCCCATGACGCTGCCTTGCGGGATGGCCGGAGCCAACGAGAGTGGCGGCGTTCGATCGACGATGACGACGACGCCGACGACGACCACACTGGCCGTGGACGGGTCCGGAAGGGGACCAACTGAGCAGGTGCACTGGAGGGCGGTGCTGGACGTCTTCGAGGCGTTCCTGGGAACGGAAAATCCGCAGGTGCAAGTTTTTTAAGAGCAAAGCGGAAAAGGAAACACGAGCGACAGAAAATTTTTGCGCAAAATTGCCCATGACCCAACAAACTCTGTTGAAGGTGTTTGCCAACGCTGCCCTCGACTTCGTCTCCTGCCTGATCCACCACGTCCGAGGGAGCGAGGAGCGTCGACAGGTGGAGGAGCTCATCACCAAGGAGGAGATGGACGCCATCGCCAAGATGGGACCAGGCGGCGGCGACAGCAGCCCCGGACAAGAGCTGTTTGTCTCCAGCGACACTGCGCTGACCAGGGCGGCGCTAAGAATGTTGGCGCAGTGCAGCGAGATACTGGCCAAGATGTACAGGATGACCAACTGCCCCACGTTTCAGGTTCGTTCTCTATACAGTAGAGTGACTTCAAAAGAGGAGGGTAGTATGAATGTCTTCTCTTAGGTCTCTCACCGTCTCCGCGTCCTCCCCACCGCCAGCGTGGTCGATCCGGTCATCCCCAACCTGGAACTTCGCAGCTTTGACGTGGCCACCGACACGCTCGTGGACTTTCCCTTTTCCTACAAGAGCCTGCAAACAAATGACCAGGGCTCGGAGGCCTCCTTTCTAGAGAAGGACCGTGCCAGGGGACTGCTGAGAGTCTGGTACCTGCTGTTCGACGGGCTGACCTCCGCCATCCCCAACTGCCCTCGGGAACACCAGTCCCTAGCGGTGGACACCCTGTTCGAGATGCTGCAGGGACTCCAGCAGGGCCAGGAGGAAGGCGAAGAGGAGGAGAGGATCCTGCTTCTGTTTGGGCTATACTGCGCCAACCACCTGTTAATGCCGACATTGCAGGCCTGGCTGCGTCGCTCCCAGCGCACCTTCCAAGGCTGGCACGCGGCCGCGGCTAGCTTCAAGCACTGCACCGGGCGCACCACCGAGCTTGTCATGGGGTGGCTGAGGAAAGAGAAGGAGGAGGCGGAGAAGGGGAGGACCCGCTTAAACGCGGGCGCAGCGCTGGCGTTAAAGCAGCTGTTGCTCATCCTGACAGAGTGCACCACCGTCCCTGTGGAGGCAATAGCAAGACTGGGATGTTCTTGCTTCAGGTACAGGGAACTACAGTATTACACGGCGATTTAGTTATGATATGACTATCCTGCATTACTGATGTTGTCAATTGTCATCATTGCTACGGTGGCAAGTGCTCTTTGTGCCAATGTTATTGTTGTTGCTACTGCTGCTACTTTTACTCCTGAGACTGTGGTGATCTCTTAATTTGTTTAGAAGTATTGGCAATTTTATAGATATTTTTTTTTAAATGTGTTAGAACAGGTGTCGTCAGTGTATGGCTATGTGCAGGCACATCATCTTAACCAGCGGCCCTGAGCTGAGTTGCCGTGAGTGGAACGTGGTGTGCCTGTCCCTTTGTCGATCAGCCCAGTTGACGCTGTATCCGCTGCACCAGCTGATGTCGCCCTTCCACAGAGGGTCTGACAGCTTCTACGGCGACATCGGCGACGTCAAAGTGGCCGCCAGGCGAGACTCCTGCAAGAAGGAGACCCACAGGCTCATGCAACTGGCGCAGCAGGTGACAAGAAAAGAAACAAGTTATGACGAAACAAAAACAGCAACCTGTTTTTCCCTTGCCAGGTGCTCCTGCTGGATCAGCAAAAGACTGAACTGTCCGCCTTCCCGGAGAATCCCGACGTGGAGGAGCGATCCTTCCTCTTCCACCTGCAGCCGCCCTCCCTCGGAGGAGGAGGTGCTGGTGAGGCGATCGTAGGGAGGGGATCCACCTCGTCAGCGTCAGGAGGAGGAGAGCTGATTAGGGTGACCCTCAGGAGTCTCCTGACGGGAATCACCGCGCACCACATCCTGCTGCAACTGCTGGGAACCATCCTCCTCCAGGGCACCAAGCATGTCGTCCCAAGGTTAGTCCTGACTTTTAAGAATGAGGGAGAAAGAGGTAAAGAAAAGCGTCCTTCTTTTTTCTTGCTTTTTAGTCTGGCTAATCTTCTCCTTCACGGTTCTATCATGCCTCCTCTTACCCCCTGCGTGGAGTCCGCCCCCTTGCCCGGCGACAGCCACCGCCTCGGGGACATTCAAGGGCAGAAACCGAGGCTCCCTGGAATGCTGCAACACCTCTCCTACGTCCAAGTTCAAATGCTTCTCGCCAGTCTGAAAGCGAGCTATCAAGTAAGAAGCTCTAGTGTTTCTGCTTCTATTTAGGTACGTTCGATTTAGACAATTTATTCGACTTTTGGGACTTGACAGTTTTTCATTGTAGCAGAAATATTAACTCTTGGCAACAAATTTGAACTTTTTTTCTCTTGATAATTGACTATAAATAGAACGTCGACTGCACTACAGTACTACAGTACCTGCTCCTAACTTTCTTCTAACATTTTTGCTTTCTGCCAGGTCGGTTTAGAGTTCGATTCACGTCCAGGACTGAAATTCCTGGTTCAAAAGGTGGCGCAGCTAAGCAACGCCGCCAACTTGTACAAACAGGCCGGGGCGGCTTGGAGCATCACTGCCATCACCCTTTTCGACCTATGTCTCGCGCGGTGAGAGAGAGATGTCAACTTCCAACTCAGAAAAATTCACTACCATATCCTTTTACTGCTGTTAGGTTGGAGATGGGAAATGTGAAGGAGGCTGGTATCAAGAAGGCTCTGGAGGAACAGCAGCGAGAAAGAAACACCGTTGAGGCCAGGGGAGAGTCGGGCACGGCGGAGGAGAACCCAGGAGAGGACGTCAAGGAGGATGACGTCGACCTGATGGAGACTAACGACCACTTCGTGGAGCTGCACAACTTTTTCCTGGACGTGTGCGAGCTGTACGTGGACATCGTGGTGGACAAGGACGGGCGCCACTCCAGGCTGGACCGGCTCTCCAGGCAGCAGCTCTACTTCCTGACGGTCGAACCTGATGACTTCAATCAGATTGTGCTCAGCAGAAGTAGGAGCCAGCGTGACGATGGAGAAGACGAGGGACCCTCGGTGGCGCCCAGCGTCGTAATACTAGAGCAGGGAGAAGAGAAGAAAGCAGAGGAGGAAGAAGCGGAAGAAAAGGTCGGAAAAAAGGATGCGCCAGAAGAGGCTGTTACCAATAGCCCTGCGAAAGTTGGCGGAGACAACGTCGAACAGAAGAGACCATTCCAGTTCTCAGACTTTGCTTCAGCCCAGCCGCCCTCTGATCGGCTGGACTCACCCAATGTGAGCGAGGACTCGGATCTCGGAAAGGGATCCTCCTCTGGCGGCAGAGAATGCGGCAGCAATGGGCGGACCAAGGTCGACTCGGTGGCCACCTCCTCGGCCGTGGGGCGCTGCACGGCGTCCGCGTCCGTGTCGGAGGAGCAGACGGCAGTGGCGGCGGACGGCGACGAGGAGGTGTTCAGGGTGACCACACAGACGGAGATGGACTGCATGATGAACGAGTACCGCCACCGCAAGGGCCAGCGCACCATGCCTTCTTCCACGTCTACCGGCAGCACCGACACCCCCCCGGCCACTGCGTCCGCCGGCGTCTCTGCGGCCAACAACAGCAACCGCAGGAAGAACCCCTTCCTGTCTCGCCCACCCGCCTCCCCATCTTGCGCCGCGTCGGCGTCTCCCACCGCCGACCCAGAGATCGCCACCCAGCACAGCGCCAGCATGATGGCGGACAGCGTGGCGCGCGCCGCGGTCTGGACGGAGCTGGTGTTGGCGGTGCTGGACATGTCGGCGGCCATCCCCGACCACCACTTTCGCCCCATGCTGCCGGTGCTCTTCCCGGGCGTGCGGGCGCTGACGGCGTACGCCAGGGACGAAGCGCTCAAGCAGAGGGTGGCAGACTTCTTCCAGCGGGTGGCGTCCATCTACGGCTTCAACCCGGATCCGCAGCAGTAGCATGCAGGAAAGAAAACTACAGAAAATGGATCTCTTAGCTTCCTAAACGTTCTTTTGTTGTTTGTACTCGTATGGTTGAGAAAATGTGGATTCCTCTCGTGATAAAAAAAAGGAGTGCTTGTTATTATTATGTCCGGATAGAATGTTTATTCCTTCTGGAAATGCATGGTTTTTTCCGCTAACAGAAATTAACAATAATAAGGTGAGAATGTCAAAGACAGCTTCTTTTCTCTTGCCAATATCTCTTTTTTCACGTTTCTGTTGAGGTGAGAGAATAATTAATGTTAATGACATATCTTAACTCTTTTATTTCATCGGGGAGAAAACAGCAGAAATTAGTAAGGAGTCTCTTCCCCACAAAACACGAATGGTGACTTAGGAAGCAGACGACATTTAAGAGGAACTAGCCTAAAGCTACCCGCCTTGCTGGGTAAAATTTCGCAATGGCCAAAGACCAAATTACGACGAGCCACACTGGGAGGCCGAAGGCCTCCCAGTGTGGCGAGTCGTACCTGAGCTCGCTTCGCTCGCTAGGTAAAAGATCAATTTTATCATTTTGGGCTTTTACTGGCTACAACCAAATTACGACTCACCACACTTAGAGGCCTTCGGCC
>JAAUYM010068346.1_pt1 | contig 11388 bp, 4 predicted proteins | sample 7278001 | NCBI WGS metagenome assembly JAAUYM01 (sample SAMN14350224, study PRJNA611818) | marine sediment metagenome | isolation source: surface marine sediment (1.8m) | place: French Polynesia: Moorea | collected 2018-08
CAGGCGTGACCTGGAGGTGGTACTGCCCACTCCCCTCCTGTCACTCATGACCACCATCTGGCCCTTTGGCATCCCCTGCCTGGCCAACCTCATGCTCCTTCTCACGCTGGCGGCCGACGTCTTCGCATGGGTGCAGTACAGGACAGAAATCTACAAGCATCTCCTGGCCAGGAGCCACAAGAAGAAGGGCCACCCTCTGGACTTGACTGTTCGCCCCGAGGGGGAGCAGGGGGTGAGTCCGGCCCTGAAGGAGTTCGAGAGAGCCAGACTGGAGAGCCTGGTGCTGGACAAGCGACATCCGCCTGTGGATCTGGACGATGAGGAAGACGACTACTACATGCTGTCCACAATGAGGTCGAGGCCCAGCTTCAGCCCCGGCGACGTGGAGAGAGTCCGCCAGGGCCTGAGGGGAGCGTCCGGGGAGGGCATCACGGGCGAGCAGGAGGGTGGACGCAGAATGCCAGTGCCGCCAGCACTGTTGGGCACGGAGAAGGAGAGGGCTCGACACCTGCTGAGAAAATATCGTGCAGGTGATTATGATGACGATTTAGGATACGCGTTGGAAGAAGAAGAAGATGCCAAAAGACGTGGGAGTGCGTATTGTGGAAGTCCGCTGGATGGCAGCATCGGACGGGGTGACCCCTGGCTTCACCCAGCGGAAAGCCATTATCCTACTCGTCAGCAGGTCGGTCAGCAGGTGTGCGACAGTTCAGGCAGGGGTGCACGATGGGGGGTACTACGTGATCGGCAGTCACCTCTGAAGAAGAAAAGGAAGAGCAGTGTGGACTACCCGCTCCCCAAGGGTGGCATCTGGAGGACGCTGTTTCACAAGCCAAGTGAAAAACCCAGGGTTGTGGAACACATGTCGGCTCTGAGCCAAGGACAGCAGGAGCCACCTGGAGAGACGGCACCTACTAGTAGTAAGCTTCCAGAAAGGGTCTCTCAAAAGAGGGAAAAGGATACCCAATCCTTTTTTTCACCCTTTTTTAACGGTAAGCCAGTTTTTGGAGTTGAAGTTGATACGAGGAAGCCTCCCATAGAGACAAGCGATGTTCCAAAAGAGAATGTTGAACAACTCACCATAGTGAAAACCTTCAAGGTTAAGCCTGTGAGCAACTCAGCAAGCACTTCATCAGCCAAGCAACTGAGCGCCTCACACAGTAGCATTCGGTCTGAAGTCAAGCGTGTTAAGCTTCCACGGAGCCTGGAAATGGAGGTTAAAATTCCAAACAGTGAAACTCCAGACAAAATTAAAGAGGTCGATGAGGATGATACCTGTCGCCACTCTCCTCTACCAGCAAGAAGCGAAGCACAGAAAATTAAGCATGAGTTCATGTTTGTGCAGGATGGGAGAGAGGAAAAAGAAGTTAAAACCACGGGGCAAAATCTGCCTGATGCTTTCGAAGAGAAAGTAGCATCAGCAGAACCAGTTATCCACACATTCATATGCAACCAGAGTGCAACTAAATCCCAAGCAGAACCTGTATTTCATACTTTTATGTGCAAGGAAAGGACCTTGTCAACAGACCTGGAGAGAAGCAGTAGAAAATATGTCCGGGCAAAAAGAAGGCGACTCTCATCCCCTATTCAGATGACCAACACACAGGAAGAAAGTCCAGATACTAATTTTGAAGGTGAACAGGGCACTGGACTTAGAACAGACAGTAACGTAGCTGAGGAGCCACCTAGCACTAAACCCGTACCTCATGATGTAACTTCATGTCCCCACAAATCCTGCCGTTCGACTTGGAAGAAAATTAGCAGGAAAGAGGAACAATGATGAAACTTCATGCGCATGGTAATTTATTGCGAACTGTTTCCACACGGACCATTTCGTGTACTAGTAGGTACGGACAAGAGCATTTTATCTACTACGAACCATCTTGTCCACAGTAAATGTTGCGTTACGATCCTAATTACGTACTTTCTTTACCTACCTTTTTCCAGAACTGTGTCACCCAGTCGTGAGATCTCCTGAGAACTCTTTTTCACAACATCGTCGATGGTGCCTTCATGTCTGAGGAAGTACGGCCTGATGAGCTGGTAGTAGATGACATTTGAGCCCTGGAGGGGCGACATGCACCAGAGAAGCAAAACAGACTACCAACAAAAAATGTCATTATTAACATATTTTGTAGGTTTATTCATAAGTTTAATTGATTCACCTTCAGAAGCCAGTAGAAAGGCACCCAGCCCACCAGAACGTCAGAGAAGACCTCTCCCAGGGAGAAGAAGGCAAAGACAACCCAGTACATGAGCCACTGAGTGTCATCAGACTTGTCAGGGCTCTCGATGGCCTTGACCGACATGTAGGCGGGATAGGCAACTCCAATGAAGCTGCAGAGCAGCTGGGCACCATAACCGAACATCAGACAGAGGGCTGCCAGGGCACAGGCACCTGAAAGTGGGGATTAGTGGCAAAAAAAGCAAACTCATTGCTGTCCTACTGTATCGTACGGTCACCACAAAGATAGAAAAATAGCAATCCATAAAGAGAAAAATAATAATGCAAATATAATGCTGCTGATACGATGCTCTTGTTCGCGTTCACCCTTGATCGCCTTGTCCATGTTTGGATCCTGCACGATTGGCTTCTCCATCGTCTTTGCGGCCCAATGCTTGACAGACTCAATCGTCCAACCATCAGGAGGAGGCGGAGAAGATGAGGAAGCCATTCTTGCAGCAGAAGCGTTCTTTCCCCTTCGCAGACTTGACCTTATCTCGCACGGAGCGTAGGTACTTGTAGAAATCTGGCTCAGGAGAAAGTCCTTCTATACCTGCTTCATCTGTCCTTCACAAGCCTTCTTGCCTATACGTGAATGAAAAAAAAATATGCATGGTAAGTCAAGGCGCTCTTTCCATGTCGCTTTACCTAACCGCACTGTCACTTTTCGTTCTTTCAGACACAAGAAAAATTAATAAAATTGCAATGCTTAAAACGTTTTAGTGTGAAAAGCAGGGTAGTACTGTATGAACACACCCTTTTATAGTGACAGAGAGAAAGAAGGAGAAGCACAGCTGTTTCCTTCCACCTATGCACTCACTCGCAGTTTATAGAGCAAAGGAGGCCCCTCTATCCCCTCTCTCTCCCAGTAGCCCTAAAAAAAACACCTTTTCTCCACTCTTTGAATAATGTTTGCTGCCTTCAAGATGGGACTAGAAGGAAGGCAGGAAGGAAGGAAGAAGGAAGTAGAAACGACTTTTACCGAGAAGGAAGAAGAAATGAGAGCATGCTGCTGAGTCATCGATAAGTACAGTGGCCCCCTTGATAATTCGACAAATTCGGTTGCCAGCAAAAATGTCGAATTAACGAGGGGAAGACGGGAGGAGGAAGGAGAAAATGCCGAATTAGCGAGGGAAAATCTGTCGAATTGTCGAGGAATTTGCTTATTTTGGTAGATTTTACTGTTGTAAAAAATTGGTTGCCAGCCAAAATTAGTGAGGGTTGTCGAGGTATCGAGAGTCCAATTAGCGAGGGGCTACTGTATATTACTCAGGAGGGGGGGGAAACTGTCAGACAGCAAATTTATGGGGTGCGTCAACTAAATCTGAGATCTTGCTGCGAGAGTATTTTGGCGAAAACTTGACAATGCTTCGGAGAAGGAAGGAGATTTGGCCACCTCGCTTCCTGTGGCGGCCAATCCCAAGCAGGGATATAATTACCGTTATCGAGCGGTGATTTATCCTGTCTGCAATTCTGGTGATTGCAAGTTAGTTGTTGCACAGAAAAAGCAGCGACTTTGTCTTCCTTAGTTCTACATGTACCTGTACGTAACGTGCTGTAGTTGCTCTCTTCTCTTGCATGCTCTCGCATTTAAGTAAGGGACAAGAATGAGAACGACGACAACAGCGACTCTCCTCCCCCTCCCCCTTTAGCCCCCCCCCGCGATGGGAAACGGGAAAATTTCGTTCTCTGACCGTGAGGGTATGCAGGGAGAAAAGGGTGTTTCTACCTTTACAGCCGTATGACACATACGTTAATTTTTGCAAAGATACCACACAAACATTTTCATTTGCCCCAGCCTTCACTCGATTCGCTCGTCCAATTAATGACACCAGAGATAAGAAGATTTTCACTGCTGAAGTGTTTATTGACCATGCATGCACGTACGGGGAGGTCAAGAGAAGCAAGATGGAAAGAGCGGGACTGCAATTTACCTACTTCTTCTCTGGGAAGATTTATGTTAACATATGTACTATTTCTCAGCTTTGCGCAATCCTTTAAAAGAATTTTTTTCCTTCTCGACAGACGTGTTTGTCATCCCTGCAAATCAAGTTGATGATAGGTGGCTCTTCAGAAAAAAAACCCAGGCGACACGACCACAAGCGTGCCAGTAAAAATATATGGCACTCAGCTAAGACTTCTGGGAAAGGCCAAAGGCCCGACGGGACTTTTAAACTTACGAGCGCAACAAATTCAGCTTTAAACGCTTAATGGAATATGTCATTAGAATATACCACATATATGTCACACGTTTTATCGGAAATTTTCGTCACTTTTGTGACGCTTGAAGTTTAAAAGTCCCGTCGGGGGCTGTTTAGATGCCCCTACTCGCCTCCCCTCCCCTCCCCTGTCTCTCGTTCTATCCCGTTTCCCTTGTTCCCCCTCCTCCCGAAACTGTACCTTATCTTTTGGAAAGATAAGGTATGGCTTGAAATATTAACTCCCCCTTCTACCTCTCTCACACACAGTGTGACCCCCCCCTCTCCGATCACTCGATTCTTCGCATAGGCAAGGGTCACATACTCACACACAGACGTAGTGAGATCGGTTTCGGCGAAATACCTTTTTCTCTCCTCTCATGGGGCGCCCCCTCTCTCTACCTACCCTCTCCTCTCTCTCTCTCTCTCTTCTGTGACCCGACGCATCGAGAGAAAGTAGCAGGAGTAAGGGAGGAAGGAGATATGGACCACAGACAGGTACGTCCCGTGCGTTGGTGTGCTGGAGGCCATTTAAGAAAGTATAGCATGCAAAGCTGATTAATCTCGTAGCAGTGCAGTCTTTCTGTAAAGCATGAAGTACGTACAGTTGTGGGTCCCTTTGTTTTTTTTCCTGAGAGTGTAATGGCCATTCCCCTTATATAAATGATGCCATGTTGCTGGAATCCCCTCCCCTCTCGCCCCGCAGCCCCGCGCTCTCTTCCTCCTGACTCCCTGACTCAGTTGGGCTGGAGAAGGGTACAAAAATCATTAATGCTTCCTCCGGGTGGGTCAAAAAAAGATAACAAATTCTGGCTAATAATGAAGTACCTAGCGGAGATAGCGACGCCCAACCCAAATTCCTTCGTTACATGTACACGTACTACACGCCCGTTGGGTTGAACCGGAGCCGTGTGACATTCCTATTGGCTGTTTGCTCGCTTGCTCACTTGCTCAGCCTTATCTCTCTCTCTCTCTTTCTGAGTCTTTATAATAATAAAAATGGTCACATTTTAAGAAAAAATCGTTGTCAACTTGTTCTTCTGAGTCCGTCTTATCACGCAATAGTATCTTATCGCGTACTGTACTAGTACGTGTATATGTATACGTAGTACGTAGCACAGAACAAACGTGCCCAGGAGAAACTGGAATTTCCCCGCTCGGCCCGGCCGCTTGGCTCAATATGACACTCCGTTTGTCAACGCGGAGAACGCCATCGAGAAACAAACGTGGAGGAGGGAGAAGGGGAAAATCCGAGGAGGAAACCTGTTTTTTTTTTTAGGGGCAAGGGAAGGGAGGGCGCAAGAGAAGCTTCCAGAGAAAAAGTTTATATGATTGAGAGACTACTTAAAAAAAGAGCTTAAAGATTGTCTTTTTAAGCATGTAGGAAACAAGACCTAAGAGACGTCATAGGTTTACCCATGCTTCAACAATATCGCGTGGTAGGTGATTGCTTGTAACGGGTGCGTTGCGAATTTCTGTACACTTTTTAGATTACCTGAAGCTCTTTCTTAGCCCATTTTTTTAAAACACCCCATTAAATAAAAAATATTTGCCAGAGTCTGTCCTACCTTATAAGTCGATATGGGCCCCCTCCGCCGTTACAATTGGTAATGTCTTGCTGTATTAGATGCTTCCTCTCGTCCTTTTCCCCGCTCCCATTTGGGGTCCAAAGGGACGACGAGGAGAAGGAAAACTTCCCAAGTTGACATCATCACGGCTCATGGGAGATGATGGGGGGAGAAGGAGAGTAAAAAGGCTGGATCGGAAGAGGGGGGGGGGGGGCACAAATAGAATTGTTCGTCGTTTTCGTCGTCGTCGCAGCATTTCACTAGTTTGCATCCTGGTGTCAATGCGGGAGCAGCAACGTTGCCCATATCCCATCCTACTTCATTACATGGACACTTCTTCATATGCAGACAATGTTGGCCGTGGACCTAAGGGTGAGCAACACTCGCTACCACTAGCTGCAAAAGGAAAAAAAAACCTTGCAATTAGTTGTTATAATGCGGTTTTTTAAGGACCACTTCTTCCACGGTTTCATGTCATAATTACCCAGCAAATTTAATTTGCATTAGCTGGCATTGTAGCCTGTCCGTCCGTCATCCTCCAAAATTGCACGTTTGCATGTCAGACTCTAATGTGTGCCATCAGCTCTCACCTGTACAAACCAGAAACGCACGTACCAACAGTAGCGGAAAAAGAAGGCATGTGGAATTGCAAAAGATTTGAACAATGGTCCCACCAATAGCTAGCTGCAGCTGGAAGGAAATGAAATGGGAAGGTGGGGGGAGAGGGAAGGAAACCTGTTTGCTCAAAATTTTCCTGTTATCACTCTTTCTAGTAGATTCTTCTTGTTCTCTTCTCAGTTGCAACTCCCAACAAAACAGTGCCTCCCCTTTTTAGTGCTGCTGCCTTTATTGGAGCACACAAACATGATGATGTGGTATACCGGTACTTGAAAAAATATTGCGATAATTCACAATAGTTTAATTTATGGTTTTTTTCTAACAATGCCATTATTGATTGCTGTGCAATTAAGTAATAGCGAAGTCACAAGAGAAACAAAGAAGTCATAAAAACAATAACACTAAGAAAAGATAATCTTAAGACTAGACCCATAGAATATTCACAGTGTCCTGATGTGCTTCATCTTGCCAGTCCACTTTGTCTCGAGCCTCCGTCACCTCCCTCTCTTCTTCCCTTCCTGCCTGAACCTGACCATCTCCTCCTCCTTCTCCTACCACTTGTAGCCAGATCAGCTGACTGCTTTCCTCCCTTGGTCTATAATCTATGTTTTTATATGTTCGTCCATGGGAATTACTACTAAGAAGAAAAGCGGAGCATTTGCCGCATTCGGGGGATTCGTAAGACTGACTCAGTGCTAGTCTGACATATACCGGTATACCACATATACACAATACACATGCAGCAAGAAGGGAAGTGCCGCCGACGCTGCTGATACATACACACATCTCCGTCCTCCTCATGCATCAGCAGTCGGTATGGCATATTAGCAATTTTGGACGAAAAAACGTGGCAAAAACCAGATTTCCCCTTTTATTCTCCCCATCCCCACCACCACCACCACACCAAGCCATTGCCCGACCGCTGAGGTATGGTTGGCGTCTGATCCATACCAATTTAGCTTAACACTTGGGTACGTTGCAGAAAAAAACAGTGGCAGAGTAAAAAAAAAATAGGAAAATACGGGCAGAAATGGGAAGAAGGAGCTGTGCTACTCAGTGTCTTGAGTCTGGCAGTTGTGCAACAGGTTTTAGTAGCCAGATGCATCCGTGATTGAAACGTTCATGTGTTTGTATGTGCAAGGTTGACAAGAAGGTTTGACCTCCAGTTTAGAGCACAAGCATTCCCCCATCTTTGCTTGGCACTTGAGCAGACCAAAAAAATGTGCTAGCGAGAATTTGGCCAGTCAGTTTTGTACGTTTTGTGAACCACTAGCCGTCAGTCCTTCAAGTGAGCGCACCCACCTAGTATATCTCATGGCAAACTGTACCTATGCGACGTTTAATTTATGCATTGCCAAGCAAGGCATTATAGAAGAATAGGTTTTGTTTTTGCACTATCTTTGCTTGCACATGTGGAAGCCCTGAAAAGACACTTCCGAGCAAAAATAGTACAAACTGAAGCAATACTTTTGCCATTCCTACATATAAAAGTAGAGGAAAAGCAGAGCAAGACATGACACAGTTCTTAAGGCTCCGCCAGCCTCCAACCAACCTTTGTTAACTGTCTTACTTGCTATTATACTTTTTTTCTTCTCCTCTCCATTCAGCTCCCATCTTCCTCCCGTGGAGGCATTGATCCACTTCCTCCACCGCCGGACTATTATGCAGCCGTCAGCCAGCAGCATAGGCAGCAACAGCAACAACTGCTTAGTCAGGCGGCTCAGCAGCAACAGTTTCACTGTCAACCTCCTGAAATTATCACCATCAAGGATGAGGAGGAGGAATTGCCTGAGGATGAAATACCCATAGTGATTAGTGATCACAACCATCTGCTAAGTCAGCATCAGATCTACCAGCACCCTCCTCCAGCATCACAGTGGGCCAGGAACAATGGATTTGTCAGTCAAGACCTCTCGGCAGGGCTGATATCGCAGCAGCAGCAGCAACAACAACAGCAGTTTCAGCTTCAACAACAGCAACAGCAACGTGACATCTATCAAAGCCCACCCCTGGGGCCCCCCTACCAAGTGACCAGCTTCAGGCAGCCCAAGCAGGATTTCAGAAATCTTCTCTACAATCCTCAACAGCAACAGCTTCAATCGCGTCAGCCCAAGCAACTACATTTGCAGCAGGTGTCAGGGGTCAACAGAGCTCCAAATACTGCTAGTGGACCGTTGCCTCCACTTCCTAAGTAAGAATTGATGTTGGTTTTTATGGTACTTGTACGTACACACTTGGTGACTTTGAAGGAATCTTTTTAGATCCTGTACAAGCAAATGCTAATCCAATTTTCTTACTCATGCTTTGATGACTCGTGGACTCAGGTGGGTGAGTTTCGAGGCCAGTTCATTAAAAATGAAGTTCGTGCTTTAAAGTTAGGCACCCAACTTTTGAACATTAATTGTGGCATATTCAAATAGTTTCTGCAAGTATTAAGTGTAAGGATTTTCTAACTAAAGTGAGTTTTTATACATTACATTAAGTTCCAATCAATCTGAGAACAGGTATGGTTAAAAGGAAGATCGACAAATGTTGAGGTTAAACTTAATGCATGAACTTTGTTTAAGAACTGCCTAATGTCTCAATGTCTCAAAATTAATCTCTGAGAGAGAACAGGAAAATCGTCACCTTCTAAATTTGTGGCAAAAGAGAGAGAAGAAAAGTATCCTGTTTTGATTTCCAGACTGACTAGTGCCCCCCAAGCAAACCAACCTGCCTTACAACGTCGGAGGAAGGACCCCAACCCGACCAGACACTTCCAGGGCATCCCGACGTCCACGCAGAGGATTGCAGCAGCCACCAACAAGGGTGGCAACCAGGCAGTGCTAAAGGCAGCAACAACATCGGCTATGATGACAGTGGCAGCCACAGGTTCAGCCCAGATGAGGATGAGAAATCGACCCTCCTCCTCCACCTCAGTGGTAAAGTCTGCCAGTGCCCATCAGCAGGACTTGAGGCTGCTCATGCCTACGGTGGAGCTGGATGAGAGTGCCCTCAGCCACCTCTTCAGACATGCTTCAGAGATCACCAGGTTGGGAAAGGGGGAAGAGGCATCATTTTGCTATTGGCAAGTCGATTAAGTGAACTGTTGTAAGGAATTAAAAAAATGATATTTTTAGAGAAACAAAAGGTGGTTATCTGCATGGTCGCATCCACCTCCCTAAGCTATTTCGCACAAACCCTCGTGGCATCTACCTGAGGATCTCCTTGGCCCCAGCAGCCATTGACTTCAACAGCAACCCCTTCAATCTCCATCCCAATCTTATGCACATCAACATGAAGACCAACAAGAGGACACGAACTTTGGCAGTAAGCTTGTTTTTAGAATGGATTAAATGCTTTTCCTGATGCTAATAATTTGTTTTTCCTTCCTCCCTCAGGAAGGCGAGCTGCCAGATGATGTGGACTGGCACTTTGTGTTCAAGGTGAAGGATGGTGAGGTTCATCGGGTCTGCCCACCCACCAATGCAGCACTCAAGGCTAGGAGGTTTCACTGCAACCCACACAACTTACAAGGGTAAGTTAGAAAAAAAAAACATTTCTTGTAGGTGTGTAAGGAGGAAATATCAAATAGTCAAGAAGTTTGTCAAGGTTACTTTATTATGTCAATAGAAAAAGCTAGTTTTTGGCACACTTCTGCCCATACTCTGTGCCAACACTCACCACCATATGAGCTCTAGCCTAAATGAGACTCTACTTGGTTGTACGTACAGTGGAGCAGAAATCCTGCTTAGGAAGATGATTTTAGAGCACAGGAACAGTAGAGTTGGTAGCTTATTTAAGCTTGTTTCTATGTCTTCTTAGTGGCCTCATTAAATTCAAGTAGATTTGGAAAAAATAAACCTACTTTGTGTGACCACGAGCATAACCCCAGCTCCTGGTTTGTGAACAACTTCAACAAGGGGTTGGGGGCATGTGGGGCACGTCTAATGTTATACTATTTATTGCCATTTCTGATGGGATAACCTCAGAAATAGCAATAAAGCACCTAGTTTAAAAAAGTGGTCTACCCACACATATGGTGAAGGCACTTATTTTGGTGGGGTAGAGCCGGCACAGATCATTCTGTACAGAGGCATGCCCAAAGGGGGTAGCAATATGTATGCAAAAAATGACATTCCGTTGACTTTTGTTTAAGAGGCAATTAAAAAAACACAATAATTATGTTTCTTTCCCATGCTAACTGTACGTAGTAGTTGTGATGCTCAAGTTTACCACAATGTACTCCAGGTAATTGGGACAGCTCAAGAGAAGGAGAAAATTCTTGATTGACCGAAATTCCCCTTTAACCGAAGTAGTCAGAAGTGAAGGCAGGTGCGCAAAGAAAGTGCAGATTTTACTTCAGATTCAGAGTCGACAGTATGTAGTACTACTACTTGCGTAAGAAAAATGAATCAATTGTCCTTCGCCCAAACATGAAAAAACTGGCATTTGGCATGCGATTCTTTTCCAGTAGATCTGAAATGAATCTTATTTCCTCCATTTTTCCACCGAAAAAAGAAGCAAGAAGATTGATTTTTACAGGAAAATTCCCGATTAAGCAGAAACTCTCCCCTTTAACCGAAGTGGTTTACTACATAAAAAATCCGTTCCCTGGGAACTTTCCCCTTTATTCGAAATTCCCATTTAACCATTTTCCCATTATCCGGAGTACACTGTACCACATGTATGCAAACTGTTTGCAGCTCTGACAATGAGGCAGCCATGATGTCAGAGAGAAGACTCAAGGAAGAATTCCGTGGAAAGTTGAAGAAGAGCCAGAACTGTGAAGAACCGCTAG
>JAAUYM010025345.1_pt1 | contig 11384 bp, 8 predicted proteins | sample 7278001 | NCBI WGS metagenome assembly JAAUYM01 (sample SAMN14350224, study PRJNA611818) | marine sediment metagenome | isolation source: surface marine sediment (1.8m) | place: French Polynesia: Moorea | collected 2018-08
AAATTAGGGGAATATAACCTAACCAAACTTTTAATCCCACCACCCCCATTAAAGCAACTTTATCCTTAGTATTGATAAAATATTCAGGTAGATTTACGAAAAAGAAAGTCAATAAACAACTGAAGACAAAAAGAGCAATAAAAATGATTAATGATTTGAATTTTAATGGCTTCTTTTGCCACACTTGATAATTAATAAAAATTCCCAGTAAAGCAGGTAAATAAAAAGCATCTTTAGCTAAATGAAATAATGAATAAGAACCCGTATAACGAACTCCTCTACCAAAGGCTTGAAACACACCTGCCACAGCATAAGTAATGGTTCCTCCTAAAGGTAAATAAATCAAAAAAGCTAATAGACCCCATCGAGGAAATAAGTAAGATAAGACGGTACAAGGAACTAATAATGCCCCGAGAATACCGGCTTGAGGTCCTGCCATTAATAGACCAAGAGAACCGATAAAAACTGTGGTAAATAAGACAGTAATAATAATTATTATCTGTTTTTCAGATTGCATTTTTAAGATAATTTATGATAGTTTTTATTAAATTACTTGGCCATTATTGTTAAATTCTCTGACTGTATTTTCTGATAATTCATGAGTGGTCATAGCGGTTAAAATGTCTAGAGGAACCGTTAAATGATGCGCTCCTGCCTGTAGAGCGTCAGCTGCTTCTTGGGGTGATTTTAAACTAGCTGCTAAAATTTCGGTTTCACTCCCTTCTAATACCTTGGCCATCTCTTTAACTAAGGCTAAACCATTTCCTAGTAACCTTGTAGCACGGTTAACATAGGCAATGGCATATTTGGCTCCTGCTTCTTTGGCAATGGCAGCTTGTGCGCTACTATAAATAGCAGTAACAGAGCAAGGAATATGGGGAGATAGGGTGGCTGTGACTTGAAACCCGATAGTTGTAGCAGGAATTTTTAAGACTGTTTTTTCCCCAATGAATTGATAGGCTTTTTCTCCTTCAGCTATCATGTTTTCAGCCGAAGTTGCTGTTAGTTGATAGTAGAGTTCACCGGGACTGATATTGGCTAATTGTTGTAAGGTTTCCTCTGGGGATAAGTCACTTTTGGCCAGTAAAGTGGGGTTGGTGGTGATGCCTTTTACCCATCCGTATTCTATGGCTATTTTTGCGTGACTAATGATGGCAGAGTCCAGATAAATCATAAATGTTTAAAAGTGATTAATTTTTCAGCAAACATTTGGGTTAAAAGCCTCACCCTTTTAGGGGGACTTTGTGCTAGATTAACATTCTCCAAAGGGTTTACGCCACTGTCTGATTTATGACCTTTAACGGGTAAATGCTACTAATTTTTGCTACTAGATGGTTAGACTCCACTTTCGGCTTTGACTCGAGTTTCGATTTGGATAACTTGCTCTTCGGTTAAGCCTAGTTCATCTTGAAGCCTTGTTAACTGAGCTTTTTCTTCTGGATCTTGTACCTCGTCATGTTCTAAAAAAGCGCGATACATTAAACCAAATTCATAAAAAGCTTGTGGATTGGGTTGCTTGTCAGTTTGCTGAGTCGCTTGTGCGATTAATTGTTCAGCAACTTCTTTAGGAATGTCATACTTTTGCCGAAAATGTTCCAGCATTTGCATTTGAGCCGGAGTAATTTTCTTTTGACCGTGGCAAGTTTCTACTATGTTGGTAAATTTTTCGATGTTAGTCTCAAGATGTATATTCTCTGCTGTTAGTTCAGATAGAGGTAATGCTTGTTTTTGTTTACGGCGACGGTAATAGTACAAACCACCTGCTAAACCGGCTCCACTGACGAGAATAACTGGGACAGTCCAGATGGGAAAATCTGGCTCAACAATAATAGACATCTCCTGACTGTGTTGAATTAGCTTTTCTACTTCTGAGTGTTGTGGGAAAAGTCGCTTGACAACTTCAAACTTCTCGATGGCTTTTGTATACTTCCCTTGCCAGTAAAGTTCTAGTCCCTCCTGATAGAGTTGGTCAACCGTTCCTTGTTCATTAGTCGCACCTGCTTGCTTGACAAACTCCATGATTGTGTTTGCTGGTACGGCAAAAGCAAAGCCAGACACGTGTTCTCCTTCTACCTTATCGCCCGCAAATGTAAGAATACCGATGACTTCACCTTGATCGTTGATGACAGGCCCCCCAGAACTACCAGGAGAAACCGGCGCACTAATCTGTAGAACAGGGGCCCCATCAACCAATTTTTTCTTGGACGAGATTTTCCCATCTGTAAAGGAAGCCTCATTGGTGGAATTTGGGTCTAAAGTACCTGAGCCAAACGTTTCTGCGGCTGCGGGATAACCTGCTACGGTGATGTGACTATGCAGTCCCGTTTGCTTAGAATCTCCTAGTTTAAGAGATGGGGTGTTCTGAAGTTCGATTTTAATCACGGCCACATCTTTACCTTTACCAACAGGTGCGCCATAGGCTTTAATCTCAAAAGGGAAATTACTGCCATCGGGAAGATATACATGATGGTATACCTTAGATTCAAGGGTTTTCATCTCTTTTTGAATTGTTTTTGTAAAGCTGGGGCTATCCACGACATATTGCCAGTTTACTTCGTATTTTTGACCGTTTCTTGTCTGAGTAAATGTCACATCATCCGAGAGTTTTTTGACAAACTCTTTAAAGAGGCATTCTTTGCCCTTTTCCTCACCTTTATGGGTTTGAGACGTAACGTGCGCATTGGTTACGATGTAGCCGTCAGAACTGATAAAAAAGCCCGAGCCAGTCCCCCCACAGGCGACTGTATAGGTTTTGCCATTACGAGGCCAGTAAATCTTAGCGACATAGCCATCTACAACCCGTACTACCGCAGGCTCAGTAAACATGGCCAGTCTTTCTTCCTTGGTAACTTCGCGTAGATCGCTATTGGGATTGAGAAAGGGTAGAGCGATTGCTGGTGTCGGTGCAATCAATTCCTCCTCTTTGACATCTGCCTGAGTGACGGTAAAAATACTAGAGATAGGAAAAAAAGCTGAAATCAAAATACTGATAGTCAGTATTTTAGCTAGTCTTTGGTTGATCATTGTTCCCCCCTATATTACTTTTTATCTAAAGTTTAGATAAGGGTATATAAATTCAAGCAAAGCTGAAAATGCTGTTGAAAAGATAACTCACACCACCTGACATTTTTTCCACTGCATTCACTGCTTGTGGTGGTGAAATTGGAGTAATACCACACTCCAATGATCTAATTATAGACATAATCTTGATGGCAAAGATTGTGTCTATAATTATTTGTAACAAACTCTCTCTTAGACTAGACTGTGCAGTATGATTTTTGGGGAGTGAGTCTAAAATTCAGTATAAACAGGTCATTAATATAAAGGAATAGTAAAGCTACGGATTTTTTCTCAATTTTCTGCAAATTTTCTTTAAGAGCAATATACTTTTAACTTAAGTCAAATTACGCAATAAATAAATGAAACCCTATCAAACCATACCAATTCAAGACTGTGGTGAACCCCTTATTCCCCTTCCTTTAGAAAAGTTTTCTGTCGAAAAACCACACCCTTACCAAAAGTTAGGAGCTTGTTATGGGGAAAAATCTCCCTATTTTTTACGGTCCCAAGTCCTAGAGGCACTAATAGAAGCACAAAGCTATTTACAACAAGAATATCCAGGGTGGAAGATTCACATTTTTGATGCTTACCGTCCCGTTGCTGTACAAAAGTTTATGGTGGATTATACCTTGACATCCCTACTCAAAGAAAAAGCCTTAACCTTAGAACAATTATCCTCAACTCAACAAGAAAACCTTTGGCAACAAGTCTATCAAATTTGGGCAGTTGCCAGTGATGATTTAGCCACCCCCCCTCCCCATAGCACCGGCGCAGCGGTTGATATTACCCTAGTAGATGATCGTGGTCAATTGTTGGATATGGGTGGAGAAATCGACGAATTATCCGAGCGATCGCAGCCCAATCATTATGCTAACCCTACGGATAGCAACGGAAAAAGTTACCATCAAAGACGAGAACTGCTCAATCAAATGATGACTCGAGTGGGATTTTTACGTCATCCTGGAGAATGGTGGCATTTTTCCTTGGGGGATCAAATGTGGGCTTGGCAAAGTCAAACGGCGATCGCCTATTATGGTCGGATTACCTAATCTGTAGGAAAAGAAGCGGGTAACACCTCTAACGTCAGAGATTCACCCTTGCGAACAATCTCAACCTCTAACGTTTCCCCAATAGTGCTAAGCTCGACTTGTTCTTGCACTTCAACTGCGTTACTCACCGGTTCGGACCCAACTTTAACAATAATATCCCCTGGCTTAAACCCTGCTTTTTGTGCCGGGGACTCTTTAACCACTCGCACCACTAACACCCCTTCATTCTCGGTGACCTTAAACCCTAATTGTTGCTCCTGATTGAGTTCTTTGCGTAATTCTGGGTTCAGGGTGATCATGTGGACACCCAAATAAGGATGGGCCGCTTTACCTGTGGTTAATAGCTGTTTCGCCACCCGTTGTGCCGTTTCGATGGGAATGGCAAAGCCTAAACCTTGAGCATCGGCGCGAATGGCCGTATTAATGCCGATCACCTGTCCTTGCGCATTGAGCAAGGGTCCTCCAGAGTTGCCAGGGTTAATGGCTGCGTCCGTTTGGATGAAGCGGACTCGTTTATCTGGTACACCAACCTCTGAACTAGAACGGCCCAAGGCACTAATGATCCCCACTGTCACCGTATTATCAAGTCCCAGAGGGTTACCAATAGCGATCGCCCATTCCCCGGGGTTCAGTTCTTCTGCGTTACCAATATCCACCGTTGGCAAGTTTTCAGCTTCAATTTTCACCACTGCTACGTCGGTCATGGAATCAGTACCTAAAACTTTTCCTTGATAGACTTGACCATCTTTGAGGGTAACTTTAACCTCTGTGGTTCCATCCACTACATGAGCATTGGTTAATAACTGTCCGTCGGAGGTTAGAATAAACCCCGATCCGGTTCCCCGTTCAATATGTTCTCTGGGAATGGGGGCTCCGTTACCAAAGAAACGACGCAACAAAGGATTTTCAAAGCTTTCTTGCGTTGCATCAGAAACCTGTCGGGTTGCGTCGATACGAACCACCGCCGGGCCAACTTTTTGGGCAGCTTTAGCAATAAAGTTTAAGTCAGTTTTTGAGGAAGACTTGGCTGGAAAAGGAAAAGGTTTGAGCTTTGTGGGAACCACTGCTGGGGTTTCGCTAGTCGACTGTTGCGAGGTTTCCATTAGATAACCACTTCCCCAGACTCCTAGACCACCACCTAAGAGCAATAGTCCCACATAGACAGCTAAATGTTTAATACGCATAATAGTTTTCTTGTTTGATAATCACAGGGTTCCCTTTTCTTGCATTATGACAAAATCTCCTGAAAGACAGTCAACCCCTCTATGTTTATTTTAGTTTTGGTAGTGAACTAACCCAACTTGCCATCATCTTATCTAATGATTTATCTTTCTCGTACTCAAGTGCAACAAATTGAAACCCATGCTCAACAAACCTATCCTGAAGAATGTTGTGGTTTATTATTAGGAACCATTGCCAGGGATCATCAACGGGTTATCGAAGTTCGAGAGACGGACAATGATTGGACTCCTACGATGATCGAGGGTTTTGAGCATCGACCGAGTTCTGACCATCAATCCCTAAGTAGAAAAAATCGTTTTAGCATTGCTCCTTATGTTTTATTACAAGTCCAAAAAGAAATCCGCGATCGCAACTTAAATATTATCGGAATTTATCATTCTCATCCTGATCATCCTGCCATACCATCGGCTTTTGATCGTGAAATTGCTTGGCCAGACTATTCCTATCTTATTGCTTCTTTAAGGCAGGGGAAAGTAACCGCAATAAAAAGCTGGAAACTCCAAGAAAATCAAAAATTTAAACCAGAGAAAATCAAAATAATTGCATAATTTATATTTTTTATACAAGATAATTTAACATCTTTTTTTATGAGTTATTTGCAAGAATTAAACTATTTTTCTATTGATAAAAATAGTTGAGTACATTAATAATGGGGTTGATTTTTTTGATAAATTTGAGAGAGTATATCTTGATGAATGGCTTTGGTAATGGGATACAAATAAGCAAAAATAAAACTAATGATTAAAAAGTAAAATGTAATTATACCTTTTATAAGTACAAAAAACACTTATATAATACCAAATCCGGTTCCCATACCTGCCTTATCAAAATAACCTAGATTTTTAGTAGAAGAGAATTTAGTCAATTTTAATAAGTCAACTTTGACAATCGGATTTGGTATAAAAAACTAAAGCAATAATCGTATAATAAATAATCTGAAAAGTTTGGTCATCAGAAGGAGAAATAGTCCATAACAAAATGCAACTTAATCCTAAGGGAATTGAACCCAAAATCATCCAAGGATAGCGGCGGCCAAAGCGTGAACGAGTGCGATCGCTTAACCAACCAATCAAGGGATCATTAATCCCATCCCAGACTTTTCCAATCATGACAATAATACCAGCAACCCCAGGTTTTAAGCCAGCAATATCAGTCAAGAAAAAGAGGAAAAAGAAAACTAAAATATTACTCGGTAACGAACCACTTAATTCTCCAATACCATAAGCTAACTTCGTAGAAAAATTCAGTTTTGTTGGGGGATGAAACCCTTGGGGAGATGACATTTGCAATCTTGTAATAATATCTCTCAATATTAACAAAATTTCCATCACCATCCTTGACTAAAATTGACTTGATTATAACCTAATTAGGTTACAATCAAGTCAAACTTTCAAAATAATCCCGAATTTGATTGCGTCGTCGGGGTTGACGTAGCTTTTGTAGTGCTTTTGCCTCAATTTGGCGAACCCGTTCTCGTGATAAATTTAAGGTGCGTCCAATATCAGCCAAAGAATAAGAAATTCCATCTTCAAAACCATAACGGAGTTTAACCACTTCCTGTTCTCTTTCTGTTAAATCTTCCAATAAAACCCCAATATCTCGACGTAAAGATTCAATGGCCAAATTTTCCTCCGGGGAAATGTCTTCTGACTCCAATAAATCAACTAATTCCGTATCTTTTTCCTTGCCCACTTTAACTTCTAAAGAAACAGAACGGGGAATTTTCATCAAAACTTCCCGAACTTGTGCTGCACTCATATCCAGTTCTTGCCCAATTTCTTCTAGGGTAGCATTACGGTTTTTGCTTTGAGCAATTTTCCGTTGAACTTGTTTGATTTTATTGAGTTTTTCGGTCACATGAACTGGAAGGCGAATAATACGACTTTGGGTAGCGATCGCCCTGGTAATACCTTGACGAATCCACCAATAAGCATAAGTTGAAAAACGATATCCCTTAACCGGATCAAATTTTTCAACCGCTTTTTCTAACCCCAGGGTTCCTTCTTGAATTAAATCCAGTAATTCTAAACCTCGATGTTGATATTTTTTAGCCACAGAAACCACCAGACGTAAATTCGCTTTAATCATTTCATCTTTGGCCTGGGTTCCTGATTTTTGAATCTTGTCTAATTCACTGACATCTATATTGGCAATAGCAGCCCATTGTTGTTTTCCTTGGGCTAAAATGCCTTTTAATTCAAATACTGAAACAACACTTGCTTTTGCCCATTTTTCCCAGGAGGGACGATGACCTAAATAAGCCATTAACTGATCATGAATGCGATGAACATCAACAAATTGTTTCATGCGCTCATCATCTGTTTCAGCCGCTTGATTTCTGATATCTAGCAATTCAACATAACGTTGAACTTGTCTCGATTTGCTGACTTCTTCTTCTTTTGTGAGTAAAGGAACACGACCAATATCTTGAAGATATAGGCGGACTAAATCTGTGGTAACTCGCTGAGTTGAGGGATCTGTTTCTGTAAAGTCGATGTTTTGTAATTCTAATTCAAGCAAACCATCCCCTAACTCAGAAGCGATCTCGTTAGCTTCTTTATCTGACTCTGTAATTGGTTTAACTTCAGGAGAATCATGGTGATCAAGATCGTGATAGGAAGATGTGGCTAACATAGGAATTTCTTAGTAGTGATGACGAGATCAAATGAGGACGTTTCAATTCCTCTGATTAACCTTAGAGTTCCCCAACCGAAGCTAAAAACTACCTGCTCTTAATATTTGTTAAAGTTAGATCGATGATAATTCCTTGTTTATACGGTGTTATTAAGAATTATAGTTATAAAATAACAGTAATTCTAGGGGTAAATATATTCAACCGCACCATAAACAACCACTTTTAAGTATGTAATCTATTATGATTTTCACCCCACACTGTCAGACCTAATTTTCTTCCTTAAAGTTTCTGAGGGCAATTCCCCAAAGAACTTTTGATAATCATTGGCCAGTTGTCCTCGATTGAAAAAGCCAAATTGGCCAGCGATTTCACTTAGATTTGCATTACGATCCTGTTGCTGAAGTTCTTTATTTTGTTACATTAGCTACAAAAACTTTCAGATTATGAAAGTTAAATGAACTATAATCTCTAGACTTTCCAAACCATTGGGATTTGTCACTATTTATAGTCTATATGTACTATGAAAAACCCGCATAAACCTAAAAACGAAGAAAAGTTAAACAAATTTGAAAAAATAAAGGCAGAAAAAGATGGACTTGCTATAAAAGACCAACTAGAACACTTTGCCCAGATCGGCTGGGAGGCTATGGACAAAACCGATCTCGAACATCGCCTAAAATGGGTGGGTATTTTCTACCGTCCTGTCACCCCTGGCAAGTTTATGTTACGTCTGCGGATGCCCAATGGTATCTTAAACAGCGAACAAATGCAGGTTCTTGGTCATATTGTACAACGATATGGGGACGATGGAAACGCCGACATCACCACCCGACAAAACCTGCAACTGAGGGGTATTCATCTCGAAGACATCCCTGACATCTTTAACCGTCTCAAAGCGGCCAAGATGACATCAATGCAGTCGGGAATGGATAACGTCCGCAATATTACGGGTTCACCGATGGCCGGGTTAGATGCAGATGAACTGATTGACACTCGTGAGTTGGTCAAAAAAGTACAGGATATGATTACTAACAATGGGGAAGGTAATTATGACTTTACTAACTTACCCCGTAAATTCAATATTGCGATTGAGGGGGGACGGGATAATTCGGTTCACGCTGAAATCAATGATATTGCCTTTATTCCTGCTTATAAAGATGGTGAACTGGGGTTTAACGTTGTGGTTGGTGGTTTTTTCTCTGCTAAACGCTGCGAAGCCGCTATTCCACTAAACGCCTGGGTTCCTCCCACAGAAGACGCAGTTGTGGGTTTATGCGGTGCTATTTTAACTGTATTTCGGGATAATGGCTCAAGAGCCAATCGTCAAAAGTCCCGTCTGATGTGGTTAGTTGACAAGTGGGGCTTAAATAAGTTCCGTGCCGAAGTAGAAGCAGAATTAGGTTATAAATTGACCCCATCTGCTGAAAAAGACGAAATAGACTGGGAAAAACGGGATCATATCGGTGTCTTTCCCCAAAAACAAGCAGGTTTCAACTATGTGGGTCTGCACGTCCCCGTAGGTCGTTTATATGCGGAGGAGATGTTACATTTAGCGAGGCTGGCAGAAGTCTATGGAAATGGTGAAATTCGCCTGACAGTTGAACAAAATGTCATTATTTCCAATATTCCTGATGATAACTTAGAGACATTTTTAGACGAACCCATCCTAGAAAAGTTTAGTATTACTCCAAAACCCTTAGAAAGAGCCTTAGTTTCCTGTACAGGGGCGCAATTTTGTAATTTTGCTCTAGTTGAGACTAAAAATCGTGCTTTAGCTTTGGCTAAAGAACTAGATGAAGCCCTAGAACTTCCCCAAACCGTTCGCGTTCATTGGACTGGTTGTCCCAACTCCTGTGGACAACCCCAAGTGGCCGATATTGGTTTAATGGGGACCAAAGTTCGTAAAGATGGGAAAACCGTCGAAGGGGTTGACCTGTATATGGGAGGAAAAGTCGGTAAAGATGCTCTTTTAGGCACTTGTGTCCAGAAAGGTATTGCTTGCGACGATTTACTCCCTGTTTTGACCGACATCTTAATTAAAAATTTTGGTGCAAAACGAAGATCCTTGTAGAGACGTTTCATAAAACGTCTCTACAACCACTAACTCAACCTTAAATCTTGTCTAACTTATATTGAGAGGAAAATAATTAAAATGCTTGGAGAAATGTGGTCATTGCGTGGAAGGTATAAAATCCTCCACATGACATGGTTTGCCTTCTTTTTATCCTTTGTTGTTTGGTTTAACTTAGCCCCCTTAGCAACCCAGGTAAAAGCTGATTTTGGCTTAGAAGTCAGTCAAATTAGAACATTAGCTATCTGTAACGTTGCTTTAACCGTTCCTGCACGGATTATCATTGGAATGTTATTGGATCGCTATGGACCGAGAATTACCTATACATTACTGTTGATGTATGCCGCCATTCCCTGTTTAATCTTTGCTACGGCCCAAAGTTTCACCCAGTTAGTCATCGGACGGTTAATGTTGGGTATTGTCGGGGCAGGGTTTGTTATTGGTATTCGCATGGTTGCCGAATGGTTCCCCCCCAAAGAGATCGGACTGGCCGAAGGTATTTATGGCGGTTGGGGTAACTTTGGATCTGCTGCTGCTGCATTTACCCTACCCACCATCGGTGGATGGTTCGCTTTTGGCGCACTTTCCCCCGCAGGTGATCCCCTCCTCAACTGGCGACTTTGCATCGCGGGAACGGGTATTATTGCTGCGCTGTATGGGATTTTATACTACAACAACGTCCAGGATCATCCCCCAGGAAAAACCTACCGTAAGCCCAAAAGTGCCAGAGGGATCGAAGTTACCACAAAGCGTGATTTTTGGTTCTTAATGGTGATGAATGCGCCTTTATCCGGCATTCTCATGGTGTTGGCTTGGCGGTTAACTAAAGTGGGTTTCTATGGTGTTAATACCATGTACATTGTTTGGGCCTGTTTAATCGGATTATATCTATTCCAAGCTTATAACTGTTGGGTGGTGAATAAAGACTTAATGACCGGTGAGAAGCAATATCCAGCTAAAGATCGTTATCGTTTCTCTCAGGTAGCTATCTTAGAGTTAACATACATTGTCAACTTTGGGTCAGAGTTAGCGGTTGTGTCTATGCTGCCGACATTTTTTGAAGGGACGTTTACCTTAACTCCAGCACAAGCAGGGATGATCGCGTCTAGTTATGCCTTTATGAACTTGATGTCTCGTCCGGGTGGTGGTTTAATCTCCGATAAGTTGGGCAGTCGTAAGAATACTATGGCGGTGTTAACTTTATGTATGGGTATTGGTTATTTGATGCTGGGGACTGTAAGTGGCAGTTGGTGGCTTCCTGGGGCGATTATTTTAACCATGGCTTGTTCTTTCTTTGTGCAAGCAGGAGAAGGGTCAACCTTTGCCA
>JAAUYM010111222.1_pt1 | contig 11382 bp, 11 predicted proteins | sample 7278001 | NCBI WGS metagenome assembly JAAUYM01 (sample SAMN14350224, study PRJNA611818) | marine sediment metagenome | isolation source: surface marine sediment (1.8m) | place: French Polynesia: Moorea | collected 2018-08
AGTACAGTAGTTGTTCTATTCCTCTTTTTTCGAGTCTTTTTTAATTGTCACTTCGAAAACCAAAAAAAAAAAACTTTTTGGACGATACCAAAAAGAAGTATGACAGTTGACCAGAAAAAAAAATAGGGGACGTGAATTGCCTCACCCCCTTCCCTCCTCCTAATCCTCCTTCTCAATCTGGTCTTGCTTGGCTGCTCCGGTGTGGAATTACCACCACCGGCATGCAGTTGGAGGAGGAGGAAGAAGAGGAGGAGGCACACACACAAAAAAAACAAAGAGAAAAAGTTCAGTCTTTGCAAAGAATCTGTGTCATTAAGTGGAGTAGCCTCTGCTCCCTCCCCCCTTTCACCAGAATGTTGTGCAATTAGTGCACTTATAAGTCTGACATCAGGAGCCTTCTTCCTTAACGGGGGAGGGGGAGGAGAAGGAGGAGGAGGGGAGGAGCTTAATGACAGTAGACAGAGGAGAGTGAAACTGAAAGTCTTCTTCTCATGATCCGTCACCTCTTTCTTTTCCTTCTCTTTTTTTTAAAAAAGGAAAGGGGATTCTCTTCAGACGATGCCAAAGAATGCTCTGGTCAGTTTTTTTCTAGGCCAGGGATGCGAAGCACCAACTAACTCTCTCTCTCCGCTCCCACGAATCAACAGTGGAAAAATAAATCTCTTTTTTTCATTCTCCTTCTTCTCTCACGGAAAAGTCTCTCTTTGCGTTTTCCCCTTCACTTCTTTTTCCCAATTTCTTTCGGTCCTGGCAGAAGCACTGACCAGATTTCTTTTCTTTTTTCTTCTTACTTTCCAATGTCCTTAAGTGCCCGACGTGGAGAAATTCTCGGTCCGACGATAACTGTTGCTGGTCTCTACGAAAAAAAGAATTGCTCGAAATCGTTGTTCAGTCAGAGGTGCGCCTCACTCTGCCCGTCTCTCTCTCTCTCTCTCTCTCTCTAGCCTGCTCAATTAGTTGTAGACACGTCAAAGGGGAAGAGGGCTAGGGATTCTTTCAAGAGGGAGGGAACTTATCTCTAAGAGAGAAGGCCTCTTAGCAGTCGACGCAGATGACGGCAACTGAAGGGAGTCAAGTCAGGAGGAGGAGGAGGGTACTGTTGCAAAAGAGGAGGAGAGAGGGATTTTTTTTCCTTTGCCGCGTGAGAGTGAGCGGAGCGGAGGGTGTGGAAGGAGAGGGATCAGGAGAGAGAGAGAAACAAACAAGAACAGACTCTGTTCAGAGACCTGTGACAAGGCAATGTATTGAGATTGAAAACTGCAATGTAGAAAAAAAAATAGCCGGCCACACACGGCCACAAAATTTTTAAGAATAAAAGATAACATCCTGGCTCAACTAGATTCAGATGAATATCTTTGGGTAATTTCGGTGCTTTTTTCCTAACTGGTAACACTTGGTCACACGGGAAAATATTTGGACTTTAGTTCCAATAACGATCACATGGTTAAGAGAACTAAAAAACTCATTTTGATCCAAGAAAAATCATAAAGAGAGAGAGAGAATAACAACTCGTACGGTTCTAGGACCTGTCGGCTTCGCTGCAGGTAAAAAGTCTGCCTGCCTACCTTCTTGAGGGCAATAACTAGGTAGAGGAAGAGAATCGGTAGCATCAGGACACGCTATCTCGCAGACAATGGCACTTTTTTTTATAAGGGAACAAGGAACATCAATCAGAGAATCTCGACTGCTCCTGACCACCACCACACATGGTCCGACCCTCCTTAAGGCCCTCTCCTCTCAGAAAAATTGTCTGGACTCGTTAATGAAACTGTAGTAAAATCTTGACATTAACGCCATACACCCCCCTAAAATCGTAAATTTTACCCACCCGTCCACGGGAGTTCACCCAGTGGCCATGTATGATCACCACCTACCACCAATTCAAGCGGTTGACCGCGTCTCTTCCCCCTCCTCTCCTGGGCAAATCGCCTGGCGATTCGCTGGTCGGGAAAAGACGAATTCGAGGCGAAGACAAGATCGAGAAGGAAGGAAGGGGTCAGCGAGGACGGATTGACTGAATTACATATAAACAAAGAGAAAAGGTTCAGCCTTTGCAAAGAATCTGTGTCATTAAGTGGAGCAGTCTGGTCGGGTTCACGCGATGAGGCATCGAAGGACGACAAACGCAGAGAGAGAGATTACATTTTGTCCCTCCCGAGCACAATGACAGAACTCAGCACTATGTAACTGTGCTACGTGCAAATGAGTCAATTTGCTGTTGAGTAACCTCAGTTTGAGCACGCTCATACTAGGTACACGTAATCGAATAGTCAGAGCACTGACGTAAATTACTGCTAGTTCTCCAGTACAAGCCTCTGGAATGATTCATCCCGAATTCTCACGTCTATTCTTGCTGGAGGATTCCAGCGGGCTGGAGTGCTAGTACTAAATTGAATCATTAGTCAAATCACTGCACGTCTCTCCTTTGCCAAATTGGCAAAAAGGAGGAAGAGGAGTTTGCCTGATGGTTTAGTCCAAGAGAGGGAGGAAGGAGAAACGTGCCACTTTCAAAGGAAAAAAGAAACAGCAGCCACACAATTAAAGAGTCTTGGCTTGCGCAAAAAAGTGACACTGCACTCAGAGCTTTGGCTGAACGTGGTGCCAGAACGCAAGCCACCCTAGCGAGACAAACTCTTTCCAGGAATGCACTGTTATACAAAAAAAAGAGAGACATCTACTTTCAGCAGATTTTTTTTGTTTCGGAGAGAGCAAGTGGAAATTTTGTTACCACACGTGCTACGTACTAGGAAGGAGGTTAATGACGCCTGTGAACTAACGTACGTTGTATAAGGATATAACATTTATTTCGGCATAAATTAGACCACTGGGTAAGTACTCCGGGAGGGGAGCAAATGTTGCTTTGATCAACCAGCAGCAGCAGCAGCGGGAGCAGGGAAAAAAGTGTCATGACCTTTAAAAAAATTGGCACGCTTGTGTTTCCCCCCCCCCCCAATTTTCTTCTGCTCTGCTGCTTTTTGTCACTCATGTTCTTCACTCGCACGCACAATTCGATTCCACATTTATCCGCCTCTCCCTCCCTGCCAGAGCTGCTTGTTCGCTTCTTGACGGGTCCATCCAACGGTGATAGGAAGGGAGGGGACAGGAGGACGACGTGAAGACAGGAAACCATATCACAGGTCGACACGAGAAGCAGGAAGAGGGCGGAAAAAGGGAAGAGGAAGGGGAGGGGAACTTGGTACCTTTTTTTTCTCACAAGAAAGATATGTGATGAACCGAGAAGAGGAAGAAGATAGTGGTGGCGATGGATGAGGATGCCATTTTTTTTCTTTCTCGCTCCTTCCTCTTTCACTCTTCACCGGAACGTAGATGCATGTGGCTACAATATCTATCACTACAAGATCTCGAAGACCTTCTTGAGCTCCACCATGAGCTTCCAGTCGTCCTTCTGCAGGTCGTCTCGGAAGTACTGCTTGCAAACGTCGATCGTCGTCCGACTGATCTGCAAAGCAAAGACAAGAATTACTTTAAGCCAATTTCCCCGGCCCAATTTATGTGTGCACTGACCTTGCTGACGAGGAGATCCTTCTCGTCGAAATGCCTACCGAACATCTTGGGCGACTCCCCAGGGATGGGGTCGATCTTGACGCACACCTCCTCTCCCTTGTGGGCCGTCTCCACCTCCTTGTGGTTGGACTCTATGCTGGTGCAGATGCCCACCTCCAGGAACTCCTTGGAGGGCACGCAGAGCGGCGTCCCCTGCCGCACCACGCCGGCCTCCACCACCACCCCCGCCACGATCGGGTTGCGCGAGTTGAACACCAGGTTCGGCAGCACCCGAAGCTTGCAGGGGAAGACGGCCTGTGTGCACCACCAGAGAAATGTTTAATTATTCTAAGTGAGAGTTTTTTGTCCCCCCCCCTTCTTTTCCATTTACTACGTACCTGGTGCTTGAACTCCTCTCGTTTTTGCCTCTTGAGTTCTTCCTGGTGAGCGACGAAGCGATCAAACAGGTGGTAGATGATGTCCGCCTGGTGGTGGTGGAGGAAGAAGAAAGATGATTCAAACTTTCCCAAATTTTCCACTCGGCGGGAAAAAAAAGAATCTTGCGAAATCGCGGTCATACCTGGAAGATCTTGACCCCCACCGAGTCCGCCAGCTCCTGCGCGTCCCTCTCCACCTTGACGTCAAAGGCGAGGATGACCGTGTACTTCTCCTCGTGCTCCAGCATCACCGACGCCTTCATCACGTCGCGCTTGACCACCGGACCCACTTTCACACCCGCGTACTAGTGCAAAAAAGGGGCGAAAATCAAAATTGGTTGCTCCCCGCTTTTGCATCTACCTACTACATTGCACACAAATCTTACTGGAATTTTGGAAGTGGTGAGGAAGTTAAGCAGGGCCTCCAGAGACCCCAGAGTGGAGGCCTGCACGAAGACGCCCCGGTCCTTGACCTTGAAAGAGCTCAGCGCCGTCCGGTAGGAACGCTCCACGTCCTCCCGCAATATGTCGATCTGGAATTGAATTCCGTGTCAAAACAGGTGCAGTTGTAAAAAAAAATACTTTAAGAAATTGACCTCATCTGGATGGTAGGCAACTTGCAGATTCAGCCCGGCGATGGCCTTCTCCAGGTCATTAGCACAGATTTTGACTCCTTGGGAGGCGTGGATCTCCTTGTGATGCGCGTACGTGTTCTAAAATATGTTTTTTTTAAGGGTAGGTGGGTTTTTTTTTCGTGATTAGTGCAGCCTTCAAAGATAAGATCTCACCTTTACTCTGAGGTCCTGCATCTTGTCCGGCGTGAGGAGCGTCTTGACCTGCGTGACGATCGGCCCGTCCCACCCTGCGAGCACAAGGGTCTGCCCCTCCCTCAGGCTGCCGTTGAGCAACACGACGTCGATGGTCGTGCCCAGGCCCGGAATGGCCTTCATCTCCAGCACCGACGCCTGCACCTCCGCGGAGAGCGCCAGCCGCTTCGCCAGCATGTTCTCCGACAGACTCACCTGGCAGGTGGGAATTGTACCGTACATGGCAATCAGAGCTCTTCCACACTCTCTCGTCAGCCACCAGCAACTTACCAGCAAGGCCATGAGGTTTCCCATCCCGTCTCCGGAGTGCGCGCTGGTGGGCACCATGGAGATATACGTTTTGGAGTCGGGGTTCTCGTAGAAGAGAGCGGCGTTTAGTCCCTGCTCCGCCATGGCGGTGACCACCTCCTTGGCGCGCTTGTCAAACTCCAGCCTGGTGTTCTGCTTCTGCCCCTCGATCACCGTGTGGACGTCCTCCTTCCAGTTGGACTCCCACTCGTACAACCGGTCAATCTGTGTGACGAAGACATTAGCAATCAAAAATTGTGCACCAAACGTGGTCCTGAAATGCTTGGCAGACCTTGTTCAAGGCGATGACGAAGGGTGTCTTCTTGCTCTTCAGCAGGTTGATGGACTCGATAGTCTGTGGCTCGAGCCCGTGCATTATGTCCACGACCAGGATGGCGATGTCGCACAGGGAGGAGCCGCGGTCGCGCATGTTGGAGAACGACTCGTGGCCCGGGGTGTCAATGATCAGCAGGCCAGGGAGCTTGTCGCACGAAAACTGAGAAGAACGAGGTTCCGACAAGTGTAACTGTATGTACTAGCAATGCCAATTAAGAGTCTTTTCAAGAACAAAACTCAATAACTCACCCCTTGCACCATCTTGCACTGCCTCCTGATGACCTCGATGGGTACGTTGGTGGCGCCGATCTGCTGGGTAATTCCACCGGCCTCCCCGTCCTGGACGTTGGTCCGCCTCAGCTTGTCCAGGATCTTGGTCTTGCCCGTGTCTACGTGTCCCAGCACGCACACCACGGGCGCCCTCAGCACGTCCGTCGAGCGGTTGCGCTCGTTCTCCTCCTTCCTTTTGGCGATGCGGTCCAGCGCCCTCTGCCGACGGTCCTCCTTCTCGTCCTCCTCGCTTTCCTCCTCGCTTTCGTCCTCGTCCTCTTCCTCTTCGTCTGACTCCTCCTCGTCTTCATCGTCCCCTTCATCGTCTTTAGACTTTGCGGCAGTTTTGGGAGAATCCTCCGCCTCCTCCTCCCCCTCGTCTTCCGAATCGACGTCCCAAGAGTCCTTCACGTCATCCTCATCAGATTCCGCGTCCCAAGCCTCGGCAACCTTCTCGTCCTCCTCCTTCCCCTCCATTTCCCCATCTTTTGCCTCTGGCTCCTGCTTCTCCTCCTCCTTGGCTTCTTCGTCCTTGACCACCTCCTCTTCCGGCGGCTTCTCCGTTTCCGGCGTCTTCTGCTTCTTCGGCCTGATCCTTGTTCCCGGACGCGGTCCCCTCTTCTCCCCCGCCTGCGGCACGTCGATGCCCTGGGCCCTCATGGCCTCCAGCATGGCCTCCGCCCTCGCCTTATCCGCCTTCTGCTTGGCAGTCAGCAGCTTTCCCTCCTTCCTCAGTTGCTCCTTCTTCTCCCGCTCCCTCTGCTTTTTCAGAGCCTTCTTCTCCGCCTCCACCCGCTTCTTCTCCTCCAGGGCCTTCGCCACCTCCTCCTCCTTCCTGATCCTCTCCTCCTCCTCCCGCTTGGCCCTCTCCTGCTCCTCCTGAACCTTCTTGAGCGCCTCCTGCATGGCAAGCAGGGTTCCCTTGGCCGGCTTCTTTCCCTTTTTCTTGTCGTCCTCCTTCTCGGTGGCGCCTTTCTTCTTCTTCCTCTTTTTCTTGTCTCCCCCCTCGGCTTCGACTTCGACTTCGCCCTCCTCCACCTTCTCCCTGGCGGCATCTTCCACGCTCTCCTGGGCTTCTTTCACTTCCTCGATCGTCCGACTTTTTTCCTCCTCCTCCTCCTCCCCCTCCTTCCTCTTCTCGCCCTTCTGAGCCGCCATCATCTTTTCCTTCTTCTGCCTCTCCTTCTTCTCCTTCTTCTTCTGCGCCGCCGTCTTGACCGTCCCGCCGACCTCGATCCCGTCGACGACCTCGACCTCCTCCTTGGCTTCCTCGCCCGCGGCGTCGTCGGCAGCAGCAGAGTCCTTCTTTCCCTTCTTCTTCTTCTTCCCCTTCTTGGACCCCTCCTCCTCCTCCTCTTCCGGCGCCGCCGCCGCCTTCTTCCCCCCGGAGTATTCCAGCTCCAGCTCCGCCAGCATCTTGTCCAGATCCTCGTCGTCCTCCTCCTGCTTCTTCTTCTTCCTCTCCTTCTTGCCCTGCTTCTTGGCAGGAGGCTCCTTCTCCTCCTCCACCTTTTTCGTCAGCGGTCTCTCCTCCTTCTCCTCCTCCTCCTCGCTCTTTGAATCGTCATCGCTCTCACCCATCAGGAGGGCGAATCCGGGCTTCTTCTTGACGGCCAAGTTCTCCTCCCCCACTTCCTCCTCCTTGCTGTCGTCCTCGTCGGTGGAGGCCGCATCGTTGGACTCGGCTTTCTTCGTCTCCGCGGACTTCTTCGCAGGTTTCTTGACCTCCTCCTCGTCCGAGAGCTCCATCTCATCGCTAAAAAGAAATCCATTAAGTTGTGTACAACTATGGCATTACTACAGTACAATGTGTTAACATGTGGTGAAACATTGTGAAACGTAACGTTGCGTACTGAGTCATCTTGAAGTAGGGAGCAGTTCGTCAACAATTGGTGTGCAAAATTGCGATAAAAGTCGCAATTCTTGTGATTTTTGTCCCTCAGATGAAGTCCAGCTTTTGTTATTCTCTCATGAAGAGGAAGCCAAAAATGGGGGGAAAAAATCTTTCCGACTTTAGGTCATTTTTGCGACTTTTGATCCTGACTGCGACCAAATTTTGCAACTTTGCTCCAGAACTCTTGGTGACACTGTTGGCCCAACTGTTGGCTTTACCTGTCCTCTTCCTGCTCCTTCTCCGCGGCCTTCACCGCCGCCTCCTTGGTCTTCTTCCCCTTGGCCATCTCCAACAAGGGATCCACCCGGAAGTGGCCGATGAAGGGAGTGCAGGATCCAACGTGGTGGGTAACGGAGGAGGAGGAGGAAGTCGGGGTGGGACAGCACCAAGCTCACGTGGATCACGCTCCTTGGGGAGGAACACGAAGACGTTGTACTAGGAGGTAGTGTGATCACGGAAAACTTTCTACGTCAGGGTTTTTTTTTGCACAATAAGGTCTGGATGGATGAAAGAGAGAGAGAGAGAGATCTGCAATGTGGTCCAAGAGTGACTTCTCGCGTTCTACACAAGTGCGACAAACATCGCGTCGAAAGGTTTGCCAAGGTCCGTTCAGCAATTGCAAACTATGGTAGAAAAAGTAGTTGTATTGCAATGATTTTTTTTATTTAGCTCCATGGCAAAATAGCAAACAGTATTAAGAACGTTCTTTCATGTCTTTCCTTTTTCCCTTCTTCGCTTGCCCTACACATGGTTTGCTTCAAAGTTCTCCTCTCGCCCCTCCTGGCAACAGACTGAGGACAGCAGAAGAAGGGAGCCAAAGCCAACTGGCGCGCAGAGGCAGAGGCAGAGGGCAACGTGTGTCAGGCATTTTGACGCGATTTTTTGGAGAGGAGGGGGGGGAGGAGGAGGCTGCGAGGGAGCAGAATTGCCAACATTCAGTCTTTTAGGGAACATCTACGGAGAAACCCCACCACTGAACAAATTTTGCTAGTGAAGTTGCCCTCTCAATTTGGCTGAGACACCCGGTAGTGCCCCAAGACTGCGCTCTCTCCTCTCCTCTCCTCTCTTTCCTCTTCCTTTCATCAGTGGTGTGGTGTGCTGGTCTGGATGGGAGGGAAGGGAGGGGGCAGCTGCGCCAGCACCAGAAAGGGAGGAAGAAAAGCATCAGCTCAGCAACAGCAGCGGCAGCGGCTGCAGCAGCAGCAGCAGCATCAACGGCGGCGGCGACAGCATCATCAAGCACTGCAGAGACTGTTTTGGGGCTTGAGGATCAGGCACTCCAGGCAGCAGGGCCTCCCACTTCTCCGCCGACGACCTCGACCTCGACCTCGACCTCCCCAGCGCAGAGATGAGCAACAACTCTGACCAAGACCAGGAAGCTTCTTCCTCCGGAGGCGACGGCAAAGAAGACCTCCTTCTGGGCGTACTGAGGCCAATTCCAAAGGAGCGCAGAATCGAACTTTGGTAAGTGTAAACACAAATCTAAATATGGCCTGCTACCGTAGTACTGCATGTACTACGGCGTGAGACGGTTTCACTCCACTTTTTATCATTTTTTTTTAGCAAGGTTGGGGGCCGCCCCCACTGGCTGCACTTGTCCTCCCTGCCTCATTCTGAGGAGCTCCAGTGTCCCTCCTGCGGGGATCCGACCGTGCTCCTCTGCCAGGTGTACGCGCCCCTCAGTCAACAGGACGACGCGTTTCACAGGTCAGAAAGGAGTAGAAAGGGGAAAAAAATACATACTGTATGTAATGTTTCCACTTTTCCTCCTCCTCCTCTGCCACTTTTGCTTGTTTTTCAGGACGTTGTTCGTGTTCATGTGTCCCCGCGGCGCCTGTCACTCTCCGGCGGTGGCGACTTCGCCCTTTAGGGTGCTCCGCTGCCAGCTGCCCAGGAAGAACGAGTTCTACCCGTCCGAGGCGCCGGGGGAGGCGGGGGAGGGCGACGGAGGGGGCGAGGGCGAGGGCCAGGGCCAGGGCCAGGGCCAGGGCCAGGGCCAGGGCCAGGGCCAGGGCGAGGGCGAGGGCGGTCGACAGAGGCGATGGGACTCGTCCGTGTTTCGTGCGCGGGTGCCGCTGTGCAGGGTGTGCGGGTGCAGGGGGCACAAAAAGTGCGCAGCCTGTGGGAGGGCCAACTACTGCTCCAAGGCGCACCAGACGGTGGACTGGAAGGAGGGCGGACACAGGGCCAGGTGCAAGGAGGAAGGAAAGGGGGGCGGGGCGAAGGCCAGGCGGGAGGAGACGGACGAGGTGAGAATGCTGCTGCCGGAGTACGAGATTGAGACGATGGAGGCGGAGCCGGAGGACTACCCGGGTGACAGCGAGGACGATGCCGAGGAGGACGGCGGGGGAGGAGGGGCAGAGTCGTCCAGGCGGGAGGCCGAGAGACTGAGGGAGATGGTGGCCAGGGGAGAGGCCGGCACTCTCTCGGAGGAGGAAATCATGAGCTACTACCACCAGGGCCAGGCCGCGGTGGCATCGGATCTGGAGGATGCGCCCTTCCAGTGCTTCAGGACAGTGGTGAGCAACACCCCCGACCAGGTTCTGCGGTACTGCAGAGGCGGGAGGCCACTCTGGATCTCTGCCGAGGAGCGTGCGGCCAGGGCGGGGGTGCCCACCTGCGCAGATTGCGGGAGCAGGAGGATCTTCGAGTTCCAGGTGATGCCGCAGATGCTGGCCAAGCTGGGCCTGGACGCGGACGTTGACTGGGGCATTCTGGCCATCTATACCTGTGAGAACAGCTGCTCCCGGGGGGGTGGAAAGGCATACAAGCATGAGTATTTGTACCGCCAGTTGTTGTTGAAATGAACAATACAGTAGGTGAAGACGAGGATGATCAACCATTGACAGTGACCTGAGCAATTGTATTTTTCATAATTACTCGTAATAAAATTTAATTTCTCCTTGACTTGTGGCCCGATTCTGCAATATGGTGTACGTTGTATATCGGTAGATGCATAAGATGATGATCACAAGTGGGTTGCCCTCTCCTCCTGACTGCGACCCGGCTTGTCCGAGTCATTCTTGTAGAGCTTCTCTATGAGCATGTCCAGCGCCTCATAGATGGCCTCCCTGAAAATGGCCTGCTTGAACAGGAAGGACGAGATGTGGCCCTCTCCCTCCAGGTACTTGATCCTGGTCCTGGCTGGCTCCCGCCAGGATGCTACTACAGCAACGGTCGCGACCAGGAACTTCTCCTGGCGCGACCCAAAAAAATCTCTCCCACCTCGCTGCAGGGCATCTCCACCACCCATGGGCGGCGACCTACCACTTCGAGGGCGGAGTAACCGTAGGAGGAGAGCACCGCAACCAGGGAGTCCAGGAAAAAATAGGAAAATATGTAAATAATCCAAATTAAAATAACTGTAACGCCAATCTTTCTTGCCAACTCCAGACATCTAGCAGGGCTTCGCTACACTTTTATGGAGAAGTGACTTGGTCAAATTTGCTTCTTTTCTTTAAACCTAAACTCCGCCCCACTCCCAGCACACAAAAAGCTTACCCTAGACCGCATCCCTCTATTCCGCAAAAAAAAAAATCCTTTTCGCGATAAGGGATTCCAGCCCAACCACCAACTGAGTGTTAATAAAGCTTCCATTTTTGCTCCGATAAACCTCCGATTCAATATTTTCCGAGATTTGTACATGAATGGCACCTTTTCCGACCGAAATTTTTAAATCTTATTTACTTCATTAACAAAATTTCGGAACCCCAGGGTTACGAGATTTTTATTAATAAGTAAATAAAAAAAGTTCAAAATCGGTGGGAAAAGGTGCCATTCATGTACAAATCTCGGAGGCTCCTCAACAGATCCGAAATTGTACCGA